>Ga0154403_138_pt1 | contig 82761 bp, 82 predicted proteins | sample RifGroB2_FD_115907 | JGI IMG/M metagenome (GOLD analysis project Ga0154403, IMG submission 115907) | Nitrospirae bacterium GWB2_47_37
AACAGGCGCAGTTGACTTTCGGCATATATCCATACGATAACCCGTCAAAGATCTATCAGGACTTTGAGCCTTTATTGAGGCATCTATCGCGGGAAACGGGAATAAAAGTAAAACTGATTGTGGCTCCTAACTATATCTCCAGTGTCAGAAATATCGGTGAAGGCAAAGCGGACATCGCGTTCATGGGGCCTTCGCCTTATATAAGGGCGCAAGACAAGTTCGGAGGGGTAGAGCTTCTGGCAAGGCTTATAATGCGGGATAACAGGATAGACAGCATGGTGATTATAGCGCATAAAGACAGCGGCATTAAGTCGCTTAGAGATATGAAAGGAGGAACATTCGCTTTCGGCGATCCTCAGTCATACGGAAGTCATTTTTATCCGCGTTATCTTTTAAGCAGAGCCGGAGTTAAACTTAAGGATTTGAAATATTACGATTATCTCGGCAGCCACTCAAGAGTTATACTTGCGGTAGCTCACCGTGATTTCGATGCGGGCGGGGTCAGGGAGGACATTTATGAAAAGTATAAAGGGCGTCCCATAAGGGTCATCGCGGGTCCCTTTCCTATTCCCCCTCATGTAATCGTATGCAGAAAAGAATTACCTGCTGAACTTAAGACAAAACTGAAAAAGGTCCTTTTAAAGGTTAAGGATAAAGCGGTACTGACCGGCATAGACCCTGAATTCATCGGATTTTCTCCTGCAAAAGACGCGGATTTTTTACGGGCCCGGGAAACGGTTAATTTTATAGAAGGCATATGAGCATAAAAAGGGATTTCTATAAAAGACTCAGTTTTATTGTGATGATCTCAGCGGTGATTATCAGCGCGGTCGCTATTGTCGCAGAGCGCAATATAGTCCTCGACGATATGAAAGATAAAGGAGACTCGATAGCGAGAATGCTTTCTGCGGTCGCCAGAGACTCTATGCTTACCCATGATTATGTAACTATGGAAAGGTACGTCATGGAAGCGGTCAACGACAAAAATATAGAGTCGCTGAGAATTATCCGCAGCGACGGTGAGATTCTTGCGGAGGCCGCGACAAAAAGACGGGCAACGGCGGAAAATTACCGGCTGCAATATCCCATAGCGATGGGAGAGTCCAGTCTCGGCACGATAGACATAAGCTTCTCGATGGAGAGGGTTAATTCCATATCGAAGAGGATAATAATATCCGCCGTTATATTCATAGCGTTTGTACACGGCTTTGCGCTCATTGTTAACAATATTATCATCAACAAACTGATAATCATTCCTGTCAGATCGCTCATGCAGGCGACAAAATCCTTGAGGGACGGCAGTCTGAGAAACCGTATAGAGATCCGCTCTGAAAATGAGTTCGGGGAACTGGCGTCTGCTTTTAATGATATGGCGGCTACGCTTGAGAGCAATTTTGAAGAAATTAAAGCGAAACAGAAAGAGATATTTACGGAAAAAGGCAAGTTCGAGGCCATTGTAAAAAGCCTTGCCGACGGGCTTTTCGTTACAAACAGCGATGGCTTGATCGTTTCGTTTAACCGTGCCGCGGAGATGATAACAGGATACGGCGAGAAGGAGACGATAGGCCTGCACTGCGAAGATGTATTCAAAACAAGGCTTTGCGAAGACGCTTGCGCATTGCATAATGAAGACAAAACGATAAGCGCTAAAGAGAGCGAAATTATTACAAAAGGCGGAAAGAGACGCGTTGTCTCCGTGAGTTCGGCAATAATCAGGGACAGGGACGGCAGGGTTCTCGGCGGGGTGCAGACATTCAGGGATATAACGGAGGAAAAACACCGGCAGGCGATGCTGTGTCAGGCTGAAAAACTCGCCGCAATAGGCCATCTTTCGGCAGGTCTTGCCCACGAGATTAATAATCCCATAGGCAATGTTGTCGGATATGCGAAACTCCTGCTAAGGGACGCCTCTCTTAATGAGAAACAAAGGGAAAGGCTCGACATAATATCCGAGCAGGCTGAGAAGGCCGGGGGGATTGTTCAGGGGCTTTTAAATTATTCAAGACGGCAGGAATCGAAAATGGAAAGGACTTTCATAAACGGCGCGGTAGAGAGCGTCGTTAAAGTTGTTTCACTGCAGGCTGAAAAAAGCAATATAAAGATCGGCGTCGATCTGAAAGATGTCCCGGCTGTAAAGGCCGATCAGAGACAGATGGAGCAGGTCTTGTTTAATATTATCCTTAACGCCGTTCAGGCTATAGGCTCGGACGGTTCCGTCCTGATCCGGACAGATGAAACGGATGACGGTTTTGTGGAAGTTCGGATAGAGGACACGGGTCCGGGGATTCCGGAGGAACATATTCACAAAATATTCGACCCGTTTTTTACGACAAAACCGGTTAATAAAGGAACCGGATTAGGACTGTCCGTATGTATGGGTATAATCAGGGAGCATAAAGGGTTTATAGAGGTGGAGAGCGAGTACGGGAAAGGGTCCGCGTTTATTATAAAACTGCCTGTAATGGAGGATGAAAATGCTTGAGATTCTCGTTATAGACGATGACATGCGCATGAGGCAGCTTATAGAAGAGATACTCACAGAGGAAGGGCATAGCGTTACGGCTATCGGGGACAGCCGCGAGGCGATGCTTATGCTTAAGGAAAGGCATTACGACCTCGTTGTCACGGACCTGAAAATGCCTTACGCGGACGGCATGGAAATACTCGCCTACGCAAAAAAAATAAATCCGGAATGTCTTGTGATAATGATCACGGCTCACGGCACAATCGAGTCGGCTATCGAGGCGATAAAGAAAGGGGCATATGATTATATCCAGAAACCTTTTGGCCCGGACCAGCTGCTTGTCCTTGTACAGAGGGCGGAGGGGCATATAAAGCTGATCCATGAAAACAAGAGGCTCTCCGAAGAGGTCAGAAGTTTTACGGAGACCGGTTTTATCGGCACAAGCAGAAGCATTGAAAAGATAAAAGACCTGATAGAAAAGGCCGCCCCGCTTGACACGACAATATTGATTCAGGGCGAGACGGGAACCGGCAAAGAGCTTGTTGCGCGTCTTATTCATAAGAAAAGCACGAGGTTTCAAAATACATTTCTTCCGGTCAACTGCGGCGCGTTGTCGGAGGGTATTCTCGAGTCCGAGCTTTTCGGGCATGAAAAAGGGGCATTCACCGGCGCAATGAGCCGGAGAAAAGGGCTTTTTGAAACGGCAAACGGAGGCACGGTATTTTTAGACGAAATAAACAACACATCGCCTTCGATGCAGGTAAAGCTGCTGAGGGTCTTGCAGGAAAATACAATCATGAGGGTGGGCTCGTCGATGCCCGTGCCGGTAGATGTGAGGATTGTCGCGGCATCGAACACAAATCTCGCGGAAGATGCGGCGGCAGGCCGATTCAGAAAGGATCTCTTTTACAGGCTCAATGTCGTTGCCGTAGACATATCTCCTTTGCGGGAGAGAAGGGAAGACATACCGCTTCTTGCTCATCATTTCCTTAATAAGTACGGGAAAAAGTTTAATAAAGAGATAAGCCGGTTCAGCCCGCATGCCATGGAGATTTTATCCGTTTATGCATGGCCGGGTAATGTGAGAGAGCTTGAGAATGTAATGGAGAGAACGGTTATCATGGAAACTTCTTCGGAAATAACCCCGCAATCGCTTCCGTCCGAAATCAGGGGTGAACCCCCCGATCCTCTTTCTTGTATCGGCCTTATGACGCTTGATGATATGGAGAAGTTTCTGATACAGCGGACTCTTCGAGAGCTTGAAGGGCAGAAGAATAAGGCGGCGGAAGCGCTCGGGATAGATGTATCTACGCTCTGGAGAAAGATAAAGAAATATAATATCGAGTAAAAATATTTGCATTTTGCAAGGGCATTGTAAAATGCAAAGCCTGCCGTATCGTTTGATCGATCCATAATCCTTAAAATTCAAAGCATTTTTTCCCGGCACAGTATTTGTATTGAATAATGAAAAAAGATCTAAGGAGGTTTGTATATGAAGAAGGTTTTAAACATTATCGCCTCGCTGATTGCCGTTGCCGCCCTGACTGTTACAGCAGGAAACGCACAGGCAGCAGACGGCAAAAACACAATTCAGCCTTTATGTGCTCAATGCCATAAGGCGGAAAACAATGTGATCATAGGCACTGTTGTGCCCGGCTCGCAAATGAACGGGAGTTCATTTAAAGTACAAACAGGCGGAACGGTCTGGGATGTCAGCTATGACAAAAGCACAAAGATGAAAAAAATGAGGACGGCTAAAGAGTTTCCTAACGATGAAGGGGTAAAGATCAAGATAGCTTCGGTTAAAGGGAATCAGGCTTACGCGGAGGAAATGAGCTATAAACCGTCTTATAAATTTAAAAATCCCGACGATATAATTTCGGTAGGAGAGGTGGCGGAACTTCTCAAAAACAAGCCTACTAAAGACGGCGACTGGGTGTTATTCGACTCCAGAGGTTATGACAACTATATAGAAGGGCATTTACCGGGAGCCGTTTTGCTGCCTTATTACGAAATGGCTGCTTATATGGACAGCCTGCCGAAAGATAAAAATACATTAATTGTGTCCTATTGCCGGGGTGGAACATGAGGCATGAGCCCTCACTTTACCCGTGTGGTAACGGAGTTGATGGGTTATAAAAACGCTAAGTATATGCTTGCCGGTCATAAAGTATGGGAAGAAGCGATGTATCCATGGTACACCGAGCCCGAATTCGTAAAAATGGCGATTGACGAAGATATACCGCATATTTTAGTTGATTTGAGGAGCGAAGAAAAAGCTAAGAGAGAACAGATACCCGGCGCCTTCAATTACGCATCAAATCAGATTAAAGAGTTATACCAAAATCTGCCTAATGATAAAAAGAAGACGAGAGTTATTCTTTACTCCGATAACAATGAAGAAGCCGTTAAGGCGTATTCGGCTCTCAAGGCGAATATGTATGAGATGGTATCGATTTTAAACGGCGGCATAGATGCATGGAAGGCAAAAGATTATCCGGTCGAAAGCAATAAGATCAGAAAAGAAATGCCTAACGCCCTTCCGGCCAAACTGCTGCCGGGAGCGATAAGCACGGCAGAATTCAAAAAGCTGGCTCTTAATATTCCTCCGGATACCGTTATTTTTGATGTCAGGAGCCCGGACGAATATCTTAGCGGCGCGGTTCCGGGAGCCCTGACGGTTCCTATTGCGACAATAATTGCGGGACGATGGAATGAAATACCGCAGGATAAAAAAGTGGTCATACACTGCGCCGCAGGCAACCGTGCGCTGCAGGTATGGCGCTTCATGAAAAATAAGGGATATAACAATATCGTATGGGTCGACGGGAAACCGCCTAAGGAAGTTTTAACGCAAAAATAACGAATCAAAACAGTGGCGATGTGATTTAAAAAGGGGAGGAAAATTTTTCTCCCCCCCTTATCCGATCCTAAAAAACAAAGGAGGATGTAACAATGGTTTTAAAAATATTGTTTTTAGTTATAGCATCGTTTATGGTGTGGGCATCCGCTGCCGGAGCCATCGAGGTTGTCGAAGCCGAATGGCTCAAAAATAACCTTGAAAACAAAAATATTATAATCGTAGAGGTGCCTGAAAAGGCGGAACCTATCGCAGGCGAACACAAAGCGGGCGTAATGCACATTCCCGGCACCGTTGTGGCCAACAGGTATCTCGACCTCGGCAACACATCAGTCGTGCCGCCTACTCTCTATCCTTCAAAAGAGCAGTTCGAAAGGCTTATGTCGAGGCTCGGCATAGATGAAGACACGACGGTCGTTGCCTACGACGACAAATTCGGCCTCTTCGCGAGCAGGCTGCTTGTAATAATGGAATACTACGGGCATGATACGAATAAGTTAAAGCTTCTAAACGGGGGGATTGTCAATTGGAAAAAACTCGGCTATCCGCTCTTTGACGGGCATCGCGAGGTCAAGCGCACAAGCTATAAGGTGGAAAAAGCAAATCCGATACTCCTTACATGGAGCGATATTTACAGGGATGTAGTGCGCGGCGGAAGGCATGATGTAGTATTGGTTGATGTGAGGCCTGCCGATGAGTATAGCGCAAAGAAGATACGCTCGATAAGAGGCGGTCATATACCCAAGGCAATAAATGTTACGGGAACGGATGCAAACGATAAACAGACGCATATGTTTAAGTCTGTAGATGAGATTAAGAAGATGTTTGAGGCAAAGGGTATAAAAGGCGATAAGGCTATATACGAGTATTGCCACAGCGGCGACCGCTCTGCGCATGCCTATATAATCCTGAAATACATTATCGGATATAAAGATGTAAAGGTGTATGACGGTTCATGGATTGAATGGTCGACAATTCTTTCCCTGCCCGCTGAAGGTCAGGTCTGGTATATAGAGCAGAAATAAGGATTATGCTTTTACGTTTCATTACGGCAGTGTCGGCTCTCGGCACTGCCGTAATATGCTGCCTTCCCCTGTAAGTTTATATAAGTGATGGTTTTATTGTAAAATACAAAAGGGGAAGATAAGATGCTTGATGGCCTTTCTCAAATTTTTTTCCTTAACCTTGCGTTGGGCGCAATCTTGGGCTTTGTATTCCACAGGTCAGACCTTTGCATGGCAGGGATGTTCAGGGATATCTTTCTGCTCAAACGCACGTTCTTATTAAGGATTCTTTTTTTGCAGGTAGTTGTTACGATGGTATTCTTTTTTATCGCAAAGAAGTTAGGACTTATCGGCCTGTATCCCCCTCCGAACCTCGGTTTAGCATCATTAGGAACCATTATGGGAGGCATAGTATTCGGAGCCGGTATGGTATTGGCAGGCGGCTGCGTAATGGGGACTCTCTACAAAATGGGGTCGGGAAGTATTATCAGCATTATCGCCTTTGCCGGTCTCATAATAGGGAGCGCGATTTTTGCGGAGTTTTATCCCGCATGGTTACAGATCACCAAAAAGACCGCCGTATCGGAGGCCGTGCTTTTATCCCAGCTTGCCGATGAGAATCTTCTCACAATACCCGTTTTGATTTTTTCATCGATCATTATTCTCAGATGGATAAACCTCAAAAAACTATCTCAAAAGGCTTATGCGGAGGGGTATATCGATCCTTGGAAAGTCGCTATTATAATTGCCGTTTTGAATCTTATCATATATCTAAGCTCCGACATGCCGATGGCTGTCAGCACCGGATACGCAAAGATCGCCGCATATATCGAAAAGGCGCTGATTCCTGAGCATTTTGACACGGTAGCCTTTTTTGGAAAAGAATCATACTCGGTTCTGCATCCGGTCAGCAAGGCCGCAATTGTCGGCGGTCCTATGGCCGTGTTTGACCACATGTTCGCCACCGAAATTTCACTTATCATCGGGGTTGTCCTCGGCTCTTTTATATCGGCAATCATGCTGGGGGAGTTTAAACTGACCCTAAGCACGTTCCCTCCCCCAAAACAGAATGTTTCCGCCTTAATGGGTGGCATGCTACTTGCTTTAGGTTCAAGGATGGCAGGGGGGTGTAATGTAAAGTTCCTTATGAGCGGTCTTCCCCTGCTTTCCATTCAGGCGTTCCTGTTCGTTTTCGGGATGCTTCCGGGCGCATGGATAGGAACTTATTTGTTCAAGAAATTTGTTATAAGCTATGACAGGGAGGGGCAGTGATGACGGATAAAATAGAGATCAATCTCGATACAATTAACCTGGATATTCGCGGGCAGATATGTCCAGCCTGCCTGCTCATTTCTTTAAAGGAAATAAACAAACACAAGGAGACTTTAAGGTGCAGGGGTGCTAACCTCGTTGTAAAGACAGACCACAGGGATGCCACACGGACTATCCCCGATGCGGCTACCGCAATGGGATATACGGTTTCTGTAGAAAAGAAAAAGGGATATTATGAGATTACGGTAGGACTGGAACATGAAGGCCGGCAGGCATAACAACCGTACATACCCGACGGCGGGAACGGAAAACGTAGAAGGAAAGAACACGGTTCTGCTTCGGTACATAAGGGACAAGGTAAACCAGTTGCTGCAGATTATGGGCACAAAGCCCCTGAGGGAAGAGGAACTCAACGATGAAAGCCTTATTGCTATCGATCCCATCGGCATCATCGCAGAATCATTCGAGCAGGTGCTCGAGCACCTGAAGGAGAGTAACAGACAGTTGCAGCTTGCGCGGGATTATCTTCAGGCGGTCTTTGATACCGCAGGTGTGGGCATATCCATTATCGACAGGGACATGAGAATCATCAAATGCAACGAGAAGCAAAAAGAACTTCTTGCAAACGGCATCGCCTTGATAGAAGGCAAACATTGTTATGAGGTCTATTGCGGAATGGATTCTCCGTCGCTTATGTGTCCTGCCATAGAGACTCTGGAAACGGGGCGGGCAGTCATGTTAAAGGAAGTGACCAAAAAGGGCAGGGTGTTTCAAATCGCCACGTCTCCGCTGAAAGATAAGAGCGGAGATATTATAGGGGTTGTAGAAGTAAATATGGATATAACGGAAAAGAAAAGGGCGGAAGATGCAATGTGCCAGTCCGAAAAACTTGCCGCCGTCGGACAACTTGCGGCAGGTATCGCCCACGAATTGAACAATCCTCTCGGCAATATTCTCGGTTACGCAAAACTTCTCCTTATGGATGAAAACCCCTCGGAACCCCAGAGGGAGAGAGTGAAGGTAATTGTAGAGCAGGCAAAAAAAGGAAGCGGGATTATAAAAAGTCTTCTGGAATTTTCGCACCAAAAGATGCCTGTTTTTGAGAAGATTTCCATAAATACCTGCATAGAACAGGCGCTGCAATCCCTACACGGAGAGACTGAAGGCATTAATATAGAGATATCAACGAGACTCGGAGATGTCCCTCATATAATGGCCGATCCGAAACAAATGGAGCAGGTCGTCTACAATATACTCCTAAATGCGGTGCAGTCTATGGAAGGAAGGGGCGGCACCGTTGAGGTAAGTAGCGAGTCCGCGAACGGTTCGGTGGAGGTCACCATAAAAGATGACGGTCCCGGCATACACCGGGAGCATTTGTGCAGGATTTTCGAGCCGTTCTTTACTACAAAGCCCGTAGGTAAAGGCACGGGGCTCGGTCTAAGCATATGTTCCGAGATATTGAAGAAACACGGCAGTAATATACGCGTCGAGAGCGAAAAGGGCAAAGGCGCCAAGTTTTATTTCAGACTAAAGGACGGTATTCCCGATGTTTGATATCCTGGCGATAGAAGATGACCTGAGGATGAGGGAACTCCTGAAGGAGATATTGAGTAGGGCCGGCTGTTCCGTATTTACGGCGAAGAACGGAGAGGAAGGTCTTGACTTCCTTGAGAGAAGGACATTCGACCTTGTAATCACGGATCTTAAAATGCCGGACATAGACGGTATTACTATCCTCTCGAAGGCAAGGGAGTTTAATCCGGAGGGTCTTGTAATTGTAATCACCGCATACGGCACAGTGGAATCCGCCATCGAGGCTATGAAATTAGGCGCGTATGACTACATACAGAAACCCTTCGAACCCGAGGAACTCATGCTGGTCATAAAGAAAGCGCTGGACTATAAAAGGCTTGCCGATGAAAATTTAAGGCTCTCGAGCCAGCTTGAGTCGTGCAAGGCAGAGGAGATGATAGGCGCAAGTCCCCGCATTACGGAAGTAAAAAGGCTTGTCGATAGAATTGCGCCGCTCGACATTACCGTAGTCATAGAGGGAGAGACCGGGACGGGGAAAAATCTTGTAGCTAAGACAATTCACAGGATAAGCAAAAGGGCATCAGGAAAATTCCTGAGCATAAACTGCGGTGCATTGACGGAAACCCTTCTCGAATCGGAGCTCTTTGGACATGAAAAGGGCGCCTTTACCGGAGCCGTAAAACAGAAGCACGGACTTTTCGAGGCAGCGCATGGAGGCACATTGTTCCTCGATGAGATAAACAGCGCGAGCCCCGGAATGCAGATAAAACTCCTAAAAGTTCTGGAAGACGGAATGATCATGAGGATCGGCTCTACCGAAACGGTTCCCGTGGATGTCCGCATTATTGCCGCAAGTAATATACTGCTCAAAAAGGAGATAGATGAAAGCAGGTTCAGGCAGGATCTGTACTACCGCCTTAAGGTAGTGACTATTACAATGCCTTCGTTGAGGGAAAGGCGGGACGATATACCGTTGCTGGCGCACCATTTCCGCGACAGGTATCGCGGGAAATTCAGTAAAGACATTACAGGTTTCACAACGGAGGCGATGGATGCGCTTCTCACATACGATTGGCCCGGCAATGTCAGGGAACTGGAGCACGTTATCGAGAGGTCCGTAATCTTAGAATATGGAAAGAAGATAGATATTTCTTCCCTTCCGGCGGAAGTCGTATCCCGCCCGAGAGAGATATTATCGCCGAAGGGCATCGTAAGGCTCGAAGACATGGAAAGACAGTTAATCCAATCAGCATTGAGGTTCTTTAACGGTAAGAGGGATTCTGCTGCACGCGCATTAGGCATCAGCCATGCTACGCTTTGGAGAAAGGTTAAGAAGTATAATCTCGATTAACAGCTATTTTGTCCTTCTGCGAATTTCTTTCATTCTGAAATAATCGTTCATTTTGAAATGTCTTGCCGGCTGAACTTTATGGAATACCGCCTTTTTCTGCTTGGCACGCCTGTTGCTTATACCCCATTGTTAAAACTTTTTTTATGAGGAGGTAACGAGATGAAGGGGAAGACATTAGTATTGATGATGATCGCTGTCTTTATGGCTATTTCCGTAAATGCCTACGGATGGGCGAATCCGGATCTTTTAATGAATCCCGATGATGTGGAAAGGATTGCAACGAAACCGGACTGGGTAATCCTTGACTGCCGCGGCAAAGATGCATACGGGAAAGAACATATTCCGGGTGCCATAGTCCTCGATTGCAGAAAGGACCTGAGAGATGGGACAGAGAGGATATCGAAGCCTGCGCAGCTCGAAAAGATATTGGGGAATGCAGGCATCAGTAATGACAAGCATGTTGTTGTATATGGAGATGCAAAGCAGATTGTTCACGCATCTGTCGGATTCTGGATACTTGAATACATGGGCCATGATAAAGCCCATTTCCTCGATGGCGGTCTTACTGAATGGAAAGCGGCTGGGAAACCTGTAACGGCAGAGCCGAAGACGCTGCCTCCGGCAACATTTAAGGCCAATGTTGTTTCATCCAGGTATGCTCCAACAGAGGAGATGTTAAAGATTGCAAAGGGAGAGACAAAAGGTATTCAGGTTATAGATGCGAGGACGGAAAAGGAATACGCCGGTAAGGAATCCCGCTCCTTAAGGGGAGGGCGTATTCCCAATACAACCATAAATGCATCCCACGACATCACGTATGACAAACGCACGGGAAAGATACTTCCGGAGAAGTTCTTAGCAGGAAAATTCTACGGCAATCTGGATAAGAGCAAGAGGACAATAGGCTTGTGTCAGACAGGTTCCCGTTCAACGCTCACATACCTTCAGTTGAGGCTGCTGGGCTTTAAAGATCCCGCGAACTATGACGATTCATGGATTGTGTACGGCAGCAGCGTATATCCGCCGTATCCGGTGGAAAACGAGCAGTGGATTAATATGGAAGGCCTTGTGAAGATGAGCGCAGACATCAAGAAGCTGAAAAAAGAGATTGAAGACCTGAGAAAAGAGTTAAAGCTTCCGCCGAAAGAAGGAAAGTAAAGAGATTATCAGAGGTCGATATGGGTGAAAGCATAAAAATAGTTCCGCTCGGTGATATTGACGGCGGTCTTATAATGGAAATTGCATCTCAGGTGAGCATGAGCTTTGGAATAACCGCAATAGTCGATGAGATGCAGTGCTGCCATGAATCCGCTTATAATCGCCGGAGGAACCAATATTCTGGTGAAGCCTTTCTAAAATTAATGGAAGATGTTCGCGGGGAAACTCCGTTTCCCCGCGAACACCGGGTGCTCGGCATTACCGATGTTGACCTCTATATACCGGATTTGAATTATGTATTCGGCCTTGCTGACGAAACCCGTTCTGTTGCCCTTGTCTCCGTCGCGCGGTTCAAAAAAGGAAACGGTCGATTGATTGAAAGGGCCGTTAAAACCGCAGTCCACGAGATCGGGCACACATACGGGCTTGCCCATTGCCATGACAATAGATGTGTTATGTATTTCTCCTATAATCTTTCCGATACGGACTATAAAGGCAAGGAGTTTTGTCTCAAATGCCGGAAGACTTTGGACGCAAGGATATTATCCGGAGAGGTGATGTGCGCATGAAACTGGGTATTTTAGTGAATGCGGATAAAAACCTTATCCATATAGTAGGCATTACAAAGGCGGCAATAGGTAAGGGGCATGAGGTTATTATCTTCAGTATGGACGAAGGCGTCAGGCTTCTCGGCGAACCTGCCTTCAGAGACCTATGTAACGTAAAAGGCGTGTCTATGAGTTTTTGCGACCACAGCACCCATATGTTTAATGTGTCGAAAGAGGGCGTCTCCGACGAGATAATCTGCGGCAGTCAGTTTAACAATGCTGCCATGAACCACGATGCAGACAGGGTTATCGTTTTATAAGGAGCACAGGCATGGATAAAAAGAAGATAGCGGTAATCGTCAGGGACAGGCAGTCAGAGGCGTTTAGAATGGGAGTAGGCCTCACTGTCCTTGATGATACGATAGATGTTTTTATAACCCGGCCGCTTAAGGATGACAAGGAGACCCTTGCTCAACTTGAAGGAGTAAAAGAGATGATGGAACTGGGCATAGTAAATCTCTTTACAACCGTTGAAGGGACGGGCTTTGAATTTATAACCGCAAATGATATGGCGGGGAGGTTGCTCGAACATGACAGCATCCTGCCGTATTGAGGGGGATATATGAAGGTCTTACATCTGCTTAAGTCCGAACCCGATGAAACTGTAAACGTAATAATAGACGCACATAAAGCGGGAAATGACGTAAAGGTCGTTGATCTCAAAAAGAGAGATATTTCTTACGAGAGTGTCGTGGGAGACATATTCGATTATGACAGGGTTATATCGTGGTAAAGAGATGTAATAAAAAAATAAAGGAGGATAAGAATGGGTGAGGTAAAAGGTGGTCTTACATTACCGTGGCTGTGGGTAGCAGTTATTATTGCCCTTTTGTCTCTGGGTTTTATACTGCCGCCGCTCGATAAACCATTAAGGGATCTCGCTAAACAGGCAGAACAGATGAAGGCGGCACAGGAACCTGTTTCTCAATAAGACTTTTTAGGCAAAATATCAATATGGAGGTGTAAAAGGTGAGAACGAAAAAGAGAATGGTGTTGTCGGTTATGGTGTTGACGGCATTCTTAACAATGCCTTTATTAAGCGGACTTAAGAATGCGCAGACTACGGTTTCATTGGTATCCGAAGCGCATGCCGAGGATGTCAAGGGTTTCAAATGGATTCCGAGAAGGCCCGGGATTACAAGGGCGCAGATAGCGCTCGGAAGGGCTGTTACCCTGCCTTTTGAATTCACCGTTACGGGAAACGTGAAAAAGGTGAGGTTTGAGCTGCCGAAAAAATTTACAGGCCTCGGCATCGATGTGATGGACGATGAAGTGGCTGTGAAGGGTGGAAAGGCATCATCGGCTGTATTGTTTGCGGTGCCGCCGGGAAAACCTCTCGGCAAGTTCGACATGGCAGTTACGGCAAAGGATGCCGCAACAGGTAAAGAGATAGGTAAAGGCACAATACAGTTTATGCTTCTACCGCCGGGTGTCGGAGGCTGTTAATTTAAGTCTGAAAAGGGAGGAGAGATAAAATGGGCGATTTGGATTTTGGCATAAAAGGCTGGTGGGATTCATGGTATAAAAAATTCTTCCGTGAAAAATGGCCCCTCTGGATAGCAGCCATATTTATGGCTCTTTCAGGAATAATAGCATACGGAATAGCCGTATGGTCGCTGTCAAGAACAGTAACGGGAGAGAATCCCTATGATCAGGCAAAACCACTGGGAACATTCCTTGGACTCAAAGAACTCGGAGGCATTATCAACAGCTTCCTCGGCAAGATAGGTCTGCCTCACTATCCTTTCAGCGGCTATGTGTGGCCTGACGGCCAGACTATAAATTATTTTGTCCAGTACCCCAATCCGTTCCTTGAGCCGACGGCAGGGACGATGCTCGGCATACTCTTCGGGGGGCTTATAGCCGCGCTTTTGGCTAAGGAGTTCGCACTCAAGGTGCCGCTTGACAAGACGGAGTATGGACTTGCGCTTTCCGGCGGCGTGATGATGGGTGTAGGCGCGGTCTTCATGTTCGGTTGTCCTCTTGTGAGCACAACCAATATAGGCGCTATGGGTGTTCAGGCTATTCTTATGGTTATAGGTATGACCGTAGGTTCATTCTTCGGCGCAAAGGTGATTGTCTGGCTTGAGAAGCGAAGGTTGGCATCCCTGTCATGCGCTGCCGACGGCGCAGGCTACGTGCCGTTAATGCATTTTGAAAAAACAAAGACCATATGGCCTAAAATGCCGGTTAATGCGGACGGAGGAGAGCCGTTCGGTATAAGGTTTCAGCCTAAAATGGCAATAATCCTGACGCTTGTCATGTTCATTGTCCTGGCACGGTTTACCAATATCGGCTACCCTGCCCTATCCATGTCATTTCTGGCGGCAACGCTGACAGGATTTGCCATGCAGAGGGGAGGCATGTGTTTTGCCTATGCATACAGGGAACCCTTTCTAACGGGCTTCAGCGATATGTCGAGGGCAATGGCGCTTCTCTACATCCTGTTGGTAATAGGTTTTCTTCCGTTTAAACTTCTCGGCTCGGTGTCACCTGACATCGCCTACGCCGAGATCTTCGCCATAAGCCCTGCCGGAATAGGGATACTTATAGGTTCAGCCCTGTTCGGACTCGGCATGGCGCTCAATGGAGCGTGTGTCAGCGACAGCCTCTGGAGAACTGCCGAGGGACAGGTAAAAATATGGGTAGGTCTCTTAACGCTTATCTGCATTTCCTCATGGCTCTTTCCGATGAGGGAGGAGGCATGGTTCAAGACTATCTTTGCGCCGTACGGTTCAAAAAATATAACGGATGTGTATCTGCCCCAGATATTCGGGAGTTATCCCATAGCGGTCGTATTTACCATAAGCGTGATACTTATATGGGCGCTTGTGATGACATGGTTTGCAGGCAGGACGTTTAAAAAATATATGGAAGGATAGGAGGGTTAAAATGACAACGGAAGTCAAAATCGATAAGGTGCTCGATGTAAAAGGTCTTGTATGCCCGAGGCCTATGGTGATGACCATGAACACATTAAAGACAATGGAAAAGGGTCAGGTTCTGCATATTATGGCGAATGACAGCAGCACAAAGCACAGTATTCCGGCACTTTGCGAGAGGAGCGGGTATAAGCTTGTGGAGATGAAAGACGAGAGCGGCAGCATCAGCTTTGTAATACAGAAGTAAACGGAGGATATATGTATAGGAATATTTTATTGCCTACGGACGGCTCAAAGCTGTCTGAAGAAGCGGTAAAGAGAGGGGTAGAACTCGCTAAATCCATTAATGCAAAGATAACCGGGCTTTATGTAATGCTGAAACCGAGTGCCGGCGATATATGGGACGTATGGGCTCCTGAAAACACGGAGGAAGGCAAGATGTTCAGAACTAAATTCGAGGCATCCTTTGAGTGCACGGCAGCTAACTATATTTCAGTGATCGAGAATACTGCAAAGGAAGCAGGGGTATCCTGCGAGTGCTTCTATGTAAAAGGCGAATCTCCCTCCGATGAGATAATAAAGGCGGCGAAGGATAAGGGCTGTGACCTTATCTTTATGGCATCCCATGGCAGGGGAGGCATAGGCGCTTTTTTGGGGAGCGTAACAACAAAGGTTTTAGCCGGTTCAAATATCTCGGTATTGGCACATCGATAAGTGATAGGCGGGGCCTCCCCACCCTCCATCCCCGCCTTCTTGGGCGAACCTCTTATGGTTCGCCCTTTTTATTTAGCGGGTTTCTATCAGTTCGTCTATCTTTTTTCCGATGTCTGCGGCTTCCATTAAGGAAGTTCCTATGAGCATCGCGTCGATGCCGGCATTCTGAAGCTTAATAACATCGTCTCTGGTTCTTATTCCGCTTTCGCTCACAACTATTTTGTCTTTAGGGATCTCTTTCTTTAGTCTGAAGGTGGCGGATAAATCAATCTTTAATGTCTTGAGATTGCGGTTGTTTATCCCTATTATATCCGCATCTATCGAAAGCGCCTTTTCGAGGTCGTCTTCATCGTGAACTTCGAACAATACATGAAGCCCTAATTCATTTGCGAGATGCATATATTCTTGAGCCTGATTTTTTTCGAGGGCAGCCGCAATCAGCAGTATAGCGTCCGCATGATTCACCCTCGATTCGTATATCTGGTATTCGTCGAAAATGAAATCTTTTCGTAATATCGGCTTTGAGGTAATATCTTGGACCATTTTAATATACGAGATATGTCCCTGAAAAAAATCCTCTTCCGTCAGAACGGATACGGCGCCGACAGGTTTTTCTTCATAAATTGCCGCTATCTTTGCAGGATCGAAGTCTTTTCTGATAATTCCTTTTGAGGGCGATGCCTTTTTTATCTCCGCTATGAGTTTTATCTTTCCGCCGCCTGTTATCGCTCCTCTGAAATCTCTCGCGCCTTCCATTTCCGTCAGTCGTTTTTTGAGTTCGTGAATCGGGACGGCGCTTTTCGCGTATGATAAACGCCCGGCTTTTTTGTCGATTATTTCAGTCAGTATATTCATAACGGCCTGTTTTTCCGGCTTCGGAGCGTGCTTTCGATCGCCCTTTTTATATCCTCTTTTAATTCGGTGTCAGAGACAGCGGAGACTGTTTCATCGATCCATTGGAGGTCGGAAGGTGTTATCGGCTTAGAGTTTTTGCCGAAATCGTTTTGCATCTTGTTTTTTGAATCCCGCCCGCTTTTATGATAAACCGTTCCGTGTTTAAATCTTATTTCTTTAATGCCGTAGGCGCTAAGTTTTTCGATCATGTCCCGCTTGAAAAATTTAAGCTGCGCGAGCCATGCCGGGGAGTCCACATTGACGGACAATTCGCCGTTTTTTATGTCCGTAGGATAGGTGTGAATGGAGAGAGGCTCTTTGAACAGGCCGCGCCACTCCCTCTGCAAGGAACTCAACGCAATTTTATCCTCGATGCCGAGGTTCTTGAGAAGAGATGAGAGCAGAGAGCCGACAGGTCTCAAACTTCAATAAAACCTACGCCGCTTTTACTACTTTTTTGGAGCGGATGCAGCGCGTGCAAACATATGCCCTTTTTGCGCCTCCGGGCGTTGCGATCCTGATTTGCTGTATGTTCGGCAGCATGACGCGTTTTGTCCTATTGTTCGCATGGCTTACGTTGTTGCCGACTGTTCTTTTTTTTCCGCATACGGAACAGCTTGCCATAATCATGTCCTCCTTTGTTTCATTGCATAAAAAAAGTCTTTTATGATAACATTTTAGGAATAATGTTACAAGCCCGCAGAAAAGTGATCGAAAAACCGGAGGTTGAATGCCCGATAAGGAAATAAAAAGCACGGAACTGGCAAAGGAGTTAAAAGAAGCGAAGATCGATGTGAAAGCCACCGATATCGTGAAGGAACTTGCGCGGTTGAGAAGCGTGGAGTTTAAAAGGGGCACGACTCTCGTCAAACTCACTATTGAAGAGGCGGATAGGATAAGGCAGATATTTAGGCAGAAAAAGGCCGCAAAACCCAGGGCGAAGGCTGTTCCTGCAAAAGAGGCGAAGGCAGAGGCGAAAAAACCGGAGAGAGTTGAAAAGGTTAAGAAGGTAGAGAAGGTCGAAGAGCCGAAGAAGGCTGAAAGACCGATTGAAGAACCCGCAGAAAAACCGGCCAGGAAACCTGAAAAGATAGAAAAAGCGGAAATAATAGAGAAGATCGAGAAACCGCCGTATCCGGCAGTAACGGCAGCGGCTGAAACGGCGATTGAGGAGATAAAGAAACCGGAGATAGAAGCTGCGCCGCTGGAAGAAGCGCCCGCAGTAGAAGAAAAGGCGCCTGCTGTTGCGCTTCCGGAAGAAGAAGAGATAAAGATACCCGATAGGTTCAAGAAAGAAGTAGAGGTCGAGAAGGTAGAGAAGTTCAAGGTAAAGCCGGGAATGCAGAAGGCGTTTCAGGCGATAAAAAAGATCGAGCCCAAGAAGTGGGTCGAACAAAAGTCGGGAAGAAGAACAAGAGATAGATTCAGGAAGGCCGAACCGGCTGCTCCCCCTTCGATAACGGCGCCGAGGAAGAAGTCCATAAAATTGGAAGAAGGCACATCGGTTAAGGAATTTGCGGAGCTGATAGGTCAGAAGATCCCTGACGTTATTAAAAAGTTTATGGAACTCGGCTACATGGCTACTCTTAATCAGCCCGTGGACATGGATGCGGCTGTGATTGTCGCAGAAGGCTTCGGAGTGAAGGTTGAAACCGTAACGGCCGAGCAACTCGATATTATCGAAGAGGTCGCGGAGGATGCATTAAATCTTGCTCATAGGCCGCCTGTAGTGACAATAATGGGTCATGTAGACCACGGGAAGACTTCGCTGCTCGACGCGATACGCCGGACCAAGGTTACCGAGACCGAGGCGGGAGGCATTACACAGCATATAGGCGCGTATAAAGTATCACTTCAAGGCAAGGAGATAACATTTCTCGATACCCCCGGTCATGAGGCGTTTACCGCGCTCAGGGCGAGGGGGGCAAAGATTACCGATATTGTCGTTCTCGTCGTGGCTGCCGATGACGGAGTTATGCCGCAGACGGTTGAGGCAATAGACCATTCAAAGGCCGCTAACGTGCCTATTGTCGTAGCGGTCAATAAAATAGACAAGCCGGATGCGAATCTTACAAGAGTCAGGAACGAATTATCCGAACGCGGGATCATATCGGAAGAATGGGGAGGCCAGAATATTTTTGTCGAGGTCTCCGCAAAACAGAAGATCGGCATCGAGCATCTGTTGGAGATGATACTGCTTCAGGCCGAGGTTATGGAATTAAAGGCAAATCCGAACAGGGCCGCCCTCGGAACGATTGTCGAGGCAAAGCTCGACAGGGGAAGGGGACCGGTAGCAACGGTGCTTGTTCATTCAGGGACATTAAAGATAGGAGACGCATTTGTTGCCGGAACCACATCAGGCAAGGTAAGGGCGTTGATCGACGATACGGGCAAGAGGATAATCAATGCAGGGCCTTCGACCCCCGTGGAGATAATCGGTTTTTCGGAAGTCCCTACCGCAGGAGATGCGTTTACCTGTGTCGAGGACGAGAAGAGGGCCCGGCAGGTCGCCCTTGCGCGACTCCAGAAACAGAGGCTTGCAGAAGTCGCGCGGCATAAGAAATTAACGCTCGACGAGTTGTACGCGAAGATACAGGAAGGACAGGTAAAAGAGCTCGGCATTGTAATAAAAGGCGATGTGCAGGGATCGGTTGAGGCTATGCGGGGTTCCCTTGAAGGCATAACTCATCCTGAAGTAAAAGTAAGGGTTATTCATGCCGCTGCCGGCGGCATAAACGAATCGGACGTGATGCTGGCTACCGCTTCAAATGCGATAATAATAGGGTTTAATGTTCGCCCGGAGATTAAGGCATCGCAGCTTGCGGAAAAAGAAGGCGTCGATATTCGGTTGTATAACATTATTTATAACGCCATCGAAGACGTAAAGAAGGCTCTCGAAGGAATGCTTGAGCCTACGCTCAAAGAAAAGGTTTTGGGCAGGGCGGAGGTAAGAAATACATTCCAGGTGTCGAGGCTCGGCACGATCGCGGGATGTTACGTTATAGACGGCTCGATAAGCCGCGCAAGCGACGGGATCAGGATTATCAGGGACAATATAGTCGTTTACGAGGGAAAGATAGGATCTCTTAAGCGTTTTAAGGAAGACGTCAGGGACGTGCAGACCGGCTATGAGTGCGGGATAATGATAGAGAATTTCAACGACATTAAAGTCGGGGACATATTCGAAAATTACGTCATAGAGAAGATAGCGACGAAATTGTAATTAACCCTTTAATTCCTCAACTATAAGGCTATGCATCCATACAAAAGATCACAAAGACTCGGCATTCTCCTGAGAGAAGAAGTTGCCGACATCATAATGAGAAGGGTCAAGGACCCCCGTCTCGGTTTTGTTACGGTTACCGACGTGGAGATGTCCGAAGACCTGAAGACCGCATGGATATACGTCAGCGTTTATGAAGGAGATAAAGACCTGACGATGGAAATCCTGAATTCGGCAAAGGGTCTTATCAGGAGCGAGGTGTCAAAGAGGATAAAGGTGAAGTTTATTCCGGTAATCGAGTTCAGGATCGACAAGTCCGTAGAGCACGGCGACAGGATAGACAGGCTGCTTAAAGAAATAAAAGAGACTGAAGGAGAAATGTAGCAGCTTCATGAACGGTGATATATGATTCCGCCTGTAGAACTTCTTGACTTCCTGAGAAAAGAAAACAAGTTTATTGTCGCTACCCATATGAGTCCGGACGGCGACGGCCTCGGCTCTGCGATCGCTCTTTCAACGGCCCTTCGGAAGATCGGCAAGGAGGCGATTCTTTTATGCAGAGACTCCGTGCCGCAGCAGTGCAAATTTCTACCGGGGCAGGAAGGGTTTATTACATTGGAGCAGTTTACGGTTCAAGGTTCGCGGTTTGCGGATTTCAGGAATTTAATCCTCGTGGACTGCAACGATTTAGACCGTATTTCTACGGAAGAATCTCAAATTTCAAATCTTAAATTTCAAACCTCGGCGGTTATCGACCATCACGAATCGGAGAAACCGTTCGGCGACATAAGGTGGATAGCGCCTGAAGCGGCGGCTACCGGATTAATGGTTTTTTATATCATAAAAGAACTCGGCGTGGAAATTACCGAAGATATTGCGATAAACCTTTACGCGGCCATATCGGTCGATACCGGCAACTTCAGGTATGAAAATACGACTCACGAGGTTTTCAGCGTTGCCGCGGAATTGAAAAAGGCGGGCGCAAAAACGCACGCGATTTACAGGGAGCTTTTTGAGTCGTGGTCGGAAGGCCGTTTTAAGCTTTTCATAAATGTGCTGAATACATTAGAAAGAAAAGACGGAGTAGCCATTGTCAGGGTCACAAAAAAAATGTTCGAGGAGACGGCAACTTCTCCCGACGATACGGAACACTTCGTAGATTTTCCGAGGATCATGAAAGATGTGAAGGTGTCGATACTTTTCAGGGAGATAGAGGACGATTATTATAAGCTCAGCCTGAGGTCAAAGGACGATATCAATGTGGCGAGTACGGCAGAGGCGTTCGGAGGCGGAGGGCATAAAAACGCCGCAGGCTGCAGGATACGGGCTGATTTTGAAACGGCTAAGAGAGAAGTCCTGAAAGCTTTTCGTAAAGTTCTTCCGGCGTAATTATTCCGCCGCCGGGCCTGCCGTAAAAAAAGACTTCCGATTTTCCGTTCACCGCGAGTTTCACATCTTCCACCATCTGGCCCGCATTCAATTCAACGGCAATGAATTTTCTGCCGGAACCGGCCAAATCATTCAGTTGTTTTTCCGGAAATGGAAACAATGTTACCGGCCTGAAGAGTCCGGCTTTATGTCCTTCGCTTCTTAGTTTTCTGACTGCAGCAGTCGCTATCCGGGCGGCAATGCCGAACGCGACTACAATTAATTCCGCGTCTTCTATGTCGTAAACCTGAAACCTTGTTTCTTTGTCTTTCATTTTTTGATATTTGGCCTGCAGCATATAATTTCTCTGCTCAAGTTCGCCTTCGCCCATGAAGAGCGATTTTATAACGTTCGGCTTCCCGTCTTTGCATATATTGAGAGCCCATGTTTTTTCAGGGAGGTCGGGTTTTGCATACGGAGTAGGGGTAAAAGGCTCCATCATCTGACCGAGTATGCCGTCGCCTAATATCATGACGGGATTTCTGTATTCGTCCGCCTTGTCGAAGGCGAGCATGGTTAAATCCCAGAGTTCCTGAAGATTATACGGCGCGTAAACCAAAAGGCGGTAATCGCCGTGTCCTCCGCCCTTGACCGCCTGAAAGTAATCGGCCTGGCTCGCGGAGATGTTGCCGAGCCCCGGACCGCCTCTCTGTATGTTTACGATAACCGCAGGCAATTCCGCACCCGCAAGGAAAGAGATGCCTTCCTGCTTCAGGCTTATTCCCGGACTGCTCGATGACGTCATCGCCCGGACGCCGCATGCGGACGCGCCGTAGACCATGTTTATGGCGGACAATTCGCTTTCGGCCTGAATGAATGTGCCGCCGGCTTCAGGCAGCCGCCATGACATGTATTCGGGAATCTCGTTTTGGGGGGTTATGGGATAACCGGCGTAAAAAGCGCATCCGGCCCGAACCGCAGCCTCGGCAATTGCCTCATTGCCTTTCATGAGAATTTTTTTCATAAAAATAATTATAGCAGGGCTGTGTTAAAATATTCCATGCCGTGTATAAACATCCTTCCGTTAAATCTCCGAAATAAAATCGCTGCCGGCGAGGTGGTCGAGCGCCCTGCATCCGTAGTCAAGGAACTCATAGAAAACTCAATAGATGCCGTAGCTTCGAGAATAGAGATAGACATTTCAAAAGCCGGCAGGAGGCTTATTAAGGTTTCCGATAACGGAGCCGGAATGGACAGGGAAGACGCCCTGTTAGCGTTCGAGAGATACGCAACGAGCAAGATTAAGGATGATAATGATCTTTTCAACATAAAGACTATGGGCTTTCGTGGAGAAGCGCTTTCTTCAATCACGTCTGTTTCCAAGGTTCGCCTGCTTACTTCCATTCAAAACGAGACAGGAACCTGCATCGAGATTATCGGAGGGGATGTAAAGGAAATAAAGGACTGCATGACCGTAGGGACGACTATCGAGATAAAAGACCTCTTTTTCAACACCCCTGCGAGACGCAAATTTCTGAAGTCGGACGGCACGGAAAATTATCATATCGTCGATACGGTGACGAGGGAATCGCTGTCCCACCCGATGATAGGATTTGTTCTAAGGATGGACGGAGATTACGCGCTTGATCTGCCTGCGGCATCGTCATATAGAGAAAGGATTGTGCAGATTTTCGGCAAGGATTTTGTCGACGGGCTCATCGAAACCGGGACGGAACACGGCGTGATGGACATTAAGGCGTTTTTAGGCAATGTTTTACATTTAAGGAATAATAGAAATAACCAATTCCTCTTTATCAATAAAAGACCCGTCAAAGACCAATCCATAAACTATGCCGTTTATAAGGCTTATGAAGGCCTTATACCGAAGGATAAGCACCCCGTATTTTTGCTTTTTATGGAGATAGATCCCTCCGATGTCGATTTCAATGTCCATCCCGCTAAAAGAGAGGTGAGGTTCAAGGATAAAACCGGCGTGTTCAATTTTATATATCAAGCGGCAAAAGGAGCATTAAAGGTTGAGAATGAACTAATGGAGGCTTGGAGTAATGAGAGAGTAATGGAAGATTTTCCCCAATACCCCGATATTTCAACATTCCCCCAAAGTGTGCACGGCATATCGGAATCAACATCCCTTTACGATGATTCAACATTTGCCCACATACAGGCGTTTTACCTCGGCGATACGCTTGTCGCTATCCCCGATAAAAACGGCCTTACAATAATCGACTATCATGCCGCCCATGAGAGGATCAATTACGAAAGGATATTAAAAAAAGGACAAGGGGTAAAGATCAATCTGCTTTTCCCTCAACAGGTAAGATTGCAGGGCAGCGAATATAGGGTAATAATAGATAATCTAAAGGTATTAAACGATATTGGAATTGATGCTGAAGATTTCGGTCACGGGACAATAGTAGTGAGAAGCCTTCCTGATTTCCTAAAGGACGACGATGCGAATTCATTGATGAGCGATATGGCGGATTCATTGAGTTCGGAGTTTCCTAAAGGGATGGAGGCTTTAAATTCGAAAAAAAAAGCGCTTGCCGCAAGGCTGGCATGTCATTCATCCATAAGGGGCAAGGAAGTCCCGGACGGCATGAGGATAGAACGACTGCTTAAAGACCTTAATGAGATGGAAGACCCGGAACATTGCCCTCACGGAAGACCCACGAGAATATTGATGTCGATTAATGAATTAAGGAAGATGTTCAAGAAATAGATGGTTTCTTACTCCCTTTGTTTTTCAGGCCGCTGAAATCCCTTGAAGAGCGCCTTGAACGTCTGTCCGACTATCTTAGGTTTCAATTCCTTCAAGTATTCGGTATCGGGATAAAGTAAGAGTCCTTCTTCTACTGTTCTCATGGCTTCGTCAAAATATTCGTATTTACCTTCATGAATACCTAAATTCAATAAAACAAGGGCGTCGTATTGAAATACCGGCAATACAGGCAGACGCCGCTTTTCGGCGCCGCTCCATTTGATAAAGTCGTTTAAGAAGTCTTTATTTTTTTCCATGTCTTTTACGGCATCTTCGGCATTTACGAACATGTACATGGGCTTCGCCCAGTTTTTAAGATATATATTTTTGACGGCCGGCATTATGTTTTCCATGCCGCCCTTTCTGCCCTCTGTATTGTCTATATACCATATCACAAGCTGATTATAGGCGATAAAGGTTTTTATAGTATATGCCGCGAAGGCTATATACGCGCAAGATAACAATACGACAATGACCTTGGCAGCCTTTTGAGACAGTTTCGGTTCGGATGCCTTTAAGAAATGCGAGGTTGCCGTATAAGCCAATAGTATAAATGCAAGATAATGGGCGGTTGAAAGTTGAAGCGGATATTCGACAAGAATATGAACCGTGAGAGGCGTTAGGAGGGCTATATACAAGCCTGCCCGTTCTTTTCCGTATTTCAACAGTAGTTTGGCGAAGCCGTATAAAAGGATTAAAACTCCTATAATACCCGCAACACCGCTCTCCGACAGTATGAGGAAAAATTCATTATGAGGGTGCGACGTATAGCTGTGCCCTACTTCTTTATATTGGGGATCGGCTTTTTTGACTTTTCCCTGATAATACATATACAGGCTGCCGAAATTAGAGAATCCCTGACCGAGCAAAGGCTTTTCCTTAAACATGGCAACGGAGGTTTTATACATAAGTATGCGTTCGGCATATGAGGTTTGTCCCGTATCGGAAAACCATTCTATCTGTTTAACGGTAAGTTTTTCTATGCCGAGCCTGTCTTTAATTGAAAGCAGATAAAATCCGCCTGCCGTGCCGATAAGAAATACCATAAGCCAGATTATCAGATTTTTTTTGACAGCCGAATAATGTCGTTTTCGTGAAGGCAGTATTACTATCATTGCAAGCGCAACGCCTAAAAGACCTGCCCGCGAGCTTGCGATAATAAGGCTCAAAGACAACAGGGCTGCGCATGTCCAAAACAATATTTTTTTCTTTGAAGGATAATTTTTAAATCTGTTTGTAGTTATAAAATAAAGGCTGATAATCAGTCCTGTCGCTGTCCATGAGGCAAAAAGATTTTTTTGCTGGAATACTCCCCCGGCCATCCCGATAGAAGGCGCGGGAGTAATCGGGATATATCTGTAAAGGCCGAAAAACTGCATTGTTCCTATTGCCGACTCAATGACGGCGGAAACGAATATCAGGAACAGAATAGAGATTTTTTCTTTAGGGGTTAAATCAAATTGAAGGAGCGCAAACCATAGAATAACCCCTGCGATAAGCCGCGCTGCATTTTGAAGGAATAAATCCATATTCTTGATGGGATTGGATATGCAGCTTGAAAGCAACAGAACCGCAAATAAAAAGATATATATTCCAATCGGAGATTCCAAGAGCCGTTTTTTAACGACGGCATTTAATATCCCGAGAAGGATAATTGCGCCTATGGCAGTCCATATGATATATTCCCTTTGATGCGCGAGCACGCCTCCGATATTGGGGAGGAAGATATGCATGATAAAAAGAAAGATAGACGATAGTATTATTAAGAGATAACGGTTAGTGTTAGTTGAAATTGTCATTATTAACTATTATACACAAAGTCGAAGATGCAATAAAAAAGGGAGGCATTGCCTCCCTTTCAAAATATAGACGAGTAGTTATCTATTATCGTTTTCTGTCAAAGAAATAGGCAAAAGCCTTTGCAGCGGATGTGTAAGCAACTGCGTTAGTAGCCGATGCAATTTCCGCTCTCCATGTTGCAGAATCTGCCGTAGTAAGAGTATCAAAGCCGAGTACCCTGCCTGCTGTTCCATCTACCGTGTCATCAATAGCGCCGTCAAAGAATTTTGCATAGCCTGTCTCTTCAGGCGCGCTGAATGTTGTAGTGCAGTCTTCGGATACGCAAACTATAATTGCATTCTTTTTCGTTCCTGCATTTCCAAAAAATATGTAGAATGTCGAAGAACCGAGAGTGAGAGAGTTTGCAGAAGGCTGGCTCGCGAAAGCTGCGGTTGTAAAATCACTTTTAGGATTTTCCGTAGATTCTCCCATGGTACCGTCACTGTCAGAGTCTCCGGGAAATCTTTTTTCCCTGTCAAAATATGTCCATATTAGGACTTCCCATTGCTTGATTTCAGCGCCGAGTCTTTTATGCCTGCCGTTTTCTACAAGATCCTGCCCTTTGAGCACAGCGCCGATGATGATTCCGATAATAACCAGAACGATGGCCAGTTCGATGAGAGTGAAACCGGCCTGCCCCCTGAACCATGAGTTTTGCCTATTCGCATTTTTCATTTTTGACCTCCTGTTTTAGGCTCCTGACAATTAGCCCTGTTTATTTCAATTATATCGCTTAAAAACCCATTGTCAAGTGAAAAAAAGGAGGGGAATCCCCCTTTTATTTTTATCTTTATAGGATTATAGTTTCAGCGGCGTAGTGCGTAAAACGTAGACAACGAACAGTCCGAAGATAAGCAGGATTATTCCTGCAATTACACGGTATGCGAACATATACTGCTCGGTTCCCACAATGAGCTTGCTTGTCACTTCATTTATTTTTGCCAATGCCTTCGGGAAAAAGAGAAGCAAAGCGCCCAACAAAAAGGCGGAAACCGCCGCGGCATACAGAAAATACATAGCAAATAAGTTCATTCCGGCCCCCCCGACTATTTTCGTTTTGCAAAGGTTTTTACGGGATGCGCCTAAGGGGAGATTGTACCTCCCCTTATTGTGATGGCAGTAATATCCTTATTTCCTGTCAAAATAATAAATTAATGCCTTGGTGGTAGTTGTCCAATTACCTGTAACCTGCGCAGAAGTTACAGTTGCAAACCAATTAGCGCTGGTGATAGTGGCAGCAGTTGCCGCCCTTACCCTTCCATCTGTTCCAACCGCTGTTCCATCAATAGAAGTATCAAATGCCTCCATATAAGCAAGTTCTGCGTCTTCAAAAACGTCAGGAGTTGCATTTTTTGTTACAGCAATAATATTTTTTGTTCCATCATTGCCAAGCCAGACATAGAAGGTATATGAGCCGAGGGTGATCGAATTAGTTGAAGGCGGATCAAGAAATCTGCCGGTTGTTGTGAGATCACTATTTACATTGCCGTCTATTTTTCCGTCTTTATCACTATCTCCCGGAAAATATCCTTTCCTGTCCAAAAAACCCCATGATAGCACTTCAAACTGTTTCACGGTATTTGCAAATTTTTTATGCCTCGCGTTCTCTATCAAATCCTGCCCTTTTAGCACCGCGCCGATGATAATGCCGATAATAACCAGCACTATTGCCAGTTCGATGAGGGTAAAACCTTTCGCATTTCTAACTGTTGCCATTGTAACCTCCCGCTTTAATTTTTAGAGGCCGGTTGCGCCACTCAGCCTTGCCATAATCACCATGGCGCCCAGATCGGCGGATTACGGCTTAACGCTTTCCTTTTTTAGTTGTTTCTGCTGAATAATATCATTATCCTATGGAAAAATTCCACAGTTTTTATTGACAAGCGCCATGTAGTCCTCTATGATTTGATTATAGAAATTCACAAATTACGATAACCGAGACGGAAGGCAAAGTATTGGAGCGACTTCGGCAGCCCAAGCGTAACAAGGATGTTTAAGCGGGCGGGCGCAGCTTCGGAGGAAGGCTCGGATGCCTTCCGTCTTGACAAAGAGTGCAGATTTTAAAAAGATCGGTGTGAGAGATATGGAATACGTAATATTAATGAAAGAGGATTTCGGCGGTTTCATAGCGAGGCTTGCCAAGCTACAAAAACTGGCGGCCCCGGTATCGAAAGGGTATAACAACTTTTCATTTCAGGAAGTGCGTTCCGGCGATGAAATCGCCTTGAAGTATATCCCGACCATCATCCCGCCTAAAAAGTTTTTCATGCCCCGGCAGGAAACCCTGCTCGAATTCAATATCGCAAAAGGCCTCGATGTAAAGCCGGTCGTGGAGCATGAAAAGATAACGCTTTTCGGCGTGCATACATGCGACCTTGCCGGAATCCAGTGCCTTAACATGGCCCTTTCCATCCGTCCGAGAGATTACAATTACCTTATCAGAAAAAGGAAGATAGACATAATAGGCCTTGAGTGCAATGAATACTGCGATGAATACGCGAGTTGTTGCCTTGTGAGTTCCCATCTTCCTAACGGAGGATACGACCTGTTCTTCACCGACCTCTGCGATTATTTCATGGTGCATGTGAATACGCAGGCCGGCGAAGATATGGTGGAATCTGCAAGGCATTTTCGATGCGCCGAAGATTGTCATTTGGAAGAACTTAGAGCCTTTCGCGAGAGGAAAAGAGTCCTGTTCAAAAACGAGGTGCCGATAGAGTCGAGGTTAATACCGGAGATGTTCGACAGGGCATTTGAAAGCCCGGTATGGAAGGATCTGGAAGAGAGATGCCTTGCGTGCGGCAACTGTACTAATGTCTGTCCTACCTGCTATTGCTTTGACATCATGGACGAAATGGATATGAATTTGAAAATGGGAAGGCGTTATAGAAATTGGGATTCATGCCAACTCGAGCCGTTTGCAAAGGTGGCGGGAGGAGAGAATTTCAGGAAGGAGCGCTCCGCCCGGCAGAGGCATCGTTATTACCGTAAGTTCAGGTATCCGGTGAGCAAGTTCGCGAGATTTTTTTGCACCGGCTGCGGCAGGTGTAGCAGGGCGTGCATGGCAGGGATAAATCTGAAAGAAACATTGAATGCGTTATTAATGGAGGTCATAACATAATGCAGGTCTGCTTCAATATGGAAAAAACAGTAATCAGAGAGTCCAATTACAGGATCAGAAACGCGAGGGTCATAAAGACAAGGCAGATGACCGCGCATGAGAAGCTGTTTGAAATAGCGCTCGAAGGAGGGGATAACCTCGATTACGAGCCGGGACAGTTTGTAATAGTCTCTCTTTTGGGGATAGGAGAAGCGCCCATATCGATTTGTTCCTCGCCCACAAAGCCGGGTTCGTTCGAGCTTTGCGTAAGGGCTGTAGGAAAGGTGACAAACGCCATGCACAGGCTGGAGGCCGGAGACGATATAGGCATCAGGGGGCCGTATGGAAAAGGCTTTCCGATAAGAATACTCGAAGGGAACGACCTTCTTTTTATCGCCGGAGGCCTCGGCATAGCTCCGCTCCGTTCCCTTATAAAATACGCATTCGACAATCGTCGCGACTTCGGAAAGATACATATTTTGTTGGGATGCAAGACCTCTGAGGATATGCTTTTTGCGGATGAACTTGATCATTGGTTCAAACGAATGGATGTTCATTATGAATGCACAGTAGACCGCGCCGCGCCCTACTGGGCCGGTCATATCGGGCAGATTACCACGCTTATACCCGGCGTCCATCTTGAGCCTGAAAGAACATTTGCCGTGGTTGTCGGTCCGCCCATCATGTACAGGTTTGTGATAAAGGAAATCATGGCCAAGGACATACCGGAACGCCGGATATTCGTTTCCCTCGAGAGGCATATGAAATGCGGCATGGGCAAATGCGGCAGGTGCCAGATACAAAACCTTTACTGCTGTCAGGACGGGCCGGTATTTAATTACGCGGATATTAAAAATATGAAAGAGGCCATTTAGACGGGGAGATGATATGAAGAGACCTAAAACAGCCTTTTTCGACCTGTCGTGCTGCGAGGGATGCCAGCTTCAGGTCGCCAATTTAGGCGAATCGCTGTTGGATATCCTCGATGTGATCGATGTGGTTGAGTTCCGCGAGGTCATGTCGGAGAAATGGGATAAAGAGATAGACATAGCAATAGTTGAAGGCAGCGTAACCGACGAACATGCCGCTGAAAGACTGAAACGGATAAGGGAGCGGGCGAAGATCCTGATAGCTTACGGCTCGTGCGCTACCATAGGCGGCGTGAACGGAATGAAAAACAGCTTCGACCTTGCGGAAATACGAAAATATGTTTATGGGGAGGGGCATAAATTTTTCCCGACTGCAACGACAAAAGCGATTCATCAGGTCGTAAAGACGGATTATTTCGTAAACGGCTGTCCTATCTATCCGCCCGAGTTCGAAAGAGTTTTGAAAAACGCGCTTCAGGGCATTCCTTATTATGTGCCTGATTATGCGGTCTGCGTGGAGTGCAAGCTTAACGAGAACGTATGCATGTACGACAGGGGCGTTGCCTGCCTCGGCCCGGTAACGAGGGCGGGCTGCAACTCATGGTGCATAAATAACGGGAACATCTGCTACGGATGCCGGGGCATTGTGAGCAATCCAAATGAAAAGGGCATGAAGGATGTAATAGCTAAATACGGCATAGATATGAGGCTTATCGGCAACAAGATGGATATGTATAACAAATGCAGGGAGCTTAAACATGAAGGTTAAACAAAGCGTGAATATAAATGTCGAATATCTCACGAGGGTCGAGGGACACGGCAATATCGTCGTCAATGTCAAGGAGGGAAGGCTGCAGGAATGCCGCCTCGATATTGTCGAGTCTCCGCGCTTTTTTGAAGGCATTTTAAGGGGCCGATCCATATTCGAGGCGCAGCATATTACGAGCAGGATATGCGGTATATGCGCGTGCGGGCATTCTCTTGCGTCAATTCAGGCTGCTGAAGACGCCCTCGGCATTGCGCCTTCGGCGCAGACCGTAAAACTAAGGAAATTGCTTTTGCATATGGAGATACTCGACAGCCATATACTGCATATATATCTTTTAGCCGCTCCGGATCTGCTCGGCGTCAAGAGCTTTATTCCGTTGATCGAGACGCATAATAAGGTTGTGCGCCGCGCATTGAGAATGAAAAGGGCATGCAATGATGTGTGCGATGTGCTTGTCGGAAGGCATGTGCATCCTGTATCCGCGATTGTCGGCGGATTCACGAAACTTCCGAAACGGAAAGACCTTGATCCGATGTATAACACGCTCGCAGGCATGAGGCCCGATATAGAGGCTACTATCGACCTTATTTCAAAACTGAAATTCCCGGAATTTGAAAGAGATACGGAGTATGTAGCACTCATCAGCGATGAGAGCGAATATCCGTTTCTGGGCGGCGATATAGGCTCCACCGACGGCGTGAGAATGAACAAGAGAGATTACAGAAAGGCGACTAATGAATTCGTCGTATCCCATTCAACCGCGAAGCATGCGAAGTTGAGCCGCGAATCTTACGCGGTAGGCGCATTGGCGCGTTTTAATCTCAATTATGAAAAACTCCATCAGAAGGCAAAAGAGACCGCATCTGTTTTAGGAATTAAGCCCAAATGCATAAACCCATATCTCAATACGGCGGCGCAGTTGATAGAGGCGGTTCACTGTCTTGAAGATGCGATTATTATTATCGAGGATTTGCAGAATAACGGAATCGATTATTCGGAGGAGATTACGGTCGGACTGAACGAGCAGAAGAAAATCCCTGTAAAAGCCGGAAACGGCATAGGCGCGGTCGAGGTCCCGAGAGGCATTCTTTATCACAATTACGAAATAGACGAAAATGGAATAATTATTAATGCAAACTGCGTAATCCCCACAAACCAGAATCTCAATAATATAGAACATGATATGAGAAAACTCGTGCCGGAACTGCTTGCCATGAATGGAAAGAGCGAAGAAGAAATCACGCTCGCCCTCGAAATGCTCGTCCGGGCATACGACCCGTGCATTTCATGTTCTACGCATATGCTCAAGGTCGGATTTAATCGATAAATTGACAAACTTTTCCTCTAAGATTTACACTAAAAGACTTATAAACTAATTGATACGGGAGGAAAAATTGTTAAAAACAGTGGAAGATATATCGGCTACGAAAAAGCGGCTTAAGATAGAGATACCCGCCGAGGCCATAGAATCGGAGATTAAGAGGGGCCTCGGAGAGGCTCAAAAGAGGGCGAGGATTCCCGGTTTCAGGCCCGGCAAGGCGCCGATGCATTTGATAGAAAAGAAGTTCGCAAAAGATATAGAGGCCGACGTCCTCGAAAAAATGATTCCGGATTATTACATTAAGGCATTAAAAGAGGCCGATATAACGCCTGTTTCGCGGCCCGTTGCCGAAGAGTCGTTCGATTTCAAGAGAAACGAGCCCCTTTCCATGACCGTTTCGGTGGAGGTGAGGCCGAAGATCGAAAACCTGAATTATGAGGAAATAACCGTTAAAGAAGTTCCGGTCGACGTCAAAGACGAAGACGTGGATGAGGTGTTAAAAAGGCTTGCGGAGGAGAGGGCTGCATACGAGTCCGTTGAAGACGCTATAAGCGTCGAAGACCTTATAACAATGGATTATGAGGTTAAGGATGACGGCACAGCCGCGAATGACGTTGTTTTAAAAGTGGGCAGCGGACCCTATCCTCAGGAGTTCTTCGACGGTCTTATAGGCAGGAAAAAGGACGAGGGATTAGAGATTACGGCAAGCTTTCCGGAGGATTTGCAGTCGCCGTTTGCCGGTAAAAAACCGACATTTAAAGTAAAGGTAAAGGAAATAAAAAGGCGCAATCTGCCTCCTATCGATGACGAGTTCGCTAAGGATCTGGGTTTTGAGAACATAGGATTATTGCAGGATAAGGTGAAAGAGAACATCCTTTTATCCAAAAACAGAGACGCTGAAAGGATTAAGCAGAGGGAGATACTCGATAAACTTATAGAATCGCACGAGTTCGAGGCGCCGGAAGGACTTGTTAAAGCCGAGATAGGCTCAACAGTCGCGGAGATAAAAGCGAGAGGCGGAAACGAAAAGACGGAGGAATCCCTTGCGGAGGAGATAAAACCGCACGCTGAAAAAGGGGTTAAGGCATCAATCCTCCTCGAACTGATAGGAGAGAAAGAGGGAATAAATGTTTCCGACGACGAGGTCAAGGAGGAGATAATCGAGACCGCTCAGAGGGCATACGTATCTCCGGAGAATATAATGAAGTATTATGTCGCGCGGGACGGATCGCTGGAGGGCCTGAAGCGCACCGTCTTTGAAAAGAAGGTGCTAAACTTTCTCGTGAATAAGGCGAAAATAGAAAAAGGAGAATAAGATGAGCATAGTTCCCATAGTTATAGAGCAGACAGGCAGGACCGAGCGGGCTTACGATATTTATTCGAGGCTTTTAAAGGACAGGATCATCTTTATCGGCACCGCCATAGACGACAACATAGCGAACGTGGTCATAGCGCAACTGCTTTTTTTGCAGACCGAAGACCCGGAGAAGGATATTAACATATATATAAATTCGCCGGGAGGCGTTGTATCCGCAGGCCTTGCCATATACGATACAATGCAGTATGTAAAGCCGGATATCGCTACATACTGCATCGGACAGGCGGCAAGCATGGGCGCGCTGCTTTTATGCGCCGGAACAAACGGGAAAAGGTTCTCGCTTCCACATTCGAGGATAATGATACACCAGCCCATAGGCGGTTTTTACGGACAGGCGACGGACGTGGAGATACATGCGCGGGAGATTTTAAGGATGAAGGAAACTCTGAACGGCATTCTTGCAAAACATACGGGACAGAGTATCGAAAAGGTTCAGGTGGATACCGAAAGGGATTTTTTCATGTCGGGTCAGGACGCGAAGGAATACGGCATTGTAGATGACGTGATAGCAACTGTTAAAGAAACGAAAAAGAAATAGCGGAGGTTTTGATGTCGAAAAAGACGAACGGCGACGTTCTCAGGTGCTCATTCTGCGGAAAAGGGCAGGACGAGGTCAGGAAGCTTATTGCCGGGCCGATGGTATACATATGCGATGATTGTGTGGGGCTCTGTAATGAGATAATAGATGAAGAGCTTAATGCGCCGGGCAAAGAACCCTCGAAAAAATTGCCTGCGCCGGCTGAGATAAATAAGTTTTTGAACGATTACGTCATCGGGCAGGAAAGGGCCAAGAAAATACTCTCGGTCGCGGTGCATAATCACTATAAAAGGATATCCGGCGGAGCCAAGTCCGATGTCGAACTCCAAAAGAGCAATATACTGCTCATCGGGCCTACAGGCACGGGCAAGACTCTTTTAGCGCAGACCCTTGCGCGTTTTCTGGATGTGCCGTTCACCATAGCGGATGCGACTACGCTCACCGAAGCCGGGTATGTCGGCGAGGACGTGGAAAACGTGCTTTTAAAGCTCCTGCAGGCGGCGGATTACGACGCTGAACGGGCGCAGAGGGGCATTATCTACATCGACGAGATAGATAAGATAAGCAGAAAGGCGGACAGCCCTTCCATAACGAGGGATGTATCGGGAGAGGGCGTGCAGCAGGCTCTTTTAAAGATCATAGAAGGAACGGTCGCTAACATTCCCCCTCAAGGCGGCAGAAAACATCCCCAGCAGGAATATATACAGCTTAATACTACGAACATCCTGTTTATATGCGGCGGCGCTTTTGTGGGCCTCGATAAAATCATCGACCGGCGGATCGGCAAAAAAAGCATAGGGTTCGGATCGGATTTTACGGTGCGCAAGGAAAAGAAGGCGGACAATGTCAATGTCTTGAATCTCGTCGAACCCGGGGATTTGATGAAATACGGCTTAATCCCGGAGTTTATAGGGAGGCTTCCGGTTGTCGCGACCCTCGATGAACTGGACGAGCAGGCCCTTGTAAAGATATTGACGACGCCTAAGAATGCGCTTACAAAGCAGTATCAGAAACTCCTGTCTTTCGACAATGTCCGTTTAAAGTTTACGGACGGAGCCTTGTCCGCGATAGCAAAAAAGGCGGTGCGAAGAAAGGCGGGCGCGCGCGGATTGAGGGCCATACTCGAAGATGTGATGCTCGATGTCATGTACGATATACCCTCGATGTCGGGAGTAGCCGAGTGCGTCATAAGCGAGGAGGCGATTACCAAAAAGGAAACGCCCTTAATCGTATATGAAAAACAAGCTGAATCGGCATGAGAGATGTGTAACCTGATATATAAGGCAGGTGTAATAATCGTTCCATTATTTCTATGTCTTATATTGTTTGCCGACGCGCATGCCTTTTGTTTTGAAGAGGCGGCAAGGACTTACGGCATAAATCAGGCGCTTATCGAAAGCATCGCAAGAACGGAATCGAACCTCAACCCGAAGGCTGTAAACAAAAATCTCAACGGCTCCATGGATATGGGGCTTATGCAGATAAATTCCTTCTGGATTAAGCCCCTCGGATTAAACGCCGGCGAACTCATCTCCAATCCATGCTATAACACAATGACAGGCGCAAAAATACTCAAACAGTGCATCGATAGGTACGGTTACACATGGGAAGCGGTAGGTTGTTATAACGCGACAAGCAAACATAAAAGGGCGAATTACTCATGGAAGATATTCAATGCGCTTAATAAAGCCGATAGGTCGGCGGATGGAGAAAGAAAGTTAGAGGTTGGAGTTAAGATTCAGGAAACTCAAAACTTAAAACTCTTTTTCAGCGTCAGAGACGAAATGTCCGGCCATGAGCCGTCAGCCGTCAGCCGTGTGCTGAAGATGGAATCGCAGTGAGCCTGTTAGCGGATCTCCTCTCCAAGATAAAACCTTACACGGCTAAAGGGGACGTGCCTCCCGGCCTTAAAAATGTAGTTTCCGATTCTACAAAAAAAGAAACAGCAAGAAAAAAAATCGTTATATTTTCCGTTTTAGTTATTCTCGCAGTTGTTGCCGGAGTCGGCGCCGTTTACATAATGGATATTTATCTGAAGCCGTCTCAAATAAAGAGGGCAGAGCGCAGGCCGCAGCCCGCGGCAGTCGAAAGCCCTAAGGCTGAAGTTAAGATTCAAGAGCAGCCTCCCATTACGGATGCTGTAACTCCAAAAATTCCTTCAGAAGCGGAAACAAAAGCCGCTTCACGGAAGGCGGCGGATAAGAGAGAGCCGGAAGTTCTTAAAGATAAAGCTCAGCCTGCTGTGAAGCCGAAAGAGAGAGGTCAGGCCGCTGCCGGGAAAAGAAAAAAGGAGCCTGCCGATAAAACGGTAAAGCAGGCCGAAATGCAGCGCGAGAACATTTCGGACGATTCGCAGCCGAAAAGGGATGTTAAGTCTCAACAGCCGAAGAAAGCGGAATCTCAGGAAGCCGCTCAAAAAGAAAAACAGGCGCCGGATTCTTCAAGCAGGGATGTGTACCTTTATACCGCAAGGACATACGAATCGAGAAGGGATTATCAGCAGGCGTTTTTGAATTATAAAAAGGCATTGGAGATAGACCCTGAAAATTACGTTATCATGAATAATATTTCGAGCGTGCTTATTCAACTTTCCTCCTTTGAAGAAGCCGTAGGGTATGCCGGCAAGGTCTTAAGCATAAAAAAAGATTACGTGCCCTCTCTTGTTAATTTAGGCATAGCTTATATACGGCTCGGCAACCTCACCGAAGGCGAGGGGTATCTCTCCAAGGCATTGTCGAGGGAGCCGTCGAATAATTACGCCCTTCTTAATCTCGGTATTCTTCATGAAAGGCGCGGGGATAATGATAAGGCATACGGATATTTCTTGAAGCTTTCGGATATGAGGGACGTTCAGGGTTATCTCGGCGTCGGGCGCATTTTTGAAAAGCAGGGCAGGAAGGCGGACGCGTCAAGGATATATAAGGATATACTTTCTATTAATAACATAGATTCAAAGACCAAGAAATTCGTGAACGACAGGCTGATACAATTAGGGCAGTAGTGATAGGTTTCGGGACAGTCCCGAATCTACGGCTTCGCCCGTAATTCTGGGACAGTCCCCTGCTCTAATCTCACTGCCTTGTCGGCGATCCAGCCTTCTTTGCCTTCCGATGTTTTTACCTTGTACCATTTCCTGCCGCCGATTTCCGTGAACTCGTCCGTTATCTCGAAAACCTTTCCCTTCGACGCCGGTGTAACGGTCTCGGCGTTGATTGAGGGTTCGGTTCTTAGATTGGCGGTATCCGCAACAACTATTAATGTTTTTTGCCGCGCTGTTATATCTATGCCCGGCCCCGGGAGTTTATCGGTATTGACCGCATCGACCTTAGGCGGTTCTTTTACAACGGCATCCTGCCTGTCTGCTCTATGAGTCGAATCTGCGACCGGGGTAATATGCAGATCGTAATTCATGATAATCGCAATCGCGAAGGCGGTTATAAGAAGCGCGGCTAAAAGGGATGCCTTTAGAACCTTTCGCCGTTTAACTACAGGCATCGCGACATCGGAAATATGGCGTATCGCATATTCGACATGCCGTTTTTTAACCTGCCTGCTCATGTCTAAGTAAGCCGCCATCATAGCCCTCGAACATATCAGGTTTATGAGCCTCGGAATTCCTTTGGATAATTTATGAATAAATCTCTTCGCCCTGTCTTCGAATACGACATTGCCCTTACCGGCCTTTACCAGCCTGTAATTGATGTAGTCGGAAGCCTCATTTATCGTCAGAGGCATTAGAGTAGTTCTTACGGTTATACGCTGATTCAGTTGTTTGAGATTTTCCGAAAACAGTCTGCTCCTTAATTCCGGCTGCCCTATCAGGACTATCTGTAGCAGCTTTTCCTTTTCGGTTTCGAGATTCGACAGCAGCCTTAACTCCTCAAGCGTTTCGTCGGGAAGGTTCTGTGCCTCATCTACTATAATGATTATCCTCCGCCCGAACATAGAGTTTTCTATGAGAAAATCCCTGAATGCCCTGATAATCTCGTTTTTATTCGTGTTTTTTACTTTTACGTTAAGGTCTTCGAGCACCGTGAGCAGAAATTCCTCCGGCGAGAGCCTCGGCGTCAGGACAAGCGCTATGCCTGCCCTGTCTTTCCACCTGTCGGTGTTGAGGAATGTATTGAGCAGTGTGGTTTTACCCGTTCCGGGTTCTCCGGTGCACATGAAAAATCCCTCTTTCTGCTCCACGATGTAATTGAAAGACGAGAGCGCTTCGTTATGGCTCCCTGACGGATAGAAATAAAATGGATCCGGAGTAAGCCTGAAGGGGTTTTCTTTTAAATCGAAAAATTCGAGGTAATCCATTATCTCCCCTTGCCGAATGTTGAAATAAGGTCATAGAGCGGCAGCATAAGCCCTATGATGATTACCGCGAAAAGCCCGCCTACAACCGCGATTACAATGGGCTCTATCATCTTGCCCATTTTATCGGATATATCATCCAGTTTTTTGATATAAAGCTTCGAAAGAAAGGCGAACTGCTCGTCGAGGTTGCCGCTCGTCTCGCCTATATCCACCATTCTTATAACGAGCGGCGGAAAAACCGGATGTTCCCTCATAGCGTCGGATATCCTGCTTCCGGCTGCTATAGTATCGTTCGACTTAAGTATAGCCCTTTTGAACACCTCATTGCCTATAACGTCCGCGATTATATCGAAGGACCTGTTTATGGTGAGGCCGGCCACTATAAGTATCCGGAGTTGCTCGGAAAAGAGAGCTAACAGTTTGTTGTATACCACAAGCTTTACGATAGGGAATGCAAGTTTGAGCCTGTCCACGTAATATCTGGTGCGTTCTTTCTGCTTCAGTATCTGGAAAAGGGCAAAAATCGCGACCGGCATGAGCGGAATAAGATACCAGTATGCCTGTGTGAAATTGCTTACATGCAGGAGAATCCGCGTTATTAGCGGCAGTTTTACGCCCATTTCCATAAGGGTCTTCATTATCTTGGGCAAAACGTACGCAAGCCAGAATATCAGGGCGCCCATGGTCGTGACTAAGGCAAAGGCAGGATAAATAAGCGCCCTCTTTATTGCAGAGGCGAGGTCTTCCATTTTTTGCAGGTGATCCGCAATATCCAGCAGGCTTCTTTCAAGGCGTCCTGTTTCCTCCCCGATCTTTACCAGCCTGACAAAGACATCCGGGAAAACATTTTTGTGGGCATCTACTGCGTCGGAAAATCTTAGCCCCATTTCGGTGCGTTTTTTTATGTCCGTTATAATGCCGTTGAGTTTTTTATTCTCTGTTGTCGCTATGATGTCTCCGAGCGCTGAAAGGAGCGGTACGCCTGCCCGGAGCATAATGGAAAGATTATTGGCAAATTCTATGACATCCTTGCGTTGCAGCTTACGCGAGAGTAGGACGCCTCTAAGATACGCGGCCGCGCTGCTTGCCTTTTTAAGGTTGAGAATATAAAACCCTCTTGAGGCGAGATCGCCGTAAACGGAGCCTATATCCTCTCCTTCGGCAAGGCCTCTTACGATCACGCCGTCGGCATCTAAGGCCTTATATGAAAAATAGTTCATCCCGCTACTCTTAGAACTTCATCGAGGGTAGTAATCCCTTCAGCCGCCTTTATTATGGCGTCTTCCTTCAAGGGGCGCATGCCTTTTTTTACCGCGGCTTCCTTTATCGCTATGATAGAAGCCCCCGAATATATCATTTCCCGTATCTCGTCGTCGATGATCAGTATCTCTCCTATAACCGTTCTTCCGGTATAGCCCGTGCCGCTGCACTTGGAACAGCCCTTGCCCTTAAAGGCGCTGCTTAAAGTTATCCCGTATTCTTTAAAGACCGATATTTCATGTTCGTTCAGGCTGTATTCAATTTTGCAATAACGGCATATTTTTCTTGCCAGCCTCTGCGCCATTATTGCAAGAAGAGATGAGGACATCAGGAACCTATCCACCTGTAAATCCAAAAGCCTCGGGATTGCCGTTACCGCGTCGTTTGTATGGAGCGTAGATAAAACAAGGTGTCCTGTTATGGATGACCTGATTGCTATTTTGGCGGTTTCCTCGTCTCTTATCTCTCCGAGAAGCATTACATCGGGGTCCTGCCTCATGAAATTCCTGCCGGCGAGGGCGAAGTCATAGCCGGCCTTTTCATTGACCTGCGTCTGTTTGATCAAGCTGAGCTTGTATTCAACCGGATCTTCGACTGTAAGGACGTTCCTTTCAATAAGGTTTATTTCTCTTAATGCGGCATAAAGGGTGGTTGTTTTACCGCTTCCGGTAGGGCCTGTAATAAGAATTATCCCGTAAGGTTTATGGAATAATGCCTTTATTTTTTTTGTATTGACCTCATCGAACCCGAGCATTTCGATCCTTAACAGCGACCCCGTGCCTGCGAGTATTCTCATCACTATGTTTTCTCCATATATCGTAGGAATCGTCGATATGCGGAGGTCATATCCTTTGCTCAGAAAATCGAACCTGAAAGAACCGTCTTGCGGCAACCTTTGCTCCGCTATGTCGAGCTGCGCGAGTATCTTTATCCTCGATACGATACCGTTGTGGGCGGCCTTGGGGATGCCGTGGCCGTGCTGCATGACGCCGTCTACGCGGTAGAAAATATTTATCATGTCGGCGGTGGGGTTGACATGTATATCCGTTGCGTTTTTTCTGATCCCGTCCATTATGATGAGGTTTGCGAGGTTCGTTACGGCGGCGCCTGTGGCGGTCTCCGTAGCCTTGATCTCGGATATTATGTCTTCCATTCTCTTATGAATAGGGTTTTCGAGGAAAAAGTATGCCCTGTCCATCGCGTCCCGGAAGCTGTCCGCATCCACCATGCAGACCTTGGGCGGGCTTTTTACGGCCCTTGTAGCGGTATCTACCGCTACAATATTGCTCGGGTTAGTTATACCTATGGTCATGCGCCCGTCTTCCATGTCGAGGGGAATGAACCCTGCCTTTTCAGCAATGTCTTTTTGCACGGCCCTGAGGGCATTTTCCGATATGGCATACTCGCCGAGGTCTATGAATTCTATACCGGATTGCTCTGCCAGTATCCGCCCCAGCTCTTTAGACGATATAAAGCCGAGATTTACGAGGGCGTCGCCGAGCAGGGTGCCGGTTATTTTTTGCTGGATTAAAGCGACATGGAGCTGTTCGTCGGTGAGGAGCCCCCGCGCCTTTAATAAATCGCCTATTCTTATAGTTGCCATAATTTTCTAAAACCGTTTAAACTGTTTGAACCGTTTATCTACCTCGATACCAGTATAGGCTGAAGGACGATAACAAGCTCCGAACGGGATTCCAGCTTGTCCCTGTTTTTAAATGCCTCGCCTAAAACAGGCACATCACCCAGCCCCGGAATTTTATAATCGCTGACGCTCTCTTTTTTGGATATCAATCCGCCGATTACGACCATCTGCCCGTCCCTTACCTTCACCGTAGTGCTGAGTTCGCGCAGATCAACCGTAGGGAGCGAGATTTGGGTTTGGGTCGTCCCGCTTCCGAGCGTTTTATCTTCGAGTTTTATCAAATCCGAGATTATGGGGGTTATTGTCATTGAGATCTCCCCGTTTTCATTGATGTAGGGAACTATTCCTATCATAATGCCGGAAAGTATGTTGCTCGTCGTAACCGTAAAAGAGGTTGTCGGAGTAGTGCCGGTAGTAGTTATCGTTTCGACTTTCGATATGAAACTCTGATTTCTTCCGACGCTTAGAAGGGCTGTCTGGCCGTTCATTATGTTGACCCTCGGATTTGACAGTGTTCGCACATCCCCCTGTGATTGAAGAGCCTTTAAAAGTGATGTAAAGTTTCCCCGTGTAACACCCATATTTATGTAAGGGCTTGTAAGAGGAACTACTCCTGTAAAGCCCGGTGTCAGCGTGGTAAGGTCGATTTTAAAGTCGTCCAGTTTCTGGTTTAGTAAACCCCAGTCGATTCCGTATTTCAATCCTTCGGATAACTGTACCTCTATTATTTTAGCCTCGACAAGAACCTGCCTGCTTATAATCCTTTTTATCGTATTCAGATATTGCTCGACCCGTTCTATATTCCTCTTCGTAGATGTTACAAATATTGTCCCTGTCAGCCTGTTAATAGTATGGCTTTGCTGTACCGGAGCGACTGTTGTTGCAGGCGTGCCTCCAGCAGGGGGCGCTGTTGCCGGCTGCGCCGCGCCTAAAATGCTTGCGATAGATTTTTCGATCGCATCCCAGAAATTAAAGGCGGTGGTATCGCTCTTTGTATTCTGGGTAATATTTCCTTTTATAGTTGTACTCCCTCCCGATGTGCTTCCTCCAGCCAACGAGCCCGTAGCACCGCCGAGTATATCGCCGCCGACATCGACGCTGTAAGTCTGCAAAACAGCCGGATGCCCCAATTCGAATATCTTTGTATCGACAGCTTTTACAAAAAGCATATTGTCTTTTATGTTGTAAAAATAATCCACGGACGAAAATATCGTATTCAGGGCGTCTTCGGCGCTCATGTTCCTTAATGTCAGGCTGATGGGAGTTTCGGCGTTAACCCCCCTTTCCATAACGAGATTAAGGCCCGTAGCCTCGGAGATAACGTAAAGCACGTCCCGCAAAGGCGTGTTTCTTGCCTTAATATCGACAATTCTTGTTTTGAGGGGAGAAACGTCTTCAGTCACCGGCATAAAGTCCGGCATCTTCGGCTCGGATGGAGGCGGCCTGTCAGGTTTTACCTCCTGAGCCTCTTTCGGTATCTGAATTTCTCTCTTTATGTCGGTGTAAGAACAGGATAAAAGCAGCAGAGCAGCAGAGCAATAGAGCAGTAAGTTTAGAGCGGTAGTCTTTAAGGGGTATAAATTTATTTCATAGCGTAACTGTTGTTCTGATGATCTGCTGCCCTGTTGCTCTATTCTATCTTTATCCATTTTGCCCACATTTTATCTTTTAATAAGACCCTGCCTCTTTCTATTTTTTCGACCCGCATGCTGTCGATAGAATCCCCTTCGTTGACTATGATACCATTTATTATTGCTATTTTTCTGCCGCCGTTTATGAGTATAAGCGAGACCTTTTTTTCTTCGGCCTTCGCTTCCGGAGGGGGCGCCATTTTATCGAGCGGGACTTTAGGGAACGCGACTTTAGGGGCTTCAAGAGAGATCGGATTGGCGAGCGAAGGGACAGGAGCGGGCTGTTTGAATGAAATTTTCGTTTTTTGGTGATAAAAGGCGAGGATCTGCTTTTCGCCAGGGGACATGAAAGGCTTAAACTTCGCGCTCGACGAGATCACGACGCCTAATGCGATTGCGATCAACGGCGCTGCCGATATTAGTACGAGTTTTTTGTCCATTTCCCCTTTCTGTCTCAGGGCGGGGACAGTCCCGATTCTACGGCTTACGCCCGTAAATCTGGGACAGTCCCCCGTTTCATAATTTCCCGCTCTTTATTAGCATAAAACATACCAATAATTAACCGATTGATTTTAAAATGAATAATAACATATTATCATCATATTGACATTAAAAATGGAATAATAATGCCTGATTATCTATAGCAGTAGGAAAAATTTTCCCGACGGTCGGTTCTCAGTCCTTATAGCTTTTGCTGTCTTTTAATGTCCTGAGAGCGCCCTTTATCTCGTAAGAGACGGCCGTTTTATCCTGCGACTGGAATACGGCTATCGAACTGATGGAGAAAAACGGGAATTTCAGCGACTGTAACCAGCCGATATTATTTACAAATGCGGTATAGTCTTTCATTTTATTGGCCTTTATCCCTACGGGCATGCCGATCTCATTGCCCTTGTATTCTATATTGGTTATGCTTACCTCCGCGTCCCTGAAGCGAGACTTCAGTTCGTCAATCCTGATATAGATAAGCTCTTCGGCCGTTTTTTTGTCGAATATGTCGGGCATTATCATTTTTGCTTCCGCAATGGTCTTATCTATATCTCCGATCGCCTCTTTCATGCCGAAGACATTTTGTTTGGCTGTCTGAAGGCTTTTCCGGGTTGCGAAAACCGAATCTCCGTATTTTTTAGCGACAATGATTCCGGACACGACAATTATTAGGAGGATGCTCGCCGCGATGTATCCTGTCAACAGATTTTTAAGATTGTAGTGCCTATTGTCCATAGTTGTTATCTTTGCGCTCCGGTTCCTGATTGTTCGGTATATTTCAACTCCATTTGAAACTCTTTGCTGTTTATATCTATCCTGTCGGATAACATCTGAATACCCTTTGTATTTTTAAACGAGACAACTAAATTCTGATACGCCTGCTGCATCTCTAAGAGGTCTTTTGCCGGGGCGCTGCCCTTTATGCCTATGCGCGATGCGTTTCCTTCAGGAATGATATTTATGGAGCGGATATTTATGGATCTCATGCCCGGATAATTTAATGACGATACGGCTATTAACGCCTTCTGCATGTCGGGCGAAGCGTTAACTGCATTTATAAAGTTTATTAGAGGCATGAACCTCTCCATCTCTTTTTTCTTGTTTTCATAGGCCGTGATTATAGGCTCCATGCCCTTTATCTCCGACCTGACGGCCTCTGCTTTTTTCTTTGAGGCGAATATCTCGGATGATTTTGCCTTCAGGTAAAATGCGCCTGCCGTCAGTATGATAAGTAGTGTGAAGAGCAGATATGAAATGACGGTCTTGTGGAGATAGAAATCCCTGTAATCCTTGGGGAGAAGGTTAAACGCCGGGAGTTCTTTAAGATGCCGTATCGCCGATATCGGGGCTAAAAATTCATCGAGAGGCTCTTCGCGCTTTCCGGATGTCGTAATATCGGACATGCTCCGCATGCATATCGCGGGCGCTGCCGGTTCCATGACGGCATCGTATATTGTGCAGGGTGTGCCTATGAGAATTACTTGAGAAGGACTTAACCTTAATGTCTGCCGGCAGTAATTTATCGTCATGTTTATACCCTGCACGTCAACGTCATGAATCCCTTTCTCAGGGGATTGCATCGTGCGTATGAAATGCGGCATCCCGTCTTTCATTAAAAACATAGTTTTGCCTGCGTCGGATTCGGCTACGCATAATAACGGCTCGGAGGTAATGCCGTAAGACGAATTGACCGACTTGGAAAGCGCAAACGGAGCAGGGAATATATGCCTAATCCTCTTGCCGTGCCTGCCGAACCTCTCGACAAGCCTGTTCAGGTCATCATTTGCGACGGCAAAGAAAAATGTTTCTTTGACTCTTCTGCCCTCATGCATGCGCTCTCCGAGAATTGAATGGAAGAACGTAAAATCCTTTAATTCGGAGAATCTTTTTTTAGCCTCCGCTTCCACGATGTTCTTGAAGTATTTTTCGTTTACGGGGGGCAAAAGCATTATATCCTGATAGAATATCTTGAAATCGCATACTACTATGAAGTCGCGGGACTTTTCTTTTTTGAGGAAGTCTTCGAATTCGTCGTTCGTGAGGGTGAGAGTCTTGCCGATTAGAAGATTACGACCTTTAAAAGAGGCGTATACTATTTTGACTGTTTCATTTTCAAAACTGACAGCTATTTGCCGTGCCAAATACAACCTCCGACCCTCTACGATTGACGCTATTATATCACGGCAAACGCCTGTCATGCATTCTGTGGTTTCTCCATAGAGGCTTGCAAGAAGAGTCTCTCAACATTATCGTTTTTCCGGTCGTTAAATCTTTTATCTGCCTGCCTATGATGTATAAGTTCCCGTCCCTGCCGAAATATTTTGAACCGGTAATTTCCATTAAGGAGTCCGTATTGAAAGTTATCGCCTCCCCGGACAAATACCGGTGCGGCGCTGTAACGACAGTGTAGGACTTACCGCTTGTTTTTACCCTTAAGATGACCGGGCCCCTCTTGACATGGATTATCTCTGTAACAGTCCCCTTAATAGTTATCTCGGTGTTTTCATCATAGCCCTCTTTTATATCGGACTCGGCGTAAGCAGACGAAAACGGAGAAAGCAATAAAAAAAATGCAAATATGACTGCTGTTCTTATTTTTAAATTATCTGTCATTTCATCTCTCAAATGTTTTTGGAGTAATGGAGTGATGGGAACAACACTCCATTACTCTACGGTTTTTACTATATTCCCATTCTGCCCATTTTGGACATGCCCATGCCCATGCCTTTCCCGCCTTTGCAAAGGCCGGGACCGAAACCGGAAATGCCGGCTTCCGCTGCTTTTTTCTGGATCTCCGTTCTGACGTCGACCATTTCCTTCTGCTTTGCCGCTATGGCGTTCCAGTCCGGTGTGGCTGCGGTTCTGAGGGTCATAATCTCAGTCTTGAGCTGGAGCATTTTCTGCTTGAGCGGAAGTATATCTTTCTGGAACTGCGTATGCTTCTGCGTCTGCTCCGGCGTAAGGTTAGCTCCCGTCATGCCCATGCCGTAACCGGGGCCGAAGGCCATTGCTGTTGCGGTTACAGAAACTACAAGAGCAACCGCCAATACTATGCCTATTGTCTTTTTCATCATCTTCACCTCCTTTCCTCTATCCGGCTTTATCGTTTGCTTTTTGTTTAAGCAATCGCCGTGCCGGCTAAGGAAAGGGATTATTAATGGAAGACAAAATATTTCCGCTTCATTCTCGGAAGGCATCCGGCCTTCCTCCGAAGCTGCGCCGGCCCGCTTAAACATCCGTGTTACGCTTGGGCCGCCGAAGTCGCTCCAATACTTTGTCTTCCATTAATATCGTAAATAATATCAACATATAGCACAGGTCTTCTTCAATGACTTTATCTGCGGAACTCTTTAACCACATACTCTTTTATCCGTCCTCCGCATCGGAGGAATCTATTTGATGAAGCGTATAGTATCTTTGCTCTGAACAAAAAACGACACTTATAAAGGCATAGAAGAAGACCTGCGCTATGTGTCACTACATGCAATTTCTGCATCTGTAAGTGCAAAGTTTGCATCTATGAAATTCCATATTCCTTTATTTTATACTGCAGCGACCTCAGCGATATCCCCAACATCCCAGCCGCATTTTTTCTGCTGCCCCCTGTTTTTATTAATGCGTTTTCGATAGCCGTTTTTTCTATGCTCTTTAAATCGGCGGCTGCACCGTGCCCTGAGGACATTTCATTCGGCGTTTCGAGATCGGGCAATATCAACTCCGTCCCCTTGCTTATAATTACGCTCCTCTCTATTACGTTTTCGAGTTCCCGTATGTTGCCCGGCCATGTATAAAACGTTAATTTATCCATCTCATCGGCAGAAATTTGTTTCGGCTCTTTGCCGAGCCGCAGGGAGATGACCTTTACGATATGATTTGCAATATCGGGTATATGCTCTTTCCTGTCGCGCAGCGGGGGAATATTTATGGGGAACACATTCAGGCGATAATAAAGATCTTCCCTGAACTTCTTTTCTTCCACCAGAGACTTGAGGTTTTTGTTTGTCGCCGCAATCACCCTTGCGTTAGTTTTTATTGTATTTAACGAGCCGAGCCTTTCGAATGTCCTGTCCTGAAGGATTTTTAGGAATTTCGCCTGCAGCGCCGGGCTCATCTCCGATACCTCATCGAGGAATATGGTGCCGTCCCCTGCCAGTTCAAATCTCCCTTTTTTTTGGGACAGCGCCCCTGTGAAAGCGCCTTTTTCATATCCGAACAACTCGGATTCGAGGAGGGTTTCCGGTATTGCGGCGCAGTTAATGTCCACGAACGGCCCGCTCCTGCCGCTTTTGTTGTGAATAATTTTGGCTATCAATGTTTTGCCTGTGCCTGTTTCGCCGTAGAGGATAACAGTCGCATCGGTGGGCGCTACATCGCTAATATCTTTGAGTATACCTTCCATCCCGGGAAAAACAATCTCTATAGGAGGAATATCGGAGAACATTTCCGACTTGAGCATCCTGTTTTCCGCTGTGAGTCTCTGCCTTTCATATATCTTAGAAACGGCAATACGCAATTGATCGGGGTCTTTGAGCGGCTTTGTGATATAATCGGCGGCTCCCTTTTTCATCGCCTCGACGGCGGTTTCCACCGTAGCAAAGGCGGTGACCATAAGGAAATCCATATCCTCATTCTTTTTCTTAAGCTCGTCCATGAACCTGATGCCGTCCATTTTAGGCATCTTAAGGTCGGTTATTATTAAGTTAGGCGAGAACGAATCGACGGCCTTCAGCGCTTCTTCGGCGTCCGTAAAGCCTTTTACAACGTAGCCGGAGTCCTCAAGTATTTTGGTCATGAGGAGCAGGAACGACTTCTCGTCGTCAACTATCACTATTCTGAAATTTTCACGCTGCATAATGTTTATTATATAGGATTTCGCGGCAGTTCTATCTTTAAAAGCGTTCCTTTTTGCGGTTCGCTCTCGATTTCTATCTTACCTCCGAGGGCCTTCAGCAGTTTGTCCACGATAGCAAGACCGAGTCCAGTGCCTTTTGTCTTTGTGGTAAAAAAAGGCTTAAACGCCAGTTGTATTGTTTCTCTGTCCATTCCGCAGCCGTTGTCTTTTACCGTGACATTTATTTTGTCGCCGGAGGATTCTGCCTTTATCTCTATGACCCCGTCGGTATTCAGCGACGCGGAGGAATTATCGATAAGATTCATCAGCACCTGCTTCAACTTGTCCCGGTCTGATTTTACTCTGAGGCCTGAAGGCGCGGAAACTTTTATGTCGATGCCTTCGGCATTTCCGCGCGGCCGGGCGGTTTCAATAATTTCATTCAAAAGGTCGTCCATGTCGAATTCTTCCCGCTTTATTTCCACGGGCTTCGCATACGTCAGGAGATCGTCGGTTAATGCCTCCAGCCTATTCGATTCCGAAACTATGATGTTAAGGTATTCGTTTGCGACCCTTGCCTCTTGCCCCTCAATAATATACTGCGCGAATCCCTTAATGCTGCCCAAAGGGTTTCTTATCTCATGCGCCAGCACCGACGCCATTTCTCCTATTACGGCAAGCCGTTCCCTCTCCGCCATTTTTGTTTTTAATTCCTCGGCATGGCGCGATGCCCTTATGAAGAAATAACCGATGACCCATAGAATGCCTATTACAACAGCCATGCCTAAGGCCTGCAGCCGCGCCTGTCTTGTAATGCCTTCAACCGGATACGTGCGAAGCGCGAGCCTGAGTATATTTTCGGTGTTTTTTATATGTACGGGGAAATCGAGTATAAAAACCCTCTCGTCCGTCCCGAGCACAGTGTAGTCATGAAGCGGCCTGCCGGTTTCGGCCACAGTCTTGATTGATTTGTCCTGAACGATTCTCCCTATGAGGTTTTTGTTTGAATGAAGGAGTGTTTTGCCTTTCCTGTCATAAAGGGCGATAAAAGCCATGCCTTCCCACTTGCCTTCGGTAATGATGTCCTTGAATATGTTTTCTTCGGCTGGCAGTCCTTTTGACAGTAATGCCTCGAGGCTCACGGCTATGCCGAGGGACTGAAGCTCTATGGAATCTTCGGCAGCCTTAATGGAATTTTTATAGGTAAGGGCCGCGCTTATTGCGGTTATAACGGTTGCGAGTGCGAGGACGGCAATGATATAAAACCGGCTTCCATTTGGGTGTTTGTCGTGCATTTAATATTATACTTTAGTCAGCCGTTCAGGATGCGTCTTATGTTTGTCAGCATGTTCTGCAGATCGAGGGGTTTTGCCATGAATTCCTGCCCCTCTTCGTAAACCCCCTTGGAAACGAGTATGTCGCCGGCATAGCCGCTTATAAAAAGGACTTTTATGCCGGGTTTCATATCCCTTATGGAGTCATAGACCTCTTTGCCGTTTTTCTTGGGCATAATAACGTCAAGAACGGCCATGTCGATACGTTCTTTATGCTCCTTATATTTTTCGATCGCATCGGCGCCGTCAACAGCCGGTATTACGGTATATCCGTATTTTTCGAGGGTGTCTTTAAGAAGGGAACGTACGGAGTTTTCGTCTTCGGCTATCAGTATCGTTTCGCTGCCTCTGATGTCTACTATGGGTTCCTGTATATCCGCTTTATGCCCGACTTTATTTTCTCCGGATGCCGGCAGGTATACTTTGAAGGTAGTGCCCATGTTTTTTTCGCTGTAAATGTTGATAAACCCATCGTGCTGCTTTATTATGCCGTATACCATAGACAGGCCGAGACCTGTCCCCTTGCCTTTTTCCTTGGTCGTATAGAATGGTTCGAATATATGCGCCATGTCTTTCTTGTCTATGCCTGTCCCTGTATCGCTTATGGAAAGTATCATATAATTTCCGGGGTTTGCGCCGTATTTATCCGTATAGTCCACGGAAAGAGCTGAAGGCGCGGTTTCTATGGAGAGTATTCCTCCCGCCGGCATGGCGTCCCTAGCATTGGCGACGAGGTTCATTATTACCTGCTCTATCTGGTGGGAATCTACGAATACCGGGAATTCCGCATTCGAATATTTGAGCCTGAATTCGATATCTTCTCCTATAAGGCGTTTTAGCAGGCCGGATATGTTCTTGATTATCTCATTCAGGTTGAGCGTTCCGGGCTTTATGATCTGTTTACGGCTGAAAGCCAGAAGGTTTGAGGTAAGGTTCTGCGCCTTCTCGGAGGCATCGAGGACCTGTTTGATATAGTTTTGCGCCTCTTTATCGCCGTCATTCAGTTTATGCTTCAGCAAGGAAGAATAGCCCATTATAGCCGTTAAAAGGTTGTTGAAGTCATGCGCCACTCCTCCGGCCATAATGCCGAGGGATTCCATTTTCTGCGCTTGAATCAACTGCCCTTCAAGATTTTTTCTGTCGGAGATGTCCCTGTTGCTCACCCTTCGCCCTACGAATTTATCCTCGGCATAAATAGGACCGCATATATGGGATATCCATTTGACGTCCCCGTTTTTTGCGACGATGCGGAATTGTATCTCCTCATGCTTGAGCATCATGAAGTCGTCCATATGATTTTCGAATACGTGTTTATCATCGGGATGAACGATGTCCCATAAAAGCGCGGGGTTGCGCGTAAACTCTTCCTGCGTATAGCCTGTAATATGTCCGCACGAAGGGGCGATAAAAATAATTTCCCTGTCTTCGGTTATCCAGTATTCCCAGTCGTAGGCGAATTCCGAAAGGGTCCTGAACTTCCATTCGCTTTCGGTGATTTTCCTCTGATGCTCCCCGATGTTTTTAGAGAACGTTAAAATAGCCCCCATGCCGACGAACCACAGGATAAGATGCGTAAAAACTATCTTTGTGATCTTCGTTTTTATTCTTTCGCCGTAATGATATGTCTTCTGGACCGCAATTATTGCGCCTTTGCCGGTTTCGCTGACCGTGTGCTTCAGATTGTATTCGTGCTGATCATATGCGTCATGAGAGGCTTCGTATATATTCCATACGGCTGAGGCGGCTATAAGGATTGTCCATGTAATGAGCAGGCATATGGCATGACCCTTGGTATATCCCTCGGCGACGCGCTTGAAGTCTATGACCTTCTTTGCCGTATTACGAATAACGCTGCTCATCCCGTTTTTTTCTCTCCCTGAATGCCGCCGGAGGTCATGCGTTTCGGGTCTAAAAGGCGTTCAATATCTTCTTTAGGTATGTCCGTCATCTCAACAGCAACTTCCTTTATTGTCCGTTTTTCCGCGTAAGCCTTTTTCGCGATCTGCGCGGCCTTATCGTATCCTACCAGACCGCTCAATGTTGTAACAAGGATAGGGTTCTGTTCGAGAAGTCCGGAGATCCTTTCATTATTCACGGAAAAGCCGGATATCGCCTTATCCGCAAGCGACCGGGCCGAATTTGCCGTGAGCATGATTGATTGAAGAAGGTTGTGGGCGATAAGCGGGAGCATGGTATTTAATTCGAAGTTTCCGGAGCTGTTGCCGATTATAATCGCAACGTCATTTGCTATGGTTTGACGGCACGCCATAATTACCGCTTCGCACACAACGGGGTTTATCTTTCCGGGCATAATGCTCGAACCCGGCTGCAAGGAAGGCAGAGATATTTCGCCGAGTCCCGCGACCGGGCCGCTGTTCATTAAGCGCAGGTCATCGGCAATTTTTATCATGGATGAAGCAATTGTTTTCAGGTGCCCGCTGAGTTCAGCAGCGGTGTCCATGGAAGCCTGTGCCGCAAAATGGTTGTCCGCTTCTACAAAAGGCAAACCCGTATATGATGCTAATTTTGCCGCCGTGCGCCTCCCGAATTCCGGATGCGTATTGATCCCGGTTCCCACGGCAGTGCCGCCGCCGGCAAGTTTCGCAAGGCGCGGCAGGCATGATTCGATCCTTTCCATTCCCTGTTGAACCTGATACGCCCATCCGCCTATCTCTTGCCCTAATGTTACAGGCACGGCGTCCATCAGGTGCGTGCGGCCTGTTTTTACAACATCCTTAAATTCAGTCTCGCGGTTTTTCAGGCCGGCGTGCAAGTGTTTCAAAGACGGCAGGAGCGTATCATTTACCTGCATATATGCGCTTACGTGTATTGCCGAAGGGATAACATCATTAGAAGATTGTCCCATATTCACATGGTCGTTGGGATGGACGAGATTTGAGCCTGATTCGCCCCCTAATATCTGCGCCGCCCTGTTGGCGATGACTTCGTTAGCATTCATGTTTGTGGAAGTTCCCGATCCCGTCTGGAAAATATCCAACGGGAAATGGTCGTCCCATTTGCCGCCGGCCGTTTCATCCGAAGCTGTTTTAATCGCCTTTGCCGTTTTTGAATCGAGAACGCCCAACTCTGCATTTACTTCAGCGGCAGCGGCTTTTATCAGGCCGAGCGCCTTGATAAAAGCCCTCGGAAACCTAATTCCGCTTATCTTGAAATTTTCGATTGCCCGCTGCGTCTGCGCCCCGTACAGCGCGTCTGAAGGCACTTTCACCTCTCCCATCGAATCTTTCTCGATGCGGTAATCCATCAGCTTTTCCTTGCGAGCCCGGTCTTTACAGCGCATTCCGCAACCGCATGGGCAACGGCGGCAATAACCTTCCTGTCGAAAATGCTCGGTATGATGTAATCCTCATGCAGTTCGTCGTCCTTAAGCGTACGGGCAATAGCATTTGCGGCGGCGAACTTAATATCCTCATTCACTCCCTTCGCCCTGACGTCAAGCAGCCCCCTGAATATGCCGGGATAGCTGAGCATATTGTTTATCTGATTGGGATAGTCGGACCTTCCGGTGGCCAGTACCCTTACAAGCGGAAGCGCCTCTTCGGGCGCGATCTCCGGCTCCGGGTTTGCGAGGGCGAATACGACGGGTTCCTTTGACATTTTTCTTATATCATCCGCCGTAATGACATCCGGGGCGGAAAGGCCTATAAAGACGTCGGCTCCTCTCATCGCATCCTGTATGCCGCCTTTGATCCTCCTCGGATTGGTCATCTTTGCAAGTCTTCTCAGGTGAGGATTCATATGCCGCCGCCTGCCTTCATAGACGGCGCCTGCCTTATCGCATACTGTTATATCTTTTACTCCGTAACCCGAGAGTATCCGAGCCGTTGCCGAACCGGCGGCGCCGGCCCCGACAACGACCACCCTGAACTTTTTTATATCTTTTTTTAATAGTCTCGCCGTATTGATAAGAGCGGCCAATACCACCGTTGCGGTTCCATGCTGGTCGTCATGGATAACGGGTATATCGAGGTCTTTCCTCAATCTTGCCTCTATATCGAAACAGCGCGGCGCGGATATGTCTTCGAGGTTTATTCCGCCGAACGGGACAGAGATGTTTTTGACGGTTTTTATTATCTCTTCGGGATCTTTTGTCTTTAGGGTTATAGGGAAGGCATCGATGCCCGCGAATTCCTTAAAGATCATTGCCTTGCCTTCCATGACAGGCATTGCCGCCTCAGGCCCTATATCGCCGAGACCCAGCACGGCAGTGCCGTCCGAAACTATCGCCACGGAATTGCCCTTTATGGTATACCGGTAAACGTGTTCAGGATTGTCGTGTATATCCCTGCATATCCTTGCTACTCCCGGAGTATAAACCTTGGAAAGGTCATCTCTGTCCCTCACAGGCACTTTGTTATGGATCTCTATCTTGCCCCCCTCGTGCGACGAAAAGGTGCGGTCCATAACCCTGACGACCTTAGCTCCTTCGATGCTCCTGATGGAGTTTACGATCTTTTTTTCATGGTTTTCGTCCCGCGCGTTTACGGTTATATCTCTGGTTATCTTTCCTCTTTCTACGCGGACTATGTCGATAGCGCCCATATCTCCGCCCGCCTGGCTTATAGCGTTCGCTATTTGAGAGAACATGCCTATCCGGTTTTCTATCTCCACACGGATTGTGATGCTGTAACTCGGACTGGGTATGCGTAACACGTTTTTCCCTCCTTACCCCTAAAGATATTATACTCCAAAATTCGCATGCCTGCGCGTTGATCCGTAATCCGTAGTCATCATGATGTAAGGCATACTTCAAAAGCCTTTACTAAGTGTAGTTACCGGTGCAATCCAAAGATTACATTTGTATCATCCAATAAGAAAGTAATGTTGTAGCTCACGAGAAAGAGGATGCTGTTATGATATTACATATGAGTAAAGGCTTTTTCAGCACGCCTCACGTCCTACAATTTATAGTCAAACATTAAAAGGGCATTGAAGCCGTGCCTTCCATGCCTTGACTTGTTGTAAGATTGAATCTGAGTCTGTTGTATGGTATTTTAAAGTTAAACAAAGTTGAACGCAGAAAAGGGGTAATCCATGCGTTTTTTTCGGGACACCGTAGGCAGGAAGATAGTCATAGCGGTTACAGGACAGATTATGGCCGGCTTCGTCATTCTGCACTTAATCGGCAACCCCCTTAATCCATACCCGGTGAAGCTGCCTGATATAGGCTTTCTCAAACAGTTGTCTCGCGTTATATTGCTCCTGTCTTTTATTTTTCATGCCTTATTCGGCGTGCAGGTTGCCGTCGAGAACCGGGCTGCAAAACCGCAAACTTATGTTGTCAAAAAAAGACTCCGCACCAATTTTGCGGCGGAGAATATGAGATGGTCGGGCGTTTTAACGGCGGCTTTCATTATTTATCATCTGTTATGGTTTTCGCTTCCGAAAGCAGGAAGCGGCTATGCAGTCACGGCTGTTTATTCAGGCGGTTTAACGGCTTTGTTTTTGCATCTGTATCACGGCATTGCAAGTTTCTTTCAGACAATCGGGTGCAATAGCGAGAGGACAATCCCTGTTGTCGAGAGGGCAGGCAAGGGCACGGCCGTTATACTGTTTGCCGGATATATTTTTATAGTGTTATTGAGCTTCATACAGGAGACTCTACGATGATACTTGACGGAAAATGTCCATCAGGGCCGCTCCATGAAAAATGGGACAGGCGCAAGCAGGAATTGAGGCTTGTCGGTCCCGTCAATAAGCGGCAATATAAAATCATTGTGGTCGGCGCCGGTCTCGCAGGCGCATCGGCAGCGGCAACGCTCGGAGAACTCGGCTGTAATGTCGAGGCGTTTTGTTATCAGGACAGCCCGCGCAGGGGCCACAGCATTGCGGCTCAAGGCGGCATCAACGCGGCTAAAAATTATCCGAATGACGGAGACAGTATATTCCGTCTCTTTTACGACACCCTTAAGGGCGGCGACTTCAGGGCAAGAGAGGCGAATGTTTATCGCCTCTCTATGGTCAGTAACAATATTATCGACCAGTGCGTTGCTCAGGGAGTGCCTTTTGCGCGCGATTACGCGGGCTATCTCGACAATCGCTCCTTCGGCGGAGCGCAGGTGTCGAGGACATTTTACGCCAGAGGACAGACAGGACAGCAACTGCTCCTCGGCGCATATTCCGCCCTTATGAGGCAGGTAAGGTCAGGGACGGTTACGATTCATCCCCGGATGGAAATGTTGGATTTAGTGATTGTCGATGGAGATGCAAAGGGTATTACCGTCCGTGACCTCGTCTCTGGAGATATTAAATGCCATGCCGCCGATGCTGTTTGCCTCTGCACCGGAGGCTATGCCAATGTCTTTCATCTTTCTACAAATGCTATGGGATCTAATGTTACCGCCGCGTTCAGGGCGTATAAAAAGGGCGCGCTTTTCGCGAACCCCTGTTTCACGCAAATACATCCGACATGTATACCGGTTTCAGGAGAACATCAGTCGAAGCTTACGCTTATGTCCGAATCGTTGAGGAACGACGGCAGGGTATGGGTTCCGAAAAATAAAGGCGATAAAAGGCTGCCGTCCGAAATACCGGAGGCAGAGAGGGATTACTACCTTGAGCGCAAATATCCCGGTTTCGGCAACCTCACTCCGAGGGACATAGCATCCCGCGCCGCTAAAGATGTCTGCGACGAAGGCAGAGGGGTGGGGCCGGGGGGCTACGGAGTTTATCTCGATTTTGAGGATGCGATCGGGAGACTCGGCGAAAATACAATAAGGGAGCGTTACGGCAATCTTTTTGAAATGTATGAACGGATAACAGGCGAGGATGCCTATAAACGGCCCATGCGTATTTATCCGGCGCCCCATTATGCGATGGGCGGCCTCTGGGTCGATTATAATCTTCAGAGCAACATCCCGGGACTCTTTGTCCTCGGGGAGGCTAACTTTTCGGATCACGGCGCGAACAGGCTCGGAGCGAGCGCATTAATGCAGGGGCTTGCGGACGGCTATTTTATAATCCCTTACACAATATCGGATTATTTAGCCCGGACCAAACCCGGCGTCGTTAATACGGGACATGCCGAATTCAGAAGATCGATTGAAGATATGAACGCATCGGTAAAAAAACTTCTCTCCATTAACGGAAGGAGGACGGTGAATGAGTTTCATCGTGAACTCGGCAGGATTATGTGGGACTACGTCGGGATGTCGAGGAGCGAGGACGGTCTCAAAAAGGCGCTGTCAATAATACCGGGACTCCGCGCGGAATTCATGGAGGATGTAAAGATTCCGGGAAGCGGCATGGACCTGAATCAGGAATTAGAAAAGGCGGGCAGGGTCGCCGATTTTTTGGAGTTTGCGGAACTTATGGCGCAAGACGCCCTTCACAGGAACGAATCATGCGGCGGCCATTTCCGCGTGGAGCACCAAATGCCGGACGGTGAGGCAAAGCGGGACGATGAAAATTTCCGTTATGTCGCGGCATGGGAGTTCAAAGGCATAAATAAGGAGCCCGGGCTTCATAAGGAGCCATTGTCGTTCGAGAATGTGAAGCCTGCGGTAAGGAGCTATAAATAATGAACCTGAACCTGTTCGTCTGGCGGCAGAAGCGCACCGATGAAAAAGGAGCGATGGAGAGATACGAGGCTAAGGACATAAGCCCGGAGATGTCCTTTCTCGAAATGCTCGATATGGTGAATGAAGGACTGATTAAAAAGGGCATGGAGCCTATCGCATTCGACCACGACTGCCGGGAGGGTATATGCGGCATGTGCTCTCAGGTCATTAACGGAATACCGCACGGCCCCAAAGAAAAGACAACGACTTGCCAGTTACACATGAGGAATTTCAGGGACGGCGATACGATTTATATAGAGCCGTTTCGCGCGAAGGCGTTTCCGGTAATAAAAGATTTGATTATAGACAGGAGCGCGCTGGACAGGATCATTCAGGCGGGCGGCTACATCTCCGCGCATACCGGAGGCGTGCCGGACGCGAATGCGGTGCTGATCCCAAAGGAAGACGCCGAAACCGCTATGGACGCGGCCGAATGCATCGGATGCGGGGCATGCGTTGCGGCCTGTCCGAACGGCTCCGCAATGCTTTTTACCGCCGCAAAGGTCTCCCATTTAGCCGTCCTGCCGCAGGGAAAGATCGAAGCCGCGCGCCGCGTCTGCGTAATGACGGAGGAGATGCTGAATGAAGGCTTCGGCAACTGCGGCAACCATTACGAGTGCCGGGCGGCCTGTCCCAAAGGAATAGAGGTTAAATTTATAGCGAAACTTAACAGGGAATATATTAAGGCTCAAATAGGGATGAAATGATTCTATAGGTTACGGCATCCCTATGCCGTCTATTTGCGCCCCGCATTTCGGGCAATTAGAATTTTTCATCTTGATGGTCGTCAGGGAAAAACCGAACCTTTCTATCAGGAGTTCTCCGCATGAAGGGCAGTAAGTATTTTCGCCTCCTTCGCCCGGCACATTGCCCTCGTAGACGTATTTCAATCCCGTCTTTAATCCTATCTCTCGCGCTGTACGCAATGTTTTTAAAGGGGTTCTCGGTTTGTCCAATAATTTATATGTAGGGTAAAATTGCGTAACATGCCACGGCATTGCGATGTCGATGGATTTTATGAATTCCGCGACCCACTCTAAAAATTCTTCGGAATCGTTATAGTCCGGTATTATGAGTGTCGTTATCTCTACCCATACGCCCAGTTCCTTCATGAGCTTAATCGTGTCGAGGACGGGCTGCAGCCTTGCGCCCGCTACCTTTTTATAGAAATCGTCGTCGCCTTTTAAATCGATATTGTTCGCATCGAGATACGGGGCGATAAGCTTAGTCGCGTCCGGGCTTGAAAAACCGTTGCTGACGAATACGTTCTTTATTCCCTTTTCATGAGCGAGCCGGGCGCAGTCGTACGCGAATTCCATGAATATCGTCGGCTCCGTATATGTGTAAGATATGCTCTTGCAGCCGGCAAGCTCCGCTTCTCTAACAACCTGTTCCGGCGTCATATCCTCTCCGGGAATATCCGGGTGCTGTTTCGGATATTGGGATATATCATAATTCTGGCAATGCAGGCATCTGAGATTGCAGCCTACGGTCGCGATGGAATAAGACCTCGATTCCGGATGGAAGTGAAACAGGGGTTTTTTCTCTATGGGGTCTATATGACGGGCTATGACCTTTCCGTAAACGAGGCTATAAAGAGTGCCGTCCCTATTTTCCCGAACAGCGCATATTCCCCGCTTGCCCGGAGATATGGCGCAGTATTGCGCGCAGAGACGGCACTTTACCTTTCCGCCTTCCTTTTTTTCGTAAAGTATCGCTTCTTTCATTGTCTACCGTGTCTTTTTTTGTCCTGACTTTTCAGGGAATGATTTCGGCGGCGTTTTTCTTTGAACGGCATGGTGCTGCGTTATTATTTTTTCCGCTTCAAGCCAATGCTCTATGTCCCTGCCGTGAGTATGACCGCTTTTTACCCAAATTTCATGGGCTATTTTTGATATTTCATGATGCATGCTCATAACAGTCCTCCTGATATGGTTGTTTAAACAAAGCATAGCTCTATTTAAAGTTCAATGCAAGGTGTGTGCCCTTTCTGTCCAACACGCCAACACGGATTGTCTTCCAGACGACAGTATAATCATTGCTCGGTCTACTATCCTTTTAACGGAGGTTGAATAAAAACATCAAAAATCTTGGAAACAGAAAGGAGGAGTCATAGAAAAGGAGGTACAGAAATAGGTGTTAACAGCCCGGAGTCTCCAAAAGGCATCTTGGAGTATCTAATTAATAATCTGCAAAACTGTATATAATTGGGAGGGCGTTTTATGAAAAAGATTATCTATGCATCGGTTTTACTTATTTTTGTTTTGGGCATGGGACTTCCTGTATATTCAGGAGAAATAACTCCCAAGATGAACCCCCAAATAGATGAATACAAGAAAAAGGCTGCGGGATGGGCGAGCAATCCCGCCATTATAAAGGCTGTAAAAGAAAGTAATGCCAAGGGGCCTATTCAAGGTATGGGCAATGTAAAGTGGCGGGAACTGAAGGAAAATGATCCGATAGTCCATGGGTTCATTACCAGCCCGACCGGGCAACTTCTTACGCAATGGATGAACGCGGATCCAAAAGGCATAAACAAGATTGTCCTCAGCGGAGATAAGAGTCACCGCGTAGCATTTACATCAATGCCGGCCATCTATATCGGCAAGGGCAAACCTAACTTTGACGAAGCTTTTAGCGGTAAAATCTGGCAGCAAGGTGAGTCCAAGCCCGACCCCAGCACCAATATCGACACGGTCCAAATTGCTGCGCCTGTTAAAGACGGGGGTAAAATTATTGGTGTGCTTCTTGTGAGTCTTACTACAGCGAACCTTAAATGAGGAGGGGTGTATGAATGAAATGAAAGGTACGACAGGCATAGCAACATCCGCCGCAACCAACAGTTTCTTCGGCCAGTTTTTAGAGAACATTCGTGCACGAGGACGTGCTCCGGCTAAGACGTTGATCGGTTTTTTTGTTGCATGGGCAGTGTTTTTTTTCATTGTATGGATTATGCCGCTCCCTGAAGGCATGTCAAGCGCCGGGAAGGCGACACTGGCAGTTCTGGCATGGGCCACACTTATGTGGATAACCGAAGCGCTGCCTGTAGGAGTTACAGGACTTCTTATTCCCATGCTCCTGGTCATGGGTGGGGCAGTCGGTAAGTTCCCTGCGGCAGCCGGCGGTTTCAACCAGCCCGTAGTTTTCTTAACACTGGCAGCATTCATATTTGCGGCTATTATACAAGCTGCAGGTCTTGATCGGCGCATTGCCCTCACACTCCTGAAAAAACTGCGAGTCAAGGAAGTAGGGGGGGTGATCTGGGGCATGTTCGGTGTCAACCTTGTCCTGTCGCTGATCATCCCTGCAGCCAATGCCCGCGCTGCTACATTGTTGCCCGTAGTGAACGGTATCACACGTTTATTCGGGGATACACCAGAGGAGCGCGCAGGCAAAAAAGCAATCGTGATTCAGACGCTGGTCTATGGTTCCATGATCAGCGGCATGTGTATTATGACTGCGCATCTGCCCAATCTGATCCTCGTCGGACTTTTTGAAACAGAGCTGGCCTATAACTTATCCTATTTTAACTGGTTCCTGTTGCAGTGGCCATATCTCGGCATGTTTGTTATAACACAGTGGTGGATACGCCGCTATTTCAAGACAAAGGGAGTCGCAATCCCCGGCGGTATAGCAAAGGTGAAGGAAATGCAGGCCGAGTTGCCCAAGACCAGCCAAACCGAATGGCTGATAATAGCCGTGTTCGCCTTTGTAGGGCTCATGTGGATGACTGAGTCGGTGCACAAAATAAAGGCGCACAATGCAGCGCTGATGGGCATTGCGATCATTTTCATTCCGGGGATGTTCGGCTTTAAATGGAAGGCGCTCCAGGACCGCACAATATGGGGAACATGGTTGCTGCTGGCCGGAGCCATGTCCATGTCCGCGGCTATGGGATCGTCCGGTCTGGCACAGTGGCTGTCGGATATAGTTCATCCCATTGCAAATGGGCGTCCATGGTGGGCAATCCTTCTTATACTCATGGTGGGTACGCATATCATTCGATTGGGAATGCTTTCCAATGTTGCGGCTATTGCCATGCTGGCGCCTATCCTGATTGCCTTAGCGCCTAAACTGGGACTGCATCCGGTGGCATTCACCATGCTGGTGTCCGATACGGATACCTTTGCTTATATATTGCCGACACAGATTACCGCAGCAGTGATCGCATACAGCAGCGGTACTTTCAGTATGGCGGATTATGCAAAAGCGGGCTGGGTATCCGTGCTTATTGCCATTGCATACGGCATTCTCATTATGGCGCCATGGTATGCCTTTATGGGAATTCCAGTTTGGGACCCTGCAGCTCCATGGCCGTTCTAAAACATCGACAGAATTGAAGTCCTGTCTGTGCATTGCACCGACAGGACTTCAGCTTAGGCGTATGGACAAAGTTTTGATGGAGAGTTAAACTTAGAACATAATGGGTTATGGGGCAAGAGATGTAAACACATTAATTCGCAGTTAATTTTATGGAAAAACACTGGTATTTAAGCGCCATAGACATTATCAATGAATTACCGGAAGGCGAGAGGTCATTTTTTTACCAAAAATCACACAGGAAAAAATATGCTAAAAGCAGCGTTATCTTCTCTCCGGGCGACCATGGCAATTTAATCTATTATGTTTTAAACGGCAGGATTAAGATCTACAACCTTTCTGAGTGCGGGAAGGAGATTATATACTGGTTTTGTCATCCAAAGGATTTTTTCGGTCTTGCAGAGGTTTGCGGCGGCGAGATGAGGACCGTCTTCGCAGAGGCGGCGGAGGAGACAGAGGTCTTGTGGATAAACAGAGCGAATTTTGAAGAACTAATCAGCAGAAGTCCTAAGATAGCCCTCTTTATTATGAGGATACTCGGCAGCAGGATAAGACAGACACATGAGACCATAAAGGATCTTATTATGTGCGATGTGCACACCCGGTTGGCACAGCTTCTCATCAAGCTCGGGCAAATATGCGGCTGTTCTCATGATGGGGTTATTACCTTAGAGAAAAAGTTTACCCATCAGGAAATGGCAAACATGATAGGGGCCACAAGGACAACCGTGACGGAAGTGATGAACGAGTTTAGAAAAACCGGGTTTATTAAGTGTGACGGCAGCAGGATCACCATTCTTGATTACGCACGGCTTGCCGGATTTATAGGTTTTTCCGACTGATATTTTTCAATCCCCTCTTTATAGTTCTACACAGAAACACCCTTCATCGGATTTCTTGAAAAATAATCAATAACTGTCGTCCAGCAAACATAATTAAAGTTTTTTAAGTTGTAGTATAGATTCAATAATACGTTAAAGGAGGTTAAGGACAATGAAGAAGATTCTCCCAAAAACTATCAAGGATGTTGAAGAAGTGAGGATAGAAACCGATCTCCTCATCATAGGCGGAGGCAATTCAGGGTGTTTTGTTGCAATCGAAGCAAAGGAAAAAAATCCGGACATCGATGTAACAATTATGGAGAAGGCGCATATCGACAGAAGCGGCGCATTGGCTGCCGGCATGGATGCCATCAATACCTATATCGGAGAAGGTGAAACTCCTGAAACGATTGTTGCATGGAGCAGGGCACAGGTAGGCGGCGGGCCGCTCAGGGAGGACCTCGCCCTGAGCAACGCTAAAATCCTCAATGAATGTGTGGAGTCTCTGGAGAAATGGGGAGTGCCTTTCAAAAAAGATGAGAAAGGAAAGTATAAAAGAAGGGGAAGATTCGACATCTCGATCCACGGAGAGCAACTGAAGCCGATTATTGCGGAGAAGACTAAGAGTTATAATCCACGGATTTTGAACAGAGTGGCTGCAACGAATCTTATTAAAGAAGGAGACAGGGTTGTCGGCGCAATGGGATTCGGCATCAGGGACGGTAAATTCTATGTGATAAAGGCCAAGGCTACTGTTGTGTCAACCGGAGGTGCAGCAGGTCTCTACCGTTCGGCAACCAACGACGGTACTACCTCTCATCATCAGATGTGGATGTGCCCCTTTAATGTCGGGACGGGATATGCCGTTGGTGTAAGGGCCGGTGCTGAATTTACCCTGATGGAGCAGCGGTGGTGTGCGGCGAGAGTAAAGGATTTTACCGGGCCTGTGGACACCATATCCGTGGGGTATAAGGCAAAAATGATAAACAGCAAAGGAGAGATGATCCTCCAGGAAAGATATGCCCACCTCGGGGGGGATACTGCGCCGCGCTATATCAGGGCGAATGCGCCGATGAATGAATGGAGTGAGGGACGCGGGCCGACTTTTGTGGATACCCGGCACCTTTCTCCTGAACAGGTCAGGGACCTGAAAATAGATTACCTCAATGAAAGGCCCACGTATGTGCTTTTCCTGGCTGCAAGGGGGCAGGACCCTGCCAAGGAGCCGTTGGAGATATACGGCAGCGACCCTTACATAGTAGGCGGACATACCGGCAGCGGCTATTGGGTTGACATTGACAGGATGTCCACCCATCGCGGTCTGTTTGCCGCAGGTGAATGCGCAGGGGGGATGCCGAATAAATTTGTAGGCGGCTGTGCTGCTGAAGGCGTACTCGCGGCACGGGGGGCCTTGAAGTATATCGCAAGTGTACAGCACGGCAATCTCGATGAAAACCAGGCGGCTGGAGAAAAAGAGAGAGTATTTTCACCGCTCCTCAAAGGATTGGGCATGGAAGCTAAATACAATATCCCTGCCGGGCAGGACCAGCGCGGGCAGTACGATGGCGTTACCCCCGAAGAGATGGAAGAGAGGTTCCAGAGACTCATGGACGAATACGCTGCAGGGGTAGGCCAGTTTTTCAAATGCAATGAAGAGCAGCTTAACTATGCGCTCAAACATATCAAGATGCTGAAGGAACAGGTAGGCAAGCTGTTCGCTACGGATCTGCATGAGCTCGTTCTGGTACATGATGTTATTGACCGGCTCGAGGTGGCAGAGGTTGTAGTAATGCACCTGAGGGAGAGAAGGGAGAGCAGATGGCCCGGGTGGCAGACGAGGACCGACTATCCCGGGGTAGACCCATCTCTCGACTGTTTCATTAACTCAAGAAAAAACCTCGAAACAGGAGAGATTGAGATGCTTAAAAGGCCGTATGAGCAGATACTGCCGGGAAGCAGGACAAGCGCCCCGTCACCCATTCCGCTATCTGCCGAGACGGCTTAAGTCTGAATATTAAAATAAAGGAGGATTAAGCTATGCCGCCCTATGTTGTAAAAGAGAAGTGTGATGGATGTAAAGGGAAAGAGGAACCGTTGTGCGAGCAGATATGTATCGGCGACCTTATGACATTGGACGCCGAGACAGGAAAGGCATATTGCAGGTCTTTAAGGGACTGCTGGGACTGCATGTCATGCACAAAGCTATGCCCGAAGGGAGCCATTGAACAGAGGATACCATATCAGCTCGGATACCACGGTGCGAAGCTGATCCCGATGATGGGCACCGACTCCATAACATGGACATGTGTTGATATTAACGGCAAGGTGGAACGATTCGCATATCGCACAAGGAACAGAAAATAAGGGAAATAATCGGGAATGGACAATGACATAAAAATAGGAGTTTATTTTTGTACATGCGAAGGTGAAATTGAGAAGGTCATCGATGTTGACTCATCGGCAAAGGAGGCATCTGAATGGTCGGGTATAACTGCTGTCCACAAGGATGCCTTTCTTTGTTCTAACGATGCGATACGAAAAATTAGAGATGACGTTAAAGAGTTTGGGCTTGACAGGATATTAATAGCTGCGTGTTCTCCTTTTTTTAAAGTGGAAGAGTTTTCTGACCTCGGTATTAATAAATACTTTGTTGAGCGCGTGAATATGAGGGAACAATGCAGCAGGGTTCATAGCAATGACCCTGAGAATGCTGCTAAAAAGGCTAAAGCCATGCTGAAGATCTTCCTTGAAAAGGTAAAGAATTCTAAATCACTCCAGCCTGTAAAAATTCCTGTCTCAAAAAGTGCATTAGTGATCGGCGGAGGTGTGGCCGGCATAAATGCCTCCATTGATATTGCAGAAACGGGCAATGAAGTATTACTTATAGAAAAAAATCTATTCCTCGGCGGGAAGGCAGCAGAGTTGCACCGGTATTTCCCACGGATGTGTCCGCCATCCTGCGGCATGGAACTCATGTTTTCAAAAATAAAAAATAATACCAATGTCCACGTCTTAACCTCTGCTGAAATAGATACTATCGGCGGCTCTCCGGGTAACTTTGAGGTCTTGATAAAAACCTCTCCACGACATGTTGATATGGATAAATGTACATTATGCGGGAAATGTCTTCAGTTATGTCCACAAAATGCAATTATTTATCCGGAAGGTTTTTCCTATCCGGATATTCCTGCTATAAACAGGAAACTCTGTGCCGCTGAGTGTAATAAATGCGCTGAAATATGCCCTGTAGATGCAATAGACCTTTACGAAGAAGCGAAGATGAGTAATGTTAAGGCGGGCGCTATTATACTTGCAACAGGATGGGAGCCCTTTGATCCGGCGCCTATTACAGAGTTCGGATATGGAAGGCTTGAAAATGTTGTCACGAACATAGAGTTTGAGAGGATTGCAAAAGAACAAAAGACATTTTTTGATGAGCCCAAAAAAGCGGCATTCATCCAGTGTGTAGGCAGTCGGGATGAACGGCATCTCCCTTATTGCTCAGATGTCTGCTGTATGGTGAGCATCAGACAGGCACTTTTTATTAAAGAGGCGAACCCTGATTCATCGGTATACATTTTTTACAATGATATCAGGACTCCGGGGGAATACGAGGAGTTGTATCGGAAGGCACGAAAGACAGGGATAATATTTGTAAAGGGAATTCCCTCGGAATTAAGACAGGACGAACCTCAAAAAATAAACTTTTCTGCCTTTGACACTGTGGCAGGAGAGAGGCTTGATATAACAACCGACATAGTCATTCTTGCAACAGGCATGAAGCCTCCGGAGGGAACCCCTGATCTGAAGGATAAAATCGGCATTACTTTGAACAGAAATAATTTTATTGAATCCCATCTCCAGTGTTATCCGCAGGATACCCAAAGAGAAGGAATATTCAGCGCAGGTTGCTGCAGGGCGCCGATGGATGTTTCGAGGTCCATTGAAAGCGCCGGAACCGCTGCGATCAAGACTCTCCAGTTTTTTAATAATCGCACAGAGATAATTCCGGATCATCCTGCTGTAAATACATTGAAATGCGATGTCTGTAAACGCTGTATTGAGGAGTGCCCGTTTAAGGCGTATTCCTTTGATGAAAAGGGATTTCCAAAATCCGACATCATGAAGTGCCGCAGATGCGGCGTATGTATGGGGGGCTGTCCCCTTGCCGCTATCTCCCTTGGAGATATCTCCATAGAGCAGCTTTCGGAGATGATAGATGCCATAGACAAATCATATCTTGGAGACGATGAGCCCATAATCCTCGGTTTTTTATGTAAAAACGATGCGTACAGGGCGGCGGATGATGCCGGTCTGAAAGGGATTAAATATCCGCCTAATTTTTTAGGCATCATGGTTCCATGTGCAGGCACAGTAAATGGCGCAATTATTGCGAAAGCCATTTCTACAGGTGTGGATGGTATTCTCATTGCAGGATGCTCTGATAACCAGTGCCACTATGTGCAGGGGAGCGCATTGGCAAAGGTAAGATTGACTGATATATCAAATAAGCTCAAGGAGATGTATTTAGAACCCGAAAGGGTCCGTTTCGTGAGCATAAACAGGGATGAATCAGAGAAATTTGCTGAAACAATAGAAGGATATGTAAAGGAATTGAAGGAAATGGGCAGGAACCCGTTGAGGATTTAATGTACAGCTATCTTCTTGATAAAGAAAAATTGAAATGCTGTTATCAATGCGGCAAGTGCTCTTCAGGCTGCGACATTAACAGGCTTGACGGATCATTTCAGCCTCACAGGCTTCTCCATCTAATCGGTATGGGAGCAACAGATAAAGTCTTGAAAATTGATAGTCTCTGGAAATGCACCACATGTTTTACATGTTCCGAGCGATGTCCACAGGGTGTAAAAATTACTGAAATCCTCTGGCTTACAAGGGCCTTTGCTTTTAAATCAGGCTGTATTCCTGAACTTGCCGTAATACAGAGAGACACCCTGCTGAAGAGCGGAAGGCTTATGCCTGTAGACAACAAGAAGAGGGAGAAGGCCGGACTTCCTGCGATAACGGAGGAATCCGACGTGGCGGCTCAAATATTCAAGATAGCAGAGGAGAAAGAACAGATATTATGAGATATGCCTTTTATCTTGGATGTGCAACGCCTGTCAAGGCATTGAAATATGAGATATCCGCAAGAAATCTTGCGAGAAGCCTCGGCATAGAATTGATTGATATTCCTGAATTCGGCTGTTGTGGATTTCCTGTTAAGTCAATGGATTCATTTGCCGCCATTCTTATGGCTGCCCGTAATCTTGCGATAGCAGAAGAAAAGGGCATGGACATAATCGGCGTCTGTACAGGATGCACGGCGATTCTTTCAGAGGCAAAGGAATACCTTGAGGATGAAAAACTGAGGGAAAAGGTTAATGGAAAGTTAAAGGCTCTCGGAGTAAAAGAATACAGAGGTAGAGTCAAGATCAAACATTTTGCAAGGTTTTTATATGAGGATTATAAGCCGGATCGTATAAGAGATAAAATTACAACTCCGTTGGCGTCTTTGGAATTTGGGATTCATTACGGATGTCACTATATGAAACCGACCCCTGCTCATGGTCAATTTGATGACCCTGCAAACCCGTTCACGATTGATGACCTTATAAATATTACCGGAGCAAAAACCGTTAATTATCCGAATAAAAACCTCTGCTGCGGTCTGACCATAATGGGGACTGATGAAGACCTTAGTTTTAAGCTCGCGGCGGAGAAACTTGAATGTTTATCCGGTAAAGGAGTGGATGCAATGGTGGTTGCCTGCCCTTCCTGCTGCATAGCTTATGAAAATAACCAAAAACTGGTCGGAAAGAAAACCGGAAAGGAATTCAGTCTTCCTGTGCTTTATTTTACTCAGGTTATAGGGCTTGCAATGGGGCTAAGCGAGAAGGACCTTGGTTTTGAGTTTAACAGGATCAAGGCCGATGACTTGCTTCAATAACTCCGGAAGCAGTGAAAGAGTAGTCTATGCTGCTGTGAGCCGTTTGAATGATGAAAACTCCTATAAATAATCTGCGCATAAGTTTTGACGCTATTCGATGTAAAGAAAACTTGACAGTCTGTATTTTTGTGCGTTATTTTTATGCTTGACAACTTTTCATAACTTGAAGTTAAATAGTGCGTTTGTGTATTAAAAAATATACAGTAGAGGTAACAATGAACCCTCAAAATTATATGACCCCCGGCAGTTATATGCCCGTGGAATACCTACCCGTACTTTTGATTATGCTGACAGCCTCTGCCATAGGCATAGGAGCGCTCGTTATGGGAGGCATATTCAGGCTCAGAAGGCCGTATAAAGAAAAGCTCATGCCTTACGAATCCGGCAACCCGCCCGTAGGCGAGCCGAGGGAGCGTTTCAGCGTCAAATACTATATTATAGCCATGCTCTTTGTGATATTCGACGTGGAAGCTGTATTTCTTTATCCATGGGCGGTAGTTTACGACAAAATAGGGCTTTACGCGCTTGTGGAGATGATGCTTTTTATGGTGATACTGGTGGCAGGCTATATATACGCGTGGAGAAAAAAAGCATTCAAATGGGATTAGAAGGAGGTGAGGGAACATGGTAATAGACGGCACAACTGCGGTAGTTGAGATCGAAGAAGGATTAAAAATAATCCCCGGAGCAAATACGATAATAGCGAGCTTCGATAAGCTTGTGAACTGGTCGAGACTGTCTTCAATGTGGCCCCTGACATTCGGCCTTGCCTGATGCGCCATAGAAATGATGACGACGGGATCGTCACACTATGATTTGGACAGGCTGGGAGTGATATTCAGGGGCTCGCCGAGGCAGGCGGACTTCGTAATCATAGCCGGTACCGTTACAAAGAAGATGGCGCCGATAGTGCGTAGGGTCTATGACCAGATGCCCGAGCCGAGGTATGTCATTTCGATGGGAAGCTGCGCAAGTTCGGGAAACATATACAACACATACAGCGTGGTTCAGGGAGTCGATAATTTCCTGCCGGTAGATGTCTATATACCCGGCTGTCCCCCGAGGCCGGAGGCATTGATGGAAGGGCTTCTGAAGCTTCAGGACAAGATAAGGAAAGAGCATTTTAAATGGAGCATGTGGAGATAGAGACATGGAACCTAAAGAGATAGTGGAATTGATCAAAGACAGATTTCCGGCGGAAATTAAAGAAATTAAAGAATTCCGGGAACAGGTCTCGGTAATCGCAAAAAAAGACCGCATAAAAGAGATAATGAGGTATCTGCACGACGCACCTGAGCTTTATTTCGATTACCTCGAAGACCTCTGCGGAGTGGACAATATGGGCAAAAAAGAGCCGAGATTTGACGTGGTTTATCATTTATATTCAATGAGGCACAGGCATATGATAAGGATAAAGGCCGAAGTTCCCGAAGACGACTGCGCTATAGACAGCGTAACGGAAATATGGGCCGGAGCGGATTGGCACGAAAGGGAATGCTGGGACCTTTTCGGCATAAAGTTCGACGGACATCCGGATTTGAGAAGAATACTCCTTCCCGAAGATTGGGAAGGCTATCCTCTGAGAAAGGATTATCCGTTGAAAGCGGACTTAGGAGAGATGGAGTGGAAAGGATACAAAGAGGTTCTTGAAACGGCTGAAAGAAACAAACAGTACGAGGTTGATAGATGACGACTGCTGCCAAGGAATTAAAAACAAAAGAACTTACGATCAGCATGGGGCCGCAACATCCGGCCACGCACGGAGTATTGAGACTGGTTTTGGATCTGGACGGCGAAACCGTAGTCAAATGCACGCCCCATGTCGGCTATCTGCACAGGGGAACCGAGAAACTCGCGGAAAACAGGACATACATATCCGCATTGCCGTTAATGGACAGGCTCGATTACATATCCAGCATGTCAAACGACGTGGGATACTGCGTTGCGGTCGAGAGGCTGTTCGGCATAGAGGCCCCTGAGAGGGCCAAATACATAAGGACGATAATGTCCGAGATGACGAGGATAAGCAGCCACATCATAGGAGTCGCGACCCATGCTCTGGATATAGGCGCAATGACCCTTTTCCTGTATTCTTTCAGGGACAGGGAACTGCTTCTTGACCTGTTTGAGATGACATGCGGAGCGAGACTGACGGTCAGTTATCCGAGGATAGGCGGCGTAAGAAACGATGTAAGCCAGGAATTTCTCGATAAACTATATGAATTTACCGAAGGGTTTCCGAAGATAATAGAAGATCAGTACGAAACGCTTATAGACCAGAACAGGATATGGCTTCAGAGGACAAAGGGCATAGGGGTAATAAGCGCGGAAGATGCCATAAACTGGGGGCTTACCGGGCCTACGCTCAGGGGTTCCGGAGTGCCGTACGACGTGAGGAAATACGCGCCTTATGACGCATATGATAAGGTTGAATTCGATGTTCCGGTCGGAAAGAACGGAGACGTATACGACAGGTATAAATGCAGGATGGAGGAACTCAGACAATCCAACAGGATTATCAGGCAATGTATCGAAAAACTCCCGACGGGGCCGGTCATGACGCCGGATGCCCCGAAATTCACGCTTCCTCCCAAAGATAAGGTGCTTTCGGATATGGAGTCGCTGATACACCATTTCGTCCTTATAACAAAAGGGCCTATAGCCGCTCCTGAAGGCGAGATATATGTTGCAACGGAAGTTCCTAAAGGCGAGTTGGGATTTTACATTATCAGCGACGGCACAGGTAGGCCTTACAGGCTCAGGCTGAGGGCGCCGTCGTTTGTGCATGTATCGGTGCTGCCGAAGCTGTGCGAAGGCGCTATCCTGCCTGACGTGATCGCGAACATAGGCACTATAGATATAGTTTTAGGAGAGTGCGACAGATAAAGGGTTATGCTTAGCGAAAATACCGTAAAAGAAATCGGCCTGATAAGGAGTAAATACCATGACGCGCAGTCTTCCCTTCTGCCGGCCCTTTATGTCGTCCAGAGGGAGCATGGGTGGTTGAGCCCTGAGGCGCTGAAAGAAGTCGGAGAGATCCTGAATGTGCCGAAGGCGGAGGTAAAAGGCGTTTCTACCTTTTATGCCATGTTCAGGCACAAGCCTATAGGCAGGCACCTTATCCAGTTGTGCACCAATGTAGCATGCATGATTATGGGTTCCGAAAACCTTCTGAATATCTTAAAAGATAGATACGGCCTCGAACCGAACGGCACTACGGTAGACGGCAGGTTTTCGCTCGTTGTCATGGAATGTATAGGCGCGTGCGGCACTGCGCCCGCAATGCTCGTTGATACGGATTTTCACGACAATCTTACCGAAAAAAGAATAACGGAAATACTCGAAAGTTATAAATGACGGAGTAATGGAATAATGGAAAAAATACTGCTGAGGAACATAGAGAATCCGGATTCAGCCGATATAAACGAATACATAAAGGCCGGAGGATATAAGGCGCTTTTAAAGGCTTTGGAGTTTAAACCGGCCGATATCGTCGGCGAGGTAAGAAAATCCGGAATAAGGGGCAGGGGCGGCGCAGGTTTTCCTACGGGCATGAAGTGGGCCTTCGCCTCGGCGGATCCGAAAAAGCCGAGATACATTCTCTGCAATGCGGATGAAGGAGAGCCCGGCACATTTAAAGACAGGCCGATACTCGAAAAAAATCCGCACCTTTTGATAGAGGGGATGATCATTTCCGGATATGCCCTCGAAGCGGAATACGGATATATATATCTTAGGGGAGAGTATCCGGCGGCAAAAGGCATCCTTAACGCTGCCGTCGAACAGGCTTACGAAAAAGGCTATTTAGGCGACAATATTTTGGGGAAGGGCGTGAGGTTACATCTTTCCGTGCATCAGGGCGCCGGGGCTTATATATGCGGCGAGGAGACGGCGCTCATAGAATCCCTCGAAGGCAAGCGCGGACAGCCGAGGATCAAGCCTCCGTTCCCTGTAAATGAGGGGTTTCTTTCCAAGCCTACGGTAATCAACAACGTGGAGACGCTCGCTAATATTCCGTATATCATAGAGATCGGCGCAGACGCGTACGCTGCTATCGGAAGCCCGGATTGTCCGGGGCCTAAACTTTTTTCGGTAAGCGGGCATGTAAAAAGGCCGGGAGTATACGAACTTCCGATGGGCGTATCATTAAGAGATATAATCTATAATCACAGCGGCGGTATATTGGACGATAAAAAACTCAAGGCCGTAATCCCCGGAGGCATTTCAACTCCGATACTTCCTGCCGACGCCATAGACTGCCCGATGGACTTTGTAAATATGCCGAAGCACGGGAGCATGCTGGGTTCCGGCGCCGTTATGGTCTTTGACGAAACCGTCGATCTTGTCAAGATCTGTTACAGGGCGATTAAATTCTTCGAGCACGAGTCATGCGGCAAGTGCACGCCGTGCAGGGAAGGAGTGGGGTGGATGCGGGCCATTTTGGAAAGGATAAGCGGAGGTTCCGGAACTGCCGGAGATATAGACCTGCTCATCGAGGTCTCCAACAATATTACCGGCAAGACGTTCTGCCCGCTCGGAGACGGAGCCGCAATGACAGCGCAGAATTTTATAAAACATTTCAGAAACGAATTCGAGAAAAAAATTAATAACGGAAGCGTAAAGAGAGCGGCCTGAAGGTTTTAAATATGATTACGGTAACCATAAATAGGAAAAAGATTAATCTCGAAAAGCCGGTAACGATCCTCAAGGCGGCGAGGATGGCGGGGATAGAAATCCCGACCCTGTGCAATCATGAAATGCTCGAACCGTTCGGGGGATGCAGGCTCTGTCTCGTTGAGATCGAAAAGATGCCGAGGCTCCAGACATCATGCACCCAGTACGTGACCGACGGAATGGTCGTCTGGACCGAAACGGAGAAGGTAGTAGAGGCGCGGAAGGCGATGCTCGAATTCCTGCTCATAAACCACGCCCTCGATTGCCCGTATTGCGACAAGGCGGGCGAGTGCGACCTGCAGGACGTAACGGCGAAATACGGGCCTGCGACGGGACGTTTCGCAGAAGGCAAGAGGAGGCATCCCGAAAGTTTCGACGACCCCATAATCGTCAGGAATATGGAGAGATGCATATCCTGCACCCGCTGCGTAAGGATGTGCAGCAAGGTGCAGGGCGCGTACGCCATATCCATGGTGAACAGATCGAGCAAGACTTTTGTAGAGCCGTTTTCCGGAGGAAGATACGATTGCGAATATTGCGGCAACTGCCTGACGGTATGTCCTGTGGGCGCGATCATGTCGAGAATGCACCGGCATACCTACAGGCCGTGGCAAATAGAGAAAGAAGCGGATACGGTATGCTCCTTCTGCGGCGTAGGGTGCTCGATGGTTTTACAGGTAAGGGGCAACTCTATTGTCAGGGCCGTTCCGAGGGAAACCGGGGGATCGAACAAGGGTCTTCTGTGCAACCGGGGAAGATTCGGTTATGATTACGTCGTCAGTTCAGGAAGGCTCGATTCCCCGATGATAAAAAGAGACGGGAAATTCCGGCGCGCATCGTGGAGCGAGGCTTTTACTTATATAGCGGGAAGGCTGAAAAAGATAAAAGAAGATAGCGGCGGAAACTCGATTGCCGGCATTGTGTCGGGCAGATGCACCAATGAGGACGGCTATGTGTTCCAGAAGTTTATGAGGGCGGTCTTAGGCAGCAATAATATAGATTCGGTCGCGAGTTTCGGCTACGCGCAGGCGCAGAGGTTTTTTGAGGGAATATTCGGACAGGGCGTAACGGCAAACTCGATGCGCGGCATACCGAATTCCGACGGCGTTTTTGTAGTGGGCGGCGATCCTACGGCCGTAAATCCCGTGCTGGGTTTGCAGATAAGGGCGGCAGCAGGCAAAGGCGTGCCGGTAACGGCGGTAGGCTATATGCCGGGCCTTAAGATATTTGCCGCAAACAGGCCGATGCCGAAACCTTTCACTGAAACCGCGCTCCTCTCCGCGATGGTTACGGAGTTGAGAAATATTAAGGGTATTTCCGGGAAAGGCCTTTTTGATAAGTTGATAAAGGATATTCCGCCGGTATCTTTAGGGGAAGCGGAGGAGGTGTGCGGCGTACCTTCGAAAGATATTCGAAGCGCGGTCGATGCCCTTTCGCGCATGACCAATCCTTCAATAGTTATCGGCATGGATATTATCCGGAGAACGGAAGGACAGGCCAACCTGCTCCTTTTAGCGGCGCTCGTATCGTTATTGAACAGCAGGATCTATTTGCTCTCCGAGCTTCCCAACGAGCAGGGACTCACGGATATGGGATGTCTGCCGGATATGCTCCCGGGAGGAAGGCATCTAACTGTCGAGAGTTTCAGAAGAAGATACGAGGAGTTCTTCGGCGTCGATATTCCTTCAAGCCCCGGCATGGGCATTATGGAGATGATAGAGGCAGCGCACGACAAAAAGATAAAGGCGCTTTATGTTATGGGAGAGGATTTGGTTTATAGCATGCCGGACAGCGCTTATGTAAAGGCCGCGTTGTCAAAACTCGATTTTCTTGTCATGCACGATATATTCATGACCGAAACCGCAGGGCTTGCGGATGTGGTGATACCGTCTCTTTCATGGTCCGAAAAGGAAGGCTCTTATACGAATCTCGAGAGAAGGATGCAGATTGTAAGGAAGGCGGTTGAGGGGAAAGGCATGGAGGAGTGGCGGGCCGTTTCCGAGATAAGCAGGCTTTTGGGTTTTAACATGGATTACAAGAGTTCAGGGGATGTAATAGCTGAAATCGCAAAGGTGTCGCCGCTGCATAAAGACATAACTTATGAAGACATGACAGGCGAATGCATGTGGCCTTATAAGGGCGAGCCTTTACGCCACGGCATAAGCCTCGAGGATATAGAGATGCCCGATAAAGGTTCGCTGCTTAAGAGGCCTGAAAAGGACAGGATTTATATAGGCGTAGACAAACCCCTTTTTCATTTTGAGACATTAAGCAGGAATTCGGAGGCCTTGAGCAGCATAGCTCCTGAGCCGTATATGAATGTAGGCAAAGCCCTCGCGGGCAGGCTCTTTTTAGCGGAAGGCGATTCCGCGAACGTTTCTACCGCTGCCGGCAGCTTAAAATTGTCGGTGCGGGTAGATCCCGATATTCCGGATAACAGCGTTATGGTGCCGGATAATTTCGGAGATAAGGGGGTATATGCTATCATGCAATGGAAAGTGAATTCAGCGCTTAAAGCGCCGGTGACGGATGCGGAAGGCGTTACGATAAAAAAGATGAAGCACGCGGCAGAGGAGGTGGCGGTTTGAATATGATTGATTCGGCATTGACCGGAAGTTACGGGTATCTTTTTAATATTGCGATAATTCTCGTAAAGATAGCGGTGGTAGTCGGAGTTGCGATGCTGCATGTGACGTACGCGACCTATTTCGAAAGAAAGGTCATAGGCCACATGCAGATAAGGCTCGGCCCCATGAGGGTAGGGCCTCACGGCATACTGCAGCCTATAGCCGACATGTTGAAGCTTTTTTTCAAAGAAGACATAGTGCCTGCCGAAGCGGATAAACCCGTGTTTAAGATAGCGCCTGTGATACCGATATTTGCAACACTCAGTTCACTTGCGGCAATCCCGTTTTTCGAAGGTTTTGTAATAGCCGATATAAACATAGGGCTGCTGTATCTCTTTGCAATGTCCTCGCTGGCCGCATACGGCGTAGTTATGGCAGGATGGGCTTCAAACTCCAAGTACTCTTTTCTGGGAGGCCTCAGGTCGTCGGCTCAGGTAATAAGCTATGAAGTCGCAATGGGACTGAGCCTTGTGGGGGTGATGATATTGTCGGGGTCTCTGAATCTCAGCGATATAGTTAAGGCGCAGCAGCAATATTGGCATGGGATGTTTTTGATACCTCAGTTTTTGGCATACTTTGTGTTCATGGTAGCCGCCTTTGCCGAGACAAACAGGACGCCTTTCGACCTGCCCGAGGCCGAGAGCGAACTGGTCGCCGGATATTTTGTGGAATACAGCGGAATACGGTTTGCATGGTATTATGCCGCCGAATATCTGGGTATGATTATTATGTCCAGCATAGCGGTGTTATGCTTTTGGGGCGGCTGGACAATACCTCCGGTAATTGCCGATGCGGTGCCGGCGCTTAAAGTTGTTCCGGGCATTGTATGGTTTTTAGGCAAGGTATATTTCCATATATTTTTATACTATTGGGTAAGGGCGACGGTTCCGAGGTACAGATACGACCAGCTTATGGCGTTGGGATGGAAGGTGCTTATACCGCTTGCGCTGGCTAATATAGTCGTAACATCGATAATTAAGTTTATGAGTTAAGAGTTAAGGAGTTGAAAATGACGGTAAAGGATATAGTCAAGAAGGTCTTCCTTTTAGAAATAATTAAAGGAATGGCGCTGACCCTTAGGATGATGTTTACCCGGCCGGTAACGAGGCAGTATCCGGAGGAAAAAAGACCTCCGTTTCCGGGCTTCAGGGGGCTGCATGCCCTTCCGAGAAAAGAGGACGGCACCGCAAAGTGCGTGGGATGCGGACTTTGTTCGGCGGTTTGTCCGTCCCAGTGCATTAAGGTTTATACCAGCGAAGGCCCGAATCATGAGAAGATAGTGGACAGATACGAGATAGAGGTCTTGAGATGCGTTTACTGCGCCTTTTGCGTGGAGGCATGCCCGTTCGGTGCGGTCGTGCTTACGGATCATTACGAATATTCCGATTATTCGAGAGACGCGTTTTATATGACAAAGGAAAAACTCCTTGCCAACTGGGATAAGTTTATGGCGGGCAAAAAAGGCGAGGAATATTTCGAAAGATTCTGGAGGCCCAAGAGCGAGGACTTCACGACGCCGGAGAATCAGCCTGTATTCAGGGGTAGGAGGATATAATATAATGCTGCCAAAACTTTTTTTCGGTTATTTTGCGATCGTAATGATTGCGTTATCTCTGGCGGTAATAACCAGAAGGAATCCGGTGCACAGCGTGTTGTGGATGCTGGTGCTTTTTTTCCATATCGCGGGGCTGTATTTATTTTTGAACGCGGAATTTTTGGCGGCGGTTCAGATCATACTTTACGCGGGCGCGATACTGGTACTGTTCCTGTTCGTTATCATGATGTTTAACCTCAAGGAAGAGCTGACCGCGGAGAGGTTTATAGGGGAATGGCCCATAGGGGTTGCGCTTGGAATATCGATACTCATGCTTATGTTTTTCTCCATGAGCAAAATCACGACAGGCCCTCCGGGGCAATACACAATCGAAGCGATTAAGGCAGAGACGCACACGAAGGCGATAGGGAAGGTATTGTATACGGAATATCTTTTCCCGTTTGAAATAGCGTCATTGATATTGTTGATAGCGATAGTAGGCGCGATAGTACTGGCAAAAAAGAGAGGGTAATGGGAGGAGCAATGGTGCCTTTAGAATGGTATATAGGACTGAGCGCGGTAATATTCATAATAGGTGTCGCGGGATTCATGATAAGAAAAAACATAATCATAATGCTTATGTCCATAGAGCTTATGCTGAACGCGGTTAACATCAGCCTCGTGGCCTTCAGCCATTACCTACAGGACTTGAGGGGGCAGGTAATGGTCTTTTTCATTATAACCGTAGCGGCGGCGGAAGCGGCCATAGGACTGGCCATACTGGTGTCGTTGTTCAAGAACAAGGCGGCAGTGCATACGGACGAAATCATAGAGATGAAGGGTTAAGGAGCAGAGAATGGATAAATATGTATTAATACCGCTGTTGCCTCTCACGGCCTTTGTAATCAATATTATCTTTGGAAAATGGATCATAAAGGAAAAGGCGCACTGGATAGCGATACTTGCAGTGCTCGGTTCATTCGCGATAGCCGTAAGCGCGTTTCTGGAAGTCCTGAGCGGCAAGGTTATCAACTACGACGTTTACAACTGGATAGTGTCCGGGAATTTTAAAGTAACCGTAGGCTTTTTAATAGATCAGCTTACCGCGATAATGCTCATAGTAGTAACGAGCGTTAGCCTTCTCGTTCATATATACTCCGTCGGATACATGCACGGAGACGGAGGATATTACAGATTTTTCGCGTATCTGAGCTTGTTTACATTCTCGATGCTTATGCTGGTAATGGGCAATAACCTTTTACAGCTCTACTTCGGATGGGAAGCGGTCGGATTATGCTCATATTTTTTAATAGGTTTTTGGTACGAAAAGAAGTCCGCTGCGGACGCCGGGAAAAAGGCGTTCATCGTCAACAGATTCGGAGACTTCGGGTTCGGCATCGGCGTTATCATGATATTCCTGATGCTCGGAAGCCTGCATTACACCGAGATATTCGGCAAGATAGGGACATTGCAGGGACAGGCAATAAACATACTCGGGTATAACGTAGACCTTATCACACTTATAGCATTGTTACTTTTCTGCGGGGCGGTCGGCAAATCGGCGCAGATACCTCTCCACGTATGGCTGCCTGACGCTATGGAAGGCCCCACGCCTGTCAGCGCATTGATACACGCCGCGACAATGGTCACTGCAGGCGTATTTATGGTAGCGAGATTTAATCCCATCTTCAACCTTTCAGAAACGGCAATGAATGTGGTTGCATTAACAGGAGCGATAACAAGCCTCTTTGCCGCGACCATAGCCCTTGTCCAGAACGACATAAAAAGGATAGTCGCATACTCCACGGTAAGCCAGTTGGGATACATGTTCTTGGCATGCGGCGTAGGCGCATACGGAGCGGGCATATTTCATCTTTACACCCACGCATATTTTAAGGCGTTATTATTTTTGGGGGCAGGAAGCGTCATGCACGCGATGGCAGGCGAACTCGATATTCAAAAGATGGGCGGACTGAAAAAATACATGCCCGTAACATACTGGACATTCCTTATAGCATCATTGAGCATAGCAGGAATTCCGGGACTCGCCGGATTTTTCTCCAAAGACGAAATTCTTTGGCTCGCGTATAATCACGGCACTGTAGGCAAAATAGTATGGGCAATGGGAACGGCAGTAGCCGCATTAACCGCGTTTTACAGCTTCAGGATAATATTTCTGGCGTTTCACGGCACATTCAGGGGAACGCACGAGCAGGAGCATCACCTCCATGAATCGCCGAAGGCAATGACCATGCCGTTAATGATACTTGCAGTCGGCGCTGTAGCGGCAGGATGGGTCGGCATACCCGCGGCATTGGGGGGAAGCAATGCCATAGCCCATTTCTTTGAGCCGGTGCTGGGACATCCTCACGTAACGGCAGCGCATGAAGAAGAATACATGGTAATGGGAATATCTATTGCGGCAGCTATAGGAGGCATATTCGTATCATGGATATTCTATTCTCTCAAACCAGAGATACCGAAAAACTTAGCGGTTAAGTTCAAAAGTATATACACGACTTTATGGAACAAATATTACGTGGACGAACTGTACGACTTTATCATCGTAAGGCCGGTAAAATGGACGGCGACAAACATACTCGTTGCCGTAACGGACGGAAAGATCATTGAGGGCATAGTCAATGGAGTGCCGGCCGCGATAAGGAATTTCGGGGAGAGGTTAAGAAAGCTCCAGACGGGATATTTACAGCACTATGCCTTAAGCATGGCATTGGGAGTATTTGTAATATTGACGCTTGTATTGATAGCAAAAGGAAGATAAAGCTAATGAAGAACATGGAACAATATCTCCGCTCATTCTCGACGGACTTCCATGTCCGTCTCCGAGGCACCAGCTCGATTTCGCCGTCATGGCGAAACCTTGAGCTGCTGAAACCGCTCCGATATAATCCCATGTTCTTAAAGATAGAGGAGGTTTAATGCAGATAGGATACCCGATACTCAGCACGGTAATATTTCTGCCGATATTCGGCGCACTTCTTATTCTTTTGATAAAGAGGACGAATGAGGGATTGGTCAAATGGTCGGCGCTGCTCATAAGCGTCGTTACCTTCATATTGAGCATTCCGCTGTTCGTCAGTTTCGACAAAACAACAGCCGCAATGCAGTTTGCGGAGACGAGAGATTGGGTGCCGTCATGGGGGATAAAATACGCGCTCGGAGTAGACGGCATAAGCGTATTGTTCGTTCTGCTGTCAACGCTCCTTACAATCCTTTGCGTCACTGTCTCGTGGAACAGCATTAAAGATAAAGTGAAGGAGTTTTATGCCGCGCTGCTTTTAATAGAAGGCGCGATGGTAGGGGTCTTCTGCAGTCTCGACCTGTTTTTGTTCTATATCTTCTGGGAGGCGATGCTCATACCGATGTATCTTCTCATCGGAGTATGGGGAGGGCCGAACAGGGTTTACGCGGCGATCAAATTTTTTCTCTATACATTAGTAGGCAGCCTGCTGATGCTCGTCGGCATAATAGTCCTGTATCTCGGCACCGGGATGTCGTTCGACATCCTCAAGATGATGACGACAAACTATCCATATGACATACAGCTTATTTTATTCTGGGCCTTCTTTGCCGCCTTTGCCGTTAAAGTCCCTATGTGGCCCATGCACACATGGCTGCCCGACGCGCACACCGAAGCGCCTACGGCGGGCAGCGTCATACTTGCCGGAATATTGATAAAGATGGGCGCGTACGGATTTTTGAGATTCAATATGCCGTTATTCCCGGAGGCCGCAAAGGCAATGGCGCCCGCAATGATGATACTTTCGGTCATAGCGATAATCTACGGCGGCATCATCTGTCTCGGACAGACGGATTTGAAGAGATTGATAGCATACAGCTCGGTAAGCCACATGGGATTCGTAACGCTCGGGATATTCGCGTTGAACACGCAGGGCATTCAGGGCGGGATACTTCAGATGATAAATCACGGCATAATTACAGGGGCATTGTTCTTATGCGTGGGAATGATATACGACAGGACTCATACCCGGCAGATATCCGATTATGGAGGAGCGGCAACGATATTGCCGATATACGCGGCATTTTTCATGGTCTTCACGCTGGCGTCCATAGGCCTTCCGGGAACGAACGGATTCGTAGGCGAATTTCTCATAATCCTCGGAGGATTCGCAGCGTCGAAGATACTCGGAGTTTTAGCGGCGACAGGAATAATCATAGGGGCCGCTTATATGCTATGGCTTTACCAGAAGATGTTCTTCATGGAAACCGGTTCGAAGGTACAGGGACATAACGATATAGACGCGAGGGAAATACTCACCCTCGTTCCGCTGATAATACTCGTTTTCTGGATAGGAATATACCCGAACACATTCTTAAGCTTTATGGACGCGTCCGTTCAGAATCTTATAAACAGGGTGAATGAGGCAGGACTCGCGCAAACGGCGCAACAGGCCGTAGAGGTGATAAAATGATGAACATACCATTCCCTGATCTGACGCCGGCAATGCCGGAAATCATAATGACCCTTACGGCAACGGCGCTCTTAATGCTGGAGCTGATATTCAAAAACAAGAACATAATGGCCTTTATAGGAGTAGCCGCCGCTGCAGCGGTCATTTATACCGTCCCCATGAGCTCCGGACAGACCTTCGGCGGCATGTTCGTTAGCGACATGTACAGCGCGTACTTTAAGTTCATATTCATGATAAACCTCATGCTGACGATACTCATATCTCTAAAGTATATGCAGAGGGAAAAAGCGGAATACGGCGAATACTACAGCCTGCTGCTCTTTGCCACAGCGGGCATGATGCTCATGGCATCCGCGAAGGACCTTATCATCCTTTATTTAGGACTGGAACTCATGGCATTGAGCACATATATCCTGACCGGGATAAAGAGGCACGACATAAAATCAAATGAAGCGGCTATGAAGTATTTCCTTTTAGGCGGATTCTCGTCGGCATTGCTTCTATATGGAATAGCGCTCATATACGGGCTTACGACTACTACGGACTTATACGGCATAGCACAGCACCTCAGGTACAAGGAGGTTACGACCACCCTGCTTCTCGCCATGACGCTCACGGCAGCGTCGTTTTTGTTCAAGATAGCGGCGGCGCCGTTTCACATGTGGGCGCCCGATGTGTACGAAGGCGCTCCCACGCCCGTAACGGCCTTTATGTCCGTAGGGCCCAAGGCCGCAGGCTTCGCGGTTATGGGAAGGGTATTCTATATCGCCTTCGGGCATATGTATGCGGACTGGAGCGTTATACTTATAGGCGTATCGATACTGACAATGGCCGTAGGCAACATATTGGCATTGGTGCAGACGAACATAAAAAGAATGCTGGCCTACTCGTCCATAGCCCACGCCGGATATATGCTTATCGGAATAATAACCGGAACCAATGAAGGGCTGATGGCAACGATAACCTATCTCCTTATTTACGCCTTCATGAACATCGGGGCGTTCTCGATAATAATACTTCTCGAAAAAGGAGAAGAACTCAAGGATTACGAGGGCCTCGCAAAGAGCCGGCCGTTAATAGCGGCACTGATGCTGGTCTTTATGTTTTCCCTTACAGGCATACCTCCTACCGCCGGATTTATAGGAAAGTTCAACCTCTTTACTGCGGCTGTTAAGGCGGGATATATCTGGCTTACGGTAATAGCCGTGATCTTCAGCGCCGTATCAGCTTATTACTATCTGAGGGTGGTAATGAACATGTATATGAAGGAGATGAAGGAGGAGGCCGCCATAAGCCTTTCTCCGGCATTAGGCATTGCGATTCTGATTACCGTAGTGATGGTATTCCTCATCGGTATAATGCCGTCGGTGGTAATAGGA
>Ga0154403_134_pt1 | contig 63605 bp, 68 predicted proteins | sample RifGroB2_FD_115907 | JGI IMG/M metagenome (GOLD analysis project Ga0154403, IMG submission 115907) | Nitrospirae bacterium GWB2_47_37
ATCCTGTCCTCCTCTTAAATCAGACAGTTTAACAGTCTCTAAATAGGACATTTTCATTTTGGTATATTAGGACATTATCACTTTGGCGTTACACCGAAATAAACCGTCAATAACTCGTTTTTTTACTTCTTTGTGCTCTTTTTCGCAGCAAAAGAAATCGCCTTCAACGCCTTGTCGGCGTCAATATTTCCGGCAATCCCCATGTCCCAGAAAAGCTCAAGGGTCTCCCGCACCGTAATATCAAGAACATTTGCGGCCTCCCTCAAGCTTATATCGCCCCGTGCATAACTGTCACCCACATATTTTTCCGCCCCGAGCCTTAAGAACTTTCTTATAGTTGTCGGCTCATCAAGTTTTTCCTTTTTCTCTGCAAACTTGACGGCATCCAAAAGATTGTCGGGCAACCTCAATGCCTTTGCTTTCATGACTTCTCCTCCATGTAAAGTTTTGCAACCGCGTACTCATCACGGCTGATAAACGGTTTTAATGATTCCAGCATCTCTATCGCCGCTGACCTCTCAACCTTTTTATTTTTATATAGGTAAATGAGACAGGCTGTCGCAGTCAGATAAGGTATATTTGCCGCTTCAAGTCTTTTCAAAAACCTCTGATCGTCGCCGGCAATGGCGTCATAATTGCCTCCAAGATAGAGCGAAATAACCTCTGCCTCGCCTTTTGTGGCGGATACGGCAGGCGATTTCTTCAAGTCGTGCTTAACAACTTGCAATACCTTTTTATCAATGTTCTCTTCGATTATAAAGGCATCCTGATATCCGCGTTCCTTCCCCTCATCCACGGTTTCCTTTTTTACGAGAGGCGGGATGTGTACCTCCATCGCAGAGAGAATCGCTTCTTTAGCCCCTGACTTGGTCAGTTTTACAAGGCAATCCGAATCCATTACTACCTTCATGTATCATATTGTAACTTTTCAGATACATCTTGTCAAATCCGGCTGAAAGCCGGCCGCTGAGTTAGTGAATAGATTATGGCACTTTGAGACTGTAATGAAGTGATTCATTAAGGCGGGGGAACTATTGAAAAACCGGTCGCTGTCCCTAATTAATTAAGTAAATGAGAAGTGGATGCGCCTTTGCTAATCTTGCCTTTAAAAATAATTCTATTGCATGCGAAACATGCATGATTGTAAATTTAAGATGCTTAAGTATTAATATATCGAGGTGCTTTATCTCTCCATGAAAATGTCTGCGATGCTTTGTATCTGTTTTCGAATCGAATAACTTAATAGCATCCACATAATGCTCTATGCTGAGCTCGGATGTCAATAGTGGACACCAATTGACTCAAGCCGCGATCCTCCTTTCATAGAATTTTTTCTCATACGCAACGGGGGATAAATACCCCAGCCGTGCCTGTCTCCTCTGCCTATTGTAAAAGACTTCTATGTATTCGCTGATATCCTGCATTGCCGCATGTCTGCTTCTGTACTTACGGTGATGCACAAGTTCCTGTTTGAGCGTCCCCCAGAAACTCTCCATAGGGGCATTGTCATAACAATTGCCTTTTCTACTCATTGATGCCGTCATTCCGAATTGCTCAAGCAGTTTTCTATACTGAAGCGCACAATACTGGCTTCCGCGATCTGAGTGGTGTATCAGTCCCTTTGCAGGCCGCTTGGCTGCCGTTGCCCTGAATAATGATTCGCTTACAAGGTTCTTTGTTATCCTCTCTCCCATCGCATAACCGACTATCTCTCCATTGAAAATGTCCTTATGTCCGGCAAGATAAAGCCAGCCTTCTTCTGTAGGTATATAGGTGATATCCGTTAGCCATACCTTGTTCGGCGCTTCCGCCTTGAATTTTTGATTCAGTATATTTGCTGCCACAGGCAGCTTATGATCCGAGTCGGTAGTTGCTTTGTATTTCTTGGTCTGTTTGCAATAAAGCTCTTGCTCTCTTTTTATCCGCTTTATGCGGCATATGCCGACATGTGTGCCGCCCTCTGCTAACTCTTTCTGGAGTTTTTCAGCTCCACATACCCCGCGTGTGCGCTTATGTATGGCTTTTATCTCTATTGTCAGACGTGCATCTTGCTGCGCCCGCTTTGAAGGCTTCCTGTTAAGCCATGCGTAATATCCGCTCTCCGATACTTTTAAATGCCTGCATAATGCAGGTACCGAATGCTTGAGCCGCAGTCCCCTTATCATCGCGCACCTCGCTGCGACTCCTTCGCAAAGTACGCTGCCGCTTTTTTTAATATGTCTCGCTCCATCTTCACTTCTGCAAGTTCTTTTTTAAGCCTGTAATTCTCCAACTCTACTTCTGTCAGCGGTCTCTGGTTTTTCCCTACCTCTCCCAGCTTCCCTGCCTTATATGCCTTAACCCAGTTGCTTAGGGTTGTCGAAGCCAATGATAAACGCTTGGCTGCCTCATGTACCGATAACCCTTCCTCTAATACCTGCTTTACTGCTTCCTGCCGAAATTCCTTCGTGTACCTTCCATACGGTAACCTTTCCATCTGAACACCTCCGTTGAGTTATTTTACCTCATCTTTTGGTGTCCACTTTTCCTATCCTATCTCATGCCATGTAAAAATGAACCTAATGCATTTTGTTCTAAGTCAATAATAAAATTTGATTCTTTTCTTTTCATTATTTTTATTTACATATGCTTTGATGAGGTGTTTTCCATACTCCTTAACTGCTACAGTTTCCTCTCCCCAAAACCTGCCGCATTATAACATTTAAAAAGTCTATTTTAAAGGTTCAATCTTTCCGGGGGTTTGATAGTTGGATGCCTGCTCCCATGCTTTCATGAGTTCATTTTGATGCATGGTTGCCCATTCCGTCACAAGTCCCAATGCCCGCGGCGGCAGGCTGCCGGTTAAAACCCCAAGCGTTTTTATTTCGATTAATGCCTCGGTTTCTCCGTAAACAGCATGGAAATGCGGCGGGTTGTGTTCTCTGAAGTAGATGAAAATGACAATTCCGAAAAACCTGCTTATTTCAGGCATGTGTCAGTTGGGCGGTGATTTTGGTTCCGGTTAATTCGGCATAAAGAGAATCCGGGCATAAATCAATGCCGCCCGGCCATGCCACTGTATGACTCACAGGATCAATGAATGCAGCCTCAAAAACCGCGCGGTCTTTCCAAACTGAAAAAACACCCTTATCGGCAACATCGGACAAATCAACAACACCTTCAATGTTATCCGAAAATTTTATCCAAATCCGGAATTCTTCAAGCGTCCTAACATCTGTTATCTTATGCATAAAACACCTCTAACATGACTACATTTTACCATATCCTGTTTTATAAGAAAACACATAGAGACACTGAGCGAAATCAATAACCGGGTTTAAATATAAGCACGGACATAGACGGCAGGGTGATGTCCAGCGAAAATTGTCTTTTATGACACGGCACGTTGCCGGCATGCACGCCGCCCGCGTTTCCCAAATTGCCGCCCCAGTATATCTCCGAATCGCTGTTCAGGACTTCCTTGTAAAAGCCGCTATTAGGGACTCCTAATCTGTATCCGAATCTCGGCACGGGAGTAAGATTGAAAACGAAGACGAGAAAATCGTCAGGGTTCTTCGCCCTTCTTATGAATGAAATCACGCTGCTTTCGGAATCATTGAAATCTATCCATTCAAATCCGTACCATTCGGAGTCAACCTCATGCATGGCCGGCTCCGATTTATAAAGTTCGTTCAAATCCCGGACAAACCTATGCAGCCTCTGATGGGGCTCATATTCCAACAAATGCCAATCGAGGCTCTCCTCGGAATTCCATTCGCTCCACTGGCCGAATTCGGAACCCATGAACAGGAGCTTCTTTCCGGGATGCCCGTACATATAACCGTAAAGCGTCCTCAGGCCGGCGAACTTCTGCCACATATCTCCGGGCATTTTATCGAACATCGACCTTTTGCCGTGTACGACCTCGTCGTGGGAAAAAGGCAGGATAAAGTTTTCCGTAAATGCATAAAGCATGCTGAAGGTAAGACTATTCGTGTGAAATTTTCTGTACACCGGATCCTTTGAAAAATATTCTATGGTGTCGTGCATCCAGCCCATATTCCACTTCATGCTGAAGCCGAGACCGCCCACGTATGTCGGTCTTGAAACCGCAGGCCACGACGTCGATTCCTCGGCTATCGTCAGCACTCCCGGATGATACTGATGGACGACTTCGTTGAATCTCTTTACGAAAGCCACGGCTTCGAGATTTTCATTGCCGCCGTATATATTCGGTATCCACTCGCCCGGCTCTCTTGAGTAATCGAGATACAGCATGGATGCTACCGCATCTACGCGCAGTCCGTCTATATGGTATTTATCGAGCCAGAAGAGGGCGTTGGAAATAAGATAGTTGGCGACTTCGCGCCTGCCGTAATTGAATACCAGCGTGCCCCACTCCTTATGTTCTCCCTTTTTAGGATCTTCATGCTCGTAAAGGCATGTGCCGTCAAAAAAGCCGAGACCGTGAGCGTCTTTGGGAAAATGCGCCGGAACCCAGTCCATAATCACGCCTATACCGTTTTGATGGCATTCATCGATAAAATACATAAAGTCCTCTGGTCTGCCGAACCTGCTCGTGGGAGCAAAATATCCGATCACCTGATAGCCCCACGAGACGTCGAGGGGATGTTCCATAAGCGGCAAAAGCTCGATGTGCGTATAGCCTAATTCCTTGACATACGGGATCAATTTATCCGCAAGCTCTCTATACGTAAGGAATCTGTTGTTTTCCTCCGGAACGCGCATCCATGAACCGGGATGAACCTCATAGATGGAGACCGGAGATTCGAGCCGGTTTGTCTTTCTTCTCGTTTCCATCCATTCCGAGTCCTGCCATTTATGCTTGTCTTCGATGCTGTATACTATTGCGGCGCTTTTCGGCCTCACCTCGAAATAAAACGCGAACGGGTCGGCCTTCTGCTCTTTATAGCCCCCATATTTCGATTTGATCTCGAACTTATATAATTCGCCTTCGCCGAGACCGGGAATAAATGTCTCCCATATGCCGGAATCTCCGAGCAGTTTCATCGGATGTTTCTTTCCGTCCCAATGATTAAAATTCCCTATGAGGCTTACTCTTTTGGCATTAGGGGCCCAGACCGAGAAATGAACGCCTTTTACGCCGTCTATCTCGACAACGTGGGCTCCGAGTTTCTCATAGTTTTTGTAATGCGTCCCCTCCCCTATCAGGTGGAGGTCGAAATCGGTTAAAACGCGTTTCTTCATAAAAAACATTGTATCACATTTAACAAACTTATTGACGGCGGAAGCCGTTTAAGGTATCTTAAAAGCATGAATAAACTCAGATTTCTTACGGCAGGCGAATCTCACGGCAAGGGATTGACCGGAATACTCGAAGGGATTCCGGCAGGTCTTTCTTTATCGTCCGAAGACATCGACAGGGAACTTAAAAGAAGGCAGGCAGGATACGGCCGCGGCGGCAGGATGAAGATAGAAAGCGACCGCGCGGAGATAATTTCGGGAGTAAGGTGGGGAAAAACAATCGGCTCTCCGATATCTCTTCTCATCGAGAACAAGGACTGGAAAAACTGGGAGCAGGGAATGTCATCGGAGGCGGAGCATACAGGCTCTATAGACGCCGTAACAAGACCTCGCCCCGGACACGCAGACCTTTCGGGCGCTTTAAAGTATGATCATAAAGACATAAGAAATATCCTCGAGCGCTCAAGCGCGCGGGAAACTGCTATGCGCGTCGCGATAGGCGCGGTTGCTAAAAAATTCCTTTCCGAGTTCGGGATCGATATCGGAAGCTATGTGATACAAATCGGGAGCGTGCAGATCTCAAATTTCAAATCTCAAATTTCAAATTCTGAAGAGATCTTTCAAAAGGCCGAAACTTCGCCTGTGAGATGTCCCGATGAAGAGGCATCGAAAAAAATGACCGGATTGATAGACGGCGCAGTTCAAAAAGGCGATACGCTCGGCGGAATATTCGAGGTGATAGTAACAGGCGCGCCAATCGGCCTCGGAAGCCATATACAATGGGATAAAAGGCTTGACGGACGGCTCGCTCAGGCATTAATGGGAATACAGGCAATAAAAGGCGTCGAGATAGGCGCCGGTTTTGAAACGGCAAAAAAATCAGGCTCTGAGGTTATGGACGAGATATTCTATGAAAAGGCAAAGGGCAATAGGCAAGAGGCTATAGGCTTTTATAGAGAGACAAACCATGCAGGAGGAATCGAGGGCGGAATGACAAACGGCATGCCGATTGTCATAAGGGCGGCAATGAAACCGATACCTACCCTTAAAAAAGCCCTCCGGTCTGTGGATATAATAACAAAAGAGCCTTTTGAGGCTGCTTATGAACGCTCCGACACTTGCGCTGTCCCTGCTGCAGCGGTAATAGGCGAAGCAATGACGGCCCTCGTCATCTCCGACGCCCTAATCGAAAAATTCGGCGGCGACAGCATGGAAGAGACAAAGAGGAATGTTGCCGGTTACCTCGAACATTTAAAAAACTTTTAACCCATGATAATCGGCGTACCTAAAGAGATTAAAACCCATGAATACAGGGTCGGCATTATGCCGTTCGGCGTTGAGGAACTCAAAAAGGACGGCCACACAATACTCATAGAAACAGACGCAGGGGAAGGAAGCGGATTTACCGACGATGAATATCTCAAGGCAGACGCAGACATAGTAGACAGGGAAACCGTTTTTAAAAAAGCAGACCTTCTTGTGAAGGTAAAAGAGCCCCTCCCGTCGGAATACGATTCAATCAAAAACGGTCAGGCAATCTTCACTTACCTGCATTTGGCACCGAACAGAGAACTCACGGAACTGCTTCTGAATAAAAAGGTTACCGCGCTCGCATATGAAACCCTGCAAAAAGACGGCAATCTTCCTCTACTTGCCCCTATGAGCGAGATCGCGGGAAGAATCGCTCCTCTCATGGGGGCGTATTATCTTCAAAGGATTCACGGCGGAAGCGGCATTCTTCCGACCGGAGCGACCGGCGTAAAACCTGCGAACGCATTGATACTCGGCGCGGGGAACGTGGGCGCAAACGCGGCGCGTGTTTGTATAGGCATGGATATGGATACCGTTATCATGAACAGAGGAATGGAAAGATTGCAGAGGCTGGACGAACTTTTCATAGGAAAAATCAAAACCCTGCCGCTCACCGCGCATAATATCAAGGAAGAAATACAAAAGGCCGATATTATAATAGGGGCGGTGCTTGTGCCCGGAGGCAAAACTCCGGTGCTCGTAACAAGGGATATGCTCAAGACTATGAAAAAAGGCTCGGTAATAGTCGATGTGTCCGTTGATCAGGGAGGTTGCGTCGAGACGACCAAACCGACGACCCATGACAATCCGGTTTACAGTGTCGAAGGCATTCTGCACTATACGGTTGCCAACATGCCCGGCGCGTATCCGAGGACATCCACCCTCGCGCTGACAAACGCGACATTGCCTTATATTAAAACTATCGCTAAAATAGGTATAAGGAGGGCGATAATGGAAGATGAGGCTATAAAAAGCGCCCTTAATGTTTACGGAGGAGAAATTATGCACAAGGCGATAGCTGATTCCCTAAGCCTCCCTTACAAAGATATCGCCGGGATATTATAGACATGTTTAAACTCCCAATCATAATAGCCTTAATTTTAATATCGGCGCTGCCTTCTTTCGTCTCAGCCGCGAATGCCCCTGACCTCCAGGAGACGGACTCTCCAATCCGGCTTATCGCGGAAGGGAAAACGAGCTTAGATAAATCGGATAACGAAACCGCTATAGAAAAATTAACGTCGGCATACGAAAAAGTCCCTCTTTTGGGCGACTACATACTGCTTTGGAGGGCCCGGGCTTATGAGGCGAAAGGGGATGCCGACAAGGCGCTCGCCGATATAAAGATAATCAAAGATAGATATAAAGACTCGCCTGTTATGAAAAACGCGAGGGCTAAGGAGATAGAATTACTCCAAAAAAGGAACGACCCTTCGCTCCTTAAAATGTTTGAAGGTTTTATCAGGGATTATCCGTCCGAACCCGGCGTTAAATACGCATATGCGGCATATCTAAAAGAAAATAATGAAACGGATAAGGCTAAAAAAATATTCAAAGAAATATACATCTCTCCGTCATCGATGTCCAAAACCGCGTTGAACGAGCTTTCGCCTTCGGATATAACCGTGGAAGACCTTATGAAGAGGGGAGAAAACCTCAATAAGTCATGGCTGTTTGCGGAAGCGGAGAAATCCCTGAGAGAAGCTTTAAACAGATGCGACGGACAGTTAAGAAACGAGATCATGGAAAAACTCGCCTATTCTATTTTCAGACAAAAGCGGTACAAGGAAGCAGCGGAACTTTACAAGACCTTAAACAATAAATACTGGCGCGCGCGTTCTCTCTTCAGAATAGGAGATATTGATACATTTGAGTCGGAACTGCCGGAGTTTGTAAAGACGGGCGACAAACGGTTCGCGTCCCTCCTGATAGCATACGGAACAAAGACACGGAGAGACGGCAATATCGAAAAGGCATTGGAGGTATTCAACAACACGCTGTCGAAATATCCTTCCGAAAAAGAAGATATACTTTGGGCTAAAGGCTGGACTTATTATTTGTCGGGCGAATACAAAAACGCCTCGGAATTATTCTCTCAGCTTTACGACGCGCACGGAGGCTCAAAATATCTTTACTGGAAAAACAGATGCGCTGAAAAATCCGGATCCGCTCATCCGTCCGCACATAAAAAAACCGTTGCCTACCGAGATTATTACGGTTTCCTTTCCATGCTTAAAGAAGACTCCGGGCTGCAAGCGCTGAGTGCTATGGCGGAAGCCGGCGCGAAAGAAAAAACCCAAAAAGTAAAAATAGACGTATTACAGTCGCCCCGGTCATTATCACCCTCTTTGGAGAGGGTGGATATACTGATAAAGCTCGGATTAAAACGGGAAGCGGTTTCGGAACTTATATACATGTCGAAAAAGAACACTAATCCCGGCAATATCGTGAATCTAAGCTCTTATCTGAAAAATCTCGGCAATCATAAGATGGCGGTTAATCTTGTATCGAGGATTCCGTATGCCGAAAACCTCCATGAATTATTATACCCGCCGGCATTCTCCGAAGAGGTGGAGGAGGCGTCCGGAAAAAATAATATAGATCCCCTTTTGGTGCTGTCGGTCATGAGGGAGGAATCGAGATTCGACACCGAGGCGCGCTCTATCGCAGGCGCGCTGGGACTTATGCAGCTTATGCCCGCTACCGCGCAGCGGCTCGACAGGCACGTCAAACTGAACATTAAACACACGGCTCAACTGCACGACGCAAGGACCAATATCCTTATCGGCTCATACTATCTGAAACAACTGCTCAAGACGTTCAACTCGGCTCCGGCGGCCATTGCCGCATACAACGCCGGGGAAGACGCAGTAAAGGAATGGCTCAGGAAAAATACTTACTCCACCATAGACGAATTCATCGAGGACATACCTTACGATGAAACGAGAAATTATGTAAAAAGGGTTCTCACGACCTATTTCGAATACATGAGGGCAATAAAGGACACCGACATCTCGACCGTTAAAAAACATATCGGCGCCCTTTAATACAATTGAACATCTAACTGCATTTTTTGAGTTGAGATCAAATCCGATTGTTTATTTTTCTCTTATGAATTGTGTATTATTTTTAGTAGCTGATTATTAATAGAGAGGGAGGCATTTGTGGAAATACTTAAGACGTTCGAAGAAAAAATAACTTACGCGGTCGAAAAGGTCAAGGCATTAAAGGAAGAAAAGTATAGTCTCGATAAGAGGATAGAAGAGCTTGAGGATGCGGTAAGATCTAAAGATATGGAAATCGAGCGGCTCGTGATGGAAAAGGCCTCCGTAAAGGAACAGATAGCCGAACTCCTGAATGAACTCGAATCGCTCGATTAAACATTTTCGGGGTATTGCGTAATGGGCAGCGTGGAAGTACATATACTCGGACAAAACTACGTTATAAAAGGCGATGCGCCGTCCGAATACATTAAACACCTTGCGGATTTCGTTGACGAGAAACTAAAAGAGGTTTACGGAAACGCGCCGGACATAACGCCTCTTAAGGCCGCAATCCTTGCCGCCTTGAACATCGCGGATGAACTGCACAAGGTCAAGAACGATTACAAGTCGGTATCTCAAAGTATAAAGAATATCGAGGACAAGACTGAGAGTATAATCAGGCTTTTTGAGTGATCTCCGGTTCGAGGTGTCTTTTATCGACCTTTAAACAATGGCCGCCGGAAATCTTGGCGTATTTTTTCATCTCGGACGCGGCCCCGGCCATTTCCCCGTAGTGTGAAAACTTTTTAAACTTATTGTGCACTATGCCTATGGAAATGCCTATGAGAGGAAACGTGCGTTTATTGCCTTCCCTGTCAACGGACTCTATACAGCCCTTTATCCTATCCTCATGGTCGTAGAAGGTAAGCATTATCTTGGTGAAATTATCGATAATTGCGGCGGCGGTCTCTTCCATATTCTCCGGATCCGTGATAAATATAAAATCATCCCCGCCTATATGCCCGATAAAACTGCCGGAAGGCTGTTTACTTTTAACCGTATTCAGGATAAGCCTGCCGAGCATTTTCAGAACCTCGTCCCCGCGACTGAAGCCGTACCGGTCGTTATACGGCTTAAAATAATCGAGGTCGGCATACGCGAGGGCGAATACCGTTCCGGCATCGAGCCTCTTTTGTATCTGCATGTTTATGGCTATATTGCCGGGAAGCCTTGTCAGGGGATTCACCTCGACGATCCTCTCCGCCCTGTGCACACACAAGCCGACCTTGACGGGCAACTCCATTTCAAGGGATGACCGTCTTACGTAATCGTCTATGAACAGGGAATCCCAATCCGAGACCGTAAAATCATCGTCAACTACGGCTAAAACCGGAAGATGGCCGAAAATGGGATCTCCCTTTATCTCGTTAAGAACATTAACGGTCATTGAATCGCCCATTACAATATCTATAATCATGATGTCCGGGATAGAGCCGTAGATATAATCGAGCGAAGACTGTATCTTGGAAAAATTGACGACATTGTAAGAATCCTTAAAAAACCTGTCGATTATATTTGTCAGAAGAGGATCTTTGGTAATTGCTGCGATGGTCTTCAACCTAAGCCTCGGAAAGGAAGAAGTCTTCCGCGCCGGACAGGGAATCTTCCAACTCGCTCAATACTTCCTTTAAATCGGCCTCCGAAAGGCCGAGGGTCTGCCATGCGACGCTGTTGACCGCAGGCACAAAATCATCGCCGGCAAAACCGAACCCCTTAGCCCTTATAATAATATCGGAAAGATGGACTATCGCCGTCTGAACCGGGACGCCGTTGGAAAGGTGCGGTTTATGGTGATATTCTATTACCTCTACCAGATTCCTCGGGAAATTCCACTTCTGGGCGATCCACGCCCCTGCTTCGGCGTGGCTGATTGTGAAATGTTTCTTTTCGGCCTCCAATATAAAAATGCCTTTATCTTCCGCTTCGGCCATGATTTTTTTATATTCTTCGGGAAACTTCAATCCTAAAACGACCTTCCCTATATCGTGAAGAAGGGCGGCCACCGAAACCTCTTCGGGCTCCGTCAATCCCTTTTTCTGGGCGATTATCCTTGCCGTAATGGCGCAGCCGAGGGAGTGCTCCCAAAGCCCGAGCATGGTCTTTTGCATGGCCTCGAATACCGACACGCCCAAAAGCATGCCTTTTACGACATTCAGTCCCAAAAGTATAAGCGCCTGACTGACGGACGATATCCTGCCGGGAAATCCGTATATCGGAGAGTTTACTATCTTGAGCACCCTCGACGTAAGAACAGGGTCGTTCGCTATAAAACCTCCCACTTCGTTAAGGGAGGCCTTGGGATTTTCGATAACAACCAGCAGCTTTCTCAATACCCCCGGTATCGTGGGGAGAGTATCTATCTTCTCTATCTGGCTACGAAGCGCCTGTATATCCATCTATTTGTAAAGCCCCTCGATGTGCTCTTTGAAAAGCTTCTTTAAAAGTCCCATGTTCGGCTCGTTTTCGGTCTTTTTAAATCTTGCGTCCAGTTCCGAAAGTATCTCCTCCAGAGGTTTTTGAGGAGCGGCTGCCCCTTCGACATAGACGCTGCTCACATTCATATTATGAAGCCTTTCTATAAGGGCATTGCTAAGCTCGGTCCCTTCCCCTAAAAGGATCATACCCGCCTCGTTGATCACCGGCTTTGAAAGCTTCATGCCGGGCTTAAGATTATTTACGGGAACCTTGGGCAAATTACTACCTCCTGCTCGGTATTTGAAAGCTATTATACCATAAAGAATGCGCGCAAACCGTCAGAAAAAAGAGTTACAGATCCATCAGGAGTATATCCTCTTTGTGGTACAGAGAATCCTCCATTTCCTCCAATATCCCCCTTATGTCCGTTTCGGTAATATCGAGAATCTCCCAGACCGAGGGGTTCAAGGCAGGCACGAGCTTATCGCCCGCAAAGCCGAATCCCTTTGCCCTTACGAGGATATCGGAAAGATGGACTATCGCCGTCATAACAGGGGCGTTCCTTGAAAGGTGGGGCTTATGGTGGTATTCTATCGCTTCTATAAGGCTTCGCGGGAACTTCCACTTCTCCATAAGCCATGCGCCCACAGCGGCATGGTTTACCTCGAAATGGTCCGTTTCGGAATCGAATATGAAATTATTTTTTTTCTCCGCTTCATCCATAATCTTCTTATATTTATCCGAAAATTTCAAACCCAGCACGACCTTCCCTATGTCGTGAAGAAGGGCGGCTACGGAAACCTCCTCATAGTGGTCCAAATTCTTTCTTTTGGATATTATCCTTGAAGTAATCGCGCACCCGACAGAGTGCTCCCATAGCCCTGTCATTACATTTTTCATGGCCTCGAATACGGAAACGCCCAGAAGCACCCCGCGCGCAACATCCAGCCCTAAAAGTATAAGCGCCTGGCTTACGGTGGATATCCTTCCGGGAAAACCGTAAATGGGAGAGTTAACGACTTTCAGTATCCTCGTTGTAAGAGAAGGGTCTTTTAATATGAAATTGCCTATTTCGTTGAGGGACGTCTTAGGGTCCTCTATGACTTCGAGCAGCCTTTTCAGGACAGGCGGTATCGTCGGCAGACTGTCTATGTTTTCTATCCTGCTGCGTAATGTCCATGCGTCCATGGTTATCATTATATCATATCCTTGCAGAAGGATAAGCAATTTGATATGCTTAAAAAAAGAACACAGGAGGAGCTTATTATGGATGAAAAAACAAAAGAAGCGTTAAAGGCCATGTATGACATGGCGGACAATGCGGAAAATTGCATTTCTTCTTTACAGACGGCACTTATCTACAATTCATCAAAGCCTTTGAAGGACTGCGAAACTACGGTAAAGGACATCAAAAAGACCGAGGCCGTTATTACAAAAAAAATCGCGGAACTCGCAAAGGACAATCCGGATCTAAAGCAATACGTTTCGGTGCCGGCGCACCTTTTGAGGATAGGAGAGAATATCGAAAAACTGTCCGAATTGATGGACAAAAAAATTAAAGACGATATCCTTTTCAGCGACAAAGCGGTTACCGAGATCACGTTTCTCCTGCAGAGGATCGTAGATGTCATGAGGCCGACATCCGATATTATACTCGCAAAGAATACCATCCTCGGCAGATACGTTCAGGAATCGGAAGAGGGTATAGTAAAAAGGGCCACGGAATACGCCACCTTGCATGAAGAAAGGCTCATCGAGGGACTCTGTCTCCCGGTCGCATCGTCCATATTCATAAACATGCTCGATTCCATAAAAAATATCGCGTGGCACGCAAAGGAAATAACCTCGAAACTCGTAGGATGGATGCTGCCTAAGGCGCAATAAATAAACGTATGCCCGCCGGCGCAGCTTATCTAAAACTATCGCGCGGAGAATTATGGGAGCGGGTAAGGCGTGCAGAAGAAATACTTAAAAACTGTACGCTCTGCCCCCGCGACTGCATGGTAGACAGGACTTCGGGAGGAGTCGGCTTCTGCAGGACGGGAGACGAACCCTTTGTCGCGAGTTGGGGACCTCATTTCGGAGAGGAAAGACCGCTCGTAGGGCGCTTGGGTTCCGGCACTATCTTTTTCAGCAGGTGCAATCTGGGCTGCATATTCTGCCAGAACTGGACCATAAGCCACTTAGGCGAAGGTAACGAAATAACCGATGAAAAGCTTGCCGATATAATGCTGAAATTGCAGGAAGCGGGTTGCCACAATATAAACTTAGTCACACCCACTCATCAAATGCCGATGATACTGCATTCCATAGCCATAGCTTCAGAAAAAGGATTGAATATTCCCATCGTATATAACTGCGGAGGATACGAAGCGATAGAATCCCTGAAAATCCTCGACGGCATAATCGACATTTACATGCCCGATTTCAAATACGCGAATCCCGAAGCGGCGCTTAAATACTCAAAGGCAAAGGACTATCCGGAAACGGCAAAGGCCGCGATCAAAGAGATGCACCGACAGGTCGGGGATCTGCTGATAGATGATAAAGGCACAGCGTCGCGCGGACTTCTCGTAAGACACCTCATACTTCCCGAAGGCATTGCGGGCACAAAAGAAATCGTGAGGTTCATAGCGGATGAAATCTCCGAAAACACATACATCAACATCATGGATCAGTACTATCCCTGTTACAAGGCATTCGAGCACCATCCCCTCGACAGGAGGATAACAAATAACGAATATTCAGAGGCCGTAAAGGCCGCACTGGATGCGGGTTTGAAAAGGATAGAAGGAGTAACGTTTTGAAAATAAAATTCTTGGGCGGGGTCAGGACGGTCACAGGCACATGTTTTCACCTGTCGATAAACGATTTGCAGCTACTCGTTGACTGCGGCATGTATCAGGGGGAGCATGCCGATGACATAAACAAAGCGCAGTTCCAATTCAATCCGCAGGATATCGATTGCCTCTTTTTAACCCACGCCCATATAGACCATTCCGGACTTATTCCAAGACTCGTAAAAGACGGCTTTAAAGGCAGGATATTCTCAACATACGCCGGCGCGGACCTTGCCGAAATCATGCTTTACGACTCCGCGCAGATACAGGAAAAAGACGCTGAATGGCTTACCAAAAAGGCATTCAGGTCAGGAAAGGATATTGTGTTCGAACCTTTATATACGACCGGAGACGCAAGAGCGGCAATCCGGTTCTTCGAGAAAAAAACTTACGGTAAGACCGAAAATCTCGGTAAGGCCGTGAAATACCGATTTATAGATGCCGGTCATATTCTCGGTTCCGGGACATTGGAAATATGGTATCAAGACAGCCCTGTCGAAAGAAAAATAGTATTCTCCGGAGACATAGGCAAAAAAGGAAATCCGATAATCAACGACCCGCAACACGCGGGGACGGCGGATTATGTTGTAATGGAATCGACATACGGCAACAGGCTGCACAAAGGCATGGAGGAGAGCATCGACGAACTCGCGGAGGCGATAAAGGTTACGTTTAAGAGAGGCGGCAATGTGTTAATCCCGGCCTTTGCCGTCGGAAGGACTCAGGATATTCTATACACCTTGAACAAATTGTCCGGGGAAGGAAGGCTCAATAACCTCAATGTCTATGTGGACAGCCCCCTCGCGGAAGATACGACAAAGGTCTATTTAGCTCACCCCGAATGTTACGATGAAGAGGCGCTGAAAATGCTCAGAAACAGAAAAGGCAATGCGATAAAACTTCACTTCACGACCTCGGTAGAGGACTCTCAGAAGATAAACGGAATAAAATCCGGAGCCGTTATTATTGCCGGAAGCGGCATGTGCGACGGGGGGAGAATAAGGCATCACTTCAAGCATAACCTCTGGCGCAAGGAATGCAGCATAATATTTTCAGGGTTTCAGGCTGAGGGAACCCTCGGAAGAAAAATAATTGACGGAGCAAAGATCGTCCCTGTACTCGGAGAAAATATCGCGGTAAAAGCGAAAGTCTATACCATCGGAGGCTTCTCGGCCCATGCGGACAGGGACGGGCTTCTCGAATGGCTCGGCGCGTTTTCAAATAAGCCGGAAGTATTCATTGTCCACGGCGAAGAGAATGTCTCTCTCGAATTCGAGGAGACGGTAAAAGAAAGATTCGGATTCATAACGCATGTGCCTCACAAAGGAGAAGAATTCCAGATTTAGAATGTATAACAAAATGCCTAATAAAACTGATAGGGCATTGTATTGTAGCGGTTTCAGCAGCTCGAAGTTTCGTAGTGATGGCGAAACCGAGCTGGCGCCTCGGAGCCGAACAAGGATGTTCGGCGAGAATGAGCGGAAATACTGTGACCTATCAGTTAAAACTCTTAAATAATAGCAACTATTTCCGCTTCCATGGTCTCAAGATTAACGACAGCCGCCGTCGGTTTTCCGTAAAGCCATCCGCAGACCTCTCCCGGATTCACGATAAGCGTATCTTTAACCTTCTTAATGACAGGCTCATGAGTATGCCCGAAAACAACGAGATCGAATCTCCCGCTCTCAGCGAGTTCGTCCGCAACGTCAGGCTCGTGCATTATAACTATTTTTCTGTCATGGAGAATGAATTTGTAGGGCTGTGTATAAATCCTGTCCTGATAAAGCTTTTTCAAAAGAACCCTCTCACCGTCATTATTGCCGAAAATGCCCGTAAAATCGCCCTTGAAATTTCTTATCACCCTCCATGTAAACGGAGAACAGAAATCCCCGGCGTGTATTATATGCCCGACATTTTTCTCTTCGAATATTTTTAAAGCATTTCTTAAATTATCAAGCTGGTCGTGCGTATCCGAAATAATGCCTATAATCATAGAAACCTCCGTATGAATTTTTTAACTCTTAAGCCTCACAACCGTAGCGCCCCATCCTCCCCCGTCCTCTCCGGCAAGACTGAAGGATTCGACCTCAGGGATTTTGCGGAGTATAGCATGCACGGTTTCACGCAATGCGCCCGTTCCCTTGCCGTGAATAATCCGCACATCGAGGATTCCCCTCTCCCTGCATTCCGAAAGATAATCAGGCAGAAGATCCTTTATCTCTTTAGGATTAAATGTATGCAGATCCAATATCCCGTCTATCGGGATTTCGACAGGTTCGGATTCGTCGTCTTTTCTCATCGTACACCCATGCCTTTATTTTATGCATTAATTTTACCATTACTCCCTCGTTCAGTTCCCGCGTTGTTTGTACAGAGTAAATACGTAATGACACATGGCACATGTCCGCTTCAACGCCTTTAATGATGGTTGACCTACCCCCATCAGTAGTGCCAATGAAAAGTTAGTAAAGCCGCCGTTTCCTTCTCCATAAGCCTCTCAATATTGCCCTTGACGGCCCGCTCACTATTCAAAACTCTGGAGAGCATAGCAACTCCTTGTTCAGTAAAGGCCTATGGAAGATAACGACGCCCCCGTCCCCCAAAAAACTTATTAATGATAATACGTTATGCCTGTTGAAGACAAGGACTTGGGGGAACAAAGCATCTAACAGGTGATCAATAGTCGGTTGATTTTAATTACAACTTTACATTAACCTAAATAGTTATATTTTTTAGGAGAGGTGGCCGAGCGGCTTAAGGTGCACGACTGGAAATCGTGTGTGGGGTTAAACTCACCGAGGGTTCAAATCCCTCCCTCTCCGCCATTTTTTCTACAGCCGGGGGCCGGCCCTGCGCAGCAGGCAGGTGTGAATCCCGCCAGGTCCGGAAGGAAGCAACGGTAAGCATTTTGTCTGGGTGCCGCAGCAAGCCGGTTCCGTAAGCCGGTCCCCGGGTGTAGAAAAATAATTTTAGGAGCAACATGTCATACCTTGTCTTAGCGCGGAAATGGAGACCCCAGACCTTCGAGGATTTGATAGGGCAGGAGCCTATTGCGCGCATCCTTAAAAACGCCGTCAGCCAAAACAAAGTAGCGCATGCCTATATCTTCTCGGGACCGAGGGGCGTGGGAAAAACAACGACGGCAAGGATACTCGCAAAGGCGTTGAACTGCTTAAGCGGCCCTACCCCTGAGCCCTGCGGCAAATGCCGGACATGCCTCGCGGTCGCGGACGGCTCGTCCATAGACGTATCCGAAATCGACGGCGCTTCAAATACCGGCGTCGATAACATAAGGGACCTTCGGGAAAGGGTGAGATACGCCCCGTCCGGAGGAAAATATAAGGTTTATATAATCGACGAAGCGCATATGCTCTCGACGTCGGCGTTTAACGCGCTTTTAAAGACCCTCGAAGAGCCTCCTCCTCACGTAATATTCGTGCTCGCGACCACAGACCCTAAAAAAATACCGTCCACGGTTCTCTCCAGATGCCAGCATCTGCCGTTCAGAAGGATATCCGGACAGAAGATCAAGGAAAGATTGAAATTCATTTCCGGGGAAGATGGAATAAAGGCAACTGATTCGGCGCTTGAGATGATAGCCCGCGCAGCTGACGGGAGCATGAGGGACTCATTGACTATTCTCGACCAGATAGCGTCGTTCTCCGAGGACATAACGGAATCGGAGATCAAGGATCTCCTCGGCATTACGGATATCGAAACCCTTGCGCGCCTTACGACTGCGGTAATCGAAGGGGACGGGAAGGATATAATCACGATCATCGCGGGCCTCGCAAATTCGGGAACGGACCTGAAGGCATTTACCAAAGACCTTTTGCAGTTCGTCAGAAACCTGCTGATAACAAAGATAGCCGGAGAGACGGAAGGTATTATAGACCTGAGCGAGCAAGAGTCAAACGCAATCGATACACTTAAAAATAAAGCTAATGAAGAACATTTAGCCGTTCTGCTTTCCGAATTGATAAAGGCCGAACCGGGCATAAGAAGCGCGTTTTATCCGAGGATAGCCCTTGAAATGAGCCTTATAAGATTAAGTATGCTGAGCCGGTTAAAGTCGGTAAATGAGGCGTTGAGAATAATCGGAGGTAATCAGCCGGCATCCGGCAGCCCTGAACCAAAAACTCAGGCAGCAAAACCAAAAAAACAGGAATCGGTCTCCGATAAAGGCGAAGGGCAAAAAACCGCAATCATCGAGAAAGCGCCGGTTCGCAGTTTAGCCGATTCGCCGATTCTGGAGATATGGGATTCAGCCGTAAAAAAGATAGACGAGACCAATCATCCCCTCGCGTCCAAATTGGAGGAGGGAGTTGTCTCTTTCAACGACGCGGGGATCAATATTGTTTTCAACGGGGGGCTTTCCGTGCATGCGGAATCGGTAAAGGAAAACCTGCCGCTTATTAAAAAATTAATTCATGACTTATCCGGCAGGAATATAGCCGTGCAGATAGAGACCGCGAAGCAGAAGTCGGTGAGTAAAAAGGATTTGAAAGAGGACGCGCTGAACAATCCAATAGTCAAAGAAGCGCTCGAATTATTCGAGGGAAGGATCGTGGATGTAATACCGCTAAACAATAAATCAGGAGGAGATAATGTCTAAGAAAATGCTTGGGGATATTATGCGTCAGGCGCAGAAGATGCAGGAAGATATGCAGAAGATGCAGGAAGAGGCGCGGACGAAAACAGTCGAGGCGAGCGCCGGAGGCGGCATGGTAACGATCATAGCGAACGGCGGGGGAGAGATCGTATCCATTAAAATAGAAAAGGACGTCGTTAATCCTGACGATGTGGATATGCTTCAGGATCTGATACTCGCCGCAGCGAACGAGGCTTTGAGAAGGGCGCAGCAAATAGTCAACGAAGACATGTCGAAGCTGACTATGGGCATGCAGATCCCCGGACTCGGCGGACTGGGCAACATGTTCAAATGACGCAGGGGATCATAGAAAATCTTATATCGCAGCTCTCTAAACTGCCCGGCATCGGGAGAAAGAGCGCGCAGAGGCTTGCGTTCTTCATATTGACGATGACGCCGGATGACGCGAAGGGCATCGCGTCCGCGATCATCGACATAAAAGACAAGGCGCGGTTCTGTTCCGTATGTTTCAACATCACGGACACCGACCCCTGCAATATCTGCAGCGACTCGTCGAGGGACAAAGAGAGGATATGCGTAGTGGAAGAACCGAGCAACATCATTGCCATAGAGAGGACCGGATTCAAGGGAACGTATCATGTCCTGCTCGGAGCGCTCTCTCCGCTCGACGGGGTTACGCCCGACAAGCTGAAAATAATAGAACTGGCAAAACGCATACAGTCCGACAACGTTCAAGAGGTCATCTTAGCCACTAATCCGAACACTCGGGGAGAGATGACCGCCCAGTACATTACCGAGATCATCAAACCGTTCAACATAAAAATAACGCGGATCGCCTACGGACTGCCTATCGGAAGCGATATAGAATTCGCGGATGAAGTAACGCTCGCAAAGGCCCTCGAAGGCCGGCGTGAGATGATGTAAAAAACCTAATCGTTATATATGTCGAACACGGCCATGAATTGCGCGTGATTGTCTTTAAATACTTCCAATATTTCCGGATCGAAATGCGAGGGCATAGTCCTTCCGTCACCTTCGGTAATTATCTTAAACGTCTTTTCATGATCAAAAGCGGGTTTATACGGCCTTCTGCTCCTTAAAGCGTCATACTGATCGACAATTTTTAATATCCTGCCTTCGATAGGAATATCTCCTCCCTTTAATCCGAAGGGGTAACCTCCTCCATCCCATCGTTCATGATGATATAGGGCAAAGCGCTCGGCCGACCGCAGTATGGGAGAACCGGAACCGCTCAGGATCTTACCGCCTATGCCCGCATGAGTCTTCATTATCTCAAACTCTTCGGGGGTTAATGTCGCGGGCTTCAGCAGAATGTTATCCGGTATTCCGATCTTGCCGATATCGTGCATGGGGCTTGCGTAGAACATCAGTTCCGCCTGCTCGTCCGGCAGCCCTATCATCTTTGCCAGATGATTCGTGTAAAGGCTTATTCTTTTTATGTGGGAGGCGGTATCTTCATCCTTATATTCCGCGGCAAGGGTCAGCCTGTATATGGTATCGATATACGAATCCCTCAACTCCTGCGTCTTTTCGGCAACCTGCTCTGCGAGTATCCTGTTATGCTCTGAGAGAAAGTCCTCGAACTCCTTTACCCGCAAAAGATTCTTCGCCCTCACCATAAGCTCGGTTCCGTCAACCGGTTTTGTAAGAAAATCGTTCGCGCCTGCTTCAAGCCCTTTGAGCTTCGATTCGCTGTCTTCCAGCGCGGTCACCATTACTATAGGGATATGCGCCGTCGATGAGTCTTCCCTGAGCCTTTTGCAGGCCTCGTATCCGTCCATTTCCGGCATCATGATGTCGAGGAATATAAGGTCCGGCAGATACTCCTTTGCCTTCTGCAGCGCCTCCAACCCGTTCCTCGCGGTATCAAAGGCATAGCCGTAACCCGCAAGTATGACCGACATGAGTTTAACGTTCCTCTCATCGTCGTCGACAATAAGCACTTTCTGTTTTTTATTGCTTTCCATGATGCTTCCCTATGATCGTTTTTATGGTGTCAAGAAAGACATCGGTATCTATGGGTTTCGCTATGTAATCGGCAAACCCCTCGCGGAGAAAACGCTCCCTGTCCCCTTTCATGGCATAGGACGTCAGGGCAACCACCGGAATGTCCCTCGTCGCTTCGTCGGACTTAAGAAGACCCATGGCTGATATCCCGTCCATCACCGGCATCTGAATATCCATTACTATGAGTACCGGCTTTTCTTCGCGCGCCGCCTTTATCCCTTCTTCGCCGTTAGCGGCCGTTACGACCTCGCAGCCGGTCGAAGTTACAAGCAGCTTGAAGAGCTTCAGGTTTTTTTCGTTGTCTTCTACTATAAGCACCTTCATATGGCTAACCGATGTTCTCCGTCTTGTCCGGTATAATAAAAATAAACCTGCTCCCTTCACCTATCTTACTCTCCACCCATATCCTGCCGCCGTGAAGCTCGATTATCTTTTTGGACAACGCGAGCCCAAGCCCTGTCCCCTCGTATTTCTTTGTTATCGTCTGATCAAGCTGTTCGAACGGGCGGAAAAGCCTCGGCATATCCTCTTCCCTTATTCCGGGTCCGGTGTCCGAGACGGATATCTCCATGAAATCCCCGTCACCAAGCTCCGATCCCTTAGCCCGCCTTACGGCAATGCTTACAGAGCCGCCGTCGTCCGTGAACTTAAACGCGTTGCTTAACAGATTGATAACGACCTGTTTTAATCTTTTCTTATCGCCGACGATATTCTCTATTTCACCGTCTATCGAAGACGTTACGTTTATGGAATGATTGAATGACTTTTCTTTGAACATCGTGAGGCTTTCATCTATAAAATCGCTCAATTTAAATTCGCCCTGTTCAAGTTCGATCTTGCCCGCCTCTATCTTCGACAGGTCGAGTATCTCATTGATCAAATTCAGCAGGTGCTTGCCGCTTTCGTAAATATCGTTGAGATATTCCCTCTGGTTGTCCGCAAGCGCGCCTGTCAGGCCGTTTTTCATAGCCTGAGAGAAGCCGATAATCGAATTAAGAGGCGTCCTCAACTCGTGGGACATATTGGCGAGAAAATCCGACTTTGCCTTGCTCGCGGCCTCCGCTATTATTTTCGCCTCATGCAGTTCCTTCGTCCGTTCCGCGACCTTTTTTTCGAGACCCTCAGCGTATTCCATCAATTGCCTTGAGGCCTTGCGCATAATACCGAACAACACCAGATAAAGCAAGCCGAATCCGAGCGGAACGGCTATCCATATGATGCGCTTTTGCTTGGCTATTCCGGCATAAAGCGGATCGAGGTTTTGATATATTTCGAACACTACCTCTATATCGCCCCGCTCTCCGAAGCGTATCGGCACATACAACTCCAGAAGCCTTTTGAACTTTCTTTCCAATGCATGCTCCGACTTTTTAAGCCCGCTGAGTTCCGAGGTTATCTTGCCTTCGAGAGCCTCGTTCAACTCCCTGTTATCCGGAAACCTCTGCCCTATCAATTCTTTTTTGTCCGACCATACGACGACCCTGTCCTTGTTCCATATTTTTATCCTCTCGACATCGGGCCCGAATGTGAGCTGCTTGAGTTTTTTCAGAAACGCTTTATCTTCCTTTACCTTCGGGGAAATAAGCTCTGCAAGGCCGAATTCCTTTGCAACCTCATCAGCAACTATCCTTGCGGTAAGTTGCTTTGAACGTAAAAGCATGTCCTGTTCGATCATATATGTTACGACCGAGACTAGGACTATATTTACAATCGCAAGGGATATTACCGAATGCAGTGAAAACTTTTGAAACAGTGTAAATTTCATCACATCATGTACCTCTCAAAGATTCTCCGGTCATCTTCTCAGCGGTCTCGAACACGGCCTTCTTGCCGTCCTCGGTACGCGCCTCTATATAAAATCTCACCTTCGGCTCGGTGCCCGAAGGCCGTATCATAAGCCACGAGCCGTCGTCGAATACTATCTTTGTACCGTCAACTGTTATCATGTCCTTTACGACTTTTGTCCTGCCTCCTATATCGACGGACATTCCTACCTTATAATTCTCATTAATGACCGAAAGTTTTCTTATAAGAGGCTCTCCGACAAGGGACGGGTCAACGGCTATTCCGGAACGGTCGGGATAGTAATATCCGAATTCATCCATAATGTCCTTGAGATATTCATTAAGATTTTTCCCTGTCACGGCCGTCATCTCTATCGATAAAAGAAGACCGAAGACGGCATCTTTTTCGAGCGTGTGGTTGTAGCCCGATATGCCGTCGGACTCCTCAAAAGCTACTATCGCCCTTTCGCTTGACGCCTTAAGCATGTAAGGCCTGAAGTTCTTGAATCCTACTTTCGTCTCCTTTATAGGAATGCCGAGCTTTTCGGCGATTGCGTTCACAAAATTGCTCGTCCCTACGGACTTTGCTACGACGCCTTTAATGCCCTTATGCTTATAAAGGAAATGAAGCGCCATCGCTCCGAAATAGTTCATGGGTATCTGAACTATACCGTCGCCGTATCCGGCAGCGAATCTTATACGGTCTCCGTCGGGGTCCATGATGGCCCCGAGTTTGAAACGGGCATTGCTTTGCTTTAAAACTTTTTCGACTCCCTCCATATTTTTTTCGGAAGGCTCCGGGGCAACGCCGCCGAAGAGATAGTCGTCCTCAGTTCTGAGATATTTGATTTTAGAAGATTCGCCGATAATCCGTTGAATGCGGCCCCTCGTTGCTCCATGAACATTATCTATGCATATGACACAGTCGGTGCCGTTTATGAAGTCGCGGATTCTTCCGATATCGAGAGTCTTGCGCCCTGTTATGTATTTAATGTACAACTCCGTAAGATCAATCTTATCAACATTGTCGGGCTTTACCGGCTGAATAGCCTTTGACTCTTTCATCATTGTATTGGCTATCTCTTCTATTTTCGCGGTAATCTCTGTGCCGGCCGGACCGCCGTCCGACGGGTTGAATTTAAATCCCGCGTAATTCGCAGGATTATGCGACGGCGTAAGGTTTATGGAACATGCGGCATTCAGCATTTCAATCCCCGCTGAAAACTCAGGCGTGATTGCCTCACCCGCATACAATGTCTTTATGCCTTCTTTTTGAAGAATGCCTATAACCTCCACAGCAAAGTCGGGGCCTAAAAACCTGTTGTCATGCCCGACAATAACTCCCCTCTTTTTTATATCCTCAAAATCCTTTACTCCCATCGCCCGCATAACAACGGCGTCATTGCTTTTCAACATCTCTATTATCGCCGCCGTCACGATTCGCACGTTATTGAACGTGAAGTCAGTGCCTATCTCGCCGCGCCATCCCGAAGTGCCGAATACGACTTTCGCAGGGCTTTTATTGTCCCGCGCAAACTTTTCGATGACAGGCAAAAGCTCCCTTCCCTTTGACGCATCCGCCAGCATCTCCTTCCAGCACGCAGCGGCATTTTCGAATGTTTGAACCATCAATTCCTCCGGATTTTTCATAAACAGTTTTGTTAAGCATATTCTATCACATTATAAAATCGACGACACTAAATCGTAATTTATGGCCATTGGGATGTGAGGCGTGCTGAAAAAGCATTTACTCATATGGGATATCATAACAACAATTTCTTTCTCGTGAGCTACAACATTGCTTTCTTATTTAATAAGACAAAGGTAATCTCCGGGTTGCACCGGCAATTACACTTAGTAAAGGCTTTTTAAGGATGCCTCACAGCCATGTAATATTAAGCCCTGCCTTCCATTCACCCGGCTATTTTTTTCCCCCACTCCACCGCCTTTTGCAGTATTTCGCCTTCATCCGCCGAGGTCAACTTCCCGCTATTGACAAGCAGCCTCCCGTTCACCATAACCGCTTCAACATCCGACGCCATTGCTGAATAAACGATATGCGAATAAACGTCGTACATAGGCGTGAGATGGGGCTTTTTAAAATCAATGCTTATAATGTCCGCCTGCTTGCCTTCCTCCAGACTCCCGATTACGCCTCCGAGGCCGAGGGCATCCGCGCCCCATTTTGTAGCCATAAGAACCGCAGTTCTCGCGTCGATAACCGTCGAATTGCCGGCAATCGCCTTATGCACCTTCGCAGCAGTGGACATCTCGCTCAAAATGCTTAAGTCATTGTTGCTCGCGGCCCCGTCGGTGCCGAAGGAGACCTTTATGCCGGAACTTAGCATTTTCGGCACAGGCGCGATGCCGGATGCAAGCTTTAAATTGCTCTCGATGCAATGAGAAACGCCGACATTTTTTCGCGCTAAAATTTCTATCTCTCCGTCCTCCACCCGGACGCAATGGGCGGCCATGACATTTTTATCGAGAAAGCCTACGGCATCGAGGTGTTCTACCGGTCTTTTGCCGTATCTCGACGTAATCTCGCCCACCTCCCATTCGGTCTCGGCAAGATGGATGCTTAAAGGCACATCGAGCCTTTCGGCGGTCTTCTTTATCTTCTTCAATGTCTCCGGCGAGCACGCGTAAGCGGAATGAGGCGCGATGCACGGGGTTATCAGGTCGTCGCCTTTCCAGTCATTTATAAACCTTTCCGCATTTTCGATATAGTCATCCGCCGAATTTCCGGTCTTTGTCGGAAAATCCACAATGCCGGCTCCGATAACCGCCCTCATTCCTATTTCTTTGGTCGAAGCCGCCACGCTCCCCCCGAAAAAATACATATCGTTATATGCGGTAACCCCTCCCCTCAACATCTCAAGGCATGCGAGCTTGGTCGCGTCGAACACGAATTCCGGGCTCAGCCACCTGTTTTCGGCAGGCCAGATATGTTTTTCGAGCCAATCCTTTAAGGGCATGTCGTCGGCAAGGCCTCTGAAGTAGACCATAGCGGCATGAGTGTGGGTATTGATAAGTCCCGGCATAACTATCCTGTCCCTGCCTTCGATAACATTGCCGGAAGAATATTTTTTCAGTATCGCATCCGAGCCGCCGATATCGATTATCTTTTCACCTTTAACCGCAACTGAGCCGTTGCGGATCACATCGAGCTTTTCATTCATAGTGATCACATAATCGCCGCGGATAATATAATCGACAGGTTGCATTAACCCTCCATGCTCAGCGCAATAATTGTAAACACGAATATCGCAATGCTTATATAGCCGTTCATATTGAAAAACGCCATGTTCAGTTTGCTTAAATCATCGGGCTTAACAATGGAATGTTCGTAAATCAGCAGTCCTCCGACCAAAAACATGCCTATCCAGTAGGCAATGCCCAGATTGAAAATAATGCCGTCAGCGCCCAATAAAGACCATGTCGTGAAATGGAAAATCCTCGAAAGCATCAATGCCCGTTTAACGCCGAATCTTTGCGGAATGGAATGCAGGCCGTGGCCTTTATCGAACTCCATATCCTGAAGGGCGTAAAGTATGTCGAAGCCGGCAAGCCAGAATACTACGGCAATGCCCAACGGCGCAATTTCCCAATCGAACGTTCCCCTCACCGCTATCCATGCTCCGAGCGGGGCTGCGGAAATGGCGATGCCGAGCACAATATGAGACAGCCATGTAAATCTTTTAGTGTATGAATAAACGAATAAAACGGCAACCGCGACCGGAGAAAGCTTCAGGCAAAGCGGATTTAATTTATATGCCGCGAATACAAACACGGCTAAGGAGATGACCGTAAAAACTGCCGCATCAGTTATCTTTATCTTTCCCGAAGGTATCTCCCTGTTTGCGGTCCTCGGGTTCAGCGCATCGATCTTCCTGTCGATTATCCTGTTCAAGCCCATTGCGCCTGAGCGGGCGCCGACCATCGCGACAGCGATCCAGAATATTTGAGCGGAGGAAGGAAAACCCGATGCGGCCAGTATAGCGCCCGTGAATGCGAAGGGAAGCGCGAAGACGGAATGGGATATCTTTATCATCTTCAGATAGAGAACCGCCTTATTTTCAGCCGTTTCCATTCAGCCTATGATAACATACTTGCCGAACACGACGAAATTATGCTCTAATTAACAACAGGCATTTTTTCTTGCTTGACAAAGAACGAAAACTATGTTAGAAAATCACACTAAAAGGGCATTGTCCTTTAAAAATTTCAGAAGGAGTTCGTGGGGGAAATGAAATATCTTCCACGCCTTAAAGGAGGAGAGTATGAATCCCGACAATCTCAAATATCACAAAGAACACACGTGGGTTAAGGTAAACGGCAAAAAAGCGACCGTGGGTATAACCGATTACGCGCAGGACGCGCTGGGAGATATCGTGTACATCGACCTTCCGGAAGCGGATACCGAAGTCGAGGCGAGTACCGAAATGTCCGAGATCGAATCTACAAAGGCGACATCGGCCGTCATAGCGCCGGTCAGCGGCACGATCATAGAAGCGAACGAAAAACTCGCGGACTCTCCGGAGATAATCAATGAAGACCCCTACGGCAAGGGATGGATAGCCGTAATAGAAATGTCAAACGAATCCGAACTCGAGGACCTCATGGACGCCGGGGATTACGAAAAATATATCGAAGAGGAAGCGAAATGAAATTAACGATTATCGGAGCCGGTCCCGGAGGTTATGTAGCAGCTCTAAAGGCGGCGCAACTCGGCGCTCAGGTAACGGTCATCGAGGATACCGAAGTAGGCGGCACATGCCTGAACCGGGGCTGCATCCCGACAAAGGCCCTTGTCGCGTCTGCGGAAGCCCTTCACAAGGCTCGCAGCCTCGATGAGTACGGCATCGACATCTCAGGCGATATCACCCCCAACCTCGCCAAGATCATCGAGAGAAAAAATAAGGTCATATCCGTGCAGGTCAAGGGTATCCGTTCCTTATTCAAAAGCTGGGGTGTAAACCTCATCGAAGGCAGGGGCATGATGCTCACCCCTGAAAAAGTGGAAGTCCAGAAAAAAGACAATACCGTAGAAATTATAGAGACGGACAAAATAATCATAGCCACCGGATCAAGACCGGCGCAGATACCTATTTTCCCATTTGACGGCGAGCATATCATGTCGAGCGACGACGCCATGAACGTAAAATCCATACCGAAAAGCCTGATAATTATCGGCGCCGGAGTGATAGGCTGCGAATTCGCGTGCATATTCAGAGAACTCGGCACGGAAGTAACTATGGTGGAAATGGTATCAAGGGCCGTTTCTACGGAAGACCCGGAGATATCCGAGGTGCTCGAAAAGGAACTGAAAAAGAAAAAAATAAAACTCATGACCGGCGTAAAGGTGGAAAGGGTCGAAGGCCATAAAGCCGAACAAAACGGCGGCATCCATGTATACCTTGCGGACGGCAAAGAGCTTACTGCGGAAAAACTCCTCGTATCCATAGGAAGGTCTCTCAATACCGAAAATATCGGTATTGAAGCCTTGGGGATCAAAAAGGGATCGAGGGGAGAAATAGCGGTCAATGAAAAAATGGAGACGAACATCGGGGGCATTTACGCCATAGGCGACGTAACCGGCGGGATACTCCTCGCGCACATGGCTTCAAAGGAAGGGATCATAGCGGCATATAACGCGTGCGGCATCGAAAAGAAAATAGATTATTCCGTAGTGCCCGCGGCGATATTCACATCTCCGGAAATAGGTTCGGTGGGACTCAGGGAGCATCACGCACAGGAGAAGGGGATAAAGATAAAGACCGGACATTTCCAGTTCAGGGCATTGGGCAAGGCTCACGCTATGGGAGAGATATCAGGGATGTTCAAGGTTGTGGCTGACGCGGATACCGATAAAGTCTTGGGAGTGCATATAATCGGTGCTCACGCCTCAGACCTTGTGCATGAAGGCGCTCTCGCCATAAAGTCGGGATTGACCGTAAGACAGCTTGCGGATATGATACACGCTCATCCCACGCTCGCGGAGGGATTGATGGAAGCGGCGGAGGATGTGCACGGCGAGGCGATACACTCGCCGAAAAAATAGACAAAGGGGACTGTCCCAGATTTACGGACGAAGCAAAGCGGAGTCGTAGAATCGGGACTGTCCCCATAAAAGGCAGGAGGGAACCATGAGTGAGATTTTGGACGTATACGCTCGGGAGGTCATAGATTCGAGAGGCAATCCTACGGTTGAAGTAGACGTCGTTCTGGACAGCGGAGCAATGGGCAGGGCAATGGTTCCTTCCGGCGCGTCAACCGGAGAACGCGAGGCCCTCGAACTCAGGGACGGCAATAAGAAGAGGTTCCACGGCAAAGGCGTAATGAAGGCCGTTAAAAATATAATGGTAGAGATAGCTCCGAGGTTAAGGGGATTCGACTCCGGGGATCAGACGCTTATCGACGGCGCCATGATAGAGATGGACGGCACCGAGAACAAAAACAAACTCGGCGCCAACGCGATACTCGGCGTTTCGATGGCGGTATGCCGGGCTGCGGCAAATGAAATGGGAATGCCCCTTTACAGATACATAGGCGGATGCAATGCCAAGGAACTTCCGGTGCCGATGATGAATATCATGAACGGAGGCGCTCACGCCGACAACAACCTCGACATTCAGGAATTCATGATAATACCCGCCGGATTCAAAGATTTCGCATCGGCCTTAAGGGCGGGCACGGAAATATTCCATTCGCTCAAATCGTTGCTCAAGAAAAAAGGTCTTAATACGGCCGTAGGCGACGAAGGCGGCTTTGCTCCTAACCTCAAAACTAATGAAGAGGCTATCTCGATCATCATACAGGCGATTTCGGATGCCGGATACAAGCCCGGCAAGGACGTATTTATCGCCCTCGATGTCGCATCTTCGGAATTCTACGAAAAAGGGAAATATAATTTCGAAGGCAAAAAAACAACATCCTCAGAACTCGTAAGCTATTATGAAAAACTCGTTAAAAAATATCCTATTCTTACGATAGAAGACGGCATGTCCGAAGGGGATTGGGACGGCTGGAAACTCCTCACGGAAAGGCTCGGCAAAAAAATTCAACTCGTAGGCGACGACATCTTTGTCACAAACACAAAGATATTGAAGCAGGGAATAGAAAAGGGAATCGCCAATTCCATACTGATAAAACTCAATCAGATAGGAACCGTTACCGAAACCATAGATGCAATCGAAATGGCGAAAAGGGCGGGATATACGGCGGTAATATCGCACAGGTCCGGAGAAACGGAAGACACGACCATAGCGGATCTTGCCGTAGCCTGCAACACGGGCTTTATAAAAACGGGATCGTTATCGAGGACCGAACGGATAGCGAAATACAACCAGCTTTTACGGATAGAAGAAGAATTGGGCGAGGCCTCGGTATTTAAAGGCCGGGACGCATTTTACAATTTAAGCAAATAACGAAAACGGCGATAATTAAATAATGACAGGCAGGATACAGCCGCGAAATCTCAGGCAGCAGGTCGTTGTCGAAAAAAAAAGGCGTAATGTAATATTTTTTACCGTCATCGCCTTGGCGTCTCTGTATATGGGCGCGTCCCTGCTCTTCGGAAATATGGGGCTTATAAAATATTTTTGGCTGCATAAAACTAAAAACAAATTAGATGTCGAAATGAAACATATCGAAACGGAAAATCAACGCCTCAAAGCGGAAATACACGCCCTAAAACATGACCCGTACTACATAGAAAAACACGCGCGGGAAGATTTCGGATTAGCGAAGCCGGACGAATATATCTTCCAGTTCCAGAACGACAACACCCGAAATACCAAATAAAATGTCAAACCGGCCCCTTAACATCGCCTTCCTCTGGCATATGCACCAGCCTTACTACAAAGATCCTTTTACAGGCGTTTACCGTCTGCCTTGGGTAAGGCTTCACGGGACAAAGGATTATCTCGATATGGTGAAAATACTTAATGAGTTCCCCGATATCAGGCAGACGTTCAATCTTGTCCCTTCGCTCTTGGAACAGTTGAGAGACTACACAGAAAACGGCGCAGAGGACAGGTATCTCGAACTTACCCGGAAAGACCCGTCGGACCTCACGGAGCAGGAAAGGATATTCGTCATAGAAAATTTCTTCCTCGCGAACTGGGATAACATGATAAAACCGTTCCCCCGGTATTACGAGCTTCTCGTGAAAAGAGGGTTCCGCTTCACCAAAGGAGACCTCGCAAGGATATCCAGATACTTTACCGATTACGACATCCGGGACCTTCAGGTGCTTTTTAATTTGAGCTGGATCGATCCGATGTTCAGGGACGGTGATCCTCTCATGAAGGATCTTATAAAAAAAGGACGCGGATTTACGGAAGAGGAAAAACAGCTCGTTATAAACAAACAGTTCGAGGTCCTTAAAGACATAATCCCGGAATATAAAAAAATGGCCTCAACCGGTCAGATCGAGCTTTCGGTGACGCCGTTCTACCACCCCATACTGCCGTTATTATGGGATACGGATTCCGCCCGGATCGCAATGCCGCATGTCAACATGCCGCAGAAAAGATATGCCCACCCCGAAGACGCGGTAAAGCAGATACGAATGGCGCTGGATTATTTCGAAGAGATTTTCGGATACAGGCCGTCCGGTATGTGGCCGTCCGAAGGCTCGGTGAGCGAAGACGTCGTAAAGGCGATGCACGCGGAAGGGATTAAATGGATCGCGACGGACGAGGAAGTATTGGCGCGCTCCCTCCAGCGGCCGTTGAGAAGCCCCGAGGGCTATCTGACCGACGCGCAATGTTTATACAGACCCCATCGGTTCAGCGATGTGTCCATAATCTTCAGGGACCATAAACTCTCTGACCTCATAGGCTTTGTCTATTCGGGATGGAAGGCGGAAAAGGCAACGGAAGATTTCATCGGCAAACTCATACAGGCGCGAAATGCCCTGCCCGGAGACAGGGAGTATCTGGTACCCATAATCCTCGACGGCGAAAACGCGTGGGAATACTACAAAAATGACGGCCATGACTTCCTGCGCGGACTGTATCAGGCATTGAGCAATGACGACAGGTTTAAGACCGTCACAATATCCGACTTCATTAAAGAGCACGATGCCGGAGAATACCTGCCGGGGCTTCATACAGGTTCATGGATAAACGCGAACTTCGGCATATGGATAGGCCATGAAGAAGACAACCTTGCATGGGATTATCTCGCGCAGACAAGGGAAGACCTCGATGCGTTCGCAAAGACAAATCCCGACATAGACATAAGCGATGCATGGACTGCCGTTTATGCGGCGGAAGGCAGCGACTGGAACTGGTGGTACGGAGACGAGCACACGACCGAAACTCAGGAAGATTTCGACGAGTTGTTCAGGAGCTACCTGATGCAGGTCTATAAAGTCATAGGCAAGGACATACCCCCGCATCTTCATGTCCCCATACTGCTTGAGGACAGGAAAGTCATGCCTGTCACGCAGTCGCGCGGTTTCATCTACCCGAAGATAGACGGCTTTGTGACGAGCTACTTTGAATGGTATCAGGGCGCATACTTCGACGTAAAAAGGTCGGGCGGCAGCATGCATAAATCCGAGAGCTTTGTATCCGCGCTTTACTACGGTTTCAATAAAGACAATCTCTACATCCGGATAGATCCGGCAATGCCCTTCACAGAAATACAGGAGCACATCGTTATCCACATAAACGTAGTCCATCCCTTCAATTTCAAACTTGTATTCGATATGCGGAAAACCCCGGTTGGAGCCGTGCTTTACGAAAGGGTGTTTGAGGAATCGGTTATGGTGAAGACCCTCGATAATACGGCGGCGCAGGATATTTTCGAAATAGAGATACCCTTTTCGGACATAAAGACAAAGGAAAACGACGAAATACATTTCTCGGTCGAGATAATGCGCGACGGAGACGAAATAGAGAGATGCCCGTGGAGGGGACACGTAACCGTAACCGTCCCCACGCCGTATTATGAAACGCTGATGTGGTATTAACTCCTCAGCCCTGATGAATATGCACGTCCCTCTGGGGGAACGGTATTTTTATCCCGATTTCTCTGAACTTTTTATAAATTGTCTTGTTTATCTCGTCAAGCGCCCTCAATTTTACGGCAGGTTCTTTCACCCAGCATAAAAGTTCAAGGTTCAATGAGGATTCTCCAAAGGCGCTGAAAAATATCCTCGGAGACGGTTCGGTAATGACATTTTCATTTCTCAGGGCGATTTCGATCAATGTCTTTTCCACGAGGTCTATGTCGCTGCCGTAGGCAGCGCTTACGGGTATCTTTATCCTCATGCTCGGCGTAGGAGCGCTCTCGTTGATTATCTTCGAATTTGCGATTACGGCGTTTGGAATTGTTATCATCACATCGTCAAGGGTCTTTATCCTCGTGCTCCTTATGCCGATTGCGATTACTTCTCCTCTTTCTCCTTTGTCGAGAACGATAAAGTCTCCGATCTTAAAGGGTCTGTCGGCAAAAACGCTTAGTCCTCCAAAAAAATTGGCTATTGTATCCTTTGCCGCGAGTGCGACGGCAGCGCCCGCGATACCGGCCGATGCTATAATCGGGGTTATGTTTATCTTCCAAAGGGACAGCGCTACCATCAGCGCGGCTATGATTATCGCTATTTTTGAGACATTCTCTATGAGGGGGATAATGTCTTTACTCAATCCCGTAACATCCGCGACCTTGTGAACGGCATCCTCGATCACGATATTGCTTATTTTTACGGCAGTGAGCATCCAGATCACGGTCATCACCGAATATATAATGCCGTCGGCATAGAAAAGGACTTTCTGCGACGGCTTGAGATAGGCTATGGCGAGGACAACGCCGATAAGTATTATCGTAAAATATACCGGCCTATGGATCGCATCCAATATTTCATCGTCTATTTCGCTCTTCGTAAATTTTGTGAACCTGCTGAGCACCCTGCCCACAAAGAGATCCGCAGCCTTTGCTATGACGACGAAAGCGACTATGGACAGTATCGCATTAATATACGGCGACGTCGAAATGTTAAGGGATTCTATCACGCCGGTCACGGCATTCAACTCCTTTTAAGAGCGCTCATCAGGTTCGAGAAATCATCCGTCCATACGGAACGATGATCGCCTTCAAGCCGTCTCCAGCGTTTGTCGTAAGCCAGCCTTCCCATATGCGCCTCTTTTTTTGACATTATAACCCATGTCGAACCGTACTTGTGAATTTTCTTATCCGCATCATCGTCCCGAATCCTGCCCGACAGTCCGGCATCCTGAGCCAGCTTCTGCAGCACAGGCTCCAGTTTCAGATACCTGTTGGAGATATGAACGGCCAAAAGACCGTCTTCGGACAGCTTGGAGAGATAGAGCCTCAACGCCTCGCGCGTTAAAAGATGGACGGGTATGGCATCCGAGCTGAATGCATCTATTACCATAAGCCCATACTGATTATCAGGCGCGGCTTCGAGCCTCAGCCGGGCGTCGCCGAGAACTATCTTCCAGTCTGCCCGGCAGTTTTGAAGGAAGGTAAACAAGTTCGTATTCGTCGCTATATGTTTTACGGACGGATCGATCTCATAAAACGTAAACTGCTGGTCCGGCCTTCCATAACTCGCGAGAGTTCCCGTTCCGAGGCCTATTATCGCAATGCGCGATTTGCGTTTAGTCCCGCTGAATTCCTTAAAAACCTGCCCTATGGGACCTTGGCGGTGATAATAAGAGAGCGGCTCCATGGAGCGTTTGGGATCGAGACTTTGAATACCGTGCTGCGTAGTGCCGTGGGTGAGAATCCTGTAAGCCCCTTGGGATTTATCCCTCACCTCCAGAACCCCAAAGAAACTGCGCTCGCGATGTACTATATTGCTCTCCCATGCACCTGCGGTAAAGGCTGCAACAACAAATGCCCCCACTCCGCATCCGAAGAGGAATCGCCGCTTCGTAAAAATAAGGCTGAAACAGAGAGCTGCCGGTATAATGTATGTGATTATCGAATCAAAGTCATCTATTCCCATCACTTTATCCGGCCATGAGAGATCGAGATTTCCGGCAGGCCATTCCACGACGAGCCAGAATGTCAAAAGACCGAGGAGCAGAGGCGCGCCGAGATAGAGCAATCCTCTTTTGAGCAAAGAAAGCGAATTGCGGCTCTTTGCATTTAAAACAGGCAAGAGCAGCGATGCAAATATAATGCCGAGAGGATATTCCAATATCGAATTGAATAAACCGGGCGCTATGACCGCATTAAAAACGCCTCCAAGCAAACCTCCGAACGACATCCATAGATAAAACTCCGTGAGGTATATAGAGGAAGGTCTGCGCTTCGCAAGCTCTCCATGACAGACCATAGCGATAATGAAAAAGGCGCCGAGATGGATCAAAAATGAAACCAATATCGGAGGCCTGAGATTGGAAACCTCGAAGAATAATAGGGTCAGGACAGCCGGAGGGAATATAAATATCATAAGCCGGTGAATGATTCCGGGTATCCGCGCGAATACTAAAATGAACGAAAGAAGGTAAAGCGCCAGAGGCACAACCCAGAAGAGCGGGATTGCCGCTATGTTGGTGCTGATAAACGTCGTAACCCCTAAGAGCATGCTCGACGGCACAAAGGAAAACGCGATCCAGCGCAGACGCTCTCTAATGCCGGGCTTTATGCCGGTCTCCGCGCATTGCGGAGGCAAATCTCCAAAATCGCTTTCTAAAAGCTTTCCCCCGTCATGACATATCGAAAGCCTTCTCAGAGAAAACACTGCGGAAACAATCGTCAGAACCGCTAAAATCACATATCCCAATGACCACCACTGACTCTGCTTTACGAGAGACAGCCTGGGCTCTATCAGGATCGGATAGCTCACCAGTGCAAGCATGCTGCCGGCATTGCTCGCGCTGTAGAGGAAATAAGGGTCTTTGGCCGAGGGATGAGCTGTGGCCGAAAACCATTTCTGCAAAAGCGGCGCGCTCGCCGAAACCGCAAAAAACGGCAGTCCTACGGAGAATAAAAGCATTACGAAAACGGTTACTATCGGATGCGTCTCTCCATATGAAATCCACTGCCGTGATATGCCGACGGGCAATACGAGAAATGCAAAAGCAAGAACTGCGATATGGACAATAATCTGGCGCTTAACGGTCATGCGGCCGGCTATGATATGGGCATAGCAATAGCCTGCTAAAAGCAGTACCTGAAAAAACATCATGCATGTGTTCCATACTGCAGGGGTCCCGCCGAGCAATGGAAGTATCATCTTCCCGATCATAGGCTCGACAAGGAATAACATGCCCGCGCTTACAAAGAGCGTTAAAGCGAAAACAACAGGCATTACAGCAAACTGCAAACGATCTTTCATTATGCTCCTATCAATCCTTATTCTTCGACGTAGTCGAGATCTTTCGCAAATGTCTCTTCGAGACGATAAAGCGCATAAAACGCTATAAGCATGCATAAAGCGCCCACAATAGCCCCGGCGTTGAGAATGCCTAAGTATTTCTTAGCGATTTGAAATGCAAAAGTAATCGGTATAACGGTTCCGCGAATGAAATTGGGGACTGTGGATGCTACCGTTGCCCTTATGTTTGTGCCGAACTGCTCTGCCGCTATGGTAATAAATATCGCCCAGTATCCTATCGCAAAACCTATTATTCCGGTCAGAATATAAAACAAAGAAGCGTTTGCGCCTTCGACCAAAAAATACGAAACTATCGACAGTGACGTAAGGATCTGAAATAATAACACTATCTTTTTCCTGCTCCTGAAATACTGGCTTAAAAACCCGCTGGTAAAATCGCCGAAAACCAGCCCTATATAACAGAACATCACTGCCTCGCCCGCATTAATAGTTCCCGATACATTCAAGGCCTTTGCGAACTCGGGGGAGAATGTGATGAGTATACCGACGCAGAACCAGATGGGAAGCCCTATGAAAATAGAGTTCATATATTTGAAGAAGCGCCTCCGATTCGTAAAGAGGCTGAAAAAGTTTCCTTTGCTTACGCCGCTTTCTTTTATTTGCTTATACATCCCCGACTCGTAAACGCCGATTCTCATTATGAGCAGAGCCATGCCGAGCCCGCCTCCGATAAAATAGGCCGTTCTCCAGTCGAAGGCCTTTGCGATCCTGCCATTTGCATATTCAAAAGATATACGCCTTTATCGAGAAGCTCCTGTCCTGAGAGGCCGATGGCCTTAAGGCTCTGAACGCGAACAATGCTGAAAAGAATGAGGTCGTAAATATCGACGAAATATCCGAGAGCGGCAACGATGACGGGGACAGAGAGTATATCCCTTCCGAAGCTCACCCGTTCTTCGGGTAATGCGGAAATTTCAAAATCCTTCATTCTATATTTCCCTCTCCCCGCGCCTCTGCAATAATCTTTTCAATCCGTCTGGCATAAAAGTCCATTACCGTTTTATAAATTTCATTTAAACAATCCGTTCAAAATCTTGTCCATGCTCCTCGGCTCCCCTTGTCCTGCCCATTCTGTTTTGCCGACTGTCGCAACCCTTAATCTTAACCCCTGCGCCACTTCCAGCTTTGTCTGTGTGCCATCTTCGCTTTCTGCTTCACCCAACAGCTTGGTATCAATCCGTATTGGATTATTCAGTATTGGATTGTCAACAGCAAGTGACATACTTTATAGATTTCCTATGTGCAATAAAAGTGCAACCAATGTGCAATATGTGCAATTATTATGCAATAACATAGAATGCCCCCGCCCCTTTTTTGCCGCTTTCTTTTATGATTCCTTTTTGGATTAGTTTTCTTAAATCGTTAGTTGCCGTATTTCTTGAACATTTGTTTAACCCCTGATATTCTTTGTTGGTAATCTTCCCCTTCTCCTTTACATACAGCACAGCCTTAACCTGGCGCACATTCAAGCCCATCTTTCTTAAATGTTCGTCTGTATAAATATCTTTATAGAAGTATATTGAGAGTCCGCCGCACTCCTCTTTAAACTCCGGCTCAGGCAATCCGGCCTTTTTACATTCATTGGTAATCTTTATAGTGCCTCTCCCCCAGGTTTCAATCAACCCAGCCTTGAAAAATACATCCGCCAGTAATTCATTCCTCGGACGGGAAGGATGGCTTTTCTTTAAGTCAGCAATTTTAATATCTTTAGGCAATGCGCCTTCATTCCATAGAATCAACTTATCAGGATAAATTTTTAACTGGGTATGCGCACCGATATAATCTCTGTGGATAACTGCATTTATTATTGCTTCTCTTAAAGCCTCTTCAGGATATTCCAGCGCCTCTTTTCTGTAAATCCCTTCAAACCTTATCTCAGAAATGAGATATTTTGCCCTCAGTAATTCAATTACTTTCTCTACCTGTTCAAAAAGATTGCCTTCAACATCATCGGAACTTACAATATCCGTATCTGTGAGGAATTTGCCGATCTTGATAAAAGCGCTTGTATAGAACCGTTTTGGATTTTTTCCGAAAAGCAATATCGCCGCTCTTTTTAGTTTTCCATTTTCAAGCACATTTAATTTTTGAAGGAGTTTAAGATTATCTTTTTCTTCTTTAACAAACGGCAGTCTTTTTATTGCAAGTTCTCTAAATTTCTTAACTGTCTTAATATCAATATCATCTATTGAACCTTTTTCTTCTACATACTCATCCCAATCCCTGTCGGATTTTGCTATTAAAAACTTTGTCAACTCTTTACCCTTTAACTCCTGTATAGTGCTCCCGCTTCTTACAAAATATCTTCCGTGATAGGAGATCGGGGCATAAGAAGGCTTAACCTCTATGATAAGAGTGTTTTTGCCTTTCTTTCTTTCAGTAATGACCTTTGGGATTATGCCGAGAATATCCTTTATCTTATTCGGCACATCTTCAAGAAGTTTTTTGGTATTTTCCACACCGATTGGTATGCCTTTATCATCAATTCCGATTATCAATTTCCCGCCGTCAGCATTTACAAAGGCGCAAATTACCTTGAGATAATCATCCCGCCAAATGGATTTGAATTCTATGTTTTGCGATTCAAGTGATTTTAAAGGCATATTCCTTTCCCTTTTCTCAAAAGCTTCTTTGCCACATTCTTCCGGCATTCCAATGTTAAAATCCTCGATACGGCATTTTGGAAACATCCACTTTGACATCTTCATACCCATTATCCTTCAGTAGTATTTTGCATGCAACCGCTGCTTCTTTTTGATGACGCATAGGACCAATTAAAACTTCTGTTATCGGCAGAATCTCTTTTTTAACATTTTTTTCTTCATTCAGCTTTCTTTCCTTCATTTGTCTATGAGTTTCTTTCATCTTATCATTTTGATCATTTTCTTGTTCTTTCTTGTCTCCTATAAAAAACTTAACATAAGGAACAGGCATCTCATATATTGGATGGTTCTTGTAGTATATAGGAGGATCGTTCTCAAACATCGAAGGACTATTAGGAAAAAATTCACGTGAGTGATTAGATATCACAACAAGCCTGACTTCTCTTTCTTCTTTAAAGTGTTTGTCTTTATATTTTTTTGAGGCAGCATAAATGAGGTTGAATGCTGCTGCTCTTTTGGCCAGATCATCAAGACTATCGCCACTCCATTCTGCTACCATGCTTTTTTTGCGTATCCACTCTTTGATTTCTTTCTTATGGTAGACGCACTTGTATAAGTTAAAAGGCTTCTTAACTAAGTCCTTTGCTTTGAAGCCTATACGGAAATTGCCATAAGCACGCCATTGGCCGAGTGATTCCTTCCCGCTACTAAAAGACGTAATATATGTATTATTTCCCTTATCAGGTGACCTGATGAAGTATTTCCATTTGTCTCTTACATGGTCATTAGAAAAATCATTCTCATTAAATAAATCTTTTTGTTCTTGCAATGCCTTGCATTCAGTCGTGTCATTGACAAAAGCAGCATTGGTTAGCCATATCTCGCTGTTTTCAATAATCCCTTTTAATCCTTCAGCAGAGGTATAATGATAAATCACGCCCCTACAAGGATCGGCAAACGCTTTTATAAGCCTTTTGCATTGTTCGAGACGTTTCACCCTATCTTTTACCACTTGATCACCTGCGTTTACCTCATCTCCCTCACCACCATTACCTCATTCCCCCAATGGTCAATGACTTTGACGGCGCTGCGGTTTTCTTTGCCGGGTTTAAACGGCAGGGCAGGATTGCTTTTCTTTTTCCCTCTTGCCATTCAAAGCCCCTGTGTTTTATTAGATGGAATAATTATAACTCATTGTGCTGATGAAATAGCGTATCTCCCCGCTTCTCTATACAAGCCTTCGGCCAGCCAATCTGCACCAGCCTTTCAATTACCTTTAAATCCGTATCAGTCGCTTCGTTGGTCTTAGGCATATTTACTTTTTTTCCTTCTCTCCCCTAACCCCTATTCCCCAGACACAAAAGATTTATTGCCTATTTCAACCCAAATGTTACCCGCAAAGCGTTATCCAATTTATCTATACCTGAAAGGCTTCCGATAATCCTGTCTATTTCAAAAAATCTTACTGTAGCCAGATTATCTGTCATTATTATTGAATCCGTGAGCAAGCCGGCATTCTTACCTTCTTCTGAATCTTTGTTTAAGCGGATACGGCTTGGGTGTCCTTCGCGGAAAAGATTGCTTGTGACCATTGCCACGATTGCCTGTTCTAATCCCGTATTTAGTTCATCTACTTGAACAATCACGGCCGGACGATGTTTAGCGGTAATCAAATCAGAGTTTGGAAAAAGAACGAGAACTACTGTTCCCTTTTTATATTTTGTCATATAGCTCCATCCCCTCAGCATTCCAATCATCTTCGGAAGAACGCAGCCTATTTCTTAAATCTTGCGCCATTTCTTTTGTTATTCCTCTTGCCTGAAGGTCTATTGCCCCCGTAACCTCCGAATTCAGGAAAGTTATAATTACGTCACTTTCCTTTAATAACGGTTTTTCGTATAAATCAATCCGGCCATCTTTATAATGTCCCTTTACTGTTCTTAACATCTCTTAACCTCCTTTCTATCCATGTTTTATTTAACAGAATAATTAAGACTCCAACGATTTATCATAAAGTTCTTTTTTGCTGAGGCCGTATGCCTCGGCAACGATTTTGACCGACTCTTTCCTCCCCTTCCCCTTTTTCATGAGTGCCTTTATCTCCTCAAGTGCGATCTCTATTGAGACATCCTCTTTTTTCATACCCTCGACTATTATGACATATTCTCCCGCTATGGTACGTTTTTCAAGGGAATCGAGTATTTCGGGGATAGTGCCGCGCAATATTTCCTCATGCATCTTTGTAATCTCTTTTGCAAGTACCGCCTGTCTCTCAGTCCCCAATATATCTTTCATATCCGACAGGGTATCCAATATCCGATGAGGCGCTTCGTAAAATATAAGCGTCCGCATTTCAAGCGCCAGTCCATGCAGCTTCTTTTGCCTTTGCGCGGTCTTCTGAGGCAGAAAGCCTATGAAGGTAAATTCCTCTATAGAAGCTCCCGATGCGGAAAGGGCGGTAACAAATGCTGAAGGGCCGGGAATCGGCACTATATTCACCCCTTCCTCTATCGCCCTTTTTATCAACACGGAACCGGGGTCCGATATGCCTGGAGTCCCGGCGTCGGAGATAAGCGCTACAGACATGCCCGCATGGAGCTTTTGAATAATATCATCCGTCCTTATCTTCTCTTTTTCGGACCAATAGCTGATAAGGGGTTTTCTTATTCCGTAGTGATTGAGAAGCTTGGAAGAATGTCTCGTATCCTCGGCGGCGATGATATCCGCTTCTTTTAAAACCCTGAGAGCCCTTAAAGTGATATCTTCAAGATTTCCAATAGGGGTTGCTACGATATATAGATGTCCTAACGGCATAAGTTTCACATTAGAGAGCGAAGGCTGACTTGAAGCAAAATTTCCGGACTATCACCCTTTAACAAGGCCGCTTTTGAACGCCGTGAGCCACCTCACATGGCTCCTTTCTTCATTGATTATTTCTTCTACAATTTCCTTTTCTTTCACAAGCCTGTTTATCTCATAAAAATACAGGAGGGTCTCCTTTTCGAATCCGAGCGCGAAATTCACGGCGTCTTCGACGCTCTGAATTTTTTCCATCGACGGAAGGGCTTTGTTATTGCCGAGGAAAAATTCGGATTCCACGATGGCCCTCATGTATTGAGACGCCTCTTCCCATCCTTCGGGTTCGCCGTCGCCTACAATGTCTTTCAGTTCGGAAAACGTCTTTTCATGCCTTAATTCTTTTTGAGCGAGATCGCTGAACAGCTTAACGAGCCCGTCTTCTTTTTTGAACTTTTCGGCCATAGCGGTATAAAACTGATAGCCCAGCTTTTCCGTCTGCACCGCCTGCTCGATGACCTCAACGATAGAAAATTTATCCATATGATCCTCCCGAAAAGTGATGACACTTAATTTACTCTAATTTCAAAAGTTTTCTCAAGCGCCTGTCGGCCTGTACTACATCATCCGTGTTGTCTCCGGTCAGATCCCAAGAATATTCGCCCTTTTGAGTTCTGTGTAGCTTTATCTTCACGGGTTTTTTAGACTTTATCTGCTGTATCTGCCGGTCTTGAGAGAACTGAAAAGACTGTTTCTGTTCTGCGCTTAAAACATAATAAGGCAGTAAACCCAAAAATAACGCAATTAAAACCAGTATTGTAATTTTTTTAGCCATTACTCCAACCCTCCATTACTCCGGCATCTTACCAACTCTTATACCTATTCGTTATCGGAAATCTCCTGTCCCTGCCGAATGCCTTCGGCGTTATCTTGATGCCGGGAGGGGATTGCCTTCTCTTGTATTCGCTGACATCTACCATTTTAATGACTTTTTTAGCGCAGTCCTCTTCGCAGCCCATGTTGACTATTTCATCAAAACTCTTATCCTCTTCGATATATGCCTTAAGTATCGGATCGAGGACTTCATACGGCGGCAGTGTATCTATGTCCCTCTGATCGGGCTTTAATTCAGCGGAAGGTTCCTTGCACAATACTCTTTCGGGTATTATTGTTCTGCCTTCCTTCGGATTCTTCCACTTGCATATGCCGTATACCAGAGTCTTGGGGACGTCCTTTATCACGGCAAAGCCTCCGGCCATGTCTCCGTAAAGGGTCGCGTATCCTACGCTCATCTCCGATTTATTTCCGGTGGTGAGAACGAGCCGGCCGAATTTGTTTGAGAACGCCATCAGTATATTTCCCCTTATGCGCGCCTGAAGGTTCTCTTCCGTCGCGTCAGGAGGCAAATCGCCGAATTCGGATTTTAATGTTTTCAAATAAATCTCGAAAATATCGTTTATCGGCTCTTCAATTACTTTAATGCCGAGGTTCTTTGAAAGTTCGTCAACGTCCTCCCCGCTATCTTTCGATGTGTACGGCGAAGGCATGAATATGCCGGTAACGTTTTCCTTTCCTACGGCATCGACCGCAATAGCCGCTACGAGCGAAGAATCTATGCCTCCGCTCAGTCCGATACAGACTTTTTTAAAACCGTTTTTAAGAATATAATCCCTTGTCCCTAAAACAAGGGCGTTATAGACCTCTTCCTCCGCGCAGCATGGAATCGTCGTAGGGCAATAACATTGACTCGACTGCCTGCCTTCGATGTCTGCAGGCTTGCGTTCTATGCGTATCCTTTCCACTATCCCTTTTCCCAATGAAATAACCTGCTGTCGCCTGCGGGGATCGCGCAGCCTTTTGATAAATACCGCGTCCAGATCCAAGTCTATAACTATCATATCCTCTTCAAACTGTTTTGCCCCGGCAATAACGTCGCCGTTCTCGTCAACGACAAGACTGTGTCCGTCGAATACAAGCTCGTCCTGACCGCCGACCGTGTTCAGATACGCAACTATGACGCTGCTGTCCGACGCCCTTACCGATAACATCTTTTCTCTGAAATTCGATTTTCCCATATTATACGGAGAGGCATTGATGTTAATGATAAACTCCGCGCCTTCGAGCGCCTGCACAGCGGCAGGGCCGTCGGGATACCATATGTCCTCGCATATAGTAACGCCGAACATTACATCGCCCATTTCATATACGGGATACCTTGTCCCGGCCTGAAAATAGCGGTATTCGTCGAACACGCCGTAATTAGGAAGGCGTATTTTATGATAGACATCGACTATTTTTTTATTATGGATAACGGCGGCGGCATTATATATGTCGTCCTTTTTATCGACGAACCCTAAAATTACAATAAAATCTCCGACCTTTTTTTGAATCTCTCTCAGGGCGTTCAGATTGTCCTCTATGAACTGCGGCTTTAAAAGCAGGTCTTCGGGAGGATAACCGGTAACCGCAAGCTCAGGAAAGGCTATAATATCCGGCTTATATGCCCCGGCATTTTCGATGAACTTGACGATTTTTTTGACATTACCGTCAAAGTCGCCGACCGTAGGGTTTATCTGGCACAGGGCGATCCTAACCGTTTTCATGTAATGATTTTACCATATTACTCTATCCACTTCACTATTTCGCTCGAATCGACCCTGTCTGTCCTGAAACTGTTCGTTTTATCTTCAAGATCGGGCCTGCCTATGGATATGCCCAGAACAAGCCTCTTTGATTCGGGTATGCCGAGGAACTCCTTAACCGCGCCTGCGTAATCAGTGAGAAACGCCTGAGGCACTGTCCCGAGCCCGCTTGCGTGAGCCGCTAACATAAGGCTCTGCGCGAACAACCCGATGTCGAATAAAGACCATTGCGGAAGCGAAGCATCTTGAAAAAGAAATATTCCGTGAGGCGCGCCGTAAAACCTGAAATTCGCTTTTTTCGCCTTTTTTATATATTCGGGATCGCTGAAGTCTATACCGAAACGCTCGCTCCTTTTTCTGAAAAGCTCCTTTATTCTCATTTCCATATTCGGAGTCCATGATAAAGGCTCCGGTATGTCGGGAGAGGTTTTTTCGCCTTTCTCAAAGAGCTCTATAAGTATCTTCGACAACTCGTCTTTTTTTGCGCCGGATACTATCGCAACTTCCCATGGCTGTGTATTTTTGTATGAGGGGCTCCGTTTTGCAGCATCGATTATGTTTAAAAGAACTTTCTTAGGAACAGGTTCCGGTTTAAATTTTCTGATACTCATCCTCGTTTTAATGCATTCTACAGCATCCATATCATCATCCTCCTAAGATGCGAGAAATAGACTTGTCATACTATTATTGCTGATCATTTTTCAACAGCATCAAAAGGTTTCTCGCCGCCATAAAAAACTTCAAATATTTTTCGTCCTGATAATCCCTGTAGGTATTGATGTGGGGAAGGAAACCGCCGTGCTGGAATATAAGAGTTATCTCCGCGTAAATGCCGTCCCTCAGGTAAATCCTGTGCGAGTAATCCTTTGTGGAAGCTAATACCAGCTTTGCCGGGGTAAGATAGCCGGGGTCGAGATTGATAGTCCTTTTGCCGTTGACGGCAAGCGTATCCTCGATGCTGCTGGTCGCCAGTTTTATGGATGCAATGGCGTCCTGTTCGATAAGACCCTTAAAAAACATGAAGCGGCGGTAAAGGGGCTCTCCCATCTCCTTCCGGTAACGATGAGAGGAAAAATCCCATTTCATCTGCGGCGTCTCCATAACGATTTCGCCGAAATGCCTTTCGAGGAGAGATTGCGCCTCAGTGTAGTAATTCTCTTTTGTGAAGAATGTCCCGACAAACAAAAGCGCTTTTTCAGGAGGGGTAGGAGATACCATCGCCCTACCGCTCTTTTACGAGCTTCTCTATTGCGGCCTTGATATCAGGCGAATCCCACTGCACCGGGCCTATGATCTTCTGCCTGATAATCCCCTTTGCGTCTATTATGAAAGTCTCCGGAACGCCGGATATCCTATATTCCCTCGCTATATTCTTGTCGTCTATCAGAACGGGAAAATTTAAACCGTTAGCCTTCATGTATTCCACGGCCCTTGAAGGCTCGTCATTGAAAAGCACCGAGACAAATACGAAACTCTTATTTTTCCTTTCGGCCTCCACGAGGCCCTGAATGGATGGGTTCTCCATCCTGCAGGTGTCTCACCACGACGCCCAGAAATGAAGGAGGACGGGCTTCCCTTTCAAATCCGACAGCTTCCATGTCCTGCCTTCCGTATCTTTCAACTCAAAGGCGGGAGCATCGAGTCCTGCGGCGGCGTGTTTCTGCGGCTGCTCTCCGGTTTTAGCAAGGAGAAGCACCGCTGCGATCCCTATTGCAAAAACAATCGATAAGACTACTCCTTTGTTCTTCATCCATTACCCCTTAATTATTTATTACAGGCAGGTTATAAACCTAATTCACGGATACCAGCATCGAATCTTCGGCTTCGACAAATTCAATCTTATCCTGTTCGAGCACGACCTTCACCACAGGCGTGTTTTTGAATTTGCCCTTTAATATCTCTTCGGAAAGCTGGTCTTCTATCTCCTTGTAAATGGCCCTTCTCATGGGACGGGCGCCGTATGTAGGCTGATAGTATTTGTTGAGCAGCCATTCCTTGACCTCAGGAGACACGTCCACGGTCAGGGCATGCTCCGTAAGTTTCCTGTTCGTCTCCGCTAGCAGAAGGTCTACTATCGACAGCAGATGCTCCTTTTCGAGCTGGTGGAAAACCACTGTTTCATCAACGCGGTTCAGGAATTCCGGATTGAACGTCTTTTTCAATTCGGACAGTACACTGTCCTTCATCTTCGTATGAAGATCCCCTGACGATGCACGGTAGAAACCGAGCGGAGTAGCCTTTTCGATGATACGCGCGCCCAGATTTGACGTCATAATGATGATGGCGTTTCTGAAATCGACCTTTCTGCCGTAACTGTCCGTAAGCACTCCTTCGTCCAGTATCTGAAGCAGCATGTTGAATACGTCGTGATGCGCTTTTTCTATCTCGTCGAACAGGATTACCGCATATGGCCTTTTGCGTATCTTCTCGGTCAACTGCCCGCCCTCTTCGTAACCCACGTAGCCCGGAGGCGCTCCGGTAAGGCGGGAGACATTGAACCTCTCCATGTATTCCGACATGTCGAGCTTAATGAGGGCGTTTTGGTCATTGAACATAAATTCGGCCAGCGCCTTTGCAAGCTCCGTTTTTCCGACGCCCGTCGGGCCGAGGAAGAAGAACGAACCGATAGGTCTGTTCTTGCTCTTAAGGCCGGCCCTCGACCTTCTTATCGCCTTCGATACCGCCTTTACGGCGTCGTCCTGCCCGATTATCCTCATGTGGAGGGTTTCTTCCATTTTTAATAGTTTTTCGGTTTCGGTTTCCTCGAGTTTGTATAACGGTATGCCGGTCATCTTAGAAACCGTATATGCTATGTCATCTTCTTCCACGACCGGAACCTCTTTATTCAGGGAATCCTTCCATTTCTTGTACTGAAGCTCGTATATTTTTTTGAGACGGTCTTCCTGTGTCCTTATGGACTGCGCTTTTTCGATGTCGTGAAGCCTCACGTAAAGGCTCTTTTCCTTCGCGAGCTGGATCAGTTCGGTTTCCATGTCTCTCAGTTCCTGCGGGGTAGTCGCCCTCTTCAGCTTAAGCCTCGAACCCGTTTCGTCAACAACATCTATCGCCTTATCAGGCAGATACCTGTCGGTTATATAGCGGTCCGAAAGTTTCGCGGCGGCGGTAATAGCCTCATCGCTGATTTTCACCTTGTGATGGCTCTCATACTTCGGCCTTATGCCTTTCAAAATTTCTACGGTCGTCTCCTCCGTCGGAGGCTGGACATTAATAGGCTGGAATCTCCTTTCAAGCGCGCCGTCTTTCTCTATATACTTCCTGTATTCGTCGGGCGTAGTAGCGCCGATGCACTGCAATTCTCCCCTTGAAAGCGCGGGCTTAAGCATATTAGACGCGTCGACCGAGCCTTCGGCGGCTCCCGCTCCGATAAGGGTATGGAATTCGTCCACGAACAGAATTATACTTTTATCGGATTGTAATATCTCGCGCATTACGGCCTTGAGCCTCTCCTCAAACTGGCCCCTGTATTTCGTACCGGCGATGAGCGAGCCGAGATCGAGGGAGATTATCCGTTTCCCGATAAGGCTGTCCGGAACATCTCCTACTACGATCTTCTGGGCAAGGCCTTCGACTATAGCGGTCTTGCCGACGCCCGGCTCTCCGATTACGGCAGGATTGTTCTTAAGCCTTCTGCCCAAGACCTGAATCACGCGCTCTATCTCGTCCTCCCTGCCTATGACGGGGTCGAGTTTCCCTTCGACGGCCAGCAATGTAAGGTCCCTGCCGAATTCGTCGAGGGCGGGCGTATTGCTCTTTCTGCGCTCCTTTTGATGCGTCTGTTGAAATTGCGGTTTAATTGCGAGATTTATCGTCAGTTGGCGCGCGCCGAGCAGGTTTGCGCCGAGGTTTCTCAATATCTTGCCGGCAATGCCTTCGTCTTCCCTTATAAGCCCTAAGAGCAGGTGTTCGCTCCCGATATAGTTATGGCCCAACAAGCGGGCTTCTTCAATGGAAAGTTCGAGCACCTTTTTCGCGCGGGGGGTAAACGGGATGTCTCCGAAGGTAAGGACATTGCTTCCGATGGGTAGATTCCTTTCCACTTCGAATCTTATCTCGTCTATCGACAACCCCATCTTTTTAATTATTGTAATGGGAACGCTGTCTTCTTCTCTCAATATAGCCAAAAGGAGGTGTTCGGTGCCTAAATAATCGTTATTTCTACGCTCCGCTTCCTCTTTGGCGTATATTATTATCTTCCTTCCTCTTTCTGTAAACTTCTCAAACATCTTTATGCTCCTTTGCCGGTCTCTATAAAAATATTACTCGTTTTAAACGGACCTTGTCAATCTTGCATACTGCGTCCTGCATCCTGTATCTTTATATTCATGTATGCCGATGTCGTCTTCCCGATGAAACTTCCGCCCTTAACCTATAAACTGCCTGCCGACGCCCCTCCAGACATGGAGGGACGGATCGTAAAGGCTCCGCTCATGGGAAAAGGCAGATACGGCCTCGTAGTCGCCGTAACGGATCATCCTGATTTCAAAGGCAAAAACATAAAAACGGTTCAGGATATAGGACACCGCTTTGTCTCCGGGAACGGTCTGACATTTCTGAAATGGATTTCCGACTACTATCTTGCGCCGATAGGGATGGCTCTTAAAAGCGGGTTTTTTGAAGAAGCAATAAAAGCGGCGGTCATAGATCAGCGCCCGGTAGTCGATGAGAAGGCTGAAGAAAAAAATTACAAAACATTTCTCTTTCATGCTCCGTCGGTTACGGCAGAGCACGCGCAGTTAAACGAGAGCCTAACCCCCGGAGTACACGGCGCGATAATTCTTGCGCCTGAAATAAACGAGATCGAAAGGATTGCGCCTGAACTTGAAAAAACATTCGGAGAAAGGCTCTGCGCGCTTCACAGCAAACTCACAAAGGCCAAAAGAACGGACGCCGTGAGGAGAATAATCGCCGGTGAATCCGATATCGTCATCGGCACTCGCTCCGCCGTATTCGCGCCTTTGAAAAGGGTATCGTTGATCGCGGTACTCGGCGAGCACAGCCCGTCTTACAAGGCCGAGGAGTCGCCGAGGTATAACGCGCGCGACGCGGCTGTAATGAGGGGATTCCTTGAAAAATCATGCGTGCTGTTGTCGTCGGCCTGTCCATCGATAGAATCGGTCTACAATGCAAAAATAGGCAAATACACCACCCTCACTCCATCACTCCATCACTCCGTTGAGGAACGACCCGCTATAAAAATAGTCGGCATGAAAGATAATAAGAATAAAAATATCCCCGTCTCTCAGGCTATTCTTAACAAGGCAAAGTCTCTCATCCCGGATAAAGGCGGCTTCCTGTTCCTGCTAAATAGAAAAGGTTATTCCCTAATAGGCTGCCAAGACTGCGGACATATCGTGAGATGCGCCGAATGCGGCATCCCGCTCGTCTTTTATAAAGATAAGGGACTTATAAAATGCCGTTACTGCGGCAGAGAGGAAAGCGTTCCTGAAGGCTGCATGGAATGCAAAAGCTTCAACATGAAACCGCTCGGCGCCGGAATAGAAAAGATCGGGGAGGCGGTAAAAGAGGCATTAAAAACGGATGCCCTTATTGTGGAAAAAACCGAAGGCAGGATGGAAATATCCTCCGAATTACACGGCGATTTAGCTCCTCTAATAATAGGCACAGCCTATGCCGTGCGAAAGTTGGGAGATAAAAAGTTCGATGCCGCCGCTATCTTAAACACCGATTCGCTGATGTCCCGGCCCGATTTCAGGGCGCACGAGAGGACATTTCAAGATGTAATAAAAGCCTCTTTGATGGTCAGGCCTGAAGGCGCTCTCTATCTGCAGACATGGAATCCTCGCGATAAAATACTCAGGCTTATAAGGGATTACGATTTCAAAGGCTTTTATAATTATGAGATATCGCAGAGAAAGATGCTCGATTACCCTCCTTTTTCAAAGATCGTGCTTTTTAATATTTCTTACAAAAAGGGGACAAACTTATCGGACGACATAAGAGAAATGATCGAAGCCCCGGAAATAAAAGGATTGGAAGTACTCGGCCCCGTGGAAATACCTCCTATCCTGAAGCCCTATCCTCGCTGCATCCAGATTCTCATGAAATCGAAAGACAGCAGGCTCATACATTCATATGCGCGGCAGTTGTTGGAAAAGCTTGAAAAACTGAAAAATATCAGGATAAACGTAGATGTCGATCCGTTAAAGGTATAGCGGGTCGTTTCTCTTTGAAAGTATCTCTTTTGCCTTTTCGATGTCCTTCTTTATCCGGTCTTCGAGTTCTTTAATACCGGCGAATTTTTTTTCGTCCCTTATCCTGTCTATGAAGTGAACCCTTATTTTCTCTCCGATGAGATTACGGCTGAAATCAAAGATATGAACCTCATAGCTCACAGGCACATCGCCGAATGTAGGATTTCTGCCTATATTAGCAACGCCGTCGTAAACAGGGGAAGCCGGGAAAGAAACTTTGACCGCATAAACCCCCTCTTTCGGGACAAGCTCATTGGGAGTAGCGATATTTGCGGTGGGGGTATGAAGCAAAGACGCTCCCCTTCCTAAGCCTTTGATAACCGTGCCTTCGATATGGTACGCCCTGCCTAACATCTTCGACGCCTCGCATACCCTTCCCCTTAGGAGCAGGCTCCTAACCCTGCTGCTGCTCACAATATCGTCATATACTTTTGCGTATCTAACGACGCTTACGCCGAATCCGTATTTTTTGCCTCTCCGTCTCAAAAGTGCGGGCGTGCCTTTTTTGCCCTTTCCAAAGGCGTAATTATGACCTACGACTATCCATTTAGCTCCGATTCTACCGATAAGGACATTCCTGATGAAATCATCAGGATCCGTCCTCGCGAATTCTTTATCGAAGCCTATGGATATGAGAACCTTTATGCCCGAATTCGACATAAGACGGGCTTTATCCCCGAATGTCGTGAGGATCTTCAATCCCCGTTCGGGCGCTAAAACACGCACCGGATGAGGATCGAATGTTATCGCAATCGGAGTGCCGTTAATCTCCTTTGCCTTTTCCGCAACCTTCTTGAATATCTTTTGGTGTCCGAGGTGGACGCCGTCGAAATTTCCGATAGTTACCACCGGATTAGGATAGCGCGATACATTTTGCAGTTCTCTGATTATTTGCATATACCTTAACTAATAACTCCCAACTCTTTGTATATTTCCTCAACCAGCCTTTTTGTATTCTCAAGGTCTTTATTATTGTCAATCGAAAAATCCGATTTATTTATCTTCATTTCTATCGGAAACTGACTTTTCAATCTTTTTTTAGCCTCATCCCCGGAAATGCCTTTCTCCTTAAGGCGGCTGACTGCTATATCCTCCGACGCGAATACGGTTATTATCTTATCGAATCTGTTCTGATACCCCCTCTCGAATATCACGGGAGCTTCCACTATTATAATGACCGAAGGGTCGGTTATTTTAGCGACCTCTTCGTTCACCCTCTCAAAAACCCTCGGATGTAGAATATCTTCGAGGGAAATCCTGAGATGCGAATGTTCGAATACAATTTCCGCAAGCTTCTTTTTATTTATACGATTATCTTCCGCAATATCATCTCCGAAGGCCTTTTTTACCTCATAAATCACACCCGGATCTTTGAGGAGTCCGCGGACTATGTCATCCGTATCGATAACAAAAGCGCCCAGTTCTTTAAACATCCGGGCAACCGTGCTCTTGCCCATCCCGTAATTTCCCGTAAGGCCTATTATTGTCACGCCGATCCTTCCGCTTTTTTCTTCAGCTCCGCGAGTTTTTTCAGCGCCTTTTGCGGCGTCAGATTTTCCATATCGAGACTCAACAACTCAAGCTTGATCGGGTCTCCCGCAAAAAACAGGTCCATCTGAGCGGCGCGCGGCTTTAACATTCCCGCCTCTTTCTTTTCGAGCTTATCGAGCACTACCTTCGCCCCTTCTATAACCTTATCGGGCAGCCCCGCAAGCCGGGCTACCTGAATGCCGTAACTCTTGTCCGCAGGGCCTTTTTCTATCTTCCTGAGGAAAATTACCTCATCTCCCCACTCCTTAACGACCACGTTGTAATTTTTAACGCCGTCCATTATCAACGCGAGGTCTGTAAGCTCGTTATAATGCGTTGCGAACAGGGTGCGGGCATTGATATTATGCGCGAGGTGTTCCGCAACAGCCCACGCAATGCTGATGCCGTCAAAGGTGCTTGTTCCCCTGCCTACCTCATCGAGGAGTATAAGGCTTTTTTCCGTGGCGTTATTCAAAATATTCGCCGTCTCTATCATCTCCACCATGAAGGTGCTCTGCCCCTTTGTGATGTAATCCGATGCTCCTATCCTCGTGAATATCCTGTCCGCAATACCGATACGGGCGCTTCCGGCAGGAATGAAAGAACCGATTTGAGACATAAGGACGATAAGCGCCGTCTGCCTCATATATGTGGACTTGCCAGCCATGTTAGGGCCTGTTATGACCAGCAGCCTGTTTTCATTGCAGTCGATGAGAGTGTTGTTAGGTATGAACTTTTCGTCGATTGCGGAAATGCCGCGCGTGCTTATAAGTCTTTCGATTACAGGATGCCTGCCGTCGGCTATCTCTATGACATCGTCCCCGGTGATTGAAGGTTTTATATAATCGTATCTCCTTGCGACAGTCGCAAGCGAAAGCAGAAAGTCGATCACGGCTATCCGCGCGGATGTCTCAAGAAGCTGATCCGCGTACTTCTGCATCTTTTCGAGAATGTTCATGAATATCTCGTATTCGAGTTCTTTAAGCCTGTCCTCCGCTCCCAGCACCTTTGTTTCGTATTCTTTTAAATCGGGGGTTATGAACCGCTCGCAGTTAGCTAAGGTCTGCTTTCTTATGTAATCGTCCGGAACGAGATGCAGATTGGCTTTAGTTACCTCTATATAATATCCGAACACCCTGTTGAAACCGACCTTCAAAGACGATATGCCCGTTCTCTGCTTTTCATCGGCTTCGAGCCGCGCTATAAAATCCTTGCCGCTTACCGATATATTCCTCAATTCATCTACTTCCTTGTTGTACCCTTTCCTGATAATGCCGCCGTCCCTCGGGTTAGCAGGCGGATTTTCAACGATACCGAAACTTATCAAGTCCTGCAGATCTACAAACTCGGATACGGCTCCGCCTGTCTCCTTTATATACGAATCCGTGGAAGACATTAAAAGCCTTTTTATCTTGGGCAGGTGATCGATAGAGATTTTCAGCGCCGCCAGATCCCTCGGCCATGCCGATTTCGAAATAATCCTCGACGTAAGCCTCTCTATGTCCTGTATCTTTCTGAGGGTTGTCCTTAAATCCTCCATCAGTTCATAATCTTCGACAATCGCCTCGACGGCGCCCTGACGTTTTATAATCTCCGCCGACGACAGCAATGGCTTTGCAATCGCATTTCTCATAAACCTGCCGCCCATAGGGGTAAGGGTCTCGTCCAGCACCCACAGCAGAGAGCCTTCTGCAGAACCGTCTTTCAGGTTGCGGGTCAATTCCAGATTCCTCTTTGTGGCCGAATCTAAAAACATGAATGACGTCCGGTTCAGGACCGTGATCTTTTTAAAGGTCAATATCCTCTGCGACTCTTCGAGATAGCTTATGATCGCGCCTGCCGCTGAAACGGCGGCAGTCATGCTGCCGCAGCCGTATCCGTCCAGAGACGAAACCTTGAAATATTTGAGAAGGGTCTTATACGACTCGGTATGGTCGAAGTACCAATCATCGTAATGAGACACGTAAAATCCCCGAAACACTTCCTTGTAGTGGATATTTTCCTCAAGGCTTTTGGGACAAAGGATCTCCCTCGGCTCATATCTCGCTATTTCGTCCTCTACGGGTTTGTCCGTCTCGTATACAGTGAATTCGGCGGTCGAAAGGTCGGCGACAGTTATGCCGGTCATGCCCTGATAAGGAAATATGCTCATTAGATACGCGTTTTCCTTAGGCTGCTCCGGCACATGCGTTCCCGGAGTTATTACCTTTACGACCTCCCTCTGTACGATTCCTTTAGCGAGTTTAGGATCTTCCACCTGCTCGCATATCGCAACCTTATGTCCGGCCTTAATGAGCTTCGATATATACCCTTCAACGGAAAAATAAGGCACTCCGCACATTGGCATAGGATCGTCCTTGCTCTTGTCCCTGCTTGTCAGGGCAATCTGCAATATGCCCGACGCGACCTTTGCGTCTTCTCCGAACATCTCATAGAAATCGCCGAGCCTGAAAAGCACAATGGCGTCGTGATATTTTTCCTTAATGCTCGTATACTGCTTCATCAATGGGGTAAGTTCGGACACTGTTTAACCTCTCAGCTGAAATAATATTCTTGAATTATACTACGGATGAGGCGAATAGATGCAATTCGCGATTTCTTGTTGTTATAATAGGCTGCATGGATAGAAGAATACTATCGATCGGCTTTTTATTGGCGGCGTGTTTCCTGAGCCAGTTGTATTATCCCTTAATCGCTTGGGCCACACTGCCCAAGGCCGACAAGGTAGTCGTTATCAAGAGCAAGAGGGTTTTGATTCTTTTGAAAGACGGAGAGATAATAAAGAGCTATAAGGTTTCTCTCGGCAAGAATCCGGTCGGGCCTAAGGCGCAGGGAGGAGACCGGAAAACGCCCGAGGGAAGTTACGTCTTAGACTCGAAAAAGGCAAACAGCAAGTTTTATCTCGCAATACACATATCGTATCCGAACAAGTCCGATATCCTTAACGCTCAGAAACTCGGCGTGTCGCCGGGCAACAGCATAGCCATTCACGGCCTTCCGAAGGATTTTGAGGATATAGATAAGTTTCAGAGGCGGCTGGACTGGACGGACGGATGTATTGCTCTGACAAATGCCGAGATGGATGAGATATGGCAGCTTGTTTCGGAAGGCACTCCCATCGAGATAAAACCGTAACTCAGTTACCTGTAGAGCATCTCGAATAAATTTTCCGCGCGATCCCGGTCTATCTTATTCAGCAGTATGTACTCCTCCATCGCGGCTTCTCTATTGCCGCTGAGGAAATAGGCCATGCCGATATTAAACCGCGTTATCGGATTGTAAGGGTCTACATCCAATGCCTGCTTCAGGACATCGAGCGCTTCGAAGTATTCGTTCATAATAATATGCAGGGTAGCGAGCTTATTATAAATAGAGGCATCCGGCTTCAGCCTTAAAGCCTTCCTGTATGCGTCTATAGCCTCCTGATATTTACCGGACTTGTAATAAGCAAGCCCGCGCTTAAAATATTCCTCTGCTTCGTCAGGCTTTTTATGCTTCGGGATATCGGCAGGTTTTTCTATGATAGCTTTGCTGCTTTCGGGCAACGGCTTCAGTGTTGGAACAGAGACGTCAGGAACGGATGCCTGAAGTTCCGGCGCCGTTTCCCTCTTTGCCGCTTTCGCCGATTTTTTATATATCGCGATCTGCTTTCTGATATAGTCGGCATGGCTGTAATCCGAAGAATATTTGACCTCAGTAAGTCCTCCTGCCTTTATTTCGAACAAAGCTATATCCTGCTTCCGGTTAAAGACGAACAGTTTGCCGATCTCATAAGACCCGCCGTCTTCCGTCTTTACTACAAGCGAATTGCCGACATCGTCAAGCCATTTGACGATCAACTTGCAGTTTGTCGCGATTATTCCGTCCCTGTCCGCGATAAAACCGCTCCCGGAGACAATCACATTCCCCTGCCTGTCATTAATAACAATCTCGACAACAGACTTCTTCTGTTTTAACAAAAAATCCGGGTCTTTCGCATCTGCCGCTGAAACAACAAACAGTAAAAATACTAAGAAGATGACAAGAGAGGACATTGGAGCGGCTTCGGCAGCCCAAGCGTGGCATGGATGTCTAAGCGGGCTGGCGCAGCCTCGGAGAAAGGCTTGGATGCCTTTCGAGAATGAGCGGGAATGCCCTCTCTTGGCATATAACGCTGCTTTCATATCCCCAGAACTATCTCCCTTTCTTCCATATCCACCTTGTCGATCCTGACATGCACCTCTTTGCCGACGGCATACCTTTTCTTCTTATGAATGCCGTAAAGGCTCCGGCTCTTTTCGTCGTACTGATAAAAGTCATCGGTCATAAATGATACGTGGAGAAAGCCTTCCACATAATAATCCTTAAGCCTTATCTTCAGTCCGTGCGACGCCACAGCTACCACCTTGCCCTCGAATTCATCGCCGACTTTATCCTTCATAAACCAGACCCTCATGGCATCGAGTACCTTTCTTTCCGCATCGTCGGCCTGTCTCTCCATTTTCGATGAATGGAATGCTATATCCTGTAAAATCGATTCGAGCTCTTTTATTCTTTTATCTCCGAGATGTTTTTTCGCAAGGACTTCGCTTAGTATCCTGTGGACGACAAGGTCGGGATACCTCCTTATAGGCGACGTGAAATGGGTGTAAGACTCGGACGCGAGCCCGAAATGGCCGACATTTACAGGAGAGTATTTGGCCTGTTTCAGGCTCCGCAATATCATATGACTTATTATATCTTCCTCCGGCGTGCCCTGAATCTGCTTTAAAAGTCCGGGGAAATCCCTTGCCTTCATGCCCTTCCTGCCTTTATGTATGCCGAGGGTATTGATAGTCTTCATTATATCCTCAAGCTTCGTAATGTCCGGCTCCTCATGGATCCTGTAGAGGCTCGGAATTCCTAAATTCTCGAGATGCCCCGCGACAGCCTCATTGGCGGCGATCATGAACTCCTCTATCATCATATGCGCGAAATTCCTTACGGCCCTTATGATATTTTCCGGATTTCCCTGAATATCGAGAAGCACTTCAGGCTCGGGAAGGTCGAAGTCGAGGCTTCCTCTCTTAAGCCTGCCTGCTTTCAAAATATCGCATAACTCTCCCATCATCTCAAAATCATGAAGCAGATAATCGTATCTTTCCCTCTCCGTTTTATCTTCATCGATCAGTATTTCTTTAACGGATGTGTATGTCATCCTCTCGTTGCTGTTGATAATGCTCGGATAGAACTTCTGATTTATCCTTTCTCCGGTTCCGTCGAAATCCATCTCGACCGTAAATGCGAACCTGTCGACTTTGGGTTTTAAACTGCACAGGTCCTCCGACAGTTCCTTCGGAAGCATGGGGATAACCCTGTCGGGGAAGTAAACGCTCGTGCCTCTTTTTCGCGCCTCGGCGTCAAGAAAAGAGCCCCATTTCACGTAATGCCCGACATCCGCTATATGCACCCATAATCTATACCCGTTATCCGATTTTTCTATAGATATTGCGTCGTCAAAATCCTTTGCCCTTTCACCGTCTATGGTTATGGTAGGCAAATGCCTTAAATCCTTTCTCTTCAGGCCGCCGGCCGCCGCGCGCCGGTTGTTTACATAAAGGCCCTTTGCCTCTTCAATGGCATTGTGCGAAAACCTTATCGGGAGATTTAATTCATCTATAATGCCCTCTACCTCGTCGAGCGGGTTCTCGGGTTTTTTTAGGATCTTTATTATCCTGCCCGCAGGAGTTCTTTTGTCCGTGGGATAACTTATTATCTCTGCGATAACGCTGTCTCCGTCTTTTGCCTTGCCCCTCTCCTTCGGGGCTATATAAAGATCAAAAGGGACAGCCCTGTTTTTAGGCTTAACATAAAACCCTGTCCTGCTCGTTTCAAATGTCCCGGCTACGCGGGCATGAGCCCTTTCAAGGATGCGGATTATCCGGCCTTCCCGTCTGTGCTTATTTTCCATCCGGGCTACGACCCTGTCGTTATCCATAGCGCCGAGGGTCGCGCGCGCGGGTATGAATACGTCCCTTTCCCCCGGTCTTTCGAGTATCACAAAACCGTAACCGTCCCGGTGAGCCTCGAAATAGCCGGTAACAAGGCTCATCTCCTCGGACAAACCGTAAAGACCTTTTCTCGTCCTGACAATATTGCCGTCATTGACCATTTCTCTCAGGAACCTTTTGAGCTTGCGGCTTTCAGGGGGGGTAAGATTTAAGTTATAAACTATTTCCCGGAAACCGAGAGGCTGCGTGACTTTTTCTTTGAAAAATGCTGTGAGTGAATCTTTTGTGATCATAATATTTCAGTCCTTCCCCTTAAACTCCTGAATAGCATTCGATGCATTATCCTGATTATGCAGTATAACGCCTTTAAGTTCTTTAAATCTTCTCTGCGTCTTTTTGTCTTTGCCCTTAATGGAACTTTCGAGCATCTTCAGTTCATTATCTATTTTTTTGGAAAGCGCAAGGTATTTATCGTATTTATCTTTCTCCGCCTTAATCGAAAAATCTCCCGGCATCTGCCATTTATCCTTGAAATACAGCCACGATGCGAAGTCCTCAAGTTTGTATCCTTCAAGCACTTTAATCGGAGTAGTGTTTTTCATATCCGTAATCCTTAAACCGTTCTTATCAGCCGCAATCTTATGACTTCCCTTAAACGGCTCTTCGACTCCCTGATCGTCCATGAATTCCCATCCTGAAATGCTTATCTGCTTATCTCCCTTATGACAACTCTCGCAATTCCTCGCTTTTCCGTACGGATGCGATGCCTGTTGTATGTCTATCCATAACAAGTGTTTATTATTCGCGGGGGCATTAAAAGTCCCGGCCACATAATACGCGTCGCGCGTCTCTCCCTTCGGCCATCTGAACATGAGTTTTTCGGAAGGCTTAACATCGGGCTTGATGTTCCCCACGCTGTGAGGCCATATCTTCACAGGCATCCATATTCCCTTTTGGTCTTTCATGATTATGGGAGGGCTCTGAATACCGTAATAAAGGGAATATTTCTTGAACGGATTTTCCTTGCCCGCTACTATTCCCGGCCCCCATACGGTAATTTGATAGCCCCTCAATTCGCTGATATGGCAGGTAGCGCAGTCCATATTCTTATGAATGCCTTTCGAATGAGCCTCCTCTATCTCTATATGGCAGTCCTGACAGTTGGCCTTCCGCTGCATATCGCCCATCCCCTTTTCACCGGTAGTATGGCAATCGACGCAATGGATATTCTTTTTGTAGTGGACGTCGGGCTTCATGCCCGTAGGTATGGAATAATCGCCTCCGATATAAGTCTCGCCGCGCCTGCTCTGCATGGCGCCGGGATGGCAGATGCTCGTTCCCCTGCCGTATCCTCCGCAGCTTTCGGACGTCGGCTTATTCGTAAAATTATGAACGCCTTTTTTCCTGTCCGGCTCGTAATGGCAGTCGAGGCATCCGGCATGGCAGACATTGCAGAATTTCTGCTTTGCCGTCGCCTGATCCTTTGAAAACGGCACGTTGAGTTCCTTGGCTATATCTTCGGTATTTTTAAACATGAAACCGGAACTCCTTAAAACCTCTTCAGGAAGTATGTCCGCAAATGAGGGGCCGCAGTTGTGAGGGCCGTACGGCTTGAGCCATGTCCTCATGGTCCTCTGCCTGAAATTAGCCCCCATTATGGTCGTTTTAAACTGCTTGAGTTCTTCGGGATGGCATCCTGATTTGCCGCAGGTCTTCTGCGCGATTGCAGGATCGAAATTTAATGTCTCGGTATTCCTGTCATGCCATAGGAGGCTTCTTACTTCGGGGTGCGGCCATAATTCCCCGTTTGTCTCTATCTGCGGGAGCATCTGCCTGATCTTATCTTCCCCTGAAGGCAGTAACGCGTGCGGATACACATCCTTTCTCTTTAGAACAGAGCCCCCGTCGTCTATCAATAACGCCTTTAGCATTCCCTTATGCGCCTTATCCGCGTCTTTTACCCTGCCGTCTCCTAAGTGGCATTCATTGCACCTCACATTTGGATGCTTTGATTCTTTCTCCACTCCCTCACGCGTCGTATAGAATTGAGGATAACCGAGTTTAATCAGCTTCTCTTTATTCGAATGGCACCTGACGCATTCAATATCGGTATCCTTCCATGCCTTGTAGCCTAATATCGTTATGATTAAAAAAAATTGGAGGGTAAAGATAATGACCGTCTTTTTATTTATGTAGTCGCTGATTGTGCCGATTTTCATTATCTAAGGCTTAAAGGCTTGGAGGCTTGGAGGCTTGCGGGTGCTGCGAATCGGATTTGCCGGCCTTCTCTGCCTGCTCGTTTTTCTTCGGCGCAGCAGAAGGGAGATCCAGCCTTACCACCTGACCTTTTTCTCCGAGGTTTTCGATCGGCTTACCGTTAAACTTCAATTTCACGCCGCCCGCATTGCCTACCACGAGGTTCATGGAGCGATACGCCTCATAAAATGCCGTTTCTCCGGCATTTAAAAGCATTTCTTTTTTGTCATCGCCGTCTATTGTCAGGAGAATCCATACGGTATCCGTAGCGGATATGCTGAGGTTATGCTTCTTCTTTGACGCATTCATTGCCTCAAGCTTATTGCCGGCCGTGCCCGGCACAGGCGGAGGCGTTATGATTGCCGGATTGACATGCTGTGTGCTTTTTTCTTTGATATTTTCCTGCGACTGCATGACAGGAGGAGATTCCGGCTCTTTTATCTGTATTCCCGGCTGCATTCCCGGCTCTATCTTCGGCGTTACCGGAGGAGCATCTTTCCCTCCGGGAAGCACCGCATAAATAATGATTGCGGCTATGAGAACGGAAAACGCGACTAAAGCCTTTCGCGCAATTCCGTTAACGGATAATTTGGCTAAGAGAGGTTTTTCCGTAAATGCATCCGAAATCTCTTTCGATTCCAAATTCGATTGAAAAACAGCATACTCTTCTATCTCTTTTGCCGTAATATCTTCCGATAAAGGTTTTATAACAGGTATCTTGTCTGCTTCTTTCGGTCCCTTTATTTCTTCGATGTATGCCTCGTAGGATGCGATTGCTATGTCAGGGGAAACCCCGATGAATCTGGCGTATTCCCGTATATATCCCCTTGTGTACACCTCTACCGGGAGTTTAGAAAAGTCCCCATCTTCTATTGCCTTCAGGTAACTGCCTTTTATTCGAGTCGCCTTGGCAATCTCCTCTATTGTCTTCCCCAGCTTTTCCCTACGGTCCTTGAGAACCCCCATGGGACACATTCTAACATAATTGCAGGACAAAATGCAGCAAGCGAAAATTGCCCGTAATCCGTAATCAAAACATAGAAATATATAGTGCATGTCTGTTTCAATGCCTTTATAAGTGTTGTTTTTTATGCAAAGCAGAGATGCTATATGTTTCATCAAATGGATGCCTCCGATGCGGATGACGGGTATAGGAGAATGCAGTTAAAAAATTCCGTTGATAAAGTCACTAAAACAGACCCGCACTATATAAATCACGAATTTCGGATTTGTAAACCTCTTATGATATTATAGTTCACAATGAAACGTGCAGTAATCACCGGAATAGGCGCGGTTACGCCGCTTGCAAATACATTTGCCGGTTCATGGTCGCTCATAAAAAAGGGCGTCTCGGGCATAAGCGCGATTACGAAATTCGACGCCTCGCGCCTGCCGTGGAAAGCAGCGGGTGAACTTAAAGGATTCGATCCATGCCTGTTCTTATCGAAAAAGGAAATCTTAAGACTCGACCCTTTTGTGCAATATGCGGTTGCGGCATCGGTAATGGCGGTTCAGGATTCAGGATTCGAAATTCAGGATTCAGCTAATTCCGGCGTCATAATCGGCTCAAGCAGGGGCGGGATTACTACGATAGAAAGAGAACTCTCTAAACTCTTAATTCCCGACTCAAAACTCTCCGCTTATCTTATGCCTTCGACCACTATAAGCATGGCGGCCTCATACACGGCACAAAAGCTCGGCATTAAAGGACAATGCCTGGGCATTTCCAATGCCTGCGCGTCGGGAACCAATGCCGTAGGAGAGGCGTACAGGCTTATAAAACACGGCTATGCCGATGTCATTATAGCGGGCGGCGCGGAGGCCCCGATATGCAGGCTATGTATCGAAGGATACGGCATCTCCGGCGCGCTGTCGAAAAAAAACGAATCGTCGGCGAGCAGACCGTTCGATGCGGAGAGGGACGGCTTCGTGCTTGCAGAAGGAGCATGCATATTGGTTCTTGAAAACTACGAATCCGCAATAAAAAGAGGCGCGAATATTTATGCCGAACTTACCGGTTACGGCAACACAACGGATTCATATCACATCACAAAGCCGGACATGAAAGGCGAGCAAAAGGCTATCATCGATGCCCTTGAAGATGCGGGAATTTCGGCAGTAGATATAGATTACATCAATGCGCACGGCACATCCACCCCCCTCGGCGACCGGGTTGAAGCTCAGGCGATAAAATCCATGTTCGGGGAAAATATTCCGGTGAGTTCTATAAAATCGATGACAGGGCATATGCTTGCGGCATCGGGAGCCCTCGAGACGGCATGCACTGCCGTGAGCATTAAAGAGGGAATTATACCGCCGACAATAAATATTTCTGAAAAAGACCCTGAGTGCGATATAAATGTTGTAACGGAAAGAAAAGAATCCGACATCAGGATTGCGATTACAAACTCATTCGGATTCGGCGGGGTAAATGCGGTTATAGTTCTTAAAAGCATCTGAATTATTATTCTACCTTTTATTTCCGTCAGTAGGCCGATGCTTCCACCTCCAAAAATAAAAAATCCCCCCTGCTTTTGCAGGGGGGATTTTGCCTGTCAATTACAGCTTTGCTACATTGATTGCCTTGGGGCCTTTCGGTCCCTTTTCGGTGTCAAAGCTGACTGAGTCACCCTCGGCAAGGCTCTTAAAGCCGTTGCCCTGGATTGAAGTGTGGTGTACAAAAACATCACTGCCGTCTTCGCTTGTGATAAAGCCAAAACCCTTTGAGTCATTGAACCACTTTACTGTTCCATTAGCCATTTCTTTTACCTCCTTTTTTTAAACTCAAATCTCAGAAGGTCACAACAAAAAAACCACAAAGTCGAAAAGTCTTTGTGGCCTCATAAACTGCAAAAACTTCTAAAATCCTGTTTGTACGGTAGCACATCCTAATGTAAAAAAGCAATGCCCTGTAATGGTTCTGTCAAGCCAAAATAGAAATGTCCGGTTTTCA
>Ga0154403_145_pt1 | contig 62221 bp, 68 predicted proteins | sample RifGroB2_FD_115907 | JGI IMG/M metagenome (GOLD analysis project Ga0154403, IMG submission 115907) | Nitrospirae bacterium GWB2_47_37
TTCCTATAGCTTGGAAAAACACGGCAGGAGAGATAACATGCAAAAACTATTGAACGTATTCAAGGCGCTTTCCGACGAGACGAGGCTCAGAATACTGAAGCTCCTCGAAAACGGAGAACTTTGCGTATGCGACATCGTGGCCGCCCTCGGCATGATTCAGCCCAAAGTCTCGTTCCATTTAGGAGTAATGAAAGACGCGGGATTGATAAAAGACCGCAAGCAGGGCAGGTGGATACATTACCGCATCGACGATTCCGATATATTCAAACGCCTCATCCTCATCTCGGCTCTGGAACGCATTCCTGAAACCGCGATAGCGGAGGACAGAAAAAAACTCAGAAAATTTTTAAAGGATAAAAATGAAAAACGGGGCATGAAATCCAAAACCGAATCGTCCGCGTGCCTTTGCGGAAAAGAGGGAGACAGGCAATGTTAAAGGTCATGTTCCTGTGCACGGGCAATTCATGCAGGAGCCAGATGGCCGAGGGGTTTGCGAGGGAAATCGGAAAGGGTATTATCGAACCTTACAGCGCCGGGCTTATTGCAGCCGGAGTTAATAAAAGGGCAATAGCCGTTATGAAGGAAATCGGAATAGACATTTCCAAACAGAAATCCGAAGAGATAGACGAAGAGCTTCTCGGGAATATGGATATTATCATCACCCTTTGCGGCCACGCAGAGGCTTCATGCCCTTTGACTCCGCCGCATATCAGGCGCCGCCACTGGCCTATCGACGACCCGGTAGAAACTATAGGCGCAGAGGAAGAAATAATGCGCGAGTTCAGAAGGGCAAGGGACGAGATAAAGGGAAAAATAACTGATTTTATAACAGAGGCAAAAAAGGAGGCTTAGGGCAATGAAAGTCGAAATTTACGATCCCGCCATGTGCTGTCCAACCGGGCTTTGCGGGCCTGCTATAGACCCGGCGCTGGTCAAAATTAGCGACGCAGTGCTTGCCTTAAAAAAACAGGGGGTCGAAGTTCAGCGGTTCAGCCTCGCGCAGCAGACCAAGGCGTTTATGGATAACAAAAAAGTGGCGGATCTGCTCCATAATAACGGCAAGAAGGCTCTGCCGGTCATTATAGTCAACGGCGAAGTGTTAAAAACGGGAGCGTATCCTTCATACGAGGAACTATGCAATGCGCTCGGCATAGAGCCGCTGAAGGCAAAGCCGATTTCATTGCAGATGAAATGAGATGACAAAATACATATTCTTTTCGGGCAAGGGCGGCGTGGGCAAAACGACTATGGCATGCGCCACAGCGATCTATCACGCAACTGAGGGCAAAAAAACATTGATAGTGACGACTGACCCTGCTTCCAATCTTGCAGATGTGTTTGAGCAGGAGATCGGGCATAAGATAACGCCGATCAACGGCATCGCAAATCTTTATGCTATGGAGATAGACCCTGATGAGGCGACGCGGGAATATAAAGAGCGCATTATATGCCCTTTCAGGGAGGTGATGCCCGCGGACGTGATCGCCTCGCTCGAAGAGAACCTGAGCGGCCCTTGCACTACGGAGATGGCTTCATTCGACAGGTTCATAGATTTTATGGAAGGCGACGAGTACGATGTGATTGTTTTCGATACCGCCCCAACAGGGCACACAATAAGGCTTCTTGAACTTCCTGTGGACTGGTCGAAACATATTGAAGAATCGGCAAAGGGGAGCGGACAGACATGTCTCGGCCCGGTTCAGACCATTCAGGAATCAAAAGACAAATACGACAGGGCAACCGCTTTATTGAAAGACCCTCAGAGGACGACTTTTATATTCGTTATGAGACCGGAAGACCTCTCTCTCTACGAAACAATTAGGGCCTCAAAGGAGCTTGAAACCATAGGCATAAAATCGGGAGAGATAATAATAAACGGCATTCTGCCGGAAGATGTCTGCGAAATAAATTTTTTCAGGAAGAAATACGAAGCCCAGCAAAAAATAATAAAAGAAACGGAAAGCGCGATAGAAAAGCCGAAGCGGTATATGTTTTTAAGAGACAATGAGGTAAAGGGGATCGACGCGTTGAAGGGTGTTGCGGAAGAATTGTTCAAAGGCGTAAAACCAAAATTCGGCATAAAGGGCGAGCCGCCGGAGCGATCCCAACCTGCCCTTGAAATGCCCGACATAAACAGCCTGTGGCTTCCCGGGAAACAAACAAAGGCATTATTCTTCACCGGTAAGGGCGGCGTGGGCAAAACAACCGTATCGTGCATTGCAGCTCTTTATACCGCTCAAAAAGGTTTTAAGACCCTTCTCGTAACAACAGATCCCGCGGCGCATATAGGAGAAGTGCTTGACGTTAAAATCGGCAGCAGACCCGTAAGTATAACCGAAAACCTATACGCCGTAATGGTAGATCAGGAAGAAGCGTTCAGGGAATATAAAGAAGGGGTTTTAAACGACGCGCGCGGCAAATACTCGGAAGACATGCTCGCCGCAATGGAAGAGGAACTCAATTCTCCCTGCACGGAAGAGATGGCTGCCTTTGACAAGTTCATTCAGTATATAGAAGGCAGAGATTATGAAGTAGTTGTATTCGATACCGCTCCCACTGGCCACACCTTAAGACTCCTTGACCTTCCCTTCGATTACGCAAAACAGGTGGAGATGATGGTTTCCGCTGCGGAAAGCGCGGAAGTGAAAGAGACCGCCCGGAGCAGATTTGCGGAGATAATAGAAATATTGAAAGATAAAAACCGCACTATCTTCAGCCTTGTGCTTTACCCTGAATCGACGCCTATTATGGAATCATACCGCGCCATGCTCGATTTAAAAGATGCCGGGATACATACGCAGCTTGTGGTCGCAAATATGATATTGCCTGAAGAAGTATGCACGAATGATTTTTTTAGAAACAGAAGGCGGATGCAGATGAGGTATTTGAAAGAGATTGCCTACAAGTTCAAACTGCCGGCGCTTCAAATCCCTTTAACTCAGGACGAAATAAAAGGGCTTCGTTCCCTGAACTCCGTTCTGAAAATTATATTGTATAGCTGAAATAGTTGTAACTATCTTTTTCCTGCTCTTCATTCCTGCCTTTTTTCAATTTTTTCAAGTTCTTCATATGCTTTCTTTGCGCAATCCGGGCACATGCCGTGGCTGAACTCGGCCTCTGAATGGTCTCTGATATACAATTCCATCTGCTCCCAGTACCCCTTATCGTCACGTATCTTTTTACAGTAAGAGCATATAGGCAGGATGCCCCGCAATGTCTTGACCTCTGCAAGGGTCTTCCGAAGATTTTTCGTGCGTTCTTCTATAAGCAGTTCCAGTTCTTCTCTGTGTCTGCGTAATTCTTCCTCAATTCGCTTGCGGTTTACAATTTCCTGTTCCAATGATTCATTCTTAACGGCGAGTTCCGCAGTGCGTCTATTGACCATAATTCTGAGCATTGCCGACCAAAAAATTGCCGTCACAGCAATAACTCCCAGAACAACAAGGGTAATAAGGAAATATTTTTTGTACTTACGCCATGGATCATCAAAGCCGAGCCACTTCTCATAAATCCTGTCATATTCTTCGCCCGATTTAACGATCAAGAGCCCCTGATTGAGCTTTTCGCGCAGTTCATCCGCGCCTTTCCTCACGCCGAATGAAAAAACGCGCTTATAGTCAGGAACGAGCGGCCCGGCTTTCAGGCCCTTTATTGAATGCTTTTTTATTGCCAGAATGCCGATCAGCTTCGAGCAAAGGAACGCGTCATTTTTCCCTGACGCAATCATCTTTAAGCCTTCGGGAATAGTGTCAACAAGCACAATTTCTCCCTGGAATTTATGCTCCAGAAGCGCGTGATGAGCGGCATCCGACCGCATGACAACTATTTTCTTTCCATGCGCGGATTCCATGTCGCGAATTTCGGCGCTGCCGGAGCGTACAAAGAAGGTATCAAAAGTCTCTGTATGGGAAAGGCTGAAATCCACCAAACGCTGTCTCTCGGGCGATTTTGCCACAATAGGCAATATATCCAATTGGCCTGAAACAAGACCGTTCCACATTACGTCCCATGTCCCGGTCGTAATGACGATCGGCAGGTCCATGGCTTTTGCAACCGCTTTAATAAGTTCAACTGAAAAGCCGTCGGCCTGCCCATTTTCATCAACAATAGCAAAGGGCGGAAATTCAATCTCGCTGCCTACCTTAATCGCAGGCTTACTGTTTGACGCATAGCTGACAGCGATCGTAAGACTTACGGCGATAATCACGGATAAAATGCAAAGGGATCGAATCATTAATTTTTTGTCCAATACATTCATTTTCGCATTTTTATCCTAACATAAACCCTCTGCTCATGAAATCTTCTCTTTATCCAGCGCCTGCCTCACCCTTTTTAAAAGCACGTCGGGAGATACCGGTTTGGGAATGAACTCCATCCCCTCTTCAAAAACTCCCTTCTTGTGGATAATATCTGCCGTATATCCGCTCATAAAAAGCGCCTTTATGCCCGGGTTTATTTCCTTTATCTCTTCATACGCTGCCTTGCCGTCCTTCTTCGGCATTATCACATCGAAGAGGAGAAGCCGAACCGTGTCTTTATTCTCAGTGAATTTATTCACCGCATCTTCGCCGTCAACGGCCTCTATAATTTTATATCCGAACTTCTCAAGCACTTTCTTCGCGAGTTCTCTTACCTCGACGTCATCCTCGGATACGAGTATCGTTTCGGAGCCGCCTTTTATCTCCGCTGTTTGAACCGTCTTTTCGAGCTGCGTTTCCGCATCCCTTCCTATTAGAGGCAGATATATCATAAACGTCGCGCCCTTTCCGGGCTCGCTGTAAACGGAGACATAGCCGTTATGCTGCCGGATGCTGCCGTATGCCGTGGCCAGCCCCAGACCGGTGCCCTTGCCGACCTCCTTTGTGGTGAAGAACGGCTCGAATATTTTTCCCCTTGTTTCCTCGTCCATGCCGACTCCGGTATCCGATACCGACACAAAGGCATACTTTCCGGGCTTTCCATATCCGTGCGCCTTCATATAACTTTCGTCAAGCTCGGCAAGGCCGGTCTCTATGGTCAGAATGCCGCCGTCCGGCATCGCGTCCCGCGCATTCGTAACGAAATTCATCAGCACCTGCTCTATCTGCCCCCCATCGGCCATTACCGTAAGTTCTTCGTCCGCAACGTCTACCCTGAACTCTATGTCCTCGCTTATCAGCCTTGAAAGCATCTTTTTTATCCCGCGTATTATGTCATTGACGTTAACCGGCTTCAGGCTCATTATCTGCTTCCTGCTGAAGGCTAAAAGGCTGTTCACAAGATGAGCCGCCTTTTCCGCGGAACTAAGTACCTCTTTGATATACGGGCTGCCGGGGTCGTCTTCCTGCATCTTCATCTGCAAGAGATTGGCATAGCCTATTATCGTAGTCAGTATGTTATTGAAGTCATGCGCGACGCCTCCCGCCAGAGTGCCGACAGCTTCCATCTTTTGAGCGTGGCGAAGTTGTTCCTCCAGCCCGCGCTGTTCTTCTTCGCGGCGTTTAAGCTCGGCCTGAGATTTTTCAAGCTCCACAACCCGATGCTCAAGCTCCTCGTTAAGTACGCAGATCTTTTCGCCTGTTTTTAGCGCATCCTCTTTTGAACGATATATTTTTTTAGTATAGCCGGAGATAAGACTATGAAGCACTACCGCGGTAATTGCAACGTAAAACCATCCCTTGTAAGTTTGGAATAATGTAAGGGTTTCATGGTCTTCTATCATTTTAGCCAGCAATGTATCCGAAAGAAAAATCCACATCCCACCTACGACAGCGTAAATCAACACGATCTTTAGTGGAATCAGGTTATCCCTTTTCATAAAAGCATTATATCACCGAATGAGATATATTGAAAATTCAAATGCAATTTATGCGCGACCATATGCAAATTTTGCATCCGCCCCCTCCCTGCTGCCGTAAAAATATAAATTGTTTTTGATTCATTAATACGCTTCATGCTTTATTATCCTTTATTTCCCAGCTATAAATTCAAAATTTAGACAACCTATAAAAAAATGTTGTTAATTGGCATAGTAATTGCTTCAACTGTAACGGTTGACAGTCGCCATTTTTGGTGCTATATATCAGACAAGAGGATCATTTCCGGCTCAAGGAGGCATGTATGAGAACAAAAAGGATCGTAGGATTGGCAGTAACGGTAATATTTCTTTTGACCGCGTCGGCAGCCATAGCAGCATGGCATGGGTATCGCGGAAGCGGCGGATGGGGCATGGGAACCCAGTATCAGAGAATGTATAATCCCGCAGCAGCAGAAACCCTTTCAGGAACGGTCGAAGCGGTGGATAAAATCACACCCATGAAAGGAATGTACTCCGGCGTCCATATAACGCTTAAAACAGACAAGGAGACTATTTCCGTCCATCTGGGCCCTGAATGGTATATCGAAAGGCTCGACACCAAAATTGAGAAAGGCGATAAAATCGAGGTCAAGGGTTCGAGGGTAACATTTGCGGGCAAGCCGGCAATAATAGCGGCAGAGGTCAAGAAGGGCGATAATGTCCTGATTCTCAGAGACAAGGCAGGCATTCCCGCATGGTCAGGGTGGAGAAGGTAGAATTAGTCGAAACGCAGAAAAAATAGGCCCTGCCTTGAGCCGGAGGCAGGGCTGTTAAAAAGGAGACAGCCATGTCATTAATAGCTGCGGAAAATATTCAAAAGGATTACAAAACAGGCGAAGTAACCGTTAAGGCATTAAAGGGGCTGAGCTTTGAAATAGCTCCCGCGTCTTTTGTCTCTTTCGTAGGCCCTTCGGGCAGCGGAAAGACCACTCTCTTAAACATCATCGGGTGCCTTGATAAGCCCACAATAGGTTCATTAACAGTAGCGGATACCGATGTCCTGCATCTTGACAGAAAGCAGAGCGCATCATTCAGGGGCAGTAACATAGGTTTTATATTTCAGGATTTCAATCTTATCCCCGTGCTTACCGTTTATGAAAATATTGAATATCCTTTGCTTATGGTACAGAACACACCCGCTTCAGAAAGGAAGAAAAGAGTCACAGCCCTCCTTGATGCTGTAGGTATGATTGACCAGAAAGATAAATATCCCGACCAGATCTCCGGAGGGCAAAAGCAGAGAGTTGCTGTTGCAAGGGCATTGGTCACAAATCCCAAGCTTGTTCTTGCGGATGAGCCGACCGCAAACCTTGATCACAAGACAGCTTATATGGTTATCGACCTCATGAAGAAGATGAGGGACGAGTTTAAGACCACCTTTATCTTCTCCACACACGACCAGAAGATAGTCGGAGAGGCGGAAATACTCTACACGCTTGAAGACGGTGAATTGATCGGCAGGCAGGCCAAAGGAGGCAAAGGCAATGGGTAATCTCTTTAAAATAGCGATAAGAAACCTCTTGAGATATAAAAGAAGGACATTGCTTACCGCTTCGTTAATAACGATCGGCGTTGTATTTGTCCTTGTGTTCATTTCCGTTTCAGGCTCGTTCAAGAACATGATGATAGGGCAGATAACGGATTCATATATGGGACACCTGCAAGTGCACCGGAAAGGTTATGTCGCATCCATAGATAACCTTCCCCTCAACCTCAATCTGAAGGCAAGTACCATTGCACGACTCGAAAACATCCTCGATAAACAGCCGGAAATAGAGGCATACTCGCCGAGGATAAAGTTCGGAGGCATGTTCAGCAACTTTGTTGAGACCACCAATATCAGACTGGTAGCTGTTTATCCCGACAGGGAATTCAGGACAGTCCCGCTTCTCCCGTTAAGGATAACGAGCGGAGGGAAGACCCTTAACAGGGGAGAAATCCTTATACCCGATCTCCTTGCAAAGGGCATGAAAGTGAATATTGGAGACATGGTCGTAATTGTCGCGACCAATGTGGACGGCTCGGTGAACGGGAAGCAGTTCAAGGTCGCCGGTATCGTCGAAGGAATAACCGGGCCAGGAGGCAGGGATGGGTATATCCATATCGAGGATGCAGCGGAACTCCTTAGGATGGAGAAAATGGAGATTAGCGAATTTGCAATACGGCTTAAAGATTTCGGCAAGCTCGGCAAATTCAGCGAAAAACTGGATGGCCTTCTTTCAAAGGAACTCAACCAGCAGAACAAACCCATATTTGAACTGCACACATGGGAAAAACTCTCGCCCTTCTTCAACATAGCCAAGATGATAGATGTGATGACGTTTTTCATAAAACTTATGCTAATAGCCATAGTTCTCATCAGCATCATGAATGTGATGATAATGGCGGTGTATGAGAGAATACGCGAAATAGGCACGATCGCCGCAATAGGAACTCTGCCAAGTAGGATATTGAACATGTTCGTGATCGAGGGTTTCTGCCTCGGAATTGCAGGAACAATTATCGGCAATATCGCCGGCATCGTTATCATTTTCACCCTCAATATGATGAAGATGACTTATAATTTCGGACAGCAGAAGGGACTTATACTTCAAGCGAATATTAATCCGGCGGATATTCTCGTCATATCGGTAACCGTAATAATCGTCTCGGTCTTAGCCAGTCTCCAGCCCGCGTTCAAGGCGTCGCGCATGGAGCCGATCAAGGCACTGAGGCACATATAAAAAGGAGACGGAAATGCTTAAAATAATCGGGTTCATCCTCACATTAATAATCGCTATGCCGGTTTATGCAATAGACGGAGCAGCGCTTTTGAAGCAGGTGGACAGGAACCTCAGCCCCGAGTCGTACGAGTCTTATAGAAAACTCATCAACATAGAGCCGGACGGCAGGAAAAAAGAGTTTACCCTGTTCACCGCAAAAAAAGGGATGGACAAGGTTGCGTCCCTATTTCTCGCTCCCGCAAGCGAGAAAGGCCGGAGCACTCTGCGACTCGGCGACAATATGTGGCTTTACATCCCCAATGTAGGCAAGCCGGTCAGGATAACAAGCCTCCAGTCCGTAGTCGGAGGGGTATTCAACAATGCCGACATCCTACAGCTTGATTATGCCGCCGAATACAATGTAGAAAAGGTTGAGGAAAAGGGAAACGAATATCTCCTTTACCTGAAGGCAAAGACAAAAACCGTAGCCTATGACAGGCTGAAGGTATGGGCCGACAAAGGGAAAAAGCTCCCGACAAAGATTGAGTGCCTGACAGAGGCGAATATGCTTATTAAGACTCTCTATTTCAAGGATATTAAAGATTTCGGAGGCGGGATCGTGAGGCCGGCGGTTATAGAGACCGACAGCCCGCTTTACAAGGGATATAAATCGGTGATGATATTCGCCGGAATCAAGGAGAGAAAATTCAAGGACGAGGTCTTCACCCTGACCTTTATGCCGAATTTAGAGTCGTTGAGATGACATTAAATGATTAAGAAGCGGGTCTTTATAACACATAGGGACTGTCCCTATTTACGGACGAAACGAAGCGGAGTCGTAGAATGGGGACTGTCCCCTGCGCTGATAATCGCAATTTTCATATTCGCATCTTCAGCCCGCGCGGAAGAGAGCAGACCCGCTTCTTTGCCCGAATACAACCTCAGCGTCTCCTTTGATATTGCCGGCTCAAAAATTACCGGAATGGCGGACATAAATGCGCGCGCCGGTCGGGAACTGACGGTGCATACGGGAGACCTGAAAGTTCTCGATGTCCATATCGGAGATAGGCAAATTAATATAAACATAAAAAATGATCAGTTCAGGATAACACCCGAAACCGATGCGATCGTAACTATAAAATATGAGGCTGTATTTAAAGATTCGAAAACGAATATTATCGGCAAAAAAGGCGTAATACTCAGAGGCACGTGGTATCCGCTTGTGGAAGGCATGTTCGTTTACAGCCTGAAAGCGGCTCTCCCTGACGGACACATCGCCATTTCAGAGGCTGAAAAGATCACAATGGATAAAAGGGGCGACACTGCACATTTTGCCTTTGACTTTCCCTATCCCCTTAATGACGAGGACGGAATATCGCTGATCGCCTCTAAGAATTTTGTCGTCTCAAAGGACACTTATAACGGCATAGAAATAGTCGCATACCTCTTACCCGAAGAGGCGCATTTCGCAAAGACATTTATTGAGCATACAAAACGCTATCTGAAAACCTATGAAAAACTCCTCGGCAGCTATCCCTATAAAAGACTTTCCATTGTTGAGCATTTTCAGCAAGCGGGCTATTCCATGCCTACGTATATCTTCCTCGGCAGGGAGGATTTCAAGCTGCCTATAGAGGAAACACCGTTGGGACATGAGATCGTTCACCAGTGGTTCGGCAATTATGTCTATACCGATTATGACAAGGGGAACTGGAACGAAGGGCTGACAATATATTTTGCAGACCATTCTTATAAAGAGCAGAAAGACAGAGGATGGAAATGCAGGAGACGGATACTCTCCGGATTTAAAAGCCATGTGAAGGATAAAAAAGAATTCCCCCTTAGAGAGTTTTCAGAGCGGTATGATTCGGCATCGAGGTCTATCGGATACGGCAAGGCGGCAATGGTAGTGCATATGCTCAGAAAAATGACGGGTGATAAATTATTCTATGCCTCAATAAGAGATTTCATAAAGGGAAATAGGTTCAGGGTTGCCGCATGGGACGACATTAAAATCGTTTTTGAGAAAAGTACGGCTAAAGACCTGTCGTGGTTTTTTAATCAATGGATAGATAAGAAAGGGACGCCTGAGCTTTCAATGGACAATATCGGCATCAACAAGGCACAAAAGCGGTTCAGCATAAATTTTGATATTATTCAGAAAAAAACCGAATTCAAATTACCGATACCGGTGGCATTTTATTCAAGGGGTAAAAAAACAACCCGAATTTTTACCCTTGATAAAGAGCGTGAAAGATTCAGCATTATCCTGCCGGAAAGACCGGACGAGATCGTCATTGATGAAGACTATGATCTTTTCAGGGCATTATCCGTCGATGAAGACCCTCCCACGCTTGAGCGACTTGCCTCGGATGAAAACAAATCCATCATTCTGCCTGCTGATCGTAAAGACAGGTATAGAGAAATCATAGATGTCTTTAATGAAAAGGGCGAGAGAATAAAGTTAGCTTACCTTAAATCCGGTTATCCTCCTCGCAAAGGTCATGTTGAGAATGAAAAGAAGCGGCGCCCCGGTTTTTTAACTAAAAATGGTGAACGGAAAAAACGGTTCTTTTCAAAAGAGATGACAGAGATAAACGATGAGGCGATGAAGGCTTCATCCATCGTCGTGCTCGGCATGGATAATCCCGTTATTAATAAATTATTCGGTAAAACAGAATTCACAAAGGATTACGGCAGCCTGCTGCGCGTGGACATAAAAAAGAATCCCCTCAATCCTGAAAAGGTTGTGGTGGTAGTCAATATTTCAGACAATACTTCCGGACGGCAAAAGGCGGTCCCTGCGTTTGAGCAAATCTTTGAATATCCGTTTTACAGCAATTATTATTTAAAAGACGGACAGATAATAAAGGAATTAAAAGAAACACCGAGGGGTATTAGAATAAACCCGGATTACAGGACAATGAAATGAAACGTCTATTTTTAGCCCTGTTGTTTATAATCGGTTTCACCGCCCTTGTACGCGCGGAAGAATACACCTTTGACATATCCGAGATAGAAAAAAAGCCCTATCACATAGGCGGCTATGCCGAATTTAAACCTGTATTTTTCGGGCTGGATAAGAAGGCATCTCTTTTTAAGCTGAAGTTTTACAACCGTGACGAAGGGGCAACTCTTGAAGAGTATAATTCCACATTGCAGTTAGAGGGAAGTTTACAGAAGGGCATTGCGGGCCTTTTTATAAAGACGAATACGGATTATAAAAAATCATACCTCGGCGAAGATCAGCAGACAACGATTTATGACGGATTTCTTTCATTAAAGCCTTCGTCATCGCTGACAATAGATCTCGGCAAGAAAACCCTGAAATGGGGCAAAGGATATGCGTGGAATCCTACGGCCTTTGTGGACAGGCCGAAAGACCCGGACGAACCGGAGCAGAGCATGGAAGGATTTATCTTGGCATCGGCGGATTACATAAAAAGCTTTGACGGCGCGCTCAAAACCGTTTCGTTTACGCCTGTCCTGATCCCTGTTTACAACCACATGAACAATACCTTCGGGGACATAAACAAGCTGAATTTCGCGGGAAAGCTCTACTTTCTTTTTTACGACACCGACATTGATTTCATCATCTTTACGGGCGGAAGCAAGACAACGAGATACGGCGCGGATTTTTCAAGAAATATCACCCCGAATTTTGAGATACACGGCGAGTTTTCATTCATAAACGACTACAAAAAGAAATTCATCGACGGCAATGGAAACAGCTTTGAAAAAGAGTACGATGCAAAAAACTATCTGATAGGGATTCGTTATCTCACGGAAAAAGACACAACTTATATATTTGAATATTACAGGAATGGTACGGGCTTTAGCTCCGGCGAAATGAGGGATTATTTTTCGTTCATCAACAAGGGCTATGATTCGTACATCTCGACAGGCAGCGCAACTCTCATTAAGAAGGCTTTAACCCTTACGGAAGGCAATTACGGCAAACCGAATCCTACGAGGGATTACATTTACCTCCGCGTAAGTCAGAAAGAGCCGTTCGACATGCTTTATTTCACGCCTTCGGCTACTGTGATATTGAATGCAGCCGATAAGAGCTTCTCTCTCTCTCCGGAATTGTCGTATACCGGAATCACAAATTTAGAATTGCGGGTTAAGGCCGCTTTTATATCGGGAGAGCGGCTGACCGAATACGGAGAAAAGCAGAATGATTACAGGACGGAACTAAGGGCAAGGTATTATTTTTAATTCAGGCTGTTAAGGTATTCCTCCCATTCCATGGGGAGCATGTGTTTTTTCTTGTTGTTGCATTCCTTACAGGCGGTTACGATATTGTTTTTAACGGATTTACCGCCCCTGATAAGGGGCACTATGTGATCCATGGTAAGTTCTTTGGGATGGACTTCGGCTTCGCAGTAGTAACATCTGCCTTGCGAACACTTCTTTTTCCACCATGCGCTCTTGCGGAGTTCGCGGGCCTTGGCTTTCTCTCTCTTTATATCGACTTCCGAAACTTCAGGCACAAACCGCATCGAGCCTATCTTTTCCCTTTTCGCGCGCTCTCTTCTTCGAAATACTTTCTGTAAAGCACTTCCCATTCAGTGCTTCCTTCGACGAGCTTCTTTGAAAATGACTCGAGTTTCCTGCGCACGGCTTCGTCAATGTCTTCGCCTATCTTTAATTCGCTTGTTATCGTCCTCTTTATTTCCCTTCTCAAAAGGCCGGCGTCTTCTTTCAGGGTTATAAGACCCTTTTCCATCAATCCTTTGAGGACGATGTGGGTGGTATGGGAAATCTTATCGTCGGAGAGCATCATAATATGATATTCCGCTCCCTTACCAGCTTCTGCTTTGTCATGTCGAAGAGCTTGCGGTAATCGAGCCTTCCTCTTTCGATATCCGTTTCGTATTTTCTTAGAAGCTGACGGACTTCGTCATTGAGCCTGTCCTCGGCCATAAGTTCTTCGAGGAGCAATTTTTCGGTTTCTTCGCTCAACGCGTCTACGGAAATATCAGGCTCTATCAATTCTTTTTTCATGAGGTTTTCGACAATGTGCTTCGCCATTGACGGCACCCAGCTTTTAGGTATCCTCATGCTACCTTTCCATAAACGGAAGGAGGGCTATATTCCTGGCCCTCTGTATCGCGACCGTCAGTTCCCTCTGGTGCGCGGAACAGGCGCCGGTCATTTTACGTGAAAGTATCTTGCCGCGCTCCGTTATGTAATTCCTCAGCGTCTTAATATCCTTGTAATCTATAAACGCTGTTTTGTCGGCGCAGAACCTGCAGAACTTTTTTCTCTGAAATCTCTTCTGCCGCATCTTGTCTCCTTTCATTTCTTTCTTTTTAAAAAGGCTCTAAATCGCTGATCTCATCGGGCGGCGCCGTATCGGAAGTCCCGGAATCGACTGTCGATGCCTGCCGCGATTCCCTCTTGGGTAAAAACCTCACGCTGCTCGTTATTACTTCGACCTTGCTCCTCTGCGTCCCCTCGGATTCCCATTTCCTCTCCCGGAGCCTGCCTTCCACGAGTACGGGATTGCCTTTGCTGAGATATTGGCCGCAGCTTTCCGCCTGTTTCCCGAAAACAACGGCATCTATGAAAAGCGTGTCTTCCTTCATCTCGTCGCCCTGCTTGTACTTTGACGTCACGGCAAGCCTCATGGTCGTAACCGGCGTTCCTCCCGGCGTATACCGCACGTCGGGGTCTTTGGTGAGATTGCCTATCAGTATTATTTTGTTAAACACAGCCGTTCCCTACTCAGCCGCTTTAACTTCCTGAGAGGCAGGGGTTCCCGCGGCCTCTTTCGGAAGCGCTTCAATCTGTTTTTTCTCCAGCTTTATGACCATGAATTTAATGACAGGATCGAAGACCTTGAAATAACCCTCGATCTTCTTTATAGCCGGCGCGGGGGCCTTGAACAAAAACAGCATATACACGCCTATCTTCTGCTTGTTCAACTCGTACGCGAGCTTTTTCTTGCCCCAGTTGTCGATCTTAATAATATCCCCCCCTGCGTTCTTGATAAGGTCGGATATTTTGTCTGAGGCTGACTTAAGTTCGTCTTCGCTGAGGGACGGATTAAGGATTACTACATTTTCGTAGATGTTCATCAAACACCTCCATCCGGATTTAAGCCCTTTCACTAAGGGAAGGGCATGGAGAAAACTTCTGCCGTAAAAACGGCTTTATTTTATACCATACGGGCTGTTATAAAATCAAATCAGCTTGTATTCCTTAAGTTTTTTATAAAGGGTATTTCTGTTGATCCCCAATACCTTTGCGGCGCGCACCTGATTGCCGTTGGTCTCCTTCATAACGATGCTGAAAAGCGCCTTTTCGACTTCGGACACGACGGTTTCATATAAGTCGGAGTTTTCGATCTTTTTCATCTTGTCTAAAAAACCGTTGAGCTTGCCTTCGAGGAACTCCTTAATCGAGCAGGAATAGTCGTTCATAAACAAATCCCTTCGCTCTATAAGACTTCCCTTAGAGAGTATGGATGACCTTTTGATCGTATTTTCGAGTTCCCTCACATTGCCGGGCCAGTTATAGCCGGCGAGGGCTTTCCCCGCGTCCTTGGAAAAATCCTTCGGCGGAAGATCGAATGCCATGATCGATTCCTCAAGAAAATGGCGGGCAAGCGGCATTATATCGTCTCCCCTCTCTCTAAGCGGCGGCAGCTTTATCTCTATAACGTTCAACCGGTAGTACAGGTCTTCCCTGAAAAGGCCCTTTTTCACGCACTCTTTAAGGTCTTTATTTACGGCGCCTATTATCCTGACGTCGGCCTTTATGATCTTGCCGCTTCCGAGCGGGCTATATTCTTTATCCTGAAGAAAGCGCAGCAGTTTCGCCTGCAAGTCTATGTCTAATTCCGATATCTCATCGAAAAAAAGAGTCCCGCCGTCGGCGGCCTGAATCTTTCCGGCAGTCTTGACGACCGCGCCGGTGAAAGCTCCTTTTTCCCATCCGAACAACTCCGCCTCCATAAGCTCTTTTGGGATCGATGCGGAATTTATCGCTATGCACGGCCCGAACTTCCTCCTGCTGTTATTATGTATAGCCCTCGCGACAAGTTCTTTGCCGGTTCCGCTTTCGCCGGAAATAAGGACGGTCACGTCCTTTGGCGCAACCCGGCCTATGTCTTTAAACACCTTAAGTATTGTCTTGGATTTGCCGATTATCCGGAAGGGCATGGATTCTTCCTTGCCCTGTCTCAAACTGAGGAGTTCTTCCCTCATGGCTATATCTCTGAATGCCCTTTCGACGGTTATTTTGAGTTCCTCGATATCAAACGGCTTTTCGAGATAGTCGTACGCGCCTTCCTTCATCGCGTCTATAGCGCTCTCCATTCTTCCGTGAGCCGTAACCATGACCACAAGGGCGTCCGGATTAAATACCCTTATCTCCTTCAACGCGTCCAAACCGCTGCCGTCCGGAAGCATGAGGTCGAGGAGTATCAATTTGACTTTATCTACGGCCTTGAGACCGGACTTAATGTTCGTCTTTGATTCGATATCGTAACCGAGCGGTTCGAGGGCCTTTCTAACGACCCATATTACGCCTTCATCGTCATCTATTATCAGTATCTTTTTATTCATTGCGTTTGCCTGTTGCCTATAACCTGAAGGGGAAGGTATACGCTGAACGTCGAACCTTCGCCCTCCCTGCTTTTGACCTTTATAATCCCCCCGTGATCTTTTATTATCTTTTTCGATAATGAGAGGCCGAGGCCGCTGCCCCCGTCCTTTTTTGTATAGAACGGCAGAAATATCCTGTTAAGCTCGTCCTTCGTTATGCCGGAACCGCTGTCCTCTATGCTTATGACCAGCCATCTCTGTTTTTTTCTTCCGGCGTCCCTCCTGCCCGCTCCCATGCTCTCATAGATTACCATATATTCCTCGGAAGGTCTCGTGGATATATGCAAAAGCCTTTTCCGCGACGGCTTCATCGCCTCGACCGCGTTCTTAAGCAGATTAATAAAGACCTGCAGCAGTTTGCTCTCGTCGCCCGCAATGTTCGGAAGGCTCGGATCATATAATTTGGTGACCGTGACCTTTTTCTTTTCGAGGTCCGCCCTCATCACCTTAAGCGCATGCTCTATAACCTCATGGATATTCAACTGATTGAGCACGGGCCTTCTCGTCATTGTGAGATAACTGTGCAAAACGGAATTGAGCCTGTCCGCCTCTTTCAGTATCAACCCCACGCACTCGGCGGCCTCGGCGTTCACGGCACTCGAATTCAATATCTGGGCGGCCCCCTTTATTCCGCTCAACGGATTTTTTATCTCATGCGCGACGGAGCCGAGCAGATAGAGGAGCGAATCGAAATGGTAATCCTCTCGCTCGGTAAGAGAAAGGTTTTCCCTTATGCAGAGCAGCGCGCCCTCAAGCCTGTTGTCGATATAAAACGGAGAGAGGTTGAGATCTATATTTGCCGCCCTGCCGATGTCCACTTCCATTTCCTTATAATTAAACGAACGGCCTTCGTCTATTGTCTTCCTTACGAGTATTGCGATATCTTCCGCGTCCGAAAACAAATCCTTGAACCGGATATGTTTTATCTCTTTGTAACTCCTGCCTATAAACTCCTCGCCGGCCTTATTCGTAAAGACCAGCCTGCCTTTTTCGTCGAACAGGAAAATACCTTCATCAAGATTATTGACTACGTCTTCAAGAGACACCATGAAATAGAGCATAAAACAGGCCGCAGGCAATAGGCAAGAGGCTATAGGTTATTGCCCGTATAAATCATGGCCGTATATATACCTTTCGACCGGCTCCGGCAAAAGGTATTTTATGCTCAGGCCTTCCCTCAAAAGCCTCCTTATATCTGTTGACGATATGCCTAAAGGCGTAATTTCAAGCGGAATCACTTTTTTACCGCTCTTCAACTTAAAAAAATCCTCGCCTGCCCTTTGCCCGGCTTTTACATACGGCGACTTCACGGCATCCGCAATATCGAAACCGGGCCTTGCCACCAGTATAAAATCCGTCATGCTTATGAGAATATCGGGCTGCCACCAGTTGGGCATATCGATAAAGGCATCTATTCCGAGTATAAAAAAAAGTTCGTCCTCCGGGTAAATCTCGCGCAGCCTCTGAATGGTGTTTACCGTATACGATTTTTCTTCCTGCCTTAATTCGACATCCGAAACGACAAAATCCACATTGGAATCCGTAGCGAGCTTTGTCATCGCATACCGGTGCGAGGCGTCTATAGTATCCGCCGTCTTAAAGGGAGGATTGCCCGACGGAACAAAAACAACCTTATCGAGACCTGTTTTATCCCGCGCCTCTTCGGCAGCCCGCAAATGTCCGAAATGAATGGGATTGAATGTGCCGCCCAAAATTCCAATTTTCATAAATAGAGTTGCAGAGTTGAGGAGTGCGGACTCAGAGCCCCATTTTCTCCAATGCGTCTTCTCCCCGCGCCCTCGATGCCGGGGCTTCTTCCGGGAGATAAAGCATTACCCCGCCCTTAACCGGCCTTATCACTATCTTGCCTTCCGCTGCAAGCTGGGTGGTTGTCTTTATAGGGTCCTCCCCCTCGAAATATTTCTTAAACGCGTCGTTAAAACCGGAATATACGGTGTGTATACCCTTATACCCGTCTTTCCTCAGGCTCACTATCGCCTTTTTTACAAACTCTTCGAAACTCAATTTCTCGGACATAACTCCCTCCTTTGTCCCCTTGATTTGTATTTGTAATTATTCTCTCAGTTGGCCGCTCCCCAATACTATAAACTTCGTACATGTCAGCTCTTCGAGTCCCATAGGCCCCCTCGCGTGTATTTTATCGGTCGATATTCCTATTTCCGCGCCGAGCCCGAACTGGAAGCCGTCATTCAGTCTGGTGGACGCGTTAACGAGCACCGCAGAGGAATCGACCTCCCTCAAAAACCTCATTGCCCTGTCGTAATTCATGGTAACTATGGAATCGGAATGCGCCGAGCCGTATTTCGCAATGTGATCCATCGCGTCATCTATATTCTTTACGACCTTTACATTTAAAATGAGGTCGAGATATTCGTTAAAAAAGTCCTCTTCTTTAACATCATCGATATCCGAATATACAGCCGTAGTCTTCGGACAGCCCTTTAATGCAACCCCGGCGTCCTTAAACCTCTTAAGCATCTTAGGCAAAAACATCCCCGCAACGGCTTCGTCGACGAGCATTGTCTCCATCGCGTTGCAGGTTCCGGGCCTCTGCACCTTTGCGTTAAAACATATATCCTCGGCCATGCCGGGATCCGCGTCCCTGTCCACGAAAACATGGCAGACCCCTTTGTAATGCTTAAGCACTGGAATCCTCGAATTTTCGGTAACCGTCCTTATAAGCCCCTCGCCGCCGCGCGGAATTATCAGGTCTACTAAACCCTCGAGCTTCAACATCTCCATGACCGCTTCCCTGTCCGGAATGTCTATAAACGTAACGGCGCCTTCATGGATGCCTTCTGACTTTGCGACATCCCTGAGGATGGCGACGATAGCCCTGTTGGAATTGATAGCCTCCGAGCCGCCGCGCAGTATGACCCCGTTCCCGGCCTTAAGGCACAGGCTTGTCGCATCCGCCGTAACGTTCGGGCGCGCCTCATATATTATGCCGATAACTCCTATCGGAACCCTCATCCTGCCGACGGCCATGCCGTTAGGACGCTGCCGCATCCTTGTTATCTCGCCTGCGGGGTCGGGCAGTTGGGCTACCTCTACAAGTCCATGCGCCATTTCGGCAATGCGCTTTTCATTCAGGGTCAACCTGTCGATCATCGCCATGGAGAGCCCTTTCTTTGCCGCATATGCTATATCTTTTTTATTCTCCGAGATGAGTTCTCCGGCACTGTCCTTAAGCGCCCCCGCCATTTTTATGAGGGCCGCGTTCTTCCGTGCCGATGACGCCCTCGCAAGGCTTCTTGCGCCTTCCTTCGCTTCCTTTGCCTTTGCAAGAACAAACTGCTTTATATCCATACAACCTCCGTCTTTAGTTCATAGTTCATGGCCTGCTTCATCGTCAGCAATGAACTATTAAATTATCCTCAAAATGACGTTTAAAATCAACAAATTTTTAGCAGCCTGATTTTAATCATAAAACATTCGGGCCTGATTTTTGTTATAATATCCCTAAATTTAACATATTTCAGGAGGTTTTCTATGGCAACACCTACAGTTGATACTGACCTTTGCATCGGATGCGGCTCATGCGTGGAAGTATGTCCGGAGGTATTCGAACTAAGGGATGACAAGGCATGGGTAATAGGCTATGACAAGTGCAATACCTGCGATTGTCAGGAAGCGGCAAACATCTGTCCCGTCGAAGCGATAAAATTCGAGTAATGCGTTATAGCGTTGGGCGTTTATAGCGTTAATATATTTACGCTATAAACGCTTTTTTGCCAGTTCTATAAACCCGTAGACCTTCATATCTATATAATCTCCGCCTTCCCCGCGAGCATGAAGGGTTTCGTATATCTTATCGAGCGGAGTTTTGATCACCTCGATGCTCTCGCTCTCATCGGCGGGATATTGTTCCTTAACGGCATCCGGCGCAGCATAGGAGTTAAGGGCGAGAAATACCGTTAAAATCTCGGTAGACATACCCGACGAGACGGGACCTTCGGTCAAATGAACAAACTCATCGGAAATGTATCCAGTCTCTTCTATAAGCTCGCGTCTTGCGGCATCGACTAAGCTCTCGCCTTTATCATTTAAGCCTGCGGGAAATTCTATTACAAAACCGTTCAATACGGGCCTGAACTGCCTTATCAAGAGGAATTCCTTATGCTCCGTCACAGGCACAACCACGACTATGCCGTCGCAGTTCACCCTTTCAACGGCTTCCCATTTCCTGATGCTTCCGGAACTGTCCTTATAGGTAATGATCAGTGTTCTGAGAAACCTGCCTTCCCACACTATTTTCTTATCGATAATTTCCATTTTTCATCCCGGAGGCCAGTGCATAGGCCTTCCGCCGAGGACGTGCAAATGAATATGGTAAACAGTCTGCCCGCTCTCCGGATTGCAGTTGGTCACTATCCTGAACCCCCGCTCCGCAATACCCTTATCGGACGCGATTTTATTGGCAACCTTTATCAGATGCCCTATGAGATTATTGTCTTCCTCTTTAATATCAAGGGTTGTCGGGATATGCTTTTTGGGGATCACGAGGGCGTGAACGGGCGCCTGAGGGTTTAGGTCTTCAAAGGCAAGGGCGTACTCGTCTTCATAAATTATTTTTGCAGGTATCTTCTTTTCGATAATTTTACAGAATATACAATCGCTCATATACATTCCTCCTCGTGCCTATATTTTTTCAAAGCCTATGCCAAGCGATGGGATTGACTTGAAGCGACTTCGGCAGCCCAAGCCATGACAGGATGTCGAGGGCGGGCTGGCGCAGCTTCGGAGAATGGCCGGATGCCGGCCGAGAATGAAGCGGAAAGCCGATACCATCGCATTAATCCGTCTTCCCGCATGTCTTATTACTTTTCTATTTTCCTATAAAAACATGTCCTATTCCCCGTGTGGCATGCGATGCCGCCGTGCTGCTTGACTTTGATCAAAAGCGTGTCCATATCGCAGTCGTAAAATATTTCCTTCACTTCCTGCACATTGCCCGATGTTTCGCCCTTTTTCCAGTACTTCTGCCTCGACCTCGACCAGAAGTGCGTGAATCCGGTATCCACGGTCATCTCCAAGGACTTTTCGTTCATATACGCCATCATCAGGACGTCTCCGTTTTCAACGTCCTGTATGATGGCGGGGATAAGGCCCAGTTCATCATATTTAAGTTCCGGCAGCATAAAACCTCCTCATAACAATATTAAAAGCTGACCGCGTTCGACCCCGCGGAAAACCGTCGATAAAGCCTATGATACCATTACGCCGCACCGCATATCCAATATAACCTTCAATTGTCTATGTTATAATGGAAATAAATTTTTTCTTATATGTCAAGATGAAAAAGGCAAAAAAACAGCGTAGAAATGGATTATTGAAGCATTGGAGTATCGGGTTACTCCTCTTCGGTTGTCTCTTCCTGTTTGCCGGCCCCGGCCTTGCCGGCGAGATTTCGGTCGTCGACGTAAGAATAAACAACAACGACATATACGTTACGACCTCTGTAAAGCCCGACCGGAAATTCATCGATGACATGAATAACGGAATCTCCAAGGAATTAGTGTTCTACATAGATCTCTTCAGGGTCTGGAACGTATGGCCGGATGAGTTCGTCACCGGCAGGAAACTGGTAAAGACATTAAAAAGCAATCCCATAAAACGCGAGAATGTATCTATGAACATCGACGGAAATATCCATACGGAAAAGAGATTCAAGGACATCGAATCCATGATTGAAGGCGTCATGAATATAACCGATATCAAATTGACAAATACAAGGGAACTCGAACCGGGCTCATACTTCGTTAAGGTAAGCGTGGAATCGAAGATAAGGAAATTGCCGCCGGTTATCGGATACCTGCTCTTTTTTGTGCCTGAAAAAGAGACCAGTATCTCAAAAAATTCGGCGACCTTTCAGATAAACGTAAAATGAAACTGCTCAAACCGTTAATAATCGTTTTCTCCCTGCTGTTCACGGTAGGACTCATGACGGCCGTGGAGCTTTATTTCATAAAACTTCCCTCCGTGGATATAACCACCCGGCTTTTGCTTATGAGCCTCCTTACCGTCAATATCTTAGCGCTGCTGACGCTCGTGTTTTTCGTAGGCAAAAACCTCTTCAGGCTGTATATGGAGCGGCAGCATAAAATACTCGGGTATAAATTCAGGACGAAGCTCATGACTATCTTCGTCATTCTGACCCTCATACCGTCCGCCTTTCTTTTTATTGCGGCAAGCGGCCTCGCAACGAATTATATCAACCAGATATTCTCCCCTCAAATGAAAGAACCCTTTTATAAATCCGTTGACCTTGCGCGCGCTGTCTATGATCTCGAACGCGAAAGGGTGCTGTTCGCGGCGCGGGAGGTCTTAAAGGGAAGCCGGCCTTTTTCATCGGTGATGTCCGTTAAAAAGCACTTAGAACCTCCTCCTGACGCATCGGATACAATAAAGGATGCGTTTAACGGCAAAGAGGGCACTGAGGTCATTTCAAAGGAGAACGGAGATATTGTACGCGCCGCTGTCCCGGACCGTTCCGGCGGTAAAAGAGGGGTTATAGTAACGGAAATAATCCTCCCGAAAACGATTACGGAACGCGCTGAAAAAATAAAGGAGCTTTATGAGGATTATCTCAAACTCGAATCCTTTAGAGAACCGCTGAGGCTCAACTATATCCTTATTTTAGGATTTTTAACCGTTATGATCGTCTTCACTGGATTATGGGCTTCGTTAAAAATATCGAGGGGCATCACCATCCCCATCCAGAGCCTTGCGATGGCAACGGAAACAGTCGCATCGGGAAACCTCGACGTCAGGGTAGATGTAAAAAGCGAAGATGAGGTGGGCCTTCTCATAAATTCGTTTAACGAAATGGTAAGGCAATTAAAGGACAATAAGGACTCCCTCGAAAGGGCTTATATCGAATCGGATAAACGAAGGCTCTATCTCGAAAACATCCTCGAAAACATCAATTCAGGAGTCATATTTTTGGACAACACCGGAAAGATACTGACTATCAACAAAGCGGCATGCTCTATATTGGGCGTAAAGCATGAAAATATAACGGGGAAAAACTATATCGAGCTTATTTCAAGCCTTAATTCCGAAGATCTCGCCGCCATGGTGAGGGATATAGAAGGCAAAGAAATAAGGGAAATAAAAAAAGAGGTCAAGATAAACATAAACGGCAAGATCCTTATAATCATGGTCTACATTTCGGGAATAAGGGAATCATACACGTCAGGGTCTCTCGGCATGCTCGTCGTCTTCGATGACCTGACGGATATCATTAAAGCGCAGAAGGCGATAACGTGGCAGGAAATCGCGCGCAGGCTGGCGCATGAAATTAAAAACCCGCTCACGCCGATTAAACTGTCTACCGAAAGGCTCATCAAAAAATGGCATCGGAAAGAGGAAGACCTTGACGCGGTCTTTGAAAAATCCACAAAGACCATTATTGCGGAGGTGGAGAGTTTAAGGAGGCTGGTGGATGTGTTCTCGCGCTACGGCAGGATGCCGGAAATCAACAAGTCGCCCTCAAATATCGCCGAACTCACGGATGCCGCGGCATCCCTGTACAAGGGATTCAAGGATCTGGATATACATGTCGCCATGCAGGAAAATATCCCGCAGGTCAACATCGATGCGGAACAATTCAAACGCGTGCTGATAAATATTATCGATAATGCCATAAAGGCCGTAGACGGAAAAGGACTCATTGATATTTCCGTGAAGATTCATGAGAATAATGTCATAATCGATATAGCGGATACGGGGCCCGGAATAAAAGACGAAGAAAAAGAAAAGCTGTTCATACCGTATTTTTCCAAAAGGAAGGACGGTACCGGCCTTGGCCTCGCCATAGCCGACAAGATAGTGACGGATCACGGGGGTCGGATACTGATCAGGGACAATGCCCCGCAAGGCAGTATCTTTACAGTCGAAATACCTATAAGCTGACGGAGTTGACAATGTCAAAAAAAACAGTGCTCATAGTCGATGATGAGGAAGGCATAAGGGAAAGCCTCTCGGGGATAATGGAGGATGAGGGATACGAAGTACTGACGGCCTCTTCGGGAGAAGATGCATTAACCGTCGCAAAAGAGCAGCGTCCCGATATAGTATTTCTCGACGTATGGCTGCCTGAAATGGACGGAATAGAGGCGTTATCGCGGCTTAAAGAGCTGGACAACAATATCCCGGTCATTATGATTTCAGGGCACGGGAACATCGAGATCGCCGTTAAGGCGGCGAGGTCGGGCGCGTATGACTTCCTTGAAAAACCGCTATCGCTCGAAAAGGTAGTCATCGTTGCTGAAAGGGCGCTTGAACGTAAGATCCTCGAGGAAGAAAACCGCTCGCTTAAAGAAAACCTCGCAAAAAAATACAGGCTAATAGGCGATTCCGGAAAAATGGGCCTTTTACGACAGCAGATAGAACTGGCAGCTCAAAGCAACAGCAGGGTTCTTATCCTTGGAGAAAGCGGCACCGGCAAAGAACTTGTAGCGCGGCTGTTGCACGAAAAAAGCCGGCGTTCCGCCGGGGCATTTGTTGAGGTAAACTGCGCGGCAATACCGCAAGAGCTTATCGAAAGCGAATTATTCGGCCATGAAAAAGGCGCATTTACCGGCGCTACCGAGAAAAAGAACGGCAAGTTCGAGCTTGCGGATAAAGGCACGATCTTCCTCGATGAGATAGGCGATATGACCCTTCAAACGCAGGCAAAGGTTCTCAGGGTGATAGAGACGCAGGTCTTTCAACGGGTGGGCGGCAGTAAAAATATAAATGTAGACGTAAGGATTATCGCGGCAACAAATAAAGACCTTTTAGAGGAGGCGAAAAACGGGAAGTTCAGGGAAGACCTTTATTTCAGGCTGAACGTGATCCCGATAACGGTCCCTCCCTTAAAGGAAAGAACCGGCGATATTCCTCAATTAGTCCCCTACTTCATCGAACTTTTCGCATCGGGAAACGGCGTCAGGGCCAAAGAAATCGCCCCGGACGTAATAAAGGCGTTTCAAAATTACGACTGGCCCGGCAACATAAGGGAACTGAAAAATGCCGTCGAAAGGCTGATGATTATGTCTCCTTCCGGCATTATCGCTAAGGCAGACGTGGATTCCCTCGGAATTTTAAAGCCGCAGCAGGCGCCGAAGGAATACGATTATTTTTCATACAGGGAGCTTAAAGACGCACGGGACGCCTTTGAAAAGGATTTCATCATCAGGAAACTTCAAGAGAATGAATGGAATATATCCAAAACCGCCGAGGCCACCGGCGTCGAGAGAAGCAACCTTCACAAGAAAATCAAGGTGTATGAAATCACGGAGACCAAGGACTGATCATGAAACCGGTTATCGCAATCGTAGGAAGGGCTAACGCAGGCAAATCAACCCTCTTTAACCGCATGATAAGGATGCGCGCCGGGCACACGAAATCCGCCGCCATTACGGAAAGCATCCCCGGAGTCACAAGAGACAGAAACTACGGAGATTCGGAATGGGACGGCAGGGAGTTTATCGTGGTGGATACGGGCGGTTTCTATGCCGAAGACGTTCCCCTCGAAGATAGAGAAATAGTCCGGCAGGTGAAAGAACAGGCGTTGTTCGCGGTCGAAGAAGCGGACATTATCATACACCTGCTCGACGGCAAAGAGGATATTAATCCATCCGACATAGAACTGGCGAATATCCTGAGGGCGTCCGGGAAAAAAATCCTTTGGGTTGCGAATAAAATAGACACTCTTGCGAAAGAAAACAAGGCCCTCGAATTTTACCGGATCGGGGCCGACGAAATTATTCCGGTATCCGCGATGTCGGGGTACGGCTTTGACGAATTCATGGATAAGATCATATCTTCCCTTTCCTTTGAGTCTCATCCTGCTCAAAGCGCCCCTCCCGCGGAAATCGCTAAAATCGCCGTAACGGGCAGGCCGAATGTCGGGAAGTCCACCCTGATAAATTCTCTCCTCGACAAAAAGAGACTTATAGTCAGCCCGGTTCCGGGCACTACGAGGGATTCTGTAGATTCGATATGTTCCTATTACGGGAAAAAATATCTGTTCATAGACACTGCGGGCATAAGGAAAAGAGGTAAGATATATTCCATAGAATTGTTTTCCGTTGTGAGGGCGGTAAAAAGCATAGAAAAGGCCGACGTTGCGATAATAGTCATCGATGCGTCGGAAGGGGTGGTCGAACAGGATAAAAGGGTAGCCGGCATCGTCGAGGAATACGGCAAGGGCGCCATATTCCTTTTAAACAAATGGGATCTTATAAAAGAGCCTGAAAAAGAATACAAAAGAATTACCGGCATATTGAACAACGCTATGTGGTTCATGAATTATGCGCCGTGCATTACGGTATCCGGACTCGAAAAAAAGAGGATAACCAAAATATTTCCGGTTATAGACGAGATCATCACCGAACGCAAAAAGCGCATACCCACTCCCGAACTCAACAAACTCCTTTCGCGTATACTCGCTTCAAAACCGTTCCCGTCTTACAGAGGCAGGGAGTTGAAGTTTTTTTATATAACCCAGACCGGAATCGAGCCGCCGGCCTTCACCATATTCGTCAATTATCCCGATGGCGTTAAGGCTCACCACATAAGGCATATAGAGAAAAAAATACGGGAAGCTTATTCTTTTAAAGGCACTCCCATACGTATCCATGTGAAGTCTCGCTGAAATATGGTAAAATAAATGGATAAAATCTCAGGGGAAGGCATGAACAATATTCTCGTTACAGGATGTTGCGGTTTTATAGGCTCTAAAGTTTCCGAAACGCTCCTCGGACGGCAGGCATCCGTCGTAGGGGTGGACAATATAAATAACTACTATGACCCGCGGCTGAAAGAATGGAGGCTTGAACAATTAAAGGGCATGGACAACTTCAGCTTTCATCAATGCGATATAGCGGACTTCAACTCCGTCAAAACGGTATTTTCGAATTATAAGATAGACGCGGTTATAAATCTTGCGGCTATGGCAGGGGTCAGGGCGTCCGTAGAAAACCCATGGGCGTATCTCGACACAAACCTGAAAGGCACGCTTAACCTCCTCGAATGCTGCAAAGACCGCAGCGTAAAGAAATTCGTTCTTGCATCGACGTCGAGCGTTTATGGAGACAATAAAAAAATGCCCTTCAACGTAAACGACAACACAAACCACGCGCTTGCGCCCTATGCGGCCACCAAAAAAGGCGCGGAAGTGCTGTGTTACAGTTATCACTACCTTTACGGCATGGATATAAGCGTTTTCAGATATTTCACCGTATACGGCCCGGCAGGCCGACCCGACATGAGCATTTTCAGGTTTATAAAAAATATAGACATGGGCAGGCCTATACCCGTTTTCGGAGACGGAAAACAGACACGGGATTTCACTTACATAGACGATATTGCGGACGGAACCATACGCGGGTTAAAGGATGTCGGGTATGAGGCATTCAACCTCGGCAATGACAGGCCGGTGGAACTGATGTACGTTATCAATCTCATCGAAGACCGACTTGGGAAAAAAGCGGACTTCCAGTGGCTTCCGCTGCACCCCGCGGATATAACGGCCACATGGGCGGACATCGATTTATCGAAACAGGTTCTCGGCTGGTCGCCGAAGACTTCAATAGAAAAAGGCGTTGAAAAGACCCTGTCGTGGTATATGGAAAACAGGGACTTTGTCAAAAGCCTGAAAGATTAGCTTAAGGAGGAGATTATGCAAAAAATACTTGTGGCCCATGACGGCTCCAAATCTTCGGATAAGGCGTTGAAAAAGGCGGTAGAACTTGCCGCCAAGTTTAATACTTCCCTTACGGTTCTATCCGTAATTCCGGAACTGTACCTTACGGAACTATCGAGCGTGGACAGGAACCGGATATTCGATGCCCTCTCGCGGGAGACTACCGAGGCCATGGAAAAAATACGGAAGTCCCTTTCGGGCAAGTCGATGGATGTTAAAACCCTCATAAGGCAGGGAGACCCCGCTGAGAAAATACTCGAGACCGCGCAAAAAATGAAGGCGGAACTGATTGTGACGGGCTCTCACGGCAGACACGGGACGAAGAAATTTCTCTTAGGCAGTGTTTCGTCAAAGGTTGTGGATTATTCCAAGTGCCCTGTGCTGGTAGTCAAATAGCTCATAGTTTTTCTGCCGTCAGCTATTAGCTATCAGCCGATTCATGCGAGGCATACCGTATTCTTGCCCGCCTTCTTGGCATTATAAAGAGCCCCGTCTGCCTTGGCTATCAATGCATTGAGATTATCGGCGTCCATATTATACGTAGCGACGCCGAAGCTTGCGGTTATGACATCCCTTTTCTCTCCGTGCCCCACAGTTAAATGGTTTGCCTCTATGGACGTTCTTATGCGTTCCGCCACTTCAAAGGCGGTCGTCTTATCGGTATTGGGCAGGGCAATAATAAATTCCTCTCCGCCGTATCTCACGCCGATATCGGACAAACGGATATTTTTACCTATAGCGTATGAAATACCCCTGAGAGCCGTATCCCCGGCTCCGTGGCCGTACGTGTCGTTAAAATCCTTGAAATTATCTATATCGAGCATTATCAGACTTAATGCGTGATTATTCCTGTCGGCTATGGCTAACTGCTTTTCGATGAATGCCTCGAAATAACGCCTGTTATAGAGACCGGTAAGCGGGTCTATGATGGCAAGCTTCTTGTTGAGATCGAGCAGTCTCATGTTATTTACCACAGGCGCAAACAGCGCTATAAAGCCGTCTATAGTCTCCTTTATATCATGCGTGAAGAAGCCCGGCGATTTGCTGTACAAATGAAGAATGCCGGTTATGGAGCCTCCGATGTTCAAGGCAAAGCAGTAATAGCTCCCGGATTTAGCGGCAAGCCTTTGATACGGACAGGCATATTCAATCGACAGATCGTTTGCAATGAAACTCCCCGCGTATATGTAAGCCTTGCATTTATCCAATCCGGGAAACGCGATCTCCTGAAATCCCGATTCATTTACGCTAATCACGTATTCCACGCGTTTCCTGTCCTCATCTATATTTAACAAATAAGCAGCGTCTATTCGGCCCTCTCCCTTTCTCAGAATAAGCAGGTAATGTTTAAGTATTCCGTTTACCTCCTCCTCCGTCAATGCCCTCGTAAGATCCTTGTAAAAAGACGCTATGGTATTAAGAGTATTGTGAGTCGATTTGAGATCGGTAACGTCCGTTATAAAGGCAAACGCTCCGGTCGCCTTGCCTGAGGAGTCGGTCATAGGCGATGCGGATACGATAGCATAAATATCCGAGCCCGCCTTATGCTTGAGGGTTATTTCATAACTTTCCGATATTCCCTCCTTCCTTCTTTCCAGCGCATGCTCGAACACCGCCTTGTTTTTTTCGTCTACGAGATCATATATGCTTTTGCCTATCAGTTCTTCTTCCTTGTAACCGAGGAACGTGGAAAGAGACCTGTTGACCTTCAGTATGATTCCGTCCAGTCCGACCTCCCAGTATCCTTCCTTGGCGGTTTCGATCACCTTCTGATTCCTTTTTTCGAGGTTGTAAAGTTCCGTAATATCGGTGAGTACCTGGACTATCTCTTCTATTTCGTTCTCATTATTTACCGTAGGCGTTATGCTTGCCGTAACCCATGCAATAGAGCCGTTCTCCTTCCGCACGCCCCGTATCACATTCTTTATAGCAACGCGCCTTTCAATCGAGCGCGATACGCACAGATTATCCGTATCGAGGACGCGTCCGGTTTCATCCATGACCGAAATTTTAAGGGAGTTGTAGTGTCTTCCTACAACCTCGCTCTTTATCATGCCGAATATGTCGAGCGCGGTCCGGTTTATCTCTTTTATAATTCCCTCCCTGTCGTATATAACAAGGCCTTCCGAAAGGGTCTTTATAATGTTTTCAAAACGGTTCCTCTCGCCCTTTATATATTCGGCCTCCACAAACCTGTCCGTTATGTCCTTAAAAATTCCGTTGGCCGCGAATTTCCTTACCCTGAACGAACCGTCTATCACCTTATCTTTAAGATGGAATATAAAGGTAGTCACAACGGGACTGCCGTTTGCAAGTTTTACGAACTCGGCCCACTGCTCGCTGTTTTTAAGCAACTGCACAAACGGTATTCCCATAGCGCTGTCTGCGCCGTCGAAACCGAGTTCCTTCGCGCCGTGCCTGTTCACATACAGTATTGTTCCTTCATCGTTCAATTCGAATTCGATAAATCCGGTCTGAAGCATATCGAGGGATTCTTTAAACCTCTGCAACTGGTCTTTTATCCCTTTTGTGATATTTTCATGAAGAAGGCTTATTATATCGGTCTGGGTAACTATCCCGTTTAACTGCAGCCGGTCGTCAACAACTACCAGATGCCTTATTCCGCGCTCGTTCATTATCTTTATGGCGTCGTAAAGCAGCGTGTTGGAATTGACATATATAATATTTTTACTGCACACGTCCCTCACCGGAGTATCACCGGGAACCTTTTTGGTAAGAAGCCTTACAATGTCCCTTTCAGTGAGAATGCCGACGGTAGACTCTTCCGAAACCACAAGTATGCAGCTCCTCTTCTCCCCTGTCATTTTGCATATGGCGGACTTCAGGGTATCTCCGGGCGCAACCTTCAGTATCTCTTTCGTGCTTACGGTATCTATAGTAGTATGAACCTTGAAAAATTCTTCCTCCAATTTTTTTATGATGTCCGAATAGGTTATTATCCCCTTCAGCCTGCCCTTTCTGTCGGTAACGATAAGCCTCCTTATGCGACTCCTTTCCATCGTATCGAGGGCCGAAATAATATCCGCGTTTTTATAAATGGTAACCGGATTCTTCGACATGAGATCCGAGACGGCTATCCCGTTAATTCCATGTTCCGTGGCCGCTATCCTCGCTACATCCCGTTCCGTGATTATCCCTACCGGCATGCTCCCTTCGGTCACTACGATGCTGCTTATATTCTTATCGGCCAGTCTTTCGACCGCCTCGCTCAAGGTACTTTCCTTGGGCACGGCGACTATATCCGCCGTCATCAGTTCATATACTCGATGCACCGACATTTATCGCCTCTCCTTAATAAATAGTTTCAAAGCTTCCCCGTATTTCATGGGAACGAACCCGAAAGACTTTTCTACGGACTCCTTATCGCAAATATTATCGAGTTGAAGCAGGCTCAACTGCTCTGCGGTAACGGAAGGAATTTTTTTGCCTAAAAAATTTCCTATCCCCTTTGATATTCCGTAAAACGGCAGGCTCATTTTTATGAACTTGATCGGAATATGAATGACGGGTTTGCTTATACTTAGGGCTTCCATAAGCTGAAGGACTATTTCATTGTATGTAAGATGTTCCGGTCCTCCGAACTCGTAAATCCGTGATCCGTAATCCGTGTTCCGTAATCCGTTTAAAAATAATGTCATAAAACACTTCACCCAATCTTCCACGTATATCGGCTGTAATTTTGCCTTGCCGCTGCCCGGAACAGGAATAAAAGGCCCCACCCTTACAAGCTCTTTAAGTTTTTCGGTAAAACCGTCGCCTTCTCCCACTACAAGGGACGGCCTGAAGATTGTATATGCTATGCCGCTTGCCTTTACAATCTCCTCGGCCTCGGCCTTTGTTTTGTAATACTTGGCCCATGACGCCGCAGAAGCTCCCAGCGCACTCTGATAAAATATATGCCTCACGCCGGCCTTCCGCGCTTCATCTGCAAGATTTCTTGTGCCTTCCACATGAACCTTTTCAAAGGTCATGCTTCCCTTTTCTTCGATTATACCTACGAGATGAATAACAGTATCGCAGCCGTCGAGCTTCCCCTTAAGGCTCTCCCTGTCCGTAATATCACCGATAGCCGCCTCGAATCCGAGAGATCTGCAAATCAGCGCCTTATCTTCAGACCTCACGAGGCACCGGGCATTGCATCCTTTTGCTCCGAGCGCATTCATCAGATGTTTGCCTATAAATCCTGTTCCGCCTGCTATAAAAAACATCATTCCACCGCCCAAATCAATCGGCTCTAAGTTTAAGAATATTTAAAACCGCTCAAATTAAGCCATCATTTTCTTTAACCTTTCAAACGATAACCTTTCTATCTCCCTGTGCAGACTGTTCCCATGCGCGTCCATCGTAACCATAGCCGGAAATTCCTCCACCTCAAGCTGCCACATCGCCTCGGGCTCGCCGAACTCCTCTATCTTCCATCCTCCTGCTGTGCCCTTGATCCTGTCCGCAAGATATGCCGCCGCTCCGCTTATGGTATGCAAATAAACGCACCCGCATTCCTTCAGCGCGGCGAGGGTTTTATCCCCCATTCCGCCCTTGCCTATAATACCCCTTATTCCGTACGCCTTTATAATGTCGGCTTCATACATCTCAACCCTCATGCTCGTTGTAGGCCCCGCGGCTATAAGCTTATAGGCATCATCTGTTTTGGAAATAATCGGACCGCAGTGATAGATTATTCCTCCTTCGAGGTCAAAGGGGATTTCTTTTTTGTCCGGCCTTTCGTGAAAAAGGAATTTATGTACACTGTCGCGGCCGGTAACAATCCGTCCGCTGATAGAAACAATATCTCCGATCTTGAGATTGAGGACAATATCTTCCGTCAAAGGCGTATTTATTTTTTTGACCGCTGATTTTTCTACCATATAAGCCTTCCCCTTCTGTTGGCCCAGCATGAGAAAGAGACATCGACAAAATAAGACGCGGGATGACGGTGTCCCGCCCCGATCTTCACTCCAATGACGGTAGTTTCGCCCCCCAGTCCGGCAACGCCTATGCCGAGACCGTTGATGTCGCTTAAAATCCTCTGTTCGAGTTCGGTTATCGCATTATCAGGATTGTTATCCGTAATCCTTCTCATCAACTGAATCTTCGATAAAAACGCGACCTGATCCTTTGCCCCGCCTATGGCGACGCCGATAGTGTAAGGCGGACAGCCCTTGCCCTGCGCCTTAAAAACCGCATCCAGCACGCATTTTCTCACGCCGTCAAAATCGCGCTCCGCCAAAACTTCAAGGTCGCCGGCTTTTTGACCGACGGCTAATGACTGCGGCAATTTATAGGTCTGACCGAGGTTCTCGCTGCCCCCGCCCTTTAACATCAAATCCACTATCAGGAACTGATCTTCCGTTTCATCCATATAAATAAGCGGGAAGTGATCGCCCGTGTTATCGCCGGTGTTCTTCCCTGTTACTATGTCGACGGCATTCGGCCTGAGGGGAACTTTTTTCGTAGCTATGCGCGTGGCTTCCATAACAGTCTCTTTTACCAGTTGATGGCTGATTCCTTTAGGCACCTTAATAAAAAAAACCGGGAAGCCCGTATCCTGACATATAGGGCGTGATGTGGTCCTCGCAAGGGATATATTGCTGAGGATTATCTCCATAGATCCCTTCGCAAGAGGAGACGTTTCGCGCGAATACGCGTTTTTTAACGCCTCCTCCACGTCGCTCGGAACGGATACGGCAACCTTTTTGTAAAGTTCTATTATGCCGTCGCGGAGCTTAAGCATCAGGAAATATCCGCCGGCGAAAATACCGTTTCATCCCTGAACGCCCTTATGAGATACACAGTCTTCATAACCTCGGCGTCCGTCACATCGACCATCGCGGCATCGAGCCCTGCGCCGGCAAGGTAACAGAGAAATCCCGCATTCACATGCGGTTTCAGTTTCTTCGGCAGCCCTGTCGATACATTAGAAATCCACGCAACCGTGTTTATAGGAGGATCGACCATCTCGACCAGAGCCCTTACGCATTCATGGGTATTGAGGAGATGTTCCTGCCCCATGCCCCCGGCTATATGCACTACCGAGGGATCCGCGAATAACCGCTCATTCGGTATATCGGCGGCATTGGCCTTTTCTATCAACTCTTCGAGAATAAGGAGCTTGGCCTCTATGGTTGTCGGCACGATCCCCTTCAATGCCCTGATTATAAGGCTTGCCTTAAACCTGTTCGTAATATCGAGAATATCATCGCAGCTTTTTTCGTCCGCGGAAAGATAGTTTATCAGCGGAGGCTCCTTGCACAGGGTAAGCGTTTTTTCCAATGCCCTTGCGTTCCTCGAATCGAGACATAAAGGCAGGCCTGACGCCTCCTGAACCGTTTCCGCAACCATCGGAAGCGTCTCTTCGTCCCCTATGCCGTCGGTGGAACACTGCACATTGATAAAATCCGCTCCTTTTTCGGCAAGCGACTTTGCGATTGCGGCTATCGTTTTTCTGTCCCGGCCATTGACCGCCTCCATATAAGCCTTGTTCCTTGAGTTAAGATTCTCCGCTATAACAAGCATAAAACACCTCCTGCTGTTCTTATAATGAGAAGTATATCAAAAAGCGGGGTGTTGCGCTATCGCCTGACGTTCAAAATGCCGTCCATCTGCGATATCTTATTCACGAGGCCGGCGAGCTGTCTCCTGTTCTTTATTTCGAGGATAAGCTCGAACAGAGCCCTTTTATCGTAAGTTGCGTTAGCCTTAAGAGAACTTATGTTCACATCCACCGATGATATCAATGCGCTTAGATTTGCAAGTATTCCCGGCTTGTCCATCGTTTCGATATACAACCGCGTAGGAGATGTAATATCGCTGTCATGGCTCCATTCGACCTCGATAAGCCGTTCGCCGTCCACCGCTGACCTCTCGATATTGTCGCACTCCCTGCGGTGTATCGTAACTCCCTTTCCCTTTGTTATGAACCCCACGATATTGTCTCCGGGGACAGGGAAACAGCATTTCGCTACATGATACAGCACGTTGTCCACTCCCTTTATGCTGATGACGCTCTTCTTATCCTTGGGAGTCTTTACGAGTTTCGGGAGTTCCGCCTCCCCGCTCTTTTCGAAGGCGAGCCTGTTGACGACCTGATGAGCCGATATCTTGCCGTATCCTACGGAGACGTAGAGGTCTTCGATGGAATTGTGGCTGAAGTGCTTTAATGCCTCTTCCATCTTTGCCGACTTAAGGATCGAAAGAGGGAGGCTGTGTCTCCTTACTTCCTCCCCCACGAGGTTCGTTCCGAGTTCTACGCTCTGCTTCCTCTCCTCGGTCTTTATCCATTGCTTTATCCTGCTCTTCGCCCTCTGAGTGACTACGAACTTAAGCCAGTCCTTGCTCGGCCCATGAGACGGCGACGTCATTATCTCCACTGCATCCCCGCTGTTCAGTTTATACCGCAGCGGCACTATCCTTCCGTTAACCTTAGCGCCTACGCATTTATGCCCGACCTGCGTGTGAATGGCATACGCGAAATCCACCGGCGTAGAATCCACAGGGAGTTCTTCGATCTCGCCCTTAGGCGTAAACACGTATACGGTTTCGGGAATCACCTCTCCCTTGACTGCCTCGAGGAATTCCTTCGCGTCCGATATATCTTTGACAAGGTCCCTGAGCCACGCTATATATCTGGTGTTCTTTTTATCTATGCCGTCTTTTTCCTTGTATCTCCAGTGGGCCGCAATCCCTTCCTCCGCTATATCGTTCATGTCCCCGGTCCTTATCTGGAACTCGACCCTGTCTCCGCCCGGGCCCATAACTGTGGTGTGAAGAGATTGATACATGTTCGATTTCGGAAGGCTGATAAAATCCTTAAACCTGCCGGGCACAAGGGGCCACAGCGAATGGATAATGCCGAGTATGTCGTAACAATGACCGACGGTGTCCGTTATAATCCTGAGGCCTATGACGTCATGCACCTGCTCGAATGGTATCTTCTGCTTGACCGTCTTCTGATAGATGCCGTAAAAATGTTTCACCCTTCCTTTTATCTTTGCCGATATGCCGGATGCGGTCAATTTATCTTCGATTATTTTTTTTACCTCATCGATATATTTCTTTTGCTCTTCCTTGCGTTTCGCGACCTTCTTCTGGAGGTCATTGAAAAGGTCGGGCATCAGCGTCCTGAAGCTCAAGTCCTCGAACTCCGTCCTCAACCACCCCATTCCGAGCCTGTTGGCGAGAGGCGCGTAGATATCGAGGGTCTCCTCGGCTATCCTCCTCCGTTTATCTTCAGGAAGGTGATCGATGGTCCTCATGTTATGAAGCCTGTCCGCGAATTTAATAAGGATAACCCTCACATCCTTCGACATGGCAAGGAGCATCTTCCTGAAATTCTCTGCCTGCGCCTCTTCCTTTGTTTTAAACTCGACCCTGCTCAGCTTTGTCAGCGCATCTACCAGAAAAGCCACCTCGCTGCCGAACATATCCGTTATATCTTCCGTCGATGTACCGGTATCTTCTACGGTATCGTGGAGAAGGCCTGCGGCAATAGTCGAGGTGTCTAACTTCATATCCGCAAGAATATCCGCCACCGCGAGCGGGTGGTGTATATACGGCGACCCCTCGACGCGCCTCTGGCTGCAGTGAGCCTCTCGCGAAAAAACATAAGCCTTCTTTATTATCTCGACGTCGGCCTTCGGGTTGTAGGAGAGCACTTTTTCCGTCAGTTTGTTTATTGTAGCCATATTTTCATTATACCTCTTTTGAAATATGTTAAGATAGTTGTCATGGATAAGCTTATTATCAGAGGCGGAAAACAGCTTAAAGGAGAAGTTTCGATAAGCGGCGCTAAAAACGCGGCGCTTCCCATAATGACCTCATCGATTTTGGCATCCGGCAGGAGCGCCTTCGCGAGAATACCGGATCTTATGGATGTCAGGACAATGGGAAGACTCCTGTCGAACATGGGAGCGAGCTATTCTTATAATGAAGGCTCGGCAACCATCGACAGCGCTTCAATGAACAAATTCGAGGCCCCTTACGAATTGGTAAAGACCATGCGCGCGTCGGTTTTAGTGCTCTGCCCGCTTGTGGCGAGGTTCGGAAGGGCAAAGGTCTCTCTGCCCGGTGGATGCGCCATCGGAGCAAGGCCCATAAATCTTCATCTCATGGGTCTCGAAAAGATGGGCGCAAAGATCAGGCTCGAATCGGGCTACGTCATCGCAAAGACAAGCCGCTTAAAAGGCGCATCCATCTACCTCGACACCGTTACGGTAACAGGCACCGAAAATCTTATGATGGCTGCGGTTTTAGCAAAAGGCACGACGATCCTCGAAAACGCCGCGCGCGAACCGGAGGTTATCGATCTCGCAAACTGTCTTATTTCGATGGGCGCCAGGATAAACGGCGCGGGCGAAAGCGTTATCGAAATAGAGGGAGTCGATGAACTCAAGCCGCTGAAAAATTACGCGATAATCCCGGACAGGATAGAGACCGGAACATTCATGAGCATAGCCGGAATAACCGGAGGCGATCTGGTTCTGAAAGACTGCAGGCCCGAACATCTCGACGCGGCAATGATGAAGCTGAAGGATACGGGAGTTATATTCAAAGAAACAAAAAGGGGATTAAGGGTAATAGGCCCGAAAAACCTTATTGCTAAAGACGTAAAGACTATACCCTATCCGGGCTTTCCGACCGATATGCAGGCGCAGTTCATGGCGATGATGACGATAGCGAAAGGCACGAGCGTTATAAAAGAGACCATATTCGAAAACAGGTTCATGCATGTGGCGGAACTCAAAAGGATGGGGGCGGACATAAGCATAGACGGCGGAACTGCCGCTATAAAAGGCGTTGAAAAACTCAGAGGTGCCCCTGTCATGGCAACCGATCTGCGGGCGTCCGCGTCTCTTGTAGTCGCCGCGTTACGCGCCGAAGGAGAGACCGTAATACACAGGATATACCACCTCGACCGGGGATATGAAAAGATGGACGAGAAACTCAAAAAGGTCGGGGCGGATATAGAGAGAGTAAAAGGCTGACCGAAAGTTCTTCAGCATCGGCATATCCAAAATTTCAATTGACAAAATCCTTATTTCCACTACACTTATGATATAAATCATAGCGCGCGATTGCACTCCCGTATAAAATTAATCGACTCTTTAAAAAGGGGATTGGGAAGCGCCGATACTCGGCGCCCGTTTTCAGTAAGCAACAATCTTAGGGAGGTGCGTATGAGCAACAAGGGAGCAAGGAATCTCTTCATCTTCGGCAGTCTCTTCTTCTTCCTCATCTTTATCGTTCTTACCTTCGATACGATGGGGAAGCTCGACAAGAGGGCTCCGGAGATTACCGAAGAGGTAAATGCAGGGAAGATGGCGTGGCATAAGTACGATTGTATCGGATGCCATACCATCTTTGGCAACGGGTCGTATTTCGCGCCCGACATGACAAAGGTAGCTGAGAAAAAACCGAAAGGGTATCTCAAGCAGTTTTTGATGGATCCGAAGGCGGTCAATCCCAAGGCATCCATGCCGAAGCTGGGCATTACTTCCGATGAAGCGGACAAACTTATATCCTTCCTCGAATGGATATCAAAGGTAGACACCAACGGCTGGCCTCCTAAACCTATATTGGCCGGCGCTGTCGGCGTAGCGGTTAAGGAACTCACGGAAGGGCAGAAGGTCTACCAGTCGCTCGGATGCTCGAACTGCCATATGATCAGCGGCATAGGCGGGACAACAGGGCCCGACCTCACCGGCGTTGGAAGCAAGAGGGACGGCGCATGGCTCTCAGGCCACTTCAAAAACCCGAAGGCGTATGTGCCGAATTCGGCTATGCCTGCGTATGGACATTTGAACGAAAAAGACCTGAATGTCCTTACGGATTATATGGTCTCACTTAAATAGGAGGTGATGTAAAAATGACGATAAAACATGAAAGCCAAAAGATAGCGCAGAACTTTTATACGTTCGCCGTGCTTTTGTTTCTGGTTCAAGTAGTAGTAGGCATAATAGCCGCATTGCAGTTTATGTGGCCTGACTTCTTTATCCTGAACTTCAATATTATAAGGTCGCTTCACATCAATGCACTGGTTGTATGGCTCCTTGTAGGAATGATGGGAGCGACGTATTACGTTGTCCCGGAAGAATCCGAAACCGAGATATGGAGCCTCCCGCTCGCGAAATTCCAGTTTTGGGCAACCGTTGCAGCAGTAACAGCAGTGGTTCTCGGCTACATTATTATGGGATTATACCCGCAGGCAAACACCCTTGTATTCGGCACACGGCTTTTAAATGAAGGCAGGGAATATATCGAGGCTCCGCGCTGGGCAGACATCCTGATTGTTGTCTCGATTCTCCTCTTTCTTTTTAACAACTTCATGACAATGCTCAAGACAAAGAAATGGACAGGGATACAGGGAGTTCTCCTCGGCGGACTCACAGTGCTGGCCCTTATGTATTTACCCGGCATGTTCTATACAAAGAGCATGGTAAAAGATCAATACTGGTGGTGGTGGGTAGTCCACCTCTGGGTGGAAGGCGCTTGGGAAGTCATTGCAGGCGCGCTGCTCGCCTTCATGCTAATGAAGACAACCGGCGTAAAGAGGGAAGTTGTAGAGAAGTGGATGTACATCGAAGTAGGGCTCGTCATGTTCACAGGCATTCTCGGAATAGGTCATCACTACTATTGGATAGGAACCCCTTCTTACTGGCTGTGGATAGGCGGTATATTCAGCTCGCTCGAACCCGTCCCGCTTCTCATCATGGTATGGGACGCATTCAGAACTACAAGAGAGACGAGGGTCGTAACGAATAAGGCGGGGCTTTACTACACTGTTGCACACGCCATATTCAATTTCGTGGGCGCGGGACTTTGGGGAGTCATCCATACGCTTCCTCAAGTGAACAAATGGACTCACGGCACGCAGATAACGACGGCTCACGGACACTTGGCCTTCTACGGCGCATACGTTCTCCTGGTGCTCGCTATGATATACATAACGCTTCCGGCGATCAGGGGCGTGAAGGAATTCAACCCGTCACGGGCATTTAAATCGTTCTGGATAATGACCATTTCGATGGTATTCATCGTCCTCACAATAACCGGCGCGGGAATGGTGCAGACATACATGGAAAGGCTCATGGGCCTCGATTATGTCGCCGTTAAAGCGAACTATAATCTATGGTTCTGGATATTGAGGGCCGTATTCGGAGTCGGCTTCCTCTACGGAGTAGTGATATTCGTCATAGACTACTTCAAGCTCGGCAAAGAACGGACATAATATCTCCCGGAAAGGGGGCTGCTTAGGCAGCCCCCTTTTTTATTTGGTATAATATCGCAATGCGTAATGACATATAGTACATGTCTGCTTCAACGCCTTTATAAGTGTTGTTTTTTATGTAAAGCAAAGATGCCGTATGCTTTATCAAACAGATGCCGCCGATGCGAAGGACGGATATAAGAGAATGTGGATAAAAAGTTTCGTTGATAAAGTCATTGAAGCGGACCTGCACTATATGTTGAAAAACTCGCTTATAAGAATCATTACGCTGCTTATTATTTTTACTGTTCCTGCTGTAAGCCACGCAACAACGGAATACGCGCGTCAGACGGGGCTTCGATGCGTGGAATGCCATGTCGATGCAACAGGCGGCGGAAAGCTTACGGAGACGGGAGAAAGGTTCATCGAAGAGATGAAGGTAAAGGGCCTCTACAAACCTTTATCGAAAACTCAGAAGGTCATAAGGTTTTTTGTCGGATATGTACACATGTTAACTGCGATTGCGTGGTTCGGCACAATCCTCTATGTTCATATACTTTTAAAACCAGCGTACGCTGCCCGGGGTCTGCCGAAGGGCGAGTTGTTTTTAGGCTGGCTTTCCATAATAATTCTATCCGTTACCGGCATTCTCCTTGCCATATCGAGAATACCTTCATGGGAGATTCTATACACGACAAGATTCGGCATTCTCCTGAGCATAAAGATAATCTTGTTTATGATAATGGCTTCGACCGCGGCCATAGTCACCTTCATCATAGGGCCTAAACTAAGGAAGAAAATAACCGCTGCCGGTATGCCTAAATCAAAAAAAGAATTCACCATCGAAGATTTGCACAGTCTTGACGGCAAAGAAGGAAGGCCCGCATACGTTGCTTACAAAGGCAAAATATACGATGTAACGGCAAGCAGACTATGGAAAGGAGGGGATCATGTCAGGAAGCACCTCGCCGGACATGACCTTACTGATGCGCTGAAAACCGCTCCTCACGGAGAAGAGAAAATATTATCTATGCCGGAAGCCGGGATATTGGTAGAGGCCGGGGTTAAAGAGACAAGACCCATGCCTGTAAAAATATTCTACATCATGGCTTATACCAATCTCGTCTTTGTTTTCCTGATAACGTTCATCATAGCGCTGTGGAGATGGTGGTAATCCCAATTTTCGTCGTATGATTTAACTCATATCGCCTTACCTTCCCCTCATGGTATAAATAAATCATGAGAGGCGCGAAATCATTGCACATATACAGAAGAATCACGCAGTTAGGCTTTATACTCTTTGTCTTTCTCATGCCCGTCTTCGACATACTGAGGTATGATACAACTGCGAAAGAACTCTATTTATTCGGAGAGGTCTGGTCACTCGGGTTAAAGGACGGCATTCTGCTCGATCGATCAATCGGCGGCGCAACCCACGTTGCGGTTCAGTTTTTTCTTAAGGCTATCCTGCCGTGGGTTATAGTCCTTTCGATATTCCCCGTGCTCGGCCTGCTGCTCGGAAGATTCTTCTGCGGATGGTTATGTCCCGAAGGGGCATTATTCGAGCTTGCGGATTTTTTGAGCTTGAAACTGCTCGGCAGAAGAAGCCTTTACAAAAATAAACCTAACGATCCTGAAATAAAAAGAGGGCATAAACTCTTATACGGGACATTGGCCGTTCTGTCTCTCCTCATCGTGCCGCCGCTCACCGGCATAGCGCTTACAGGCTATTTCATAGCGCCGAAAACCATCTGGCATCAGATAACAACAGGCAGTCTTACATTCGGGGTAGAGGCGGGAATAATCGGTGTATCGATATACATGCTCATCACATCCATCCTCGTGCGCCATACTTTCTGCAAATACGTATGCGCCGCCGGCCTGATGCAGATGCTCTTCGGCTGGATAAGCCCCGTATCCCTCGGGATAAAATTCGACAGGGAAAACCTCTCGAAATGCACGGACTGCAAAGGATGCGAAAGGGTATGCCTTATGAACGTCAAACCGAGGCTGCCGAAAAAAGACATCAACTGCGTGAATTGCGGGGAGTGCATAACCGCCTGCAAAAAGGAACTCGGCGACGCCTGCCTCTTCAGCTACACCTTCGGGGATAATGTTGCTGAAGATGCCACAAAGGATATGGCTCAATTTCTGCAGCTAAAACACGGGTTACCTCGACCCGGCGAGAGTCGATAGCGGAAGCCGGGCGGAACTATATGGCAAAAATATTATGGTCAGATACTGATTTACACTTGCATTGAGGTAGTTATTTAGCAAAGAAATTGAGCCGTATCCTTTTATTACAAATACCTCTCGATTATTATATTCACCTTAGTCCCCCTGCCCGGTTCGCTCTCTATTCGCATGCCCCACTCATGGGCATTCACGAGATGCTTGACGATGGCAAGACCGAGCCCTGTCCCGCCCAATTCCCGCGACCTTGTCCTGTCAACACGGTAAAATCTTTCTCCGAGCCTGTGCAGATGGCTTCCGGGGATGCCGACACCCGTATCCTGAACATAAAGAGCAAGCACGCCTCCCGAGTAGTCCATGCCTACCGTTACGCCGCCTATTTCAGTGAACTTAATGCTGTTGTCGACGAGATTGAGTATTATCTGAATAAGCCTGTCTTTGTCCGCGTGTATCTCCTGTATTCCTGCGGCTATGGACTTTTTCAAATAAAGCCTTTTTTTGTCCGCCTTTTCTTTGAGAGTCATAAATACGGTATCCACGACCTGTTCGAGGCTTACAGGAGCTTTTTTAATCGATATATCGCCGAGTTCTATTCTCGAAAGAGTGAGCAGATCGTCCACAAGGCTGTTGAGCCTTTCGCTGTGGCCTTTTATCATACCCAAAAATCTTGCGGCATTCTCTTTGTCTTCAAGCGCTCCGTCAAGAAGCGTCTCAGCAAACCCCTTAATCGCAGTTATAGGCGTCTTTATCTCATGAGACACGTTCGCTACAAAATCCTTTCTCATTTCTTCGAGCTGCCTCAGCCTCGTAATATCGTGCAGGGTAAGCACCGCTCCGTTTATTATATCCCTCGAATATACCGGCACTGCCGTAGCGATAAGATACATATCCCCGCGAGGCCTCGATACCGTAATTTCCTCGGAAACTATATCTCCCGAATCCATCGCTTTCCTGAAACCATCCACGAACTGCGCGTTCCTCAAAACTTCCACTATCTGTTTTCCCTCTATGTCCTTTGCCTCGGATATAAGGTCCCTGAATGCCTGATTAACAAGGATTATCGTGCCGCGCCCGTCCGCTATAAGCACGCCGTCGGACATTCCCCTCAATATCGCTTCCATCCTCCGCATTTCGGCTTCGGCAAAATCGAGGCTCGACCTCGTCTTTTCCATTATAGACGCTATATCGCTCACGACACCGGCGAGATCGGGGTTGCCGATAGAAAATAATCTCGCGTTGAAATTCCCCGCAGACAGCTCCTTCAAAAAATAAGAGATATCCTTTATCGACATTGAAATGCCGGTTAAGCGGGCGACTAAAAATATTACCGCGATGGAAAGGATTATGATTATTAAAAGCTCATGGTTCATGGCTCATGGCTCATAGAAAAAAATAATTGCTATGAGCTATCAGCTATGAGCTATCAGCTATGATTCGATTAGGTAGCCGATGCCGCGCATGGTCTTTATATACTTCGGATTATTAGGGTCTTTTTCTATCTTTACCCTGAGCCTTCTTATATGGACGTCCACGGTCCTCGGCTCCACATATACGTCGCTGCCCCATACCGCATCGAGCAGTCGATCCCTGTTGTAAATCTTATTCGGCCTTTCGGCGAGGTATAGAAGCAGCTTAAACTCGGTGGCGCTCAATTTTATCTGCCGCGTATCTACAGTAACCGTATATTTCTCTTTATCTATGACCATGTCTCTTACCTTTAAAATTCCTGATGCCGCCGATTCGACAGCAGGTTCCGCCTTCTCCGCCCTTCTCAATATCGCCTTTGTCCGGGCCGCAAGTTCCCGGGTGCTGAAGGGTTTAGTGATATAATCGTCCGCCCCCATTTCAAGACCGAGCACCTTATCGAATTCCTCGCCCTTTGCGGTCAGCATTATGATGGGCAGACGCGATGTGTTCGGCGCGTTCCGGATCATCTTACAAAGCTCAAGCCCCTGAATGCCCGGAAGCATGAGATCCAATATCACGAGGTCATACTTGTTTTTCTTTATCTTCTTTAAAGCATCCTCTCCGTTATACGAAGAATCCACGGCAAAGCCTTCTTTTTTCAGGTTGTACGAGATAAGCTCGACTATGTCCGCTTCATCGTCTATGACAAGTATCTTCTTCATTTCGCTAACGCCCTTTGCTTAACGCCTTTGTTATATCTTCGATATTAATGCCCTTCCGAATGCTCACCGTTCCTATTTTTTCGGGAAGAATAAACTTCATCTCTCCGGCCTCGGTCTTTTTATCGAGCATCATGTGAGGAATAAGATTATCTGCATTCAGGCCCTCCGGCAGTTCCGAAGGAAGGCCGTAAGAGTCTATCAACGCCTTTATCTCCGACACCTGCTTAGTATCCATGAGTCCCGTTATTTCGGACAGCCTTGCCTCGATATGCATGCCTATCGCGACCGCTTCGCCGTGCAAAAATTTTGAATATCCGGTCCCGGTCTCTACGGCATGTCCGACGGTATGACCGTAATTGAGGATCGCCCTTAATCCGGATTCCCTTTCGTCTTTGGAAACAACCTCTGCCTTTATCCCGCATGAGCGTTTGATGATATGCGTTAAGCGGTCGGCATCGAGCGTCAGGATGGCATCTCTGTTCTTTTCAAGAGATTCAAAAAGCTCCTCATCCCATATAACGCCGTATTTTATTATCTCCGCGATGCCGCACAAAAGCTCCCTTTTGGGCAAAGTTTTGAGCGTATCGATGTCTATCCACACGAGCTTAGGCTGATAAAAAGTGCCTATCATATTTTTGCCTGATTCATGATTTACGCCTGTCTTGCCGCCTACGGAACTGTCCACCTGAGAAAGAAGGGTTGTAGGAACCTGAATGAAATGAATACCCCGCATGTATATCGACGCCGCAAAGCCTGTTATATCTCCTATCACCCCTCCACCGAGAGCGATAACGCAGGAATTCCTGTCGAGTTTGTTTTTTAAAAACTCCGTCAGTATTTGGTATGTCTGGTTGTAATTCTTATATATCTCGCCGTCCGGGATGATGACGCTAAAGCACTCGAAGCCTGCGTTTCTAATCGAATTCATAACAGCATCGCCATACAGCTTAAATACCGTCGGATTGCTCACAATCGCGGTCTTAGGGCTGAAGCGGAATTCCTTCATGCGCTCCCCGATGCCGGAGAGAATTCCGGCGTCGATTACAATGTCATAGCTTCTCTCGCCGAGATCAACTTTTACCGTTTGCATTTCATCTCCGGTTTATAAGTATATTCCCACATACTGTTTAAAATAATGCTTCTAACATCAACTTCATGGGCATAAGTTATTTTCATGTTGTCTCTTCAATTATTCTTTTTACATTTTTTTCCAAAGGTTCCAAATCTTCTTCTATTGTCTGCCAAACTATATCTAAATCTACGCCGAAGTATTCGTGTATCAAACGGTTTCTCATTGCGATAGTTTCCTGCCATGGAATTTCAGGATACATTTCTCTGATATTATGCGGGAGCTTGCTTGCCGCCTCGCCGATGACTTCAAAGCTTCTCACAACCGCTTTAATGGTCTTTTTATCGTTGGAAAAATCTTCTCTATTCATACCGGCAGTGAAATCCCGTATATCGCAAATGGATTCAAGGATATCATTCAGGTAATCCAGCAAAATTCTTTCCTCAGACATATCTGACCTCTTGTAAAATTCTTTTGCCGATATTGGGCTTGAGCGCTTTTTTGGTAACTATCTCTACAGGTGCGCCAAGTAGTTGAGACAGGGCGCACTCAAGCTTGAAGAATCTTACAAACCCTATCGGCTTCTCAAGTTCCACAAGAATATCTATGTCGCTTTTTTCATTCTGTTCACCCCTTACATACGAGCCGAATATGCCTATCTCTTTTAGGCCATACTGTTCTTTAAACTCGTCCTTGTGTTTCTGGAGCATATCTTTTATTTCTTCAAAGTTCTTCATTTTCACCTCTCTGTTAGAATTATACTTGTTTTTATACGATTAAACTCAAGCTTTCTCCCCGCTGTCCCGCCACATGCGGGATTTGATGGCCCTCATTCTCCCCACACCCCGGCAATCTTTGCCTTTATCTTTCCTTCAAAAATCTCAATCAGCTTCTTATTCGCCGTGCGCCAGATATTCTTTTGGCGTCAATATTTTTAAACCAAAAGGAATGTCGGTCAAATCAAGAAGGTCTTTGTCGCCTGTTATCAGAACGGCAGCGTTAGCTTCAAGACAGCATTCAAGCACCATATTATCTTTCGCATCTCTGCAGAGTTTAAGTCGTGTGCGCGGAAATACTATTTTTGCATTTACAACGAAAGCGGCAATGCCTGTAATTAATGTTTCTAATTGAAGATGGGTTATTTTACCTGCGGCCTCAAGCTCCAAAGGCACATTCCGATATTCGTTCAGGAGATTTGCAGAAACAAAAACATCGCCTTCCGCAGATGTTTTCTTGACAGCTTTTTCAGGAACACCGCCAAAAGCAAAGGCGGAAATAAGGACGCCGGTGTCAATGACTATCTTATTTCTTTTTTGCGTAAGCCTTTCTCCTTACTGTTTTAACTGCATCGTCAACATCTTTCATCGTCAGTTTCGTGCCTTTAAATGCCTCTTTTGCTACTTTAAAAGCAGCATCAAGCCTTTCCTCCGGTGAAAGAACCGAAAGAATATAGTCCTCCGGATTTATCTTTTTTGCTGTTGCAACGCCCATCACTGCACCTCCTGCATATTCATACTTATTATTATTCTATATCAATAGAGCATTTTAATCTATTCTCCCCACACCCCTGCAATCTTTGCCTTTGTCTTGTTTTCAAAAATCTCAATCAGTTTCTTATTCGCCTCAACGAGCTTTTGCTCTTCCTCAATCTGTGAAACAATTTGTTCTTGGACAGAGAGGGCAAGAATCATTATTTCGGAGCGGGGATGCCAAGCTGTCTGCAAATCTTGAAGGCAAGCAAATCGGCAATCTCGTTATGCCGCGGGATAGTGGTTGATTTTGAGTTATCGGCAAGGTTTATATAACGGCTGTGTTTTGCGCCTTCACGCAGAAGTGCGCAACCGCAATATTCAAGATGCCTGATAAGCTCTTTTCTTTTCATACTTCTATTTCTTCTAAAACAACCGATCTTTTAGGCAGCAAAGACAAGTCTACCGGTTTTTGCATTTCTGCAATTGCATCAATCAAATTTTCCCTTGCTTCTTCAATAGTCTTGCCTTGTGTCATAGCGCCGGGAACATCATCTGTCCATGCTACCCACCACTCACCGTCTTTGACAAAAGTCGCTTTTACCTTCATATCTGCCTCCTACTAACCGTATCTATTACTATTCTACAGTCTCTCCCCACACCACGGCAATAATCTTTTCAATCCGCCTTACCGCCGCTTGGCGTAAAGACGCATTACCTGTTGTCCTATTTTGTCCATACTTATAATTCTAAAGGTTGCCAATCCTCGCCATAGTCCTCTTTATTGAATTCATCAACTGCGTATTTTTGTTTAAAGTGTATATATTCTTTTTTAAAATCCTCATAAAATCGGGTAAGCTGCGCTCTTGTTACAGTCATCTTGAAGCATATTCCGTCTCCATAATAGGCAGATGCGCCTTTGAAATTGTAGACATCAAAAAACAGAATTATGTCAATGTAATCATCAGGCAACAATCCTTTTTCAGTCTTTTCCTTCTCTCGCTCAATCCTTTTTTGCTTAACTTCGTCTTTTTCTAATACCACTTTCCATTTGCTTTCCAAAAACGGGAAATGTTGTTCAGGATAGATTGCTATCGTTACATCAGGATCAAGAGACTCCCAATAATCAGGTTGATTGATCTGTAAGACTTTCTTTAGCAAGGGCAATATCCCGCACTCCCTATGTTCATTTGCGAGCATTGCTCCGGGACTTCTGCTGCCCCAATATTCATTTGAACGCTTGAGTATAGCGTCGTTTATAACGCTCTCACCTTGCCAGCAATAAAAAAATTCATATTCAACCCATCCATCCTGAAACCCCTTGTATCTGATTTCCAACGAAAGATCCTCTTGTTTCAAAATAGCCATCTGTAACCTCGCCTTTATATATCAATCCGCTTTGTCCCAAGTATCAATGCTTCTATCTCAGCTTTAATTTCGAGAGACTTCTTCTCAGCGGCTTCGCGCTCACAGGTAATTTCCGAATAAGCCTTTCTTACGCTGTTAATGATAGTCTTTTGAATCTCAACAGGGGGTAGAGGGATTTGCAGATTCGCAAGAAAATCAGCAGGAACACGCTGCTGTCCGGCAGAGCCGATAAAATATCTCTGTGCGGCTTGCCGCAAGTGACCGAGCCGGAGCAAAGTCCAAATATAATCTGGCATAAGCCTGTTTTTATCTTTTGATCTGATTACATGAAATTCTGTCGATCCGAAGCCAATGTCATTATTCAGGTTTCTTGCTACGGCACATTTCCCATTTTGCATACACGGCGTTATTTTGGCCCATATGACATCATCATTAATAAAACGTGTATATCCATTCTTTACTTCACGACATTTACGAATCTGTGGAGCCGCGATCTCTCCGGTCTTGTCGGACACAGCCTCCATAGGAATAAAGGAGACCAATTCATCATCAGACAACAAAACATTGTCCGTCGGATTTATAAAGGCTTCATCGGATAACACCACCATAGGATGCTTATGTGATAAGAGCAGTTCCGACAATTTCCATTTCCAACGGTTAAACTCTACACCCCATCTTTCAATTTCGTCCCAATAGATTAAAAAGGACTTCTGACGCTTTTCTAATGGATAAAGTTCAATCCCTGCGTCCTTGAGTGCCATTTCGGTGATGCTCTTTTCGAGAATGCTTACCTTTTCTATAGCCTCTCTAATTTCTCTTTGCGCCTTTACCCATCTATCAACAATAGCTTGCTGGATTGGCAGCGACGGTAAAGGGATCTCTAGAGATTCAAAATAATCAAGTTTCACTTCTTTCCGTCCCTCAGCGCCGACCTTATTTCTCCAAAGATGGGCTTTAAGAAAGCTTGCCTGTATTATGAGATGTAAGAATTTAGGAACAAGCATGGAATGATCAGGTTCATAGACTGCAAAGTGGTTTGTAACGATAACATTGCGCCATTGATCAGGCACAATGGCAACAGCTCCATTTTTTAAATCAATCTTCGCTACAACAATATCACCGGGTCTTGCAAAAAACAAATCCATCGTATATTCTCTTGTGGGCTCGACTTCACGACGATCAATAGAGCCGTCAAAATGAATGGTTATAGGCTGAAGGTCTGAAAATTTGAAAAGGTTACGATCAACTTTTTCTTTTCTTATTCTTAAAACTGTTCCAATTGGCTGCATGACGCCACTCGACCAATGCCACTTGATGCCATGAAAACTTGCAGGGTCCCAACGAGAAAAATGCTTGAACCAGACAGCAAAGGCTTTCGGAAAGTCTTGCACTGTTTCTGTCATGTCCATGATTCCTTAAGTATGAAGGCTTCTGGATTTTTTTGAAACTTTCTATAAAGTTCTAAACAATTTTCTTTCAAGCCGGAAGGCATATTATCATTCAGATAAAGCTCGTTGTAATCGGGCTCTCCTGTCGCAGTAATCCCGACCTTTTCAGCATCATACATGAAAATCGGATAATTAAATTTTTCTTTGAGAAGCGCTCTGGCTTCTTTTGTAATTATATCATCAAGCTCCTTGAGGGTTTTCTTTGCCTTATCTTTTTCTTCCTTGAATTTTGCATTCGCTTTTTTAGCTTTATTGAAAGCCTGCGCCTTTTGCTCTTTTGAATGATTCTTCATTCCCTCAGGCAAAAAGTCATTCTGATTATAGTTTGGCTTTGCTATAACCTCTTGAAGTTTGGTTTTCTCGTCCCTATGCTTCTCTTCGATTTCAATCAAGGTTGAAGCTTTCAGAGCATCGAATTTCGCCTTTCCCTTTTCTGTAAACTTTTGCATAAAAAGAAGAGAAGCCTTGACGCTCGCCCCGGATGAGAAAAAAGTCTCTTGGGGAAGTGAAATAACCGCTCTTATGAATGCTCTGTCTTCACAATATTCCCTGACATAAGCGAGTGAAGGATTGTTGAATATACCTTCCGGCAGGACTATCCCAAGCATGCCCCCAGATTTCAGCAATGCAAGACAACGCTCGATAAAGAGGATTTCTGTTTTGATCCTGTCTGTCTTGGGCAAGTCAAAGAGACTTAGAATAGATTTTCCGACAGCAGCCTTGACCTTATCTATCGCTTCTTTGTACAGCTTTCCGTAGTCAGTGCTGTATTTCTTTTCAACATCCTCAGGAATGGCCACATGGGATTCTTCGATTTTGTCCTCTTTCTCAACATTTGCGCCAAAAGGCGGATTAGTGAGCACGATATCAAAGCGTTCTTCGAATATTCCGTTGACGTTGATAAATCCGTCATGGTGATGAACGCCACCATGCCCATCGCCATGCATGATCATATTCATCTTGCTTGTCCGCGCCATCCTGTCATTTGCGTCACAGCCGTAAATGCAGGTGTTGGCAAGCTTCCATATACGGGAAACCTGCCGGTCGTTCCGGGTTGACTCAACTCTGCTGGCGTATGGATTGATTTGCCTCTGCAACTGCTCATATTTCTGGCGCAATAGTTCGGCCTTCTTTTTCTTCGTATATTTCTTCGCCTCGATTTCTTCCTTATATTTCCGGTATTCATTGTCCACATCACGCAATATCTGTTCTCTTACTATCTCGAAAAATCTAATCAGGAAGCCGCCGGAGCCGGAAGCAGGATCGCAAATAATGTCTCCTTCTTTGGGGTCAACCATTCTGATCATGAACTCGACGATTGTGCGGGGAGTGAAGAATTGGCCTATTTCACCGCGAAATGTCCGCCCCAGGAATTTCTCAAAGGCGATCCCTTTTACGTCTTCAGATGTATCGGAAAGATTGTAGCGTTCAAGTTTCTCTATGATGTCTTTGACTGTATTGAACTTGAGATTTATTTTTTCATCCCATTCAAAAATCTTATCAGCGCGGTATTCTTTCTTCGTTTCGGAAAACAGCGTATCTATTGGATCTTCATACAGGTCTTTCTGTTGAATCAGGAAATCCTTGGTAAAAAGATTTTTTCTCTGTCTGCCTACTTTAAGTCGCCTCTCGAAACAGACTTTGACGAAGAGTATCTTAGCAATTTCATCGAATGCTGCTGCAGGATCAAGCTTTTCCCTGTTCCGAATGATGTTATGGCATTGATGCAGAAGGTCGGCGAATTCATCTTCCCGAAAAACCTTCAGGCGTGAAATAATTTCTTCGATCTCTTTATCGGTTGCATCTACATGTGGAATGTCCTCAATCTCGTCAAAATTGGGCATTCTCCGTTCAAGATCAACCTTCCAGTATTTGCTTTCGCGGTTGTTATGAGTAACAAAAAACTTTGCACGTTCATACTGGGCATAATTTGCGCCCTGCCAATAGGTTTTATTGTCAATCGTTACATTGTCTGCTTTACACTCAACAACAATTAATGCTGTTTTCTTATCAGTCTTTTCCTGTGGCGTGCGCCAGATAAGAAAATCCGCCCTCGCGTCTCCTGATCCTCTGCCGATAACGGATTGCTCTTCATCCATTTGATCAAGACTGTATCCATATTCGTTGACTAAAACACAAAGGTATTCTTGACGGACTCGCTCCTCAGGAGTTTCTATCAGCCATTTTTTGCGGATGTGACTGTATATTTCTCCGCTTCTTCTTTCAACTTTAGGTTGAGCGCTGATTTTGATCGCTTCTTTTTTCATTCCCCCTCCGAACAGCGTTTAAATCCTCTTGCATCCTTACGGGGCATAGTTTTTTAATGCAATTCCCGCTTCTTCATTTCTTCGCCACTTCCCAATAACCGCCCTTATCGGGTCCTATGCGTTTTAGAATACCTCTTTCTTTCAATTTTACAATATTCTTTTTGATTGCCTTATCGCTTATCCCAATGCTTTCGGCTAATTCCTTAATGGTTACTTGAGTCTGTTTTCTCATCATTTCTAATATTTTCTGGGAACTTTTCTGGGAACTTTTCTGGGAACTTTTCTGGGTAGCAACTATTGCCTTTTCTTCTACTAACTTTTCTCCAACCTCTTTCCGGGTAGTTTTTTCTACGCCCTTTTTACCCTCGTAATAACTCTTCCGTTTGAATATTGTGATAAACTTTGTCCCCACTTCGCTGAACTCGGCATCCGGTTCTTTGGAGAGTATCAGTTTGATGCCCCGTCCCCATTTTTCGATGAAGTGGACACGATGAAGCAACTCGGCAATCAGCTCGTTTCTTCTTTCAGAGACCATCTTTGTTTTGATGGCCTTTATAGTCAGGCCGCCATAGAGCAGGCCGGGGCTTCTTATCTCAACCCTGTTTTTAAAAACGGCAATATTGACGGAGTCGTACTCACGATAGTCCCTATGGCAAAAGGCATTAATGATTGCTTCTCTGAATGCCGCCTTATCTATCTCCGGGACATCCACTCTTCTCAAACCCTCCAGCCGCATACCGATATGAATGTTCTTCAGGATATATTCCTCAGCCTTTGCTATCAGGTGAAAAATATCTCCCTCAAAGTCCTGCATATCGATGGTGAATGTTGTGTCTGTTGTGCCGAATACCGCGCAACGCAGCCGGGCATTAGGAAAAAAAGTCTGCGGCTTTCTGGCGAACAATATCACCGCCGCATTGAGCAGTTTCCCATCAACAAGGAGTTTCAGCTTTTCAAGAGCGTTATGGATGGTGTCATATTTCAGCCCTGAATTTTTCAAAAAATATTTAACTTTCTGTGCGCTTATGTCCGTAAGTTTTGCCTCTTTACAGATTTCGGCGTCCCATCTTAACTTATCTCTGTTCTTCCTAACGAACATTCCTTCAAGCGCTTTTGTGCTCAAATGCCGGTCTTCATCCGCCACCCTGATGTATGCCCTGCCGTATGCAAAATAGGGAACGTCGCTTCCTTTGAATCTGACTTTTATACAGGACTTCCCCTCTATCTTTATACGGCTGATGCCGGGATAAATTTTAGGTTCGATATTGTCTGATATGGCTTTTGATATATCGCGCAGCGTCTTGTCCGTAACACTCTGACCGACGACAAGACCGGCGTTTTTAATCCCAAAGTATAATTCGCCCTGCTGATGTTTATTAAGGATAGCAGATATTGATATTACCGCCTCTTTAATCTCGGACGTGGATTTCTTAAGTTCTAAGGTTTCGGATTCTGTAAATTTCATATTCAGATTATGCCGGCAGCCTCATTATATCCCCTTCACCTTTTCTATTATCTCCTCCGCGACTTCCATGGGGCTTTTATCTTCGGTATCTATCATTATATCCGCCTTTTCATAATACGGCCTTCTGAATTCGAGGAGTTCTTTTATTTTTTGAAGCGGGTTTTCTACCTGAAGAAGCGGCCTGTCGTTGTTTATGCTCGTCCTTTCGAGGATTGTTTCAGGAGATGCGGTAAGGCAGAATATAACGCCTCTTTTTCTCAGGTTGTCCATATTTTCCTGCTTGAGTACCGCGCCGCCGCCTGTAGATATTACCGCTTTCTCCATTTCGGAGAGCCGCTTTATGACACCGGACTCTATCTCTCTGAATTTAGGTTCGCCGTATTGTTTGAATATCTCGGTTATGGTCGTCTTCTGTTCCTTTTCGATCTCGGTATCGGCGTCCACCAGCGTGTAGCCCAGCTTTTGGGCAAGTATCCTGCCCACCTCCGTCTTTCCCGTCCCCATAAAACCCGTAAGCACAATGTTTTTCATGTCGCCCCTGTTGCCTATTATGTATTGTCTATCTTAATATACCCCATGAAACAATCTTATTATACAAGAATTGCGGTAATTATTTGCCTCATTTTATTCATCCCATTCCTCTCCGACGCGGCGCAGGCCGCTAAGTTCCGCGTCACCAAGGTACACGACGGAGATACCGTAAGCATAAGAGTAAGCGGCTTTGCAAAAATCCCGGTCAAAACCGAGAAGGTCAGGCTTATAGGGATCGATGCGCCCGAACTTAAACAGGAACCGTGGGGAAGGCTCTCAAAAAGATATTTAAAAAAACTCATAAGCGAAAGCGACTGGGTGGTCTATCTGGAGTTCGACGTTGAACAGCACGACAAATACGGCAGGCTCCTTGCCTATCTCACGGACAAAAATGGAAAGATGATAAACGAAAAGATGATCGAAACAGGGCATGCGATTCTTTATACTATCCCGCCTAACGTAAAATATGCGGAAAGGTTTACCGGGGCCCAGAAAAAGGCAGAGCTACGCAAGGCCGGAATATGGCGCAAAGGAGGATTAAGAAAAAGTCCGGAGCAATGGAGGATGGAACATCCGAGGTAAACAGTTTTATTTTCAGCGCATTTACGAGGCGCTTTTCACTACCGCCTCAGCTATATTATCCAAGGGCAGCACCTTATCCGCCGCTCCCATCTCTATAGCCCTTTTCGGCATTCCGAATACAATTGATGAAGCCTCGTCCTGAGCAACTGTAAATGCCCCTGCCTCTTTCATCTCACGCAGTCCACGGGCGCCGTCCTCTCCCATTCCGGTAAGAATAACTCCTACGGCGTTCTTGCCCGCGCATTTCGCAACGGATCTGAAAAGCACATCCACCGACGGCCTCACGAAATTTACCATCGGGCCGTCCGAGATATCCACGTAATACATAGCGCCGTTGCGTTTCACGGTCATATGCTTGTCTCCCGGCGCGATCAATGCCGTGCCTCTCAAAATCCTGTCGCCGGTCTGCGCCTCTTTTATATCGAGCCGTGACATTGTGTTAAGCCTATCGGCGAAAGAACGGGTAAACATTGGAGGCATGTGTTGAACTATAACGATACCCGGCGTAGATTCGGGCATTGCGGTGACTATTTCGGTAATCGCCTGAGTCCCTCCTGTGGACGCGCCTATGGCGATTATCCTGTCGGTGGTGGTTTGGAGTTTTGAACCTTGCGTTTGAAGTTCGGATATTTTTTCATCTCCGGCCGCTATATTTTGAGGTTTACTCCTAACTCCTAACTCATAACTCATAACCCGTCTTGCTTTCGCCCTTGCGGCTATCCTCACTTTCCTGATAATCTCGTCGCTAAGACCGGCAATGCCGGTGGAAACATCGATTGCGGGCTTCGATACATAATCCACCGCGCCGAGTTCGAGGGCCTTAAGCGTTGTTTCACAGCCGCGCTGCGTAAGAGAGCTTACCATCAAGACAGGTATAGGATCGGTCCTCATCAATTCTTCGAGGAAGGTGAGGCCGTCCATTCTCGGCATCTCCACATCGAGTGTAATAACGTCGGGCCTGAGGCTTCTTATCTTGTTTACTGCGAAAATAGGGTCTTGAGCGGTTCCTATGACCTCTATATCTCCGGCGCTGCCGAGTATTTCGGTAAGGAGATGCCGTATAACCGCGGAATCGTCTATTATGAGAACCTTAATCTTATTGTCTGCCATGATTATCGCCGGTTAAAGGCTTAAAGGGTTCCTTTGCCTGTATGACTCGAATTCTCTTTTCCTGTCTTCATATCCCTTTTTACCCATCATCCCGTATGTGAGATTCTTCCCCTCTTCGACTCCGGGCTGGTTAAAGGGGTTGATGCCGTATAAAAGGCCGGTGACAGCCGTGCTTATCTCGAAGAAATGAAACAACTGTCCAAGATGATAGGCGTCTATCTTGGGAACTTTGATCGTTATGCTCGGCCTCCCGTTCTTTGTAAGCGCTATTTCCGACGCCTCCTGCTCTATTTTTATTAATTCTCCGAGCGTATGCCCGGAAAGATAACTCAGCCCTTCCATATCCTGAAAGACCGCGGGTATTTCCATATCCGCGCCGTAATCCTCCACAGACAGGAAAACGACAACTTTGTCCTCCGGGCCTTCCATCCACAACTGTAATTGCGAATGCTGATCCGTCGTGCCTACCGACGGATAAGGCGTGAGTCCCCTGCCTTCTTTGCCGAGGCTTTCGGCCCAGAGCTGGCAGAACCATTCGGAAAAAGATTTCAAACGGTCGGCGTAAGGCATAATAACGGTAATATTCTTGTTTTTAAGCTGCTGCATAAGATACAGCCCCGACGCAAACATATATGCGGGATTTCGGCGCAAGTCCTGATTCATGCATTTATCGTGAATATCCTTCGCACCCTTCAACATTTCATCCGAATCTATGCCTATCGCCTCCGCGAGCAGGAGTCCGACAGCGCTTAAAACAGAGTATCTGCCGCCTACGCCTTGAGGAACCGATAAAGACCTGAGCCCGTAATCATTTACGATTTTTCTGAGATTACCCTTTTCGGGATCGGTTGTGACGATCATATGATCCTCCGCTTTCAGGGATTGCTCTTTCAATTTTTGCCGGATAATCATAAACGAGGCTATGGTCTCTGCCGTGCTGCCCGATTTCGTTATCACATTTACGACCGTATTTTTTAGGTCTGCAATGTCGAGTATGTTCTTCAATGTCATCGGGTCTACATTGTCGTAAATAAAAACCCTCGGCTTGTTCTTGAAATTATGAAAGGGTCTCAGTGAATCCATGATAGATCTCGGCCCGAGCGCCGAACCGCCGATGCCGAGCAGAATAAAGTTTTCGAACCCCGCCGCATATTTGCCTATCTCTTTTATTTGAGATGTATCCGCCTTATGCAGATCGAGGAATTCGAGTTCGGGATATTTTCTCTGAGTCAGAGATTCGTTGATTTTCTTTATATCTATACTGTCGAAATCGTCGGATACGAGCCCGTTTTTGCCTATGGAATTTTGCATGAGATTGGAAAAATCTATCTTTATCATATCAGAACCTCCGGGTGCGGCAGTGCCACGGCTAATCTTTTCTGCGCGGCTTTTTTATCTGACTCTTTACCGCCATCATCACGAGCAGCGCCAATATCAGGGCAATGCCTAAGAACTTCGTGAGCTTAAGCGCCATTAATATCAAAAATATGGCTATTATAATAAGCCAGTTAAACACTCAATTTTCCCTTTTGGCCGCAAGCAAGCCTTCTTTGACCATGATAATAAATACTATCGTAAAACCGGCGAGAAGTCCATACGCCTTTATAATCCCGAATATGGCGAGTATTATCAAAACGGAAGAAATCACCAAAAGCCTGAACATGCCTAAAATCATCATCTTTGCCCGCGCCTGTCCTGCTCCGAGCAATGCCGTCACGCTCCACACGATCCCCTTCAGATTTCCTATGCCGACAAGGCCGCCGATCAATACGCTCAGAGAAAATCTCCATTCCGTAAAAAATATCGAGATAACCGCCGCCGCTGTCAGCGCAACCACCGACTGCTTGTATATCCTCTTAACCATCAACTCCCATGATCCCTGTTCCATAATAACCTCGACTATTTTGACGTTGTAAATGTGCCGAAAAAACTTTCCATACGATACCTTATAACGAACCCTCCCGCCATTTAAAGGCAATTTCAGCATATAGCGTAGGTCTGCTTCAATGACTTTATCGGCAGAACTTTTTAACTACATTCTCCTATGCCCGTACTTCGCATCGGCGACATCTATTATGATAAAGCATATATTATCTTTGCCCTGCATAAAGAACAACACTTATAAAGGCGTTGAAGCGGACTTGCGCTATATGTTATCACGGATGTCGTATTATTCATTTCTCCTGTTTCCTCGCCACCCTTACCAATTCCATAAATCCCGCTATTATACCGAGGATCAAAAATATCACCGTCAGATACGGCGACGTTCCGAACAATTTATCCAGCCAGTATCCTATGGCAAGCCCCACAAAGGTTGAGATCACAAGATTTATGCCTACGCTGCTCGCCTCTATAAGCTGTCTGAATAAGGGTTTTTCAGGTTCCATTCCGCTCACCCCCTAATGCCTCATATTCGGATAATATAAATTCCTTCATAACATTTGCAACCTCTTTGTAGAACACCGTGCCGGCATGCCTGCGAACCTCATCGCAGTATTCGGGTATCCACCTTACAAGGTGTTCGTCGAGAAATTTCCATTGCAGGTCATGAAGGCCGTTCTCTATCAGATAGCTCATGAAAAGCATTTCCATCGATATGTGGTCGGGCATCAAACCCGTTTCCTCGCCCATCACAAGACCGGTCGATCCATAAAGCGCCTGCACTTCCTCCGCGGCCCTCCCCCAAAGCCCCGGCCTGTCGCCCAACGGATAGTTATAAAGCGATTCGCACGGCATAAACCGGCCGTCGGGCCTGAGAAAGACGTTCATAAAATCCATCCTTATCTCCCCAGGCATTTCCTCGAACTTCATCTGAAACATATCCTTAGCATGAAGGATCAGTTCATCCGAAGGCTCTTTCATGAAAATGCCCGCAAAGAGCCTGTAAAGTTCGGCCCGCTCGATATCCTCTTCGTTGTCATAAAACGGCATGGCTTATCTCCCGCAATAAAGATAACCTTTCCAAATAAAAAGAGGCAAAGGTTTTTTCCCTTTGCCTCCGGATATGCTTAATGTTAGTCGCCTATTTCTGTTTATGGCACTTTGCGCAATCGGTTGCCGCACTTGCAATCTTGCCGTTGTGGCACGCGCCGCAGAATTTCCCTTTATACAGGTCGTCCATCTTCATTTTTTTAACGCCGCGCTTCATGGGCCATATTTTTGTATGGCACTCTTCGCATTTAAAAGCAGCCGCGTGAAATTCGTGGCTGAAATTCACAGGAGCCATTCCCCCGGACTTATAGGTTATCGGCGACTTGGGAGGCGCGACTTTGGCATGGCAGGTTGTGCAGTCTGCGGATGCCTTTTTGCCGTTGTGGCATGAGTAACAAAGCGCGTCCTTGCCGTGATCCGTAAATGCAATCTTTGCCGTGCCTTTCTTCATCTTGAAGAGCTTTGTATGGCACTCGTCGCATTTGAACATCGCCGTGTGGTTCTTATGGCTGAAGTTCACGGCCGTATCGCCGCCTCCGATCTTTATGTCGGGCATGGATATTTCGGATTTCCTCTTGTCATGACATTCGGCGCATCTCTTTAATTCGACCTTATTTCTGAACTCGCCGCCGTGGGCTACTCCAAGATGGCAGTCGAGGCAGTTCACGCCTTTGTCGAGATGTTTCTTATGATTCGGATCTATATCGCTTCTCAGCTTTTCGGTCAGAATATCCGGCAGGCCGTAAGACTTCCTGAACTCAGGATTCTTTACCCCGTCCATCTTCCTGAACTTTACTCCGACTGACATTAACTTCTCGCTTCTTGTCTTCCGGTTGTAGCTGTCGGTGTGGCAGAAGAGGCATATATCGTTCGGAACAAGATGAGTCGCGTACTGAGGGTCTGTTGCCGCCCTTGTAAGGATCTCGGTCATATTCTCTCTCGACTTAAGCACAAAATTGGTTAAATCCCTGAGACCGCCGATCTTTGCCTTCATATATCCGACAAAGCCCGGCATGCCGTGGCAGTCGAGGCATTTAACCTCTGCGCGGGCATGTATATTCTGCTTCCATGTGTAAACCTCGCCGTACGGTCCTGGTTTTCTGTCCGGATGACAGTTCTGACAGAACCCGGGTTCGCTCGTGAGGTGAAGCGATTCGATCGATACGAATGTCCACGCGGCGATTATCGCGAGGATAATCAATATGGACAGCTTAGGATTCTTTACAATGAAATCTTTGACCTTTTGCACCGCACTCCCTATAAACTTAAACATTCAATCTCCCCTCCGCTCTATGAGTCATCGACGATTATTATATCTTTGACAATACCTCAAAAGCGTCATTTACTGTTTTATTTATATCCTTGTTCGTATGAGCGATCGAGATAAAACCGGCCTCGAACTGCGACGGCGCGAAATTTATCCCGCGGTCCAGCATGCCTCTGAAGAATTTTGAAAACTTCTCCGTATCGGATGTCTTTGCCGTCTTGTAATCGATAATATCGGCATCGGTAAAATATGTGCAGAACATAGTTCCCGCCCTGTAAAATTTTGTTTTAACGCCCGCGCGTTTCGCAGCGTCCTTCATGCCTTTTTCGAGATGCCGCATTGTATTTTCGAGTTTCTCATACGTACCTTTTTTTGAAAGTATCTTTAATGTCTCTATGCCGGCAGTCATGGCAAGAGGATTTCCGGACAATGTTCCGGCCTGATAAACCGGGCCTTCGGGAGCGATCATAGACATTATCTCTTTCCTGCCGCCGTAAGCGCCCACGGGAAGCCCGCCTCCAATCACCTTGCCGAGGCATGTCATATCCGGCTTTATGCCGTAATACGCCTGAGCGCCTCCATAAGATACCCTGAAGCCGGTCATCACTTCGTCGAATATAAGGACGACCCCGTATTTCTTTGTCTCTTCCCTTAATGTTTCCAGAAAACCGGGTTTGGGCAGAACGCATCCGATATTGCCCACCACAGGCTCTATAATCACACAGGCTATCGATTTCCATTCTTTCTGAATTAAATCCTTAAATGCCTTTATATCATTCAAAGGAAGCGTCATGGTATTTTTTGCGCAGGATTTCGGAACTCCGGGGCTGTCCGGGACTCCGAATGTCGTTGCGCCCGAGCCCGCCTTTACAAGAAGGCCGTCCGCGTGACCGTGATAACATCCCTCGAACTTTATTATTTTATCCCTTTTTGTAAATCCCCTCGCCGCCCTTATGGCGCTCATCGTAGCCTCTGTGCCGGAATTTACCATGCGTATCTTTTCGATGGAGGGATAGGCGTTCATTACCATTCGCGCAAGTTCTATCTCCAAAGGGGTAGGAGCGCCGAAGCTTGTGCCGTTATCTACCGCTTTCTTCAGGGCTTTGACGACAGAGGGATGGGAATGTCCGGCTATCATAGGGCCCCATGAGAGGACGTAGTCTATGTATTCGTTGCCGTCAACGTCGTAGATCTTGGAGCCTTTTGCGTTCCGTATAAATAAAGGGGAGCCGCCGACTGCCTTAAAGGCGCGAACAGGGCTGTTCACGCCGCCGGGCATCAATGCAACGGCCTTTTCGTAAAATGCCTTCGATTTCCTTGTATTCATCTCTCTCCCCAACGACCCCAACGACCTGCAAATCCCCCCAAAAACGTGAAAATTTAGCACAAACGGCTTATGTTTGTCAAAAAAAACGGTCGGACTATAATCAATAGTCATCAGGATGTGAGGCATCCTTCAAAAGCCTAAGGCTTTTTCAGCACGCCTCACATCCCGTTAAAATGATGGGTCAAAGGTATGGAAAGTATGGCGGAAAAGACTTCAATAACACAAAGCACACATCCGCTTCAACGCCTTTATAAGTGTTGTTCTCTGTGCAAGGCAAGGATTTTGTATGTTTCATTAATAAATAGATACCGTCGATGCGGATGACGTGCATAAGAGAATGTAGTTTAAAAGTTTCGTCGATAAAGTCATTGAAGCGGACCCGCGCTTTATGTTGAGATATTTCAAATCTTTAATTGCAAGTTCCGGGATGTAAGGCGTGCTGAAAAAGCCCTTTACTCATATGAAATATTATAACAACAGTCTCTTTCTCGTGAGCTACAACATCGTTTTCTTATTCAATGAGACAAAGGTAATCTCCGGATTGCACAGGCAATTACACTTAGTAAAGGCTTTTGAAGTATGCCTTACATCCCAATCATGGAGAAATTCAGGGCACTTGACAAAATAATCGCACTCCTGTTATTCTTGAGACAAGTTCTCAATTAAGGAGATGATTCATGGACGGGGTAAAGGTTAAGTATTAAAGATGATAAAGGCGAAACAGATATGGCTTAGCATTTTCGCTCATTCTCGGAAGGCTTCCACGCCTTCATGGTCAGGGCGGGGACAGTCCCGAATCTACGGCTTCGCCCGTAATTCTGGGACAGTCCCCTTGTCACGCTCGGGCCGCCTAAGTCCGCTCAAACACTAAGCCATATCTGTACAACTGTTTAGCGGTATATTTTTTTACTAATCACTTGAGATTAAGTCTCTTTATCTGGAGGTTTTCATGTGCGTAGCATTGATAGGCGG
>Ga0154403_155_pt1 | contig 61426 bp, 61 predicted proteins | sample RifGroB2_FD_115907 | JGI IMG/M metagenome (GOLD analysis project Ga0154403, IMG submission 115907) | Nitrospirae bacterium GWB2_47_37
TTTGTAATGAAGATGGAAAAGCTGCTCGGAAGGAAACTGACAGCATTGCCGAAAGGAAGACCTCGCAAGACAAATTAAATGGTCGCTGTCCCTATTTTAATAAACAATGCACAATCGCAAGCCTGACCCCATTCCTATGTTGCGTCTCGACGCTATAACGCTATCGCCTTCTCATAAATCCTGTACTTCTTATACAGCTTTCCCTCAACCATTTCCGAAATCCTTATCACAGGGATATTGTCTTCGAGTATCCACGAAAATTCAACCCTCTTGTAATTTCCGTCTTTTATCCCTTTAAATCCATACCTGAGAAGCAGGGCGTCAACCCCCCTGTTCCTGTATTCCGGCTTAATTCCCAAAAGAAGCAGTCTGAGATCCTGAATTTTTCTTGAATAATAAAGCGCCTTGAGGATAGACACCGGGTTAAGCCTGCCGTTCATCTTTTTCAAAACAAAATTATAATCCGGTACCAGTCCGAGAAAGCCGACCTGCTCGCCGTCTTTTTCCGCGATAAGCGTCAGTTCAGGGACAGCGATAGGCTTAAGCTTTCCCGCGTTGTAAGCAAGCTCCTCGTCCGGAAGAGGGACAAATCCCCAATTCCCTTCCCATGCCGAATTATAGAGTCTTTGAAATGCCTGCATGTCCGTCATGAAATTCTTTTTGTCGATATACCTGACGCTAATTCCCTTCTTCTCTGCCAGCGCAGCCACCCTTAGAACCTTTTCAGGCAATCTCTCTTTGGTATGATAAATAAAGGCGTAGAGGTCTTTTGATTTGACCATCCCGTAAGCATCCATCAGATCGTTGTAATAAGGCGGATTGTAAGGCATCATCAGCATGGGAGAACTGTCGAACCCTTCCGTCAAAAAACCGCACTCCTCATTCGTGGAGAAATTCATAGGGCCGCGCATAATATCCATGTCCTTATCTTTCAATTCATCCCGCACCTTATTTAATAATGCTCCGGAAACCTCTTTGTCGTTAATGCATTCAAAAAAACCGAAAAAACCTGCCTTCTCGTCATGCAGCCTGATATGCTCCGGATTGATTATGGATGCTATGCGGCCGGCAATATTCCCGTTCTTTCTTGCAAGAAAGAACTTCACGTCAGCGTGCTTTAAAAATGGATTTTTCCTGGAAAAATGCCCCTTCATGTCCCATGTCAATTGAGGGACATAAAGGCTGTCATTTTTGTAAAGGTTGAGGGGAAATTTTATAAAGGCATGGAGATCCGATTTTGTTTTGGCTTCTATTATCTCCACTTATATTTATATCAGACCCAATGCCTTGCCGACCTTCTTGAACGCATCGAGCACCTTATCGAGCTGTTCATCCGTATGCGTGGCCATATAGCTTGTTCTGATAAGCGCCTTGCCGGGCGGCACAGCCGGAGAAACCGCGACGTTTGCGAACACGCCCTCTTCCTGAAGCATCATCACGGATTTAAAGGCGATTTCGTCCTCTCCGACAATGATCGGAATAATAGGCGTCTCGCTCGGCCCGAGATCAAAACCGAGTTCCTTAAAACCCTTAAGCATCTTATGCGTATTCTTCCAGAGCCGTTCTATCCTTTCAGGCTCGTTCTCGATTATGTCAATTGCCGCGCTGACGGACGCTATCGATGCCGGCGGCGGGCTCGCGCTGAATATCAGCGCCCTCGCGAAATGTTTTATATAATGAACGACATCCGCATCTCCGGCGATGAATCCGCCTATGGATGCGAGCGATTTACTGTAAGTTCCCATTATCAGATCGACCTCTTGTTCCAGGCCGAAATGCTCCGCAGTGCCCCTTCCCGTCTTGCCCAAAACACCAATGCCGTGGGCGTCATCCACTAAAAGCCTTGCCCCGTGTTTCTTTGTTATATTCAGCACTTCAGGGAGCTTGATGACATCGCCCTCCATGCTGAAGACGCCGTCCACAACGACCAATTTCCCCCTGCCGTTATTATTATTGAGAACCCTCTCGAAGTCGGCCATGTCATTGTGTTTGAACCTCTTGACTTCGCCGTAAGAAAGCCTGCATCCGTCTACAATGCTGGCGTGATCCATTTTGTCTATAACGACAACGTCGTCCTTTCCGACAAGGGCCGATATTACGCCCAGATTAACCTGAAAACCGGTGGAAAATACGAGGGCGGCCTCTTTTCTCATAAAACGCGCCAGCTTTTCTTCGAGGTTCACATGGAGATCGAGAGTGCCGTTGAGGAATCTCGATCCGGCGCAGCCGGTACCGTATTTCTTTATCGCCTCTACTGCGGCCTCTTTGACCTTCGGATGATTGGTGAGCCCTAAGTAATTGTTCGAGCCGACCATTATCATCCGTTTGCCGTTCATTACCACTTCGGGATCCTGCGCGCTCTCTATTATCCTGAAAAACGGATAGACACCCGCCTTCTGTAATTCTTTTGCGGTCTTGAACTTAAAACATTTTTCGAATATATCCGTATTATTTTTCATAGCCATCGGTGTATCCTGTACCAGTCTGCCGTCCATTGCGCTCCTTCCTTTATTTTTACCTTGGGTTCAAACTTCAATTTTGCCGCGGCCTTTGACGCGTCGCAAACCCAGTACGCGTGCTTCATCTCTTTAATCTTGTCCGAATTTATTATATTTACGCCTCTCAGCTTCTCCGAGAGCATGCCCAACAACGGCATAACAAACTTAGGCATCTTCAATTTCACCGGCCTGCGCTGAAGCGCATCGGATATGGCAGTAATAATATCATCGACGGAATAAATATTGCCGTCCGACATGAAAAAAATCTCCCCTTCCGCCTCCCTGCTCAAGGCAGAAAGTATTATACCATTTATCAAATCCTCAACGTAAAGAAAAGAATAATAACACTTTCCCCAATATGGAACGATGCCTGATTTCACCATCTTGAAAAAGACGAGCAGATCCCCGTCGCGCGGGCCGTAAACTGCGGGAGGCCTGATAACGGTAACCGGAATATTCTTTCCGTTCGCCGTGACTATCTTTTCCCCTTCAAGTTTTGTTCTTCCGTAAACGGATACGGGCATGGGAACGCAATCCTCTTTTAAGGGAATACCGTCATGACACGGCCCCGCAGCCGCAAGACTGCTCAGATAAACGAACCGTTTAATATCGGGATTGTTTTCGACAACGGCCCTTACGATATTTTCCGTGCCTTTGGAATTGGCGTTATAATAATCTTCTTCCGAGCATGCCTTTGTAACTCCGGCGAGATGAAAAACGTAATCGACGCCTTTAACGGCATCTATAAGAGAATCCCTGTCAGTGCAGTCTCCTTCCGTTGTCCTGACATTCATATCTTCGAGGAATCTTAACCGCGACCGGTTTCTTACAAGACATTTGACGTCGAATCCTTCTCTAACGAGGGCAGCCGCGAGATGACTCCCTATAAAACCCGTTGCGCCGGTAACCAGCGCCTTCATTGCGCCCTCCTCACCTTGACCTTAAGCCCTTTAACGCTTTCAACCGTTACTTTTTCGTTCTTATGTATGGTCTCGTCCGAATACGCCGACCAGTATTCGCCGTGCACGACTGCCATACCGCCGTCCGGAGTAATATCGGTCTTCGCAATCCCTTCCAGCCCTATAAGGCCTTCGGAGCCGGTAACGGGTTTTCTCTTATACGCATTATACGCGAGCCTGAAAGTCAGCACGAAAAACAGGGCGGTGACAACGGCTGCCGGAATTATCACCGAAAGCGAAAGCTTAAAGAAAGGAAACGGAGATTCAAACAGCATCAGCGATCCCATGACAATCGATACGATGCCTCCTACGGTCAGCATACCGTATGACGTAACCTTTATTTCGAGAATAAACAGGATAAGTCCTATGATAATAAGGAGAACGCCCGCATAGTTTACGGGAAGCGTCTGGAACGAATAAAATGCGAGCACAAGGCATATGCCGCCGACAACGCCGGGGAATATCGCGCCGGGGTTGGTCAACTCAAAGAACAGGCCGTAAAAACCGAGCATCATGAGTATATAAGCGACATTGGGATCGCTTATAAGATTCAATATCTTCTGTCTTAATCCTATCTCATGCCTGACGATTTTAGCGCCCGATGTCTTCAACGTCTTTTCGCCGTAAAGGGTCTTTACCTTCCTGCCGTCTATCCCGGAAAGAAGCGCAGTCAAATCCTTCGCAATAAGGTCGATAATATTATTTTTCAGCGCCTCGGTCTCTGTGACGGAAACGCTTTTCCTCACCGCGTCCTCGGCCCACTTAATATTCCTGCCGCGCTGCTCGGCTATGGATTTGATATACGCCGCCGCGTCGTTAGTCGCTTTCTCCGCTACGGTTTTATCCATTTTCTCGCCGATTGCCACCGGATGCGCTGCGCCTATATTAGTGCCGGGCGACATTGCGGCGACATGCGCGGCCATTGTGATAAAAACACCTGCCGACGCAGACCGCGCGCCGCTCGGCGAGACATAGATCACAACCGGAACATTGCTTCCTATAATGTCCTTAACAATGCTCCGCATAGACGTATCGAGGCCGCCGGGCGTGTCGAGTTCGATGACCAGCGCCTCCGCATTCATTTCGGATGCCTTTTTTATGGATTTGCCGATATATTCCGCCGCAACCGGATTGATGACGCCGCTTACGGTAATGACGAGCACTTCGGATTTCTTGTTTTCGATAGATAAAGAAGACGCAAGATGCAGGAATATCGAAAGAATGACAACGGCAAGAAATACTAATCTCTTACGCATATGACATTATAACATGAACATCTCAGTGATAAACCACTATCAGAACAAAACCGGCAAGCATCAAAACAGTGCCGAGCAATCTTTCCTTTATCGAGGACTCTTTAAAGAACAGGTAACCGTAAAAAACGCCTATCAGCAGGCTCAGCCTCTTTACTGAAATCATATACGCGACCTTGGTCATGCTCATCGCTATCATGTGGGAAATGATCATAACGGAGTGAAGCATTCCCGGCAGGATCGAAGACCTTACCGCGCCGTTACGGAATGCCGCGTTAATCTCATTCCTGCCCTTATATAAAGCTATAGGGGCAAACGCCAAGACAACCGCCGTAATATACGTTGCGCCGAAAAATATAGGAGATGAATGCTCGATAGCCCTCTTGCCCAAAGAGGATGTAAAGCTGAAAATAAGCGCCACGGCTACCATGTACAGCGAGCCCTTTTCCCTTTTTATCGCGGCAAAAGGTTCGAGAACGCCCTTTTTAAAATCCTTTATATTCAGGGTATAACCGCCTGCTGCTATAAGTAATACGCCGACGGCGCCTGAAAGCGATATTTTCTCACCGATAAGAATATACGGAACAACGATGAGAAAAACAGGCGTGAGAGAAAGAAAAGGAAGCGTAAGGCTCAACGGCGAAAGCTTTAAAGCCTTTATATAGAAAATCATGGCGATTATCTCAAGCGGCAATGCGCTTAAAAAGGCTATATAAAAGTCCTTATCCAGCGCGGGAACCGGAATGAAAAGCAGGGATATAAAAAGCGCGGGCAGCGCGCATGAAAGCCGCAGCCATGCGATGAGATACTCGTTATGAATCGACAGCGCCTTTTTTGTAAGCGCGTCGCTCGTGGCGAGCGTAAAGGCGGCGATAAGGGCATATATTACCCAAAGATTTTCCATCTATTCATTTTAACTTAGAACATCTAATAAAAAACCATGAGAATAACCATCCGAACCGGTAGGGCACAGTATTTCCGCTCATTCTCGTCCCACATCCTGCGGGACTCCGAGGCACCGGCTCGGTTTCGACATCACGGCGAAACTTCGAGCCGCTGAAACCGCTACAATACAATGCCCTGCCGGTTCCGGTAAATAATATGTCCGTAGCAAAAAAATACAACACAGGGCGCGGGTCCGCTTCAATGACTTTATCAACGAAACTTTTAAACTACATTCTCTTATGCACGTCATTCGCATCGGCGGCATCTATCTTGCTGAAACGTACAGCATCGTTGTTTTGCACAAAAAATAACACTTATAAAGACGTTGAAGCGGATTTGCGCTCTGGGTTATTACGGATTATCGAATATTCTGCGGGAAATTATTTTCCAAAATGTGTAAAATAATAGCTCGTTATTTTAACAATCGTATAAACACTATATAATGGAGGCAGAGATGATAAAAATCTATTACGACAAGGACGCAAAATTAAGCGCGCTTAAAAAGAAGAAGATCGTGATCATGGGATACGGAAGTCAGGGACACGCCCATGCGAACAATTTAAAAGAGAGCGGAATGGATGTAACCATAGGCATCAGAAAGGGATCGAGTTGGGACAAGGCCGCAAAGGCGGGCTTCAAGGTGATGGCCCCTGCCGCGGCTGCTAAAATAGCGGATGTGATAATGATACTCCTTCCCGACGAATTTCAGGCGGACGTATATAAAAGCGAGATCGCGCCGAACATGAAAAAAGGAGTTTATCTTGCGTTCGCTCACGGATTCAATATCCACTTCGGACAGATCGTGCCTCCGGCTGACGCCAATGTATTCATGGCCGCTCCTAAAGGCCCCGGACATCTTGTCCGTTCCGAATACACAAAAGGAAGCGGCGTTCCGTGCCTTATAGCGATATATCAGGACCCTTCAAAAAACACAAAAGAAATAGCGCTCGCATACGCGTCCGCAATCGGCGGCGGCAGGGCCGGAATAATAGAGACGAACTTCAGGGAAGAAACCGAAACCGACCTTTTCGGTGAGCAGGCGGTTCTCTGCGGCGGAGTATCGGCGCTTATTCAGGCAGGCTTTGAGACACTTGTTGAAGCAGGCTATGCGCCGGAAATGGCTTATTTCGAGTGCCTGCATGAAGTTAAGCTCATCGTTGATTTAATTTATGAAGGCGGCATCTCCAACATGAGATATTCCATAAGCAATACAGCTCAGTATGGAGACCTCACCAGAGGGCCTCGCATAATCACTGATGAGACAAAGAAGGAAATGAAAAAGATTCTTACCGAGATTCAGGACGGCGTATTCGCTCGGGAGTGGATGCTCGAATGCAGGGCGAACAAGCCTGTATTCAATGCGCTGACCAAAAAGGGCGCAGAACATCAGATAGAAGAGGTCGGAGGAAAACTCAGGGCGATGATGCCGTGGCTCAAGAAGGGCAAACTCGTAGATAAGACAAAGGCGTAACGTTAAAATCGGATTAACCTCGGAAAGGGCGCGGCTTTTCCGCGCCTTTCTAATTTATACAACTCTATTTGCTCACTGTTTTTTCCTGTTTTACGCGTTCGTGGAGCCAGACCTTTATCAATGCGCCCCTATCAACACCTATCCTCTGCCGAATATCGTCTATCTCGTTCACCAGAGACTCGGCTATGTCCAATGTTAAGCGCACCTTTTTGCCGTGTCCGGTAATCTTTGCCTTTGACATATCTATCAAGTCATGTATGTCCTCGCCAGCATCGAATCGTCTGTCAAATTCAGATGTGCTTTTAGCCAATTTCTTTTTTGCCATATAACTTAGCCTCCTTTCTGGCAGTGCGCCTTACAGAAATTATTCTAACTCCATCACTTCGCATTGTATATACGGCAGTCCACAGCTTTTCGTGAAGTTCGGCGATTATGATACTTCTTTTCTCAACCGGATGAGGAACTTCTATCTCTATCCTGTGTTCATCAAGCCATAGATCTTTTGCCGTCTCAAAATCAATGCCGTGCTTTTCCTTGTTCCTCCCGCTTTTATCGGCATCCCATTCGAATTTCATGTTTTAATTATACAATATTTGATTAAATTCTGGACAAAATAAAATTTTCAGTCATTATTGTTCAATGTCGCGACTTTAATGTTATAATTTCCCATGTTTAAACTCGCACCCGAAGGCCGGCCCTTCATCGGTTTTTTTGCCGTTGTTACAGCAATCGCTTTTACGGCAGGAGGCGCGTTAACAGCCCTCCTGCCTTTTGTTTTAACACTCTTTATGCTGTACTTTTTCAGGGATCCTGAAAGGACGACGCCTGAAGGGGATAATATTTTCGTTTCCCCTGCCGACGGAAAGGTCATACTTATACAGGATGTGCGGGAAGATCAATACCTAAAAGGCAATGCCGTACAAGTGAGCATATTCATGTCTCCGCTGAATGTCCATGTAAACAGGGCCCCATGCGACGGCAGCGTCGAATCGGTAGTCCATACCCCCGGAAGGTTCCTTTCCGCATTCAAGCACGAAGCGTCTTTACAGAATGAAAATATCGCAATGGTAATGAATACAAAATACGGGAAAATCATTGTGCGTCAAGTGGCGGGGTTCCTCGCGAGACGCGCTGTATGCAGGGTAAAACCCGGAGATGCGCTAAAAAAAGGCGACAGGTATGGAATCATAAAATTCAGTTCGAGGCTGGATATTTACCTGCCGAAAAATACCGGAATAAAAGTAAAACTGGGCGATAAGGTTAAGGCAGGGGAGACGGTGATAGGGGAATGCGCCTAATCTAACCTGTAGACTATCGGTATAATAACCTGCGCTTCAATCGGCGGTTTCGGAAACGGCGATGTCTTTTTTACCGTCTCAACGGCGTTTTTATCGAGGACATCAATCCCGCAGCTCTCCACAATCTTTATACTCTCAATATGACCGTTTCCGTTAACAACAAATGACACCACAACTTTTCCTTCCCATCCCATCTTTCTTGCTATGCGGGGGTAAGAAATACTTTTCATAATCAAATCCCTGATGTACGCAAAATGCTCTTTTAGATACCTTGCTCTTGCCTCGTTCACGCCTGATGCCGTTTTAGTGCCTACAACCGCCGTTTTAACCGCATCGGCATTCGCATGGCTTGCATCCTTTTTAACAACCTCTCTACTGCCCCGCTCAGGGGCAGCAGCTATCGGATTTGTTTCTACAGGCATGGTCTGTTTATGACCCGCCTGTTCCTCTGTCCGCGGAACAGGTACCGGCCTGCTTTCACGGACTATCTGCTTGTTGAGTTTCGGCATATCAGCCGCAGCCTTTTCATAGGTCCGGCTGTAAGTATGTATTTTACTTCCGATGCTGAAATCGATAACAAGCGGTTTATTCGCGGGAACGATAACTTTGCCTGATTGCAGAAAAACTAAAAATATCGCCGCATGGATAACGAAAGACACCCATAAAGATGCCGAGAAGTTTTTTTCATTCGAGAGATTATCTTTAAACCATTGCATCGCTTTTATTTTTCCCTCCGAATTTCTTTATTGCGGCAATCGCGAGAATAACAATAGCTGCGCCCGCGCATCCGAAACATGACGCGCATGTATTTCCCGAACACCTTGCAGTCAGCGCGATGCCTGCCGCGCTGCCCGACATACCGAGCGCGGAATATACAATTTTATTTTTAATCTCTTTCATAGCCTATCGCTCCTTCAGGACATACCTTTTCGCATTCCCTGCAAGACATGCATGACGCCTGCTCCCTCTTTGCCTTCCAGTCGTCATCGAGACTTAATGCCCAGACCATGCATGAATCAACGCATCTGCCGCATCCGCTGCATCGAGATATATCCGTCTTCATCCTTTTTGTGAATCCGAGCTTTGATCCGAGATAATTCGCAATGCTGTCCAATGCCCCGATCGGGCATAAGAGATTGCAGTATGCCCTGCCTCCCTTTGCAAAAAAACCTGTCAGGCCGATTGTAAGCAGTCCTGCAATTCCCATCGAGGTCAGCAGATATGTCCGGTACGCCGGGACAAAAGGAGAGCCGGCAAGAAACGGCAAAACCCTGAAGTTGCATAGCTTGCACGCGATGCTCCCTATTCCTATGACCGCGCCTGCCATGTAAATAAAGAGATATCCGTATCTGAATGCGGGCGCGTTCATAAATGAAAAATCTATCTTTAATTTTTTCGGAATGCCTCTGCTCACAATCTCGGCAGTTCCGCCGACAGGACATATGTGGCTGCACCAGAGTCTTCCGAAGAAAACCGTAACAGCGAGTATCGCGGACACAAGCCCGACGCCGAACCACGCGGAAGAAATATTATTGACTAAAGCGCTCCACCCCTTTGCCGGAATAATAAAAAACATTCTCGGACATACCGCCCCGCACATATTCACCTCGCCTGCGGTCTGCGGGATAATGCTCAAAGGAGGGAGAAATATAACCATGCCGAGCGCAATAAAAATTAATCTTCTATTTCTTTTAATGATGTCCGGCATCGGCGCCTCCCTTCATGAAATGCACTGTCCGGATCACAGAGCCGTTCGATGAATCTATTATCTCCATCTCCTTGCAGCCTCCCTGCCCGTTAATTGTCAGATACAGAGGCAGCCTTTTGCCGAACCCCACTCCTTTGAATTTTCCTCCGTCAATTTCCATCCATTTATAAAACGGCATCTTTACTGCCGGCGGATACCAGCTTTGAATAGTCGCCCCATCCATTCTCACTTCGATGTCTTTCGCATGTTGCAAATTTTTCAGAGAAATGGCTATTACCTGCCTGCCGTTGTAATCGCTTATGTTGAGCGTTTTTTTATCCGCATCTTTTTTTATAGCCAGCGATGCGTGACGGTAATCGTGAACCTTGAAATTCGCAAAAAGCGCTCCGACAGCAATGCCCGCAAGCACAAAGACTGCGGTTTTCAGGAACTTGCGCATTACTTTCCTCCCCATCTATAAGTAAGACCCGCAAAAAATATCCGCGGACTTCCGGGAGCGAACTGTGAATCGCTGCCGCTCTTTGACGCGCGCTCGGCGTAGAGCCTGTCGAACAGGTTTATCACTTTTGCGTAAAGCCCCCATTCCTTTGAGATGTTATAAGACGCCCTCAGGTTAAACAGGTCATGCCCGCTGTATTGCTCGGTATTGGCGTCATCCATCCAATATCTGCCGAGCCTTACCCACTCAAACTCTGTCGAGCCTCCTCTCAGAAAAGAGGGCTTGTAATTAAGGCGCGTGTTCACTATCGCGCGGGGTGCTGTCGCCATCTCTTTCCCGCTGTAATCGGTAGTGCTCGAAACCCTGTATTCCTTGTATTTGTGAAGGGCGTAAGAGAATGAAGAGCTCAGCTCGATTTCCTTCAACGGCTGTATGCCTGCTCCGATCTCCACGCCTTTATGCTCTGTTTTCCCTGCATTCAGCCTCTGCGTAACGCCTGTCTGCGGCGAATAGCTGACAATGTCGTCTCTTTTCACCATGTAGTAAACGGATGCATTGTATGTAAACACACTGCCGACATTTCCTCTTATTCCGGTCTCGTAACTGTCAACCTTTATGGGCTTGAGATTTACCGCTGTCGAGGCAGTTCCGCTGTTCCCTCTAAACAGGTCTCCCGAAGATGGAACCCTGAATGCATGATTGTAAGATATAAAGGCGCTTATGCTTTTTGAAAAATCATAGGTAAGGCCTAATTTAGGGCTCAGATGGTTGAATGTTCTATCCGTATCCGCAGGCCTGTTCGTATTCGGATCGAGAAGCGTCTTATAATCGTAAGAGAGATTATCATACCTTGCGCCTGCCGTCATGCGGAGCTTATTGAGAGGAGAAAATTCAAGCTGGGCATAAGGCGATATTCCGAAAAATACGGCATTGAAATCGTAATTATTATCAGTGTTGGTTACATAGTAGGAATAAGACGTATATTTATCGCCTGTTTTATATGCCTGTATGCGCCTCTCAAAGTAATCTCCGGGGCTGTAATCTATATCCACGCCCGCTACGAGCCTTGTCCTTAACGGCTTGAAGTCCTGCCTGTATTTTGCGAGCAGTCCGAGAGAATAAAACCTTGTGTTCGAATGGTACCCGAAATAATTCGCTCCGGATTGGAAGATGCCCCACCCCGGCAATAAATCCATTTCATTCCATCTGAAATAAGGAATAAAACTGAACAGTATATTATTTTCAATCTCCTTTTCTATCTCTGTGGATATCCTGAATGCCTTTACCTTCCTGAAATCGAATGTCTGATAGTTATACCACGGCTTGCTTTCAAAGTCAGCCTTTGTCAGGCCGTTCGAGCCGCCGGTCTGCTGATCTATATTTGAGAATGCGATCACTGTCTTGGCTGTTGCGCTGCCGTTGATTACGCGATCCCATCTCAAGGTAACGCTCTGGCGATCATAGCCGCTTCTTTCCCTCCAGCCGTCGGAATGAGTGGTATTGAGGTCGAGCCTGAAACCGTTATCGCCCCATGTATTGCCGCCGCTCGCAAGAATCCTGTACCAGTTATGTTCGCCCCATTCGGGATTGATCTCTATCTCGGGCTTTAAAGGCGAAGGCCTTGTCATGACATTTATCGTGCCGCCGATGGCATCGCTTCCGTAAAGAGCGGTTCCGGGCCCTTTTATTACTTCAATGCGCTGCGCGCCGGGAATATTCACCTCATATAAGGCATTATGATTGAAAAAACCCGTTGACCTTATCGGGATACCGTCCTCAAGAAACAGATAAACCGGGTTTGTAGTCAACGGCTGGCGTATGGCGGTGATATGCCCTTCTCCGGCGGTCGTATTTATCCACACGCCCGGAATCCGGTTCATAATCTCCGAAGGATGTGTCGGTTTTACATTCTTTATCTCCTCGCCTTTAACGGCATTAATTGTCTGAGCCTTTTCCTTCAAAAGTTCCGCCTCTCTCGTTGCGGATACCACAATTTCTTCAAGCTGTTTCGGAGTTTCCTTGTTTTCTTCAGCTTCCGCAAGGGCATATCCTGAAAACGCAATAATTATCGAAATTAATGCAAAAATATATATCATCAAATTGCTTTCCTCCATGAGTGTTTTAAACTACGGACTTGAAGAGGCTATATGTCTGAACCGCGCTTACACAAGACGCGGATGACGTCCATGCGCAAGCAGGGCAGAATAAAATAGCCCTGCGATGTTGGAAATGGTCTGTTAGGCTCTTGGAGGTCTGTCTTTTGTAAAGATATGGGATGATGCGTAAAATATTGAGGCGGGGCTTTCAAGGCTATTTTCCGCAACCGGCCGGCCGTGGCTCTCCGGCTGCTCGAAGAACATCAATGTATCTATGCTGCCTGCCGTGTTTGCCGTCCCTGCGGTTTTACATACGTTGAGCGTCATGATCGACGCCCCTTTGATCGCGCCTTCGGGACATGTCTTCGTTACGTGCGAAAACAGCATAAATGATACAGCAATAAGAATTGTTATTGAGACTACCCTTTTCATTGCGTGATTTATTCTAAAGCGATTGCGGATTAATTTCAATCTAAAGTTCTATATTCAAATATCCTAAAGATATAATTATCATGCATTCCCCAGCCTGCCGTTATGCATCCTCATCACCCTTCCGGCTTCATTCGCTATAGATGAACTGTGCGTTACCATAATAAATGTAATGCCCTTCTCTTTATTCATAGTCTTGAATAGTTTTATTATCTCCGCTTCCGCATCTTCGTCAAGGTCTCCGGTAGGCTCATCGGCAAAAATAATTTCCGGATTATTTATAAATGCCCTTGCAATCGCGACTCTCCTCTGCTGTCCGCCGGAAAGTTGAGACGGGTAGGAGTTCATTTTATCCGCAAGCCCGACCATCTCAAGCAGTTCGCAAGCCGCAGCACGCAGATTCGAACCGCTCTCCCGGCTGAAAACGGAAGGAAGCATTATGTTTTCAACGGAGGTGAGTGTCGGAATAAGGCTTGCAAACTGAAATATGAAACTCATCTTTTTATTCCTGAATTCGGAAAGAACGCTATCGCTTATAGATATAAGATCGATGCCGTCTATAACAACAGAGCCTGAATCCGGCCTCGCAAGCCCTCCCATAAGGTTCAACAGCGTGGTCTTTCCGCTGCCGGAATGTCCCATTATAGCGACAAACTCTCCCTTAGCCGCCTGAAAACTTACATTGTCCACGGCCTTTATCGGTTGTCCGCCTGTTTTATATGTCTTCAAAACATCCCTGAGTTCTATCACGATATCATTCCCCTTTTCTTATCGCATCATAAGGCTCCATGCGGCTGCCCCTGAATGCGGGATAAAGAGCGGCGGTTATGCCGGTAACGACGGAAACAACGAGCGTCAGAACGGCTGCCGCAACGATAAAAATATTTCCGGGCCAGATATACGGCAGTTTAAAAGCCGACATTATGGATTCCTTAAGCGAGGATAAAACTCCTAATCCGGCAGCAATGCCTATAATCCCTCCAAGAAAAGAAATTATCACGGCCTCTATGATTATCAGAGAAAAAACCGAACTTTTTTTAGCGCCCATAGAGCGCAAAAGCCCCATCTCCCTCTGTCTCTCGTTCACTATCATCGAAAATACCGCTCCTATCAGAACAATGGTAACAAACCATAACGCCGCTCCAATGCCGAAGATTGTCTTTACAAGCACATTGAACTGGCTCTTAACGGAGCTTATTACGTCCTGAGCGGTAAGCGCCTTTACGCCGCTTATTTCGTATTCGACAAAGACAGCAGCCCTCTCCGTAGAAAGCCCTTCCTCAAGCTGCACAAGCACCGAGGAAATCGCGTTATCATCGATATCGAGCGCTTTGCGGGCGTTCTTTTTGGATTCGTGTATCATCTCGCGCGCGGTTTCAAGAGTCATATACGCGCCGTTGTCTATCTGCTTTAACCCTGTCTGGGCGAAAAAACCCGCAACAGTTAAGGGCTTGCCGTAAAAGGCAATAACTTCACCTTTTGCAACGGGTATCGACCTGCCGAGCAGCACCTCGTCTTTTCCAAGCGGCCGGTCAAGCTTTTCTTCCAGCCACGGCAGTACCGTAAAATCGGTTTCGGGATCAAAAGCCACAAGCAGCGTATCCACAAAGCTGCAGCACTCGTACTGCTCCGACTTTATGAACAATTGTGGAGACGCCCTCTTTACGCCTTTAACTTTCTTCACCTTCTCAAAAATCCGGTCGGGCATATAAAACACCGACGGCTTGCTCGCGATAAGAGAGGCCTTAGCGTCTTCCTCATGCCCTGCGGGAACGACCATCAAGTCCGCTCCAAGCCTCTCGGTGCCGGTCTTAATGCTTTGCAGGACGCTTTTCAATCCGGCGGCTCCGGCAAACAGCATCGCCGACACAAGGGATACGGCCAGTATCAAAGCGATATTCCTGAAGGGCTTTCTTTTTATATTTTTTAATGCAAGGGTCAGGATTGTCATTTACTCACCTTTTTCTATTTTATATCACCAAGACCCGCTGAAAGTCAAAAACAAGCCCGCCCAAAGGGCGGGCTTGCATGCACGGGGAGGAAGTTATGAAGTTACTTTTCCCATGCAATCTGAACGCCGCAAATGAAAACCTCTCTGTTTGGTTTTGCCTCGGGATTCACTCCCATACCGTTATGGCAGGACTTGCACATGGAGATGCTTCCGAGCACCTTCTTGGTCTGCAGATTCACAACAATGTATTCGGAATCTTTGTAGTCTTTAGGCGGAACGCGCCTTGCCGCGGCTATCGCGTATTTGCCGTCGGGAGTAGTTGCAACGTCATGAACGTCGTAGTCCTCGCCGAAGACAACCTTATCGACAACCTTCATCTTTTTTGTGTCAATCATATAAAATCTTCCGTCCGCTTGCTGTCCCGCAACCGCTCCGGTCGACGACTGATATAGAATCTTGCCGTCAGGACTCAGTCTTGACCTGTGCAGAAATTCCTTTCTGCCTGTCTCTATTTCCTTTATTCTCTTGCCTGTAGCTGCATCATAAACATAGACTTTGTGGTCTTTCATATCGCTTGTCCAGACATACTTGCCGTTTTCAAGCGCCTGAACGCCGCAGAGATAGGTTGACTTGTAGAGCCTGTCCATGAGCTTAGGGTCTTTAGGGTCTGAAACGTCGAATTTATGCACATCTCCCTGAGACATGGAACTGAAATAAAGTTTTCCGTCAGGTCCCCAGTGGCTTCCGCAGTGCTTCGTCTCCTTCTCAAATATCTTCTTCTCAGCCACGACCTTTGGGTTCGTCCTGTTGCCGATATCAACCACATAAAGAACACTTGACCATGTTGGATAATAGACATACTTCTGGTCCGGCGACATCTCGAGGGCATCTGCCCCATCGTTATTCGGTATGGGCATTCTGCCGGCAACGGACCCTGATATCATCTCCCTATTTGGGTCGATTGTGATCGTAGTAAATACAAGATGTCCGCCCCTCGTTGCTGAGTAAACTGTTCCCTTATAAAGCGGCTTTGTATCTCCCGCAGTCAATTCGGCCGGCGCAAAAAAGAAATAACCGGCGACAGCAACCAATGCTAACGCCAATACAATTGAAACCGTCTTAAAACTTTTTCCCCGTAGACTCTTCATTACTTCCTCCTTTTTTTCTTTCTTGACTGTTATCTGTTGCTTCTCACATCATGCTTATTACTTTCTTGTATACCACCTCCCCATATAATCTATAGCTCATATATAGACAGCAACAAATATGCCTAAGGGGATTATTCAAATAATCCGATTTTCGGCGGTGAATTATAAAACGGCAGGGTAGGAGAAATTTTTAAAGAAACTGAAATTAAAATTATCAAGGCAAAACGCTACGGCAAAATAAGATAACTATGGCGTTTTGCTATACCTCTATGTCCATTGATTTCAGCTTTCTGAGGAGGGTGCTGTAATCTATTCCAAGTATGCGGGAGGCTTTGCTTTTGTTGCCTCCGGTCGCTTTAAGGACATTCTCTATATGAAGTCTTTCCACATCAAAAAGGGTAAGTTCCGCAAAATATGGAGAAGCCGATTGTTCTATCTGCTGAATTTTATTTTTCACATCATCGGGCAGATCGTCCGTGCCGATAACAGCATCGTCCGTCATAGTAATCGCCCTTTCAATCACATTTTCGAGTTCTCTCACGTTCCCTTCCCATTTATATTTAACAAGCAGTTCCTCGGCGTCTTTACCGATCCCGCCGATATTTTTATTTGTCTTTGCGGAAAACTTCTTAATAAAATGTTTTATCAATAACGGTATATCATCTCGCCTTTCTCTTAACGGCGGTATCTCTATCGGTATCACGTTCAAACGGTAATAAAGGTCTTTTCTGAACAACCCTTTATTTACTGCCTCTTTCAGGTCTTCATTGGTTGCCGCGATTATCCTGACATCCACGCTCAGGGTCTCTTTCCCGCCGAGCCTCATAAAACTTCTCTCCTGCAGAAATCTGAGTATCTTTACCTGCATCCTCGGGCTTATGCTGCTTACCTCGTCGAGGAATACGCTGCCGCCGTTCGCTTCTTCAAACAATCCTATCTTTTTATTGACCGCTCCCGTAAACGCGCCCTTTTCGTATCCGAAGAGTTCCGACTCAAGCAAATCATCCGGAAGAGCGCCGCAGTTTATCGCGATAAAAGGCATCCCTGCCCTCTTACTGCCGTAATGGATCGCCTTTGCCACAAGCTCTTTACCTGCCCCGCTTTCCCCGATGACAAGGACGGTTCCATCCGTATCCTTTACCTTCTCTATCATATTGAAGACCTGTCCCATAGCCTGACTTATTCCTACAATCTCACCGCCTCGTGAAACCCCGCTCAACTGCCTTCTAAGCCCTATATTTTCGAGTTTAAGATTTCTCGCATCGACCGCCCTTTTCACCACAATCGGTATGTGTTCCGGATCAAAAGGCTTCGGGATAAAGTCATACGCCCCTGCCTTAATCGCCTTTACAACGGATTCAATAGACGAATAGGCGGTTATCACAATAACCGTTATTTCTTTATCTATCGAGTGAACGTCCTCCATTACCCTGAAACCGTCCATATCGGGCATCATGAGATCCGTTATAACTATATCGGCATGGTCGCCGTCTTTAAGTCTTTTTATCGCATCGCCGGCATTCGTAAAAGTCTCCACCGAATAACCCTCGGGTTCGAGAGACCTCTTCAGTATCTTGAGCATTGTTTCTTCATCATCTATCGCTATTATCCGCACAGGCCTATCCATTAGCTTCTCCTATCGGTAATTTGATCCTGAATGCGCTTCCCCTGCCCTTTTCGCTTTCCACAAATATCTCTCCTCCATGGTTCCGGACTATGCCGTAACTTATTGCAAGACCCAGACCAGTTCCTTCTCCAACTGCTTTTGTTGTGAAAAAAGGGTCAAATATCCTGTCCTTTATATCTTCATCCATGCCGCAGCCTGTATCCGTGATAACAACCTCAGCCGTATCGCCGGCCGCTAACGTCTCGATCTTTATACTGCCGGAACCCTTGATCGACTGGGCTGCATTCAGGAGAATATTATTCAGCACCTGACTTATTTGCAAAGGGTCTGCGGACAGAGCGGCGGGGTTGACGCAGAGTCTTTTTGTTATCTCTATATTATCCGAACGGATTTGGTGTTTTACGGTATTTATCGCATCGTCGATAAGGGCGCCGAGGGAAACCGGCTCCTTGCGGGGCGGCGACTGCCTCGAATAAGAAAGCAGGTCTTTTGTTATCCTCGCGCACCTGTCCGCGTTCTTTATGATCGTCTCGATATCCTCCCGCGCGTCATTATCGACGTAGTTCTTCCCCATTAATTTCGCGATGCCTATCACATTGCCGATGGGATTGTTTATTTCATGCGCTATGCCGGCTGCGAATTTTCCGACTGCGGCGAGCCTTTCGGCCTGACGAAGCCTTTCTTCCATGCTTCGCAGGTTCTCGAGATTATGAGCCATTTTATTGAAACTCTCCGCAAGCCCTCCCATCTCATCTCCGGATGCAATATTAATTCTATATCCGAACTCTCCCATGCCTATCCGTTCCGCGCCCTCCTTCAACATAACAATAGGGCGCGTCAATTTTTTCATCGTTATAAACAGTACGAAAATGGAAACGGCCGCGATAGCCGATATAAGGGCAAAAATAGTCAGATGGACTTTGGCGAGAATCATCGGCAGCCGGTCTTCCTGTAAAATCAACACATTGCCTATGCCGTTGCCCGACACATCGTTCAGCGGAAACCTCATTATAAGGTGTTTCTCCTGATCCAACGAAGCCTTATCGCGGTAGGTCGAGGATACAACGCTGTTTTTATTGTCGGTGATGATTATATCCGTACTGCTCAACTCCTTTATTTTTGAAAGAAGCCTGTTGTCGAGCAATATTCCGGCGGTGATAGTGCCGATGAGCTGGCTTTCATTGTAGTAAACCGGAGCGGATGCCCTTATAATAAAACCTTTTTCGGCAAGTTCGATGCCGGATGCAACTCTGCCCCGAAGCGCGTTTTTTATAAGCATATCGGATGACCTGTCGCTGTCGTATCTGTCCGGGTTTTCCGCTACCGCGATTACGCGCCCGCGCCTGTCCCCGACTTCCACGGAGTCGATGCCGAATGATTTATAGAGACGCGTAACGGCCCTCAACGGATGTTCCCGTTCGCCCGCAAGCTCCGTGTGATAAAAAAGAGTATCCTTTATTTCCCTGTCATTACTGAAAAGCCCGGCGTAGCCTGTAACCTTTCCCTGATAATCGTCGAAAAGATTTAATACAAGATTTTTCACGCTTGTAAGACGGCCCTGCTGTTGTTTGGAAAGGGCATCCTTCAGCATGTAGGAAACAACCGGCAGTATTGTGACAATAACGAGGACTACCGTCAGAACGATAATCGAGGTTATTTTATGGCGGATAGAAAGCCTTTTCCAGATATTTCTCATTTTACACGCGCTAACCTCTTTCCGATTATCGACTGTCCTTCTTCGCTCAAGACAAACTCAATAAACTTTTTTGTCCGGCCTGCGGGCGTTCCCTTTGTAATAATGTAAAAATCGCCTGTAATCGGATACAGCCCTTTTTCGGTATTCATAGGCGTAGGCGAAACGCCGTCCACATCGATGATCTTTACCTTCGCCTTTTCGGCAAGCACTCTGCTTACAACCCCTATGGCGGATGGAAATTTTTCGACATATTCGATAACATCCTTATCCGTCTTGACTATAATCGCCTTTTTCGCAACCGGACCGGCGATCCCGAGCGCCTTTCTGACCGGCTCATCCATATCCCTGCAGTGGTCTCTGAAAACCAAGGCAACGGGCTTATGGATTCCGCCTACCTGTTTCCAGTCGGTAATCGTTCCGCTATGGATATCCGATACCTGCCGCAGGGTAAGATTTTTTATGCTGTTTTTCGGATTGACTATAACCGCTTTGATGTCTACGGCAACCCTGTGCGCTATCATGCCGTATTTTTCAGCCGCCTCACGGGGCAGCGGGCAGCACAAACCGCCCATCTCATATCTGTCTTTAGCGACAACCGCAATCCCGTCGGCGCAGCCGCCGCCCTTGACGACAACGTTTATTCCATACTTTTTTTCAAACGCCTTTGCTGCATCCTCCAGCGCACCGTGCGTAAGGATATGCGTTCCCTGATAGCCGAAATCTGCGGCATATAACAAAGAGGCGGACATAATTAAATATATAAGCAAACATTTCATTTTTTTATTATAATACATCAGGGAGTGCGGATAATTAAACTATGGCCTTAAAACATTCCAGACACAAGAGAGAAGGGGAAAAGCCGAAGAAGGGGGTATATCTCCTGCCGAATACCATAACCCTCTGCGGCATGTTCGCGGGCTTTTACGCGATCATCTCCGCGATAAACGGCAATTTCATCCATGCGGCATGGGCGATAATAATTGCGAACGTCTTTGACGGGCTCGACGGATGGATAGCGCGTTTGACGAACACCGCAACGAAATTCGGAATAGAACTCGACTCCCTCTCGGACCTTGTCGCATTCGGGGTCGCGCCGTCCGTAATGATGTACAAATGGACGCTCGCACCGTTCGGCAGGGTCGGATGGGCTGCGGCGTTTCTCTTTGTAGCGTGCGGAGCATTAAGGCTTGCCCGGTTCAATATACAGACAGGAACGCCCGGATCAAAGGCATTTAAAGGCATGCCCATACCTGCTGCCGCGACCATATTGGCGTCAATCGTCATTTTCTATTATGAACTCTGGAAAGGGATTCCGGAAAAAAATGTATTCTTTCCTGTCATCACGATACTGCTTTCTCTGTTGATGGTGAGCACGCTCCGCTATCACGGGCTCAAAGAAATAGATTTCAGGGAGAGAAAGCCTTTCTGGGTTCTCATAGTATTTGTCATGATCATTTTCGTCATGTTTGTGCATCCGTCTACGGCAATATTCGTTTTTGCAATGGCATACCTCCTGTGGGGTATAATTGAAAATGTCGTTCTTCTCTTAAAGAGGGGCAGGACAAGGCACGGTGTAGAAACCGGAGGAAGCGCAGAATAAAATGAGGATTATAAAAATATTCGACACGACATTACGGGACGGCGAGCAGTCGCCCGGCGCGTCCATGAACGTGGATGAAAAGATACAGGTCGCGAGACAGCTCATAAAATTAGGAGTTGATATTATCGAAGCCGGATTTCCGTTCGCGTCTCCCGGAGATTTCGATGCGGTCAAACGCATCGCCGATGAAGTAAAAGGAGCCGTCATTGCGGGCCTTGCGCGCGCAAAGGAAGACGATATAAAGAGCGCGTACGAGGCGCTTAAAGACGCGCCGATGAAGCGCATACATACCTTTCACTCCACTTCGGACATACACCTGAAATACCAGTTCAGGGTCAGCCGCGAAGAGGCTTTGAAGAGATCCGTCGAAATGGTCAAACTGGCGCGCAGCCTTGTCGAGGATGTGGAATTCTCGCCTATGGACGCGACAAGGACGGAAATCCCTTATCTGCTTGAGGTTGTTGAAGCGGTCATTGAAGCAGGCGCGTCAACGGTCAATATTCCGGATACTGTGGGATACACCACGCCGGTAGAGTTCGGAAATATGATAAAAACCATCAAAGAAAGAATCGGAGATAAAGCGGTAATCTCTGTGCACTGCCATAATGACCTCGGCCTTGCCGTCGCGAACTCCCTTGCGGCAATCATAAACGGAGCGGGACAGGTTGAGTGCACCATAAACGGCATAGGCGAGAGGGCCGGAAACTGCTCCATGGAAGAAATTGTCATGGGTTTAAAGACGCGCAAGGATTTTTATAATGCCGATACCAATATAAATACAAAAGAGATCATCCGCACGAGCAGGCTTATAACCAGAATAACGGGCATGGCGGTACAGCCTAATAAGGCGATAGTCGGAGCCAACGCGTTCGCGCATGAGTCAGGCATTCATCAGGACGGTCTGCTTAAAGAAAAAATGACCTATGAGATAATGCGCCCCGAAGACATCGGCCTCCAAAAGACAGAGTTTGTGCTCGGCAAACATTCGGGAAGGCACGCATTTAAAGACCGGCTTCAGAAACTGGGCTATGAACTCAACGCAGAGGAGATCGATACTGCCTTTAAAAAGTTCAAACACCTTGCGGACCAGAAAAAAGACATCTTCAACGAGGATTTAGAGACGTTGATTTCCGAAGAGGTATCGAAAATCCCGCAGACATACAGCCTCGTTGACCTCTCCATATCGAGCGGCGTGAGCGTAAGACCGACAGCGGCCTTGAAACTAAGGGTTAATGACGATGTTATAGAGAAGATGGAACACGGCGACGGCCCTGTTGACGCGGTGTACAAGGCCATTGCGTCCATCACTAAAACAAAGAGCATTCTTCAGAAGTTCGAGGTAAAGAGCGTAACCGGCGGAATGGACGCGCTCGGAGAAGTCACGGTTTCGATCGAAGAAGACGGCAAAACCGTAAGAGGACACGGCGCGGATACGGACATCATTGTCGCGGCCGCAAAGGCGTATATAAACGCCTTAAACAAACTCGCAGTTAGAAAGAAATAATAATTCAATTATTCGCTATCCGGTCAATTTCTCTTTTTGCGTTTACTTTTTATTTCAGACACAATATCTTGAACGCTCAATCCTTTCAACAATCTCTCTCTCTCTTTAGTATAGTCGCCGGTTCCTCCTTCAAATTGCTGAAGAAAACGAACCATGCCCAAAGGGCCTAATGCCTTCGCTATCGCCTCCAGACCAGCCTTCCTTAAAACTGTCGGACTCATTGTTTGTGTGCTCATCTAATTACCTCCGCAACCCATTCAAGAGGGTTTTTCACTTCTATTTTTAGACTGCTGAGTTGGACCGCCTTGCTTAACAGCCCGTCATCTGTTGTCAGCAAAACATCTGCATCGCCTTTTTCAGCGCAAGCAATATGCAACGCGTCAAATGCCTTAAATCCTAATCTTGTAAGTTCTAAAGCCCTTATTTCAATATATCTGTCAATTGCGACATATGACTGATGCATTGATGCAAGAATGCTGACCTTAAGTTTTTTCTCACTATCAGGGATTCTGGATATTTCCACATCCATTATCTCGCTGCCGATCACAGTCCAATTAAGATTCCGGCTGTAATTTAATACTGATAGAATTGCCTCCGATTCAAGATGTATCCTATCCTGCGTTTGATCGTCAAATGGGCGATTTAAGCAGCAGACATCAAGATAAATCCTTAGTTTTTTCATATTGTGAATTATAACAGATAATTTTGGAAAAAAAATATTTCAAACTCAAGCTGAAAACTGAAACGCCGCGGAGGCAACGTCCAAAAACCCCTCGGCTGGAGCACCCTTGCAGGGCGCTACGGGAGTTATTAAGCGGAGCAGGCTGCAAGCTTGCCTGCCGCCTCTCCCCCAAGTTTACTCTCACTGCTTCTTATTCATCAACGAGCGTCCATGTATCCGTATCCGTATCGTTTATCGCAACAGCACAGTTTTTGTTTCCATCCGCGCTTATTACATACGCATCTGCAGTTATACTGCCGCCACTGCTATAGGCAATCGAATCAATGTTTTGATTGTGGGTCGTACAACTGCTGTTCTGCCACAAGGTAACTGCTGTTGTATCTGACTGGTTCACGCTGAATGTCCTATTCGTTCTTACCCTCGTGCATGTTGTTCCGTATTGCCCGCCTTTTACATAAATACTGCTGCCGCTCGGATCATTTCTGACAGTCACAGATGAACAATAATCCTGCGATGTTGTATAGACAGTTGTAGAGCAAAGGCCGGTGCCATTTGTATTAGTTGCCGAAAGCTGAAATGTTGTATTGCTATTTATGTTTCCCGTGTTACAGTTGCCTCCGTAAGAATTTGAAAAACTCGTACATGCCCCGCTTGTAGGGCTGAATGTTGCAGTCGCAGGGCCATTATTTATAGTCCATATAAGAGATGTAGGGTTGCCGGTCGTAATAGGATTTGGGCTCGCCTCAAGTGTGCATGAGGGAGCAGGCCCCGGAGGCGTACCGACAGTGACGGTTGCAGAACAATTACTGCTTCCCTGTGCATTGGTAACGGTAAGGGTAAATGTTGTGGTAGCGCTAATTGTTCCGGTTGTGCAGCTTCCGCCGCTTGAACTCGAAAAGTTTGAGCATGTCCCACCCGGCGCAGGCGACCATGTCCCGTTGGCTGGTCCATTATTTATTGACCATGAAAAGACAGTCGTTCCGGCTGTCTGCATTGAACTCGGATTTGCAGAAAGGGAACAGGTCGGCGTCCCCGCAGCGGCAGCAGCATTAACAGTTATCGAGAATCCCTTTGATACCGTGGATCCTGTGCAGCCATCCGACAATGTTGCCGTAAAACTATAGGTACCGGCGGTGGTAGGATTATTTACACTCAGAACGCCGGTAGAAGTAGTTACCGATAACCAAGCGGGATTGCCTGAAAGACTCCATGAGTATGAAGTGTTGCAATTACCTGTGCCTGTACATTTTCCTCCTGTGCCGTCTAAATCAGCAAAATTGGCATTAACTGTTCCAACTGTAGTTGATGGAAGTTCTGTATTGGTAATTTTCAACGGCTTAGGTCTTACAGAAATTGTAAACGGATCGGTAGATGTACAATTGTTTGTACCTATACATGAACCGTTTCCTGAATCTGTAACCTTCAACTCCCCCACAGGTATGCTGATTGTCTCGGTACAGCTCGCAAGTTCTCCTGTGCTTGATGAACTATTGTAGTTAAGCGTGCCTGATATTAGTCCTGACGTGCTAAGAGACAACCCTTTGCTGGTCAATTCTGTAGGGGCAGAGCCGTCCCCCCATGTATAAGGCGGTGCGCCTCCGACCGCCTGTATCGAATAAGAATAAAACGAGTCCTCCTCTCCCTGGTCAAGAGCATTTGGAGAGATTATTCTCAACTGTTGCGGACACTCTCTTAATGATCGTATCTCATCCAGTGAAACATATTGCACGATATCATCATACTCATAAGTAGCGCTGCCATCTGTATAACTTGTCGCCTGTTCTCTTATCCAAAAACAAGTGCCGGAAGGGCATGCCGGGCCGCCGGTTGGCTGGGTGATAGTGCCTGTACCGTTAGCATCCTCCCCTTTACTGTATACAATAAATGCAATATTGGATTTAGTGTTTGCCGCAGTGCAGGCTGCGTTTGTGCATTCAAATACCGTCATTGTTGTTGTATTGACTGAACAGGCGTTCTCTGTTGATGGAGTTCCATCTATTTCAACTGCAGTAGAATATTGTATATCTCTTGTCCATGAATCCAATTTTCTGGCGCCCGCCGCCTCAAGGGTTGCCGGTAAATAGCCATTCTTTACCGCATATCCTAATACCGCTTCTTTCGCCTGTTTGACCGCTTCTCTCGATTCGATTATTTTCGCCCTTTTAGTCAATGTACCGAATAAGGTCAGCCCCATCGTGAGCAGGAGCCCCACGATAATCAGCACCATCGCTATTTCGATGAGGGTAAAGCCTTTTGCGTCAATTTTTAACATTCCTTTCCCGCTTTTCATACCGGTCCGATCAGGTTTATTATGCTGCGCCCGTATTTCAATACCGCTATATTTGACGCTGCCGCAAACCAGAACAGAACAGCGGCTATAAACATCGCAAATCGTGCAATACCGGCGGGTAATGACCGATCTTCATTTCCGGGAATGATGAAAAAGAGGACACAAAAAACAGAAGACATTATCGCTATATGCGATACTTCGCCCCAGTGCTTATAAATATACCGGGCTGCCGGATTGATCTCGATTTCATAGCTGTTGTATTTGCCGAAACAGAGAAAGGTTGTAATATAATCGGCGATTTTTCCTAAGACAAGAAAAAAAAATAACGGCGGGACTATCGAACGGCTTTTAAGACTTAAATCTGTCTGTCTGTCTGTCTGTCTGTCTGTCTGTCTGTCTGTCTGTCTGTCTGTCTGTCTGTCTGTGCAAGATTGATGCCATGAAAGAATCCCCCGTAACGCCAAAAAAACTATAGCTTTTATAGCATAAACCCCTTTACGGTTGCAAATTTTCTTGTCAATAAAGCACGGCCATGAACATAGCCATCCTAAAGTTTCAGCCTCAATCCTCCGATAAAAAGACAGCGGTTAATTTCCTCCGGGAGTTTTGTCATGAAAATCGAAGGCTTTAATATCTCAATGTCCGGCAGTCATAATCTGATTGAAAAACATGAGAAAAATGAATCCCTGAGAATGTGGGTAGGGGATGAACGGCCTGATTTCGAGGGAAGAAACCCGATACCGTCCGGCGATGTTGCCGAGATTTCCAAGGAAGCGAAAACCGCGCAATCTGCCGCGCAATCCGAAAACCCCGGAGATATTACCGATGGGCAGTTAACCTCCAGAGACAGGATCATGATAGCCATGATAGAGGCGTTGACAGGCAAAAAAATAAAAATTGTAACCCCTAAACTCCAAAAACCTGCCGAAGTTGAAACGCCTGACGGCAATGCGGCATCTCAAGGAGAACAAAGGGAGGGATGGGGCGTCGAATACGACTATCATGAATCATACGTCGAAAAAGAAAAAATGTCTTTTGAGGCTGAAGGCATAATAAAAACGAGCGACGGAGCCGAGATAAAATTCATGGCCGCTATTTCTATGAGCAGGGAATTCATGCTCCAAAACAACATAAGCCTCAGATTGGGAGACGCTAAAAAAATAGATCCGCTGGTTATCAATTTCGACGGCCCTGCGGCGCAGTTGACGGATACTAAGTTCAGTTTCGATCTCGATTCCGACGGAAAGAAAGACGGCATATCATTTCTTCGTTCCGGCAGCGGATTCCTCGTGCTCGATAAAAATTATGACGGCGATATAAATAATGGAAGCGAGTTGTTCGGGCCGGAAAGCGGCAACGGCTTTACAGAGTTAGCCCGATACGATTCGGACGGCAATCGATGGATAGACGAATCCGATTTCATTTACGGCAGGCTTCGCATATGGGCAAAAGACTCAAAAGGAACCGACACGTTCTATTCGCTTAAAGATAAAAACATCGGCGCTATATATCTCGGGAGCGCGTCCGCCGAATTCAGCATCAAGAATTCGCAAAACATTCTGCAAGGCGAGGCGCAAAGCGCGGGGATATATCTCAGGGAAAACGGAACCGCCGGCACAATCCAGCAGATCGATTTGACTATTTAACCGTCTGCTCCGTCTTGAATTCCTCCCATAAGCCGCAGAACCCTTCCATTCCTCTTTCCGCGTCTTCGAGGAATTCGATCCTCGATTCGATCTCCGCTCTCGAACGGTTCAGTTCCTGTATTATCCCGTCGAATATGGATTTATAAATGCCGGCAACCCTATCTACCTCTTTGGAGATTTCGTTCTTCAGTCCGTCGAGGTGTTGATTTATGTGAGATAAAAGATCGGCGCTTTGTCCTGACATCCATGTATGCGTTACATCTTCGAGGCTCTTTCTTATAAGGAAAACGGCCTTTTTCATCTGTATCGCGTCGAACTTTAAATTACCCGTCCTCCGGTTTATGCGCCCCAAAGAAAGCGTCAGTTGCAGGAACCCCCACAGACCTCTTCTCCTCGCGAGCCTTCCTTTAAAGAACGCGGGATCGAACAGGCCTTCCAGTTTTAAAACCTTTCCCTGAAAATCGAACCTGATAAAAGATTGAAGCAGTTTGGGCATTGCTATATCGATATCCGGAACGTCCTGCGTTTTCATATATTCCTTGTATTGCATTGCCTTGTCCAGCATCGACCTGCTCTGTTCCCGCAGCTCTTTCTCTTTCCGGCTCAAATCATTATTTATCGACTTTTGATATTTGCCCATCATATGAATATAATTCTTCTCTACGGCGCCTTTTTTTATCTCGCTCGATATTTTATCCGTCGCTTCCAGCCTGCTTCCATTCTGAAGCGCAATAAGTTCTTCGGCGGAAAGGGACATAAGCGCCTTTATCAACGACCTCATAACATTGTCGGTGTGCATATTGATTATAAGCTGCAGGGATTTATGGGCAAGGGTTAAATCCCGCCCCATCCCGTCGATATTGCCGTCGAACACGGCCTTCCCGGACAATGCAAGCATCGCCTCTTCGTACAGTCCCGCCGCGGCGTCCATCTTCTCCCGCAGTTCATCGCGCTTTCTCTTGAGTTTCTCGATCCTGTTCGCAATATAACCTTCTTTGATATCCATGAGCCTGCGGTCTATAAGGGACATCTTATGATTGAAAAGCTCTATCGAAGCCTTTTCCACCGCGATATAATTTATATATTTTATAAGCTGTTCGACCCCGCTTTTTTCCCTCAGCGTCCCGAAAGTCGCCCATTCTTTTCCGTGAAACCACATCATGTTCCTTATCTGGTTGTCGACAAAGGATAGGATCGTCATCTCTTCCATGCCCTGATACTTCCTTAACGAACTATTCAGGCACTCGCGCAGTTGCGCGCCGTCGTCGGTATCCAGCCCGGAGCAATCTTTAATCCTGAATGCCTTTTGCGCATAAAAATACTGAAGCGCCGATACTCCGAGCACGATAAACCCTTTATACCCCAGTTCCTTCAGTTTAGACCTCAGAAAATCTATGAACCTGACGGCCGATTTCTTTTCTTCGCTTAAATACATAAGATCGAGCTTATTTACAACGACTATGAAAGAATAGATCTTATTGTGTTCTTCAAAGGCAGCCTTTATGTCCCTGAAGAACTCCTCTTCGCTCTTTGTAAGGTGCTTCGTGTAATCCACTATGAAGACCACCACATCCGCGTCTCCAATCCACTTATAGGCGACCTTCTTATGGTCGGTCCCGGCGAGATCCGGTCCCGGAGTGTCTATGATCGTGTAGTCGCACAGGCTGTCCTCGCCGGCAACATAATTGATTTCCATGTCGTCGAGGACATAGCCGTCTTTTTTGTCCATCTGCGCGGTCCTGAACTCATCTAAAATATATTCTTTCACGTCGGACGGCTTATTAAAGGAGATATTCCGGCCCTGATAATTCACCGATATTTTCTTATCCCTGCTCTTTGCGTAGATGCACGAGTTAAAGGTGGGAAGCTCGGTGCTTGCCGGAGCGTATTCATCGCCAAGGAGACAGTTAACCAGGACGCTCTTTCCCGATTTTTTCAGGGCCATCATAGCCACCTTCAGGTTTTTATTCTCCATATCCGTAAGCATGCCGCCGATATCCGACACTACGTTAAGGATCGTGTCCTTCTCTTCCCTTATCTCGCCGCCGTGAATGCATGAAATACGGCTTTGCGCCTTATCGAGAGCGGCTTTCAGGTCTCCGTAATTTTCGCTGAAGACCTCCATCTTCCTTCTTTCGGATTCTTCGTCACCGAGCATAACCTCTATCTCTATGTCGAGATAGAGCATCTGCTGGATTATTTCGCTCAATATCTCCTTGTCCTCGGTATCGAGAACAAACCGGTAATTCGGCAATTCCGGCTCGTCGATATAATTGACCAGTTCGCTTAATTTACGGGGCTTAAATAATATCCTGCCGGTAGATTTATGTTTAAGGAATGTGTCAAAGCCGAAGACTATCTCTTTTGCGACCTTGATCTTATGGATGGAATTGCCGTCTACGCCGGAGTTGTCTATAAACTGAAAAACCGGCATCTCGTCCTGAAGTATTATTCTCTTGTTTAAAAACGGAAAAACGGCATCCTTACTGGATTTCTTCTGGGTATAAAGCGCGCCTTTTATTTTAATGATATCCATCTTCCCTGCCCGCCGGGTATTTTTGAACTATTCCCGAAAATTATACTTTATTGCGGCATAAGCTAACAAGATAAATCCACAGTCATACACTTCAGAGAATTTGGCTGCAGATTATGGATAGAAGGCAGGGCATTGTATTGTAGCGGAAATACTGTGCCCTGCCTTCGGGATGGCCGCGTCTTGTCAATCCTTTGCCGGTAAGGATATAATAGAGATTCAATTTATATATTTGCGGAGGATACATGACCATTACAGAAAAGATATTCGCGGCGCACACAGGCAAAAAAGAAGTTTCCGCCGGAGAACTTGTAAACGCGAAAGTCGATCTTATACTCGCCAACGATATTACGGCCCCCATTGCGATACAGGAATTCAAAAAAACAGGCGCAAAGGATGTTTTCGATAAAGACCGCGTGGCATTCATACCCGACCACTTCGCGCCGCAGAAAGACATAAAGGCTGCGGAGCAGTGCAAGATGCTGCGTGAATTCTCAAAGGATTATCGTCTCGGACTCTATTTCGAAGTAGGAAGGATGGGGGTAGAGCACGCGCTGCTTCCGGAGCAGGGGCTTGTAGTTCCGGGAGACCTTATAATCGGCGCGGACAGCCATACATGCACGTACGGAGCGCTCGGAGCATTCGCGACAGGTGTGGGTTCCACGGACGTGGCTGCGGCAATGGCGACAGGCGAATGCTGGTTCAAAATTCCGGAGTCGATGAAATTCGTTTATTATGGAAAACTCAATAAATGGGTCAGCGGCAAGGATTTGATTCTCCATACAATCGGAGACATAGGAGTTGACGGCGCATTATACAGGGCAATGGAATTCGAGGGAGAAACCATCAGAAATCTTCCTATGTACGGAAGGCTCACAATGTGCAATATGGCTATCGAGGCCGGAGGAAAAAACGGGATCATCGTGCCTGATAACATAACAGAAGGATATGTAAAAGGAAGGGCAAAAAGGCCGTACAAATTTTATGCCTCCGATTCCGACGCGAAATATATGGAAATCAGGGAATACGACTGCTCAAAGATACCTTTAACGGTTTCATGCCCTCATCTGCCGTCGAATACAAAACCCGCAACGGAGCTTTCGCATATCACCATAGACCAGATAGTGATCGGCTCATGCACAAACGGACGGCTCGAAGATTTAAGAGAGGCCGCGCAGATAATAAAGGGCAGGAAGGTTAATCCTAATGTGAGGATGATCGTCATCCCCGCAACGCAGCAGATATACAAAGACGCAATGCACGAAGGGCTGCTCGACATATTCATAGACGCCGAGGCGGTTGTCTCGACGCCGACATGCGGACCTTGTCTCGGCGGGCATATGGGAATCCTCGCAAAGGGAGAAAGGGCTCTCGCTACCACAAACAGGAATTTTGTCGGAAGAATGGGACATCCGGAAAGCGAGGTTTACCTCAGCAATCCGGCAGTGGCAGCGGCAACAGCGGTGATAGGGAAAATAGCTACGCCCGAAGATTTGGGATTATAAATAATCTATTAATCTTCCCAATCCTTGCCGGTCATCAATTTCCACGCGTTCTTGAATGCTATTTTTTCGGCAGTAGGTTTGCTTAACTCTTTCAGAACAATAGACCTGAAGGTATCCATCACCCTGTCATAATTACCAAAGCGGCCGGTGTTGATATCCGAGCCGATAACAAATCTGTCGGGGAATTCCTCGAATAATTTTTCCCATTCGGCATCGAGGGAAACACCCCATGATGACACATCATACATTATTGCGTCTTGATAGCCTGTGCCGTGATATTTGGAGCCGGGTTTCGACTGCACGAGATCAAAATAAAGGTTCGGGTATTTTTTGATCAAATCCCGCACGCCGTCGGCCTTGCTGAATTTATTCCATGTAACCGGATTCCTGTTCCTTCCCACATGACACCATATCAACTTTGCCTTCGGGTATTTGGCAAGCATCCTCTCCAGTTCAGGCAGAAGTTCGTCCTCCGCCTCGTGGTGCAGCAAGAACGGCATGCCTGTCTCGCTCGACAATTCAAAAACCACCTTCATGGCTTCGGAGTCAACCGGTAGATGCACATTGCGGTTATTGGTGCTCGAAGGATAGTGTCTTGCCTCAAACTCGCCCATCGCAAAATATTTGCCCGACCTCGCATCCTTTGCAAGTTTTTCAAGAAAACCCTTATCGCTGCCGTGCCACAGCTTGCCGTCGCCGTGAACAATAGTGGGGACAAACCTGTCGGGATGCAGTTCGTTCTGTCTTATCGATTCCTCGCTTCCGAGTTTCTCGTTAGGTCCGAGCCATGTAAGCGCCACGCCGTTTTCATCCATCCTTCCAATAAGCCTGTCGGTTTCTATTTTACCGCCGTGATGATACTCCACATCTATTATCGGAATGGTTCCCTGCTTTATCAGTGTTTTAATACGTTCCTTAAATATCCTGACCTGTTCGTTTTTATCGAGAGCAAATGCATCGTTTGAAAGGATAAAAATAAGAGCAAAAATAACGGTAGTTAATGTTTTAAGCATCGCAAAATCCTCCTCTTTAATGCCCCTATTTTCCGGCTTCCCGCAGCAGATGAAAAATGTGCATGTCAGCAATTTATTCGCCGTGCCGCTGTTCATTCAAAAAATCTTTTATAAAATTGCGCTTGCTGTGTATCAAGGCGAGTATTTTTGCAGGTTTCGACCACTTTACCACGATTGCATTTCTCTTTTTAACTCTTCGATAGAATACGATTCGCCGCGCTCTACAGCCTCTCTGCCTTTCTTGACCTTGTCAATAACATAAAGTTCATACATTATGTCGTCAAGATTTGAGGTTTCCGGCAATCTCGAAATCGCTTTGATCGCCTCTTGCTTTAAGGTTTCCATGTCAGCACCTCCCTTTGCTTTGCCTTATCCTTATTTTATCATTTTTATAGTTTTTCGGCATTCCGGCTTCCCGCAGCGGATGAAAAATGAGGCTGACGGATTTATTTAATGGTCGCTGTCCCTATTTTTGCACGAAGGAAGTAATGATTGCCATACTTCTTGGAGTTTTTTAAATGATTCAATTTTTTCTATCTTCCAGTCGGGAAGATATTCCTTGCGCTGCCTTACAAATTCTTCTCTTTGATCAGGGGTTAATTTAGACAAGCCCTCTACAATTGCCCGCAATTTGGGATTTTGTGCTGAAACTCTTTGTCCGTTTTTAATTTGATTGAGCAATTCATTGCAAAATTTGCTGTTTAACTCCTCACTGTTAAATGGCAATTTAAGTTTTCTGGCTACATCAAATGGGTCGTTAAAAATAAGTGGCGATGAGAAGCGCAAGGTTTTATTGATCAAGATTGATTTCGCTGCTTCCTCAGTAGCATACTTGTAAAAAAATTGCCTATTGTGCTTCCTGTTTGGTGATGTTAACAATCATTCACTCCTTTATGTATTATGTAACCCAACATATATGCTCAACGGCAACATTAAGCCACTCCGTTTAGATTTATTATCCAATCTCAATTATCTTCTTTCTAAAATCTTCAATCCCTTGCAACCATCCTCATACCCCATATCACACGCCTTTTGAAAATCCTCAATCGCTTTGTCTATGTCACCTTTCCTAAAATAAACACCTCCACGAAAGTAGTAGGCTTCGGCATTCTTAGGGTCTAACGCAATACACTTACTGTAATCTTCAATTGCCTTGTCATATTGGCCTTTCTTAGCATAGACAACCCCACGAGAAGAGTAGGCTGCAGCAAGATTCGGGTGGTCTAATGCAATAGCCTTACTGTAATCCTCAATTGCCCTGTCGTATTGGCCTTTATTAGCATAGGCAACCCCACGAAAAGAGTAGGCATAGGCATCTTTAGGATTTAATGAAATAGCCTTACTGCAATCCTCAATCGCTTTGTCATATTGGCCTTTCATAGTATAGGCAACCCCACGAGAAGAGTAGGCATAGGCATCGGCATAACTTGGGTCTAACGCAATTGCTGATGTATATGCCTCTATTGCTCTGTCATATTCTTCATTTACAGAGTAATTCAACCCCTTGGTAAGCAATGCCTTTGCCGTCAATGTATCTGTAGCTTTTTTATACTTCGCTTCAATCTGCCTATCTGCCTTTAACAGACCGACCTCTTTTTTGAGCTTCTCTATCTCATTTAATGCCTCATCTGCCCTTTTATTCGCATCCCTTAGCGATGTCTCCATCTCTTTTATCTTTCCGCTGTCTTTACGAAGACCGTCGAGGGTCTTTGCAACCGCTTTAGGGTCTGCTGACACTTTTGCCTTTAGCCAATAGGTCTTGCCGTCCCATTTCTCATCTACCACCTCTGCGCCGACTATGCCCGCAGTCAGCACAGTTACCTGGTCTTTTGTAAGCTTAAAGTCCTTAACCTCAGTCTCGCTTATAAGATATGTGCCGAATTCCTCAAGGAGCAGTCTCTTTACCATTTCAAGGGAAATAGTCCTGCATGACGCCTTACTGTCAAGCTCGCTCGCCTGATATGTGTATTCTTTTACAAAGGTAACTTTCTCAGCGTGGGATAATCCGGCAAACAGGAATATGCTGAAAACAACTGCGAGAATAATTTTTATGAAATAGCGCATCTCATCCCCCTTTGCTTCAATCATAGGGAAATTATATCAGCTTTTATGAAAAATGGGAGGTGAAAATTACCCGAAGCACACAAAAATTTCAACCGCACTAACCTCTTGAACACCCTGCATAGAATGTTTTATTCTTACAGATAAACACATGGCGCATGAAATCAAAATAAAAATCTATAAGGATTAAAGAATTCAGGGTAAAAACCGCGTAAAAACAAATTCCTTGTGATAAAATAAAAACAACATGAGCATAGAAGATAAACTTAAAGAATTAAGCATTACTCTCGCCGAAGCTCCCAAGCCGCTCGGCTCTTATGTGCCTTGCGTTCAGACGGGCAATCTTCTTTTCTTGAGCGGAGCGCTTCCATTGAAAGAGGGGAAGCTCATCAAAACAGGCCGGGTTACCGGAAGAGTCGGAGAATCGGTCTCGATAGAAGAAGCTCAGGAATGCGCCCGGCAGTGCGTTATAAATGCGCTTTCGGTTTTGAAGTCTCATCTCGGAAGTCTCGATAAGATCAAAAGATGCGTAAAGCTGAACGGTTATGTGGCGTCGGCATCGGATTTTACGGAGCAACCGAAGGTGCTGAATGCAGCGTCCGATCTTTTGTTCGAGATATTCGGCGAAGCAGGCAGGCACGCGCGGGCGGCAGTAGGCGTATATGTCCTCCCATTGAATTCGCCGATAGAGATAGATTTCATATTTGAGATAAACTGAAGGAGCATAATATGCATAATCTTTTTATTCACGGCACGCTCAGGCGGGGATGCAGCAACAACAACCTCTTATCCGGAGCCGATTTTATCGGGAGCGCCGAAACAGCCGAGGACTACGCCCTCTTTATGGTAGACAAAAAGCCTCTAATCACCAAACGCCCGGTATCGAAGATAAAAGGCGACGTATACTCGATAACCGAAGAGATGATGACTATGGTCGACCGCCTTAAGGGTAACCCGCGCATCAATAAAAGGGAAGTCGTTTCGGTAAAACTCGAAGACGGCAAGACGATTGAAGCATGGCTTTATTTCCACATTCACCCGTTGCGAAACTCCGTCCTCATAGAGTCCGGGGACTATACCGAAAAAAAAGCTTAGCCCTCGATCAATCCTGTCTCTTTTAATTCTTTTACCATTACGTCAAACTCCGGGCGGTGCTTATACCCCAGCGCGACAATGGCCTCGTAAGGCTCCATCTCCGCGTTTGGATCGGACAACGACAGGTATTTGTTGAATACGGCGTTAAAGGCGTTCCTTTTTGCCGCAATAAAATAATTGTCCTCGAACGCAAGGGAAATCTTATATGCAATGTCTTCAATCTCAGGCATTCTCTCCTCCTTTGCTTGTCCCTTTATTATACATTTAACGCATTCATATACTCATCCCTCAGTTTTTCCTTTGAAGTGCCCGCATCTATAAACTCCCACGGCAATATCTCGTCAAACCCCTTTTGCCTGAATATATAAAAGCCTATATCCGTTCCGGCCTTTGAGCACGCGGCTCTGTAATCGTCGGTTTTAACCATCTCCTTGAGAACGCCGAATACTCTCCTGTCGCCGGTTGAGAACATCCCCTGCATATGCGCGTATTTCGGCACATCGTGAAAGACCTTAACGCCTTTTTCATCCCTCAGCGCCTTTTTTATGAATTTCAATTTTCCCTTCACGGAATCGAGGGATTCCATGGGATGCCGTTGAAAAGGGGTGAAGGGCTTGGGAACAAAGGTGCTTATGCTCAAGATTATATTGCCCTTATTGGAAATTTTTCTCGCCTTTTTCACAAGCTCGATAATTCCTTCTATATCCTCATGCGTCTCCGTCGGAAGTCCTATCATAAAATAAAGCCTCAGATTCTCGATGCCTGCATTTAAAATAAGTTCCGATGCAGCGAGAATATCCTCTTCCGTGATCTTTTTATTGACTACCTTCCTCATCCTTTCCGTTCCGGCCTCTGGAGCTATCGAGACGCTCTTATGCCCTTTCAGCAGTTCGACAAGCCCGGCGCTCTTCGCGCTCGCGCGGAGAGACGTGATGGAGAAGTCAACGCCTTCTATGCATAATACATCCATAATATGCGGATAATCCGTAAGGGAAGGGCCGATTAATCCTATCTTTGGCGTAATCTCTTTCGCCCTGTCTATCTCCGTTTTTATTGCCTCCAAATCTTTTTTCCTGACCGGGCTGTAAATATGCCCCACAAGGCAAAACCGGCAGTGCCACGGGCATCCCCTCATCGCCTCGATAAGATACATATCCGAAAATTCCGCTTCCGGCGTGATAATGGCGGTCGTGACAGGAGAAAGGGACAAGTCTTTTAAATATCTCCTCTTTATCTTTTCCGGAGCATTATTCAGAGGAATCCTTTTAGCTATGGTTCCATCATTGTTATAATCGATCCGATAAAACTCAGGCACATAAATGCCTTCGATATTCAATACTCCTCTTTTAATCTCGCCCTTTTGTCCTTTACCATTTGCCCTATATTCATCCAGAAATTCGTTCAGCGATTCCTCTGCCTCGCCTACAAAGATAATATCGAATACCGGCGCTATGGGCTCGGGATTGAAAAAACAGCAGACTCCGCCTGCAATAAGCAGCGGATGGTATTCATTTCTTTCCAGTGCGCTGAAAGGTATTTTTGATATATCGAGTATCTTTAAAATATTCGGATAATCGTTTTCAAAAGAGATAGAGAAGGCAACGATATCGAATTTGTTGAGAGGTCTTTTGGATTCACAAGAAAATACCGGAGTACCTGTCCTGATATATTCTTCCATATCCCTTTCATCCGGAAGGAACGCCCTTTCGCATACGACATCTTCCCTTTTGTTAAGAAGCCCGTAAATCCCCTGAAAACCTAAATTCGACATGCCTACATGGTAGGTGTTCGGATAGACAAGGCAGATGTTTATTTTTCCGCCGGGGTCTTTGAATATGGCGCCTTTTTCCTTTGAAAGGAGAGCGTCAACTTTTTCGATAAGCCTGCGGTTCACACTTTTTCAATCCCCTGTCTTCTTCCTCAAAAACGTCGGTATATCGTAAATATCTTCCTGCGGAAGAATGGATTCGTTCAAGACCGGCTTTTGATCTTCATTCTCTTTGGCAAGCATTTCCAACAAATTCTGTTCCGGCTCCGCGTTCCCGACATTGTCCGCTGTTTTTTCCGGCTCTTTTACGGCCTCTTTATGAATGATTCGTTCGAGGGGCTTTTGTTCGCTCCGCGGCATGCCGATATTTTTAGACAGTATCCTGTCTGATCCTTTAAGGCTTATAGGTTTTTTATCCGGGGTCCATTTCTTGACCTGAGGCAATTCGGCCTTCTCCACCCTGTCCTCGAGGCCGGTGGCTATGACCGTCACCCTCACGTCGTCTTCCATATCGGGGTTTATAACCGCGCCGAGGATTATATTCGCCTCGTCATCGGCGGACTCGTAAATAAGCGACGACGCCTCCTGAACCGCGTCTATAGACATGTTCAAGCCTCCGGTTATATTAATCAGGATGCCCTTTGCGCCGTCGATGGACGACTCTTCTAAAAGAGGATTCGATATAGCCCTTTTCGCCGCTTCGAACGCGCCTCCGTCGCCCTTGCCGCTTCCTACTCCGATGACCGCCCTTCCCGCGTTTTCCATGATTGACTTTACGTCCGCGAAATCCAGATTTATAAGGCCGGGGATTAATATCAAATCCGAAATACCCTGTATCGCCTGCCGCAATACGTCATTGGCTATGGAAAAAGACTTAAGAAGAGGAGTTCCCTTTTCTACGACGAGATGAATCCTGTCATTGGGAATTGTTATCAAGGTATCGACATGTTTTTTGAGTTCCCGGATGCCCTCCTCCGCGTTAATGGCCCTCTTCCTGCCTTCATAATAAAACGGCTTTGTAACCACGCCTACGGTTAAAATGCCCATCTCCCGCGCAAGGCTCGCAACCACCGGAGACGCGCCGGTTCCTGTTCCGCCGCCCATGCCGGCGGTGATAAATATCATGTCGGCGCCCTCTATGCACCCCGCAAGGGTGTCTTTATCGTCTATCGCGGCCTGCCTGCCTACGACGGGATTCGAGCCCGCGCCGAGGCCCTTTGTGAGGCCGGCGCCTATCTTTACCTTTACCGGAGCCAGCGACGCTTCGAGATGCTGGGCATCAGTATTGACGGTTATAAATTCAACGCCGTAGATATTGGCCGCTACCATGCTGTTGACGGCATTGCTGCCCCCGCCCCCGACTCCGACCACCTTTATTTTCGCAACCGGCCTTCCGATGTCCTCCAGTTCAAACATAGAAGCCTCCTATTTTTTGCCTAATATATTTTTAAACCATCCGGCCATTTTGGCAATGATCCTGTTGAATATATCCGAAGAAAAACCGCTCCGCTCCGAAGGCATCATCGCCTCGATGCCGTATAAAACGAGCCCGACGCCCGTGGCGTACATGGGGTTGTTGAATTCGCCTTTCAATTCGCCCGTTGCATTGCCGTTCATTGTCCGTGCGCCGGAGCCATTATTGAAATTCTCCGCGGACAAATAAGGATACCCTATTCGCACGGGCATAGACAGCATCGCCTCGGCCATCCTGTCAAATCCCGCGAGGAGAGAAGACCCTCCGGTCAACACGAGACCGGATATAATAAAACCGTTATTTTGCAAACCGTCGATTTCCTGTTTAACGAGTTCGAGGAGTTCTTCGCATCTCGGCTGGAGTATCTCGGCGATATATTTCTTAGGGATGCCCCTTACCTGGCCGTCAATGGCAACTACGTCCACCTCCGCCGGATTGCCGCTTTCAGGAAGTATAGAGCCGTATTTCTTCTTCACCCTTTCGGCCTCATGAAACGGCAGCCTCAGCCCGACGGATATGTCGTTCGTGAAATGATTGCCTCCTATGCCGAGCACCGACGTATGCCTGAGCCATCCCTCTTTATATACGGCGATGTCCGTAGTGCCTCCGCCGATATCAACGAGGGCGATCCCCATGTCGCGCTCATCATCCGTCAATGTAGCGCCCGCTGATGCAAGCGGCTGGAGGACTATATCGGCGACCTCAAGCCCCGCCCTTTCGCAGCACTTTAAAAGATTCTGCACCGATGACACTGCGCCGGTAACTATATAAACCTTTACTTCCAGCCTGACGCCCGCCATTCCCACAGGGTCTTTTATCCCTTCCTGCCCGTCGAGGATAAAATCCGTGGGAAGGACGTGAAGCATTTCCCTGTCGAGAGGAACATACACCGCGCTTGCCGCATCGATGGCCCTTTCTACGTCCTCGGCGGTTACCTCTTTGCCTTTTATCCCGACCGCTCCGTAACTGTTGAAACTCTTTATATGGCTTCCGGCAATGCCTACAAGCACATCTTTTATAACCATGCCTAAATGATCTTCCACATCGGCAACGGCCCTTTTTATGGAATTAGCCGTGGCCTCCATATCGATAACAACGCCTTTTCTCAGGCCGGTGGACGGATGCGAGCTGACGGACAGGATATTCATGCCGCCATCCGTTATCTCTCCGGCAATAGCGCATATCTTGGTCGTGCCCACATCGAGGCCGATAATGATATTGTTATTTCGTCTTCTTTTCTCCGCCACTTTCTTCAACCTCTTCCGAACGACCGGCAGGTTTTACTATTATCTTATCGGCAAACCTGAGGTCTATATGCTCTACGGCGATATTCCTTTTTTCTATCTCGTCCTTCGCGAACTCCAGCCTCTCGATCTTTTTCTCGAAATCGCCGGCGCCTATCTTTATGGCTATGCTGCCCAGCTTTAAAGTTATATCCTCCGGCCTCTGCCCGGTTATCTCGATACTGCCTCCGTAAGACAAAGTCCGCCTATTAAGGACATTCACGAATTTTACCGCCTCTGCGTAGGCTTCTCTGTTCCTGTTATGGTCTATGTCTTTTATTATCGGTAAAAACAGCACCGTGCCTTCCTTCAGCGGCTCGAGGATGTTTCCATCCCTGTCTATGAGATACGGCCTTCCCGCTATGTTGAAAATCGCGATAGGTTCCGCCTCGGTAACGTTCACAACTATCTTACCCGACAATTCCTTGCGGATAACGGCATCCCTTACCCACGGAGACCTCCTGAGCCTGCCGTAAAGCTCTCTCCCGGAAACCCCGAAGAGTTCGTCTTCCTTATACACTTTAATCAGCGACCTCAATTCGTCGTTCTTGAGATGGCGGTTGCCGATAAACACTATCTCTTTAACCGAAAAGGAATGCGTAATGAAAAAATACATCGCGATTCCCGAAACGATAAAAAGGATACCCATAAAGACCGCGAACTTTATCTTCTTGCTCTCTTTTTTCCTCTGTAATGTCCTTATGTTTCTCCTGTTCATGCCTTAAGCGCCTGCCTCAGTATTTCCTCTATCAATCGCGGGAAATCCATACCAGCAAGCCCTGCTATTTTCGGCAGAAGGCTCGTCTCCGTCATGCCCGGAATCGTATTCGCTTCAAGTATGTACGGCTCGTCGGATCCGCTCAATATGAAATCGACCCTCGTAGCTCCTTTGCATCCGAGGGCGTTATGCGCCTTCAATGCGGTGTCCTTGAGCATTTCGTAGGCAGCGCCGTCAATTTCAGGCGGCAATATGTATTGGGTGAGTCCCGCAGTATATTTGGCCTCATAGCTGTAAAATTCCTTTGAAGGCCGCACTTCAACCCCTCCGAGCGCCTGCTGCCCGAGTATGCCTATCTGTATCTCTTTTCCTTTGATATATTTTTCGACAATTATCTTCTCTCCGTATTTAAAAGCGTCTTTCAGCGCATTATCAAGCTCTGTCTCCTTTTTCACTATACTCACGCCGATGCTCGATCCCTCGGCAACGGGCTTTACTACCCACGGCATTTCAAAACCGGTTTTGAGTTTGGAATCGGGGGTCGGGAGTTCCGAACGCCGAACAATAATAAACGGCGCAACAGGTATGCCGTGATGTAGGAAAATCTTCTTTGACGCCTCCTTGTCCATAGCGATGGCCGACGCCATAACACCGGAGCCTGTGTAGAGTATTCCCATAACCTCCAGCAGGCCTTGTATCGCCCCGTTTTCTCCATGCCCGCCGTGCAGGGCTATAAAGGCGATCCCGACTTTTTCCTTTTTCAAATCCTCGCAGAGATTCTCGGACGCATCGATAAAAACCGCGTCATACCCGAGACCGAGCAGGGCCTTATGTATCGCTCCGCCGCTTTTAAGCGACACTTCGCGTTCAGCGGATGTCCCGCCGGCAAGAACCCCTATGCGTTTACCGGTTATCATGAATTGTCGTTACTCCTCAAATTTATTGACCCCTATTTTATCAGTTAAGCGCATAATATCTCCAATCCGCCTCTCCATAATCTCAATCTTCCTGCCTATTGATATTTACAACTTCGGCTATGCTCTTTTATTCAATATAACCGCTTCTCCCTAAAATCCTTATCTCCGGTTCAAGAATAATCCCGAATTTTTCTTTCACTTTACTGCTCACAGTATCCATCAGTTTAAGAAAATCGTCTGCCGTTCCTTTTCCATTGTTTATAAAAAAATTGGCGTGCATTGCGCTGACCTCTATATCTCCGGCCCTCATGCCCTTGCATCCTGCTTCGTCTATGAGCCTGCCTGCGGCTATATCTTTCGGGTTTTTAAATACGCATCCTGCCGATGCCTTTGATACGGGCTGTTTCGATTTCTTTTCTTTTATGAATTCATCTATTCTTTTTCTAACTTCAACAGGTTCATCTTTTTTAAGCGATAAAACAGCGCTGAGAATAATAGAATCGGGAGGGATCTTTGCGCTTCTATATTGAAAGTTCATATCGCTTACGGATAATTCTTTTATGCCTACATCAGGCATTAATAAATTAACGGATTTAATCACGTCCTTAATCTCGAACCCGAATGAGCCGGCGTTCCCCGCAATCGCTCCTCCGATAGAACCCGGAATGCCCGCCAGCCCTTCCATGCCGCCGAATCCATTTTCGACGCACATGTTTATGACCTTTTGAAGGGAGCATCCTGCTTCAATATTAAGCGTTGCGCGTTCGGCGTTCAGCGCAATGTTATTCATCTTTGATGTGAAAATAACCGCGCCCTCGATACCGTTGTCTCTTACGAGGATATTTGTTCCTCCACCGATAACGATAGATAGAATTCGTTCGGCAGCAAGAATTCTTTTGAGTTCAGAAAGGGAGGATTCATCCGGGAAAAACGTCATATCGGCAGGGCCGCCGATCTTTAAAGAGGTATGCCGGGACATCGGCTCGTCGAACCTGATGTCGATGTCTCGTGAAATACAAAACTCTTTTAGAAGTTCATATCCCATGAATAAACTCCATTATCTCATTACTCCGACGCTCCTTAACTTATTCAGTATCTCATCGCCCATCTTATACACGTCTCCGGCGCCGAGGGTTATAAGCACATCTCCTGATTTAAGCTCTGAGACTATCTTTTCTACCATTTCCTTTCTGTCGGGAATATAATACGCGTCCTTCCGCCCTGTTTTATTTATCATCTTTAAAAGATTGCCTGAATTTATTCCATCTATGGGTTTCTCACCGGCAGGGTATATGTCCATCAAAAACAATCTATCCGAATTATCGAAACTCGCAGAAAATTCATCCATCAAATCCCTTGTCCTCGTATATCTGTGAGGCTGGAACAAGATAAATAGCCTGTTTTCGTTAAAACATTCACGGGCCGCCTTGAGAGTAGCCTGCACTTCCGAGGGATGATGACCGTAATCATCAAAAACCTTTATACCGTTTACATCACCCTTTAATTCGAATCTTCTGTGAATTCCGCCGAAACCGCAGAGCGCCTTTGAGATGACTTCCATAGGGATCTGCAGTTCTATGCCTACGGCTATCGCGGCAAGGCTGTTCAAAACATTATGCCTTCCCGGCACCGGCAGGGTAAATGTTCCCAATGAGTTACCTTCATGCACCGCCTCGAAAACCATCTTAGCGCCGGAATGCCTTATGTCCCTCGCGTAAATATCCGAATCTTCGGACAATCCGTAAGTGATGAATTTTCTCCGTATGGAAGGGATTATCTCACGGAGATATTCGTTCTCCTTACAGACAACGGCAATGCCGTAAAAGGGTATTTTGTTTATGAATGAAATGAACGCGTTTTTAAGCGATTCCATGTCCTTGAAGAAATCCATATGCTCTTTATCGATGTTTGTTATTACGGCGATTGTGGGATTCAATTTCAGAAAGGAGCCGTCGCTTTCGTCAGCCTCAGCAACAAGATAATCGCCCTGTCCCAGCTTCGCGTTGCTTCCCATGGAGTTTAGTTTCCCGCCTATGACTACGGTCGGATCAAGCCCCCCTTCTCCGAGCACCGTAGCTACTAAAGAGGTAACGGTCGTCTTGCCGTGCGCTCCGGCTACCAGGATTCCGTATTTAAGCCTGCCGAGTTCCGCGAGCATCTCCGCCCTCGGAATCACCGGAATAGACCTTTGTTTGGCTTCGACAACCTCCGGATTGGCCTGAGAAACCGCTGATGATATAACGACTACGTGTGCGTGGTCGATATTGTCGCCAGTATGCCCTATATATATTTTTATACCGAGGCCCTTAAGCCTGTTGGTCGTTTCGGATTCCTTGATGTCCGAGCCGGTCACATCATAGCCGAGATTGTGCAGGACCTCCGCTATGCCGCTCATCCCGACCCCGCCTATGCCTACAAAATGAATGATCCTGTATTTATTGAACAACGCATTGCCTCCGTTATTTTTTTATCAAACTCAGCGCGATATCCACGATCTTCTCCGCCGCATCCATCCTGCCGAAGGCCGAAGCGGCATTCCGCATCTCTTTCCGGGCCTTTTCATCGGAATAAAGCTCCCGCAACGCCTCCGCGAGCCCCTCGCCGCTTAATTCCCTGTCCAGTATCATCCGGGCGGCGCCCATGTCTTCAAGCTTTCTGGCGTTCAATTCCTGATGATTGGCTGCCGCATGGGGATAGGGTATCAATATGGCGGGTTTCCCTACGGCCGTGATCTCCGACAGCGTAGTTGCGCCGGCCCTGCATATCACGATATCCGCAACCGCGTATGCCTCTGCCATCTGATATATAAACGGCACCACAATGCCGTTAAACCCGAGCCTGCGGTAAACGTCCTTAACCTTCTCGTAATCGCCCTGTCCTGTCTGGTGCAGAAACTGGATATTCTGCCTTAAATCGAGAAGGTAATTCAATGCCTCTATCATAGACTTGTTTATATTTCTCGCGCCCGAACTGCCGCCGAAAACGAAAACCGTGAATTTCTCTTTTTCGAGAGGGAATAAGGTATACGGATCCGTATCTTTATCCGCGTCTTTATCCGCATTCCTATCGGCTATTTGCTTCCTTATGGGATTCCCCGTCAGATAGCACCTGTCTCTCGGGAAGAAAGAAGTGCTTTCCTGATACGTGACCGCAACGGCATCGGAAAATTTTCCGAGAAGCTTATTAGCAAGTCCCGGGACCGAATTCTGTTCGAGTATCATGGTAGGGACGCCCTTTAAATACGCAGTAAACACCATCCCCACGGACGCGTACCCGCCGACGCCTATTACAATGTCCGGCCTTATCGATTTAAGGATGCGGTAAGACTCGATGATGGAAATAAGGAATACAAAGAACGCCTTTATTTTTTTAAAAAGGGATTTGCCGACCAGCCCTTCAGCCTTCAGGAACCTTATGGGATAACCTTCCCTCGGTATAACCTTAGCCTCGATGCCGTGCTCCGTCCCTACAAAAAATACGGAATTTTTTTGTTCCCTGCGCTTGAATTCCTCCGCTGTCGCGATACCCGGGTAAAGATGCCCGCCCGTTCCTCCGCCTGCAATGATTATTTTCATGTCCTTTTCATTTTACTATATCTCTTATATCCGTGTCCCCTCTGCCACCTGTTTATCGAAGCGGAATTGGCGACAACGAACGACGATCTCAATTTATTATCCCCTGTCTTATAATGCGCCTGCGGTTCGCCGCCGCCCCTTGAGACATTGAGCAGCAAGCCTATAGCCGTCATGCTTACCAGCAGGGATGAACCTCCGTAGCTTATAAACGGCAAAGGAAGCCCTTTTGTGGGAACCATGCCGGTAACGACCGCGAAATTGATGACCGCCTGAATCGCTATCATGGTCGATATTCCGAAGGCCAAGAAATAAGCGAACGTATCCTGCGTTTTTCGCGCGACGGCAATGCCCCTCATAAACAAAATAAAAAACAGGAACACCACGAATAAAGCGCCCATTAAGCCTAACTCCTCGCCGATCAGCGAAAAAATAAAATCGGTATGCACCTCCGGCAGAAAGGAGAGCTTCTGTTTTCCCTCTCCCAATCCCACTCCCTTTAATCCCCCGCTTCCGAGAGCGATAAAAGACTGAATAAGCTGGAAACCGCTGCCCTGCGCGTCTTTCCACGGATCGAGGAACGCCGCGACCCTCTTCCATCTGTACGGCTCGGATATGAGTTTGATGATAACCGGGACAGCCAGAATGCCGAGCGAAAACAAATACCGAAGCCGGATTCCGGACAAAAACAGCATAGCCATTGTGAGCAGGCCGAGGCTCATGACTGCGCCGAAATCGGGCTGTTTCAAAAATACTACCTGAAAAATCCCCATAATGCCTACAGGAATTATGAAAGATAAAAATTTATCCCGCCTGTAACCCGAAGAGCTGACATACCACGAAAGAAAAACGACCATCGAGAGCTTTACAAGCTCGGAAGGCTGAAATGCCGAAGGCCATATCCGTATCCATCTTCTCGCCCCTCCTCCGCTGATACCGAAGGGAGTGAATACCATCACGAGACAGATAAAAGAAACGACAAGCAGCGGAATTGCCGCCTTCCTTAAATATTTCAACGGTGTTTTATAAGCGATAAACATGGCGATCGTTCCCAGAAGCACTGTAAACAACTGCTTCTTGAGGAAACCGAACTGGCTTAGGGCAACGCCCTTTATTCTGTACTTTTCGATCATGTCCGGAGAAATGACCGACGTAGAACTGTAAACGGCCGTGAGCCCGACCAGAATAAGCAGGAGCACTATGAATAATATCCACCTGTCATACTGTTGCTTCATAATTCCATCACCGCTTTTTTAAACTGCCTGCCCCTATCTTCGAAGTCCTTGAACATATCGAAACTGGCGCAGGCAGGAGAAAGCATAACCACATCTCCGGCTGAAGCAATATCTTTTCCCCTCGCCACAGCGGCATCGAGACTATCCTCGACAAAAATGCCGGTAATATCTCCAATCGCCTTTTTGATCTTATCCTTTGCCTCGCCTATAAGAATAACGGCCTTCACCTTGTCCTTTACTAACGGTCTGAGGGCCGAAAAATCGCCGTCTTTATCCCTTCCCCCCGCTATAAGTATCACAGGCTCGTCAAAGCTCTCGATGGATTTTATAACCGCGCCGACGTTCGTCCCTTTGGAATCGTTGATGAACTTCACCCCGTTAAGCTCCCTCACGAATTCGAGCCTGTGTTCAAGGCCCGGAAAGGTCTTCAAGGTACGCGCTACGGCATCCGCGCCGCATCCGGATAGAAGCGCAATCAAAGAGGCTGCCATAGCGTTCTCGATATTATGAACGCCTTTAATCTTAAAGGCTGAAGGATCGACGGTAAAGGCTATAGGCGATAGGCTGCGGGCGATAGAAAAATGTATTAAACCGTCCTTATAACAAGCCCCTTTCACCTCTTTCCGTCTGCTGAAATAAAAAATTTCGGGCCTATTGCCGGTCGCCCATTGCCTCCCGCCTATCTTTAATATTTCTCCGGTCATCGGGTCGTCCGCGTTCAACACGAGAAAATCATCCGTCCCCTGATTCAAAAACATCCTGCATTTCGCGTTAATATATTCCTGCATGGAGGCGTATCTGTCTAAGTGGTCCGGAGTTATATTCAATATCGTCGCGCCTTTCGGCCTGAATGAGTCTATGGTTTCGAGTTGGAAACTCGATACCTCCGCGACTATATAATCGAGATTCGAGATTTGAAATTTGAGATCTGAAATTTCCTCCGTAAGCGCGTTGCCTATATTGCCGCCTACAACGGCGTTAAAACCGCTATTCCTGACAATCTCGTAGAGAAGCGCCGTAACGGTAGATTTCCCGTTGGTTCCTGTTATTGCCAAAAATTCTGTCTTTCGCTCGCCGGCTGCCGATTGCCGATTGCCGACTATTTGATACGCCAACTCCAACTCGCCGATTACCTTTACCCCTTTTTCCAACGCGGCTCTTAAAGGAGCGCTGCTCAAAGGAACGCCCGGACTGATAACAATGAGGTCTGTATCTTCGAACAACTCCGGCGGATGGCTGCCTATTACGGTTTTGACGGCGGGATTTAGCTTTCCGAGAAACGGTTCAAGTTCCTGCCTGCTTTTTTTGTCGGTCACGATGACCGAAGCCCCGAGTTCGGAAAGCAGGTTGGCCGCCCCGACCCCGCTCCGGGCCAGACCGACAATCGTAACCTTCTTTCCGTTTACACGCATCAAATCTTACTCTCGGACCTCCAAAAAAAATTTCAGGATCTGTCTGTAGATTCCTGCTTGCGGACCGAAAGATTTTTCCCTGAAGATCTCTTAGCCTTCTTTTTGCCGGCGATATTCGCATGCGAACCGTTTTTCTTTTTATTCTTTGCCGCAACCTTCTTTACCTTACCGTATTTATGCGCCTTAACTTTCTTATGCCCTGCAACTTTATGTTTATTATATGACGCCAAAACTACCGGCCTCTCGCTGACGCTCGTAAAATAAATGGCCGGCTCGGCCTTCTGCTCCAAAATATCGTACCCTTTTGATAGAAGCATCACAGAATCGTCCCAAAGGTTGTCCCTCACCGACTCTCCAAGCACCGCGGCAATTAAGGTGTTATTGCCTTTTTTGGCAGCGCATACGAAACAATGTCCCGCAGCCCTCGTATAGCCTGTTTTACCTCCGTAGAGGTCGTCATCCGTCCAGAGAAGCTGGTTTGTGTTTTTCACGAAAACACGCCTGCCGTTCACTGAAAACACCTCTTTAGCCCTCGTATTGATGATCTCCCTTATCAACGGATACTTGAGGGATTCCTTCATGATTTTCGCAAGGTCGAAGGCGGTTATATGCTGGCCGGGGCCGGGCAGTCCGGACGAATTTATAAACCTCGCGTTTTCCGCCCCCATCCTCATCGCCCTGTCATTCATCATGGAAACGAACGCGTCTTCAGTGCCTGCAACCGCCTCTGCGAGGGCCACAGCGGCGCTGTTCACCGATCTCATAAGGGCGAGGTGCAATAAATCCCTCACCGTATATTTTTCGCCCGCCCTCAGGCGCGGCGTAACCGATGGAGTGCCTGCCGCGTTCTCGCTGACGGTCGCAACGGCATCGGGATTTATGCTCTCCAGAACAGTGATAGCCGTAACGAGTTTGGTAGTGCTTGCCGGAGGAAGCTTTAGATTCGGGTTCTTCGCGTATAGAATTCTTTCGCTCGCGCTGTCTATGACAACCGCGGCCCTGGCCGAAAGCTCATCGGCAAAAACGGATGTGACGAGTAATGAGTAAAAAGAAACAAGTAAAAATAAACCTCTTACGAAGGGTCTAACTCTTAATTCATGACTCTTGGCTCTTGACTTTCCCATAATTTCACCTCAATTTTAAAGTTGCGAGACTGAATAATGCAAGTATTATCCCGGCAATCCAGAACCTTACTATAACTTTAGGTTCCGGCCAACCCTTCAGTTCGAAATGATGGTGTATCGGCGCCATCCTGAATATCCTCCGGCCCGTAAGCTTAAAGGACGCCACCTGCATGACCACCGAAATAGTCTCTATCACGAATATTCCTCCGACAACGGCAAGCACTATCTCGTGCTTCGTTATGACCGCAAGCGTTCCGAGAGCGCCTCCGAGCGACAGCGAGCCCACATCTCCCATGAATACCTCTGCGGGATGCGAATTATACCAGAGAAATCCGAGGGACGCTCCGAGCATGGCGCCGCAAAATACCGTCAGTTCCCCTATGCCCGGCAGGTAAAGCACCTGCAGGTATCGCGCGAACTGGGCGTGACCGGAAACATACACCAGCGCTACGTTTGCGAAGACGGCGATGGCGACGAGGCCTATGGCGAGGCCGTCTATGCCGTCCGTCAGGTTTACGGCGTTGGAAGATCCCACGATTACGAATACCGAGAACGGGATGTAAAAATATCCGATGTCGAAAAGCCATTTTTTGAAAAACGGAATACTGAGGATCGTATTATAAGGGTCTTTCGGGTTGGCGTACAGGAATATACCTATGGCAAAGGCAAGGACAAGCTGGAATCCGAACTTATAGCACGGCTTCAAACCCTTCGGATTTCTTTTCACCGATTTCAGATAATCGTCAAGGAAACCTATGAACCCGAATCCCAACAGCGAAACCATCATTATCCAGATATAAACATTTTTGAAATTACCCCACATCAGTGTCGATATTGTGATGGATAGAATAATAATAATGCCGCCCATCGTCGGCGTGCCGGCCTTCGAGTAATGGGTCTTAGGCCCGTCGTCCCTTATCTGCTGCGTCATGCTGATACGCTGCAGCCGGCGGATAATGCACGGGGCGATGATAAAGGTGACTATGAGGGCGGTAATCGCTGCCAGCGACGTCCTGAACGTTATATACCTGAATACGTTGAACGGAAAGAAGTACGGCTGCAGGCTGTAGAGCAGTTCATACAGCATTGCAATTCTCCCGTGACCGCCGATTATTGACCAACGACTCCATTACCCTTTCCATCCTTATTCCTCTCGAACCCTTTATCAAAATGACGTCTTCCTCTTTTATTATTTTCGCGAGTTCCGCGCCGGCTTCTTCCGATGTGTCCACACTAATCCCCTTGCCCTTGAATTCCCCGACGGCATGAGCCATCAACTGCCCGACGCCTATAAATATGCCGACAGGCAATTCCGACAGCATCCGCCCTATTTTTTTATGTTCTTCAACCTCGTAATCCCCCAACTCAAGCATGTCGCCCAAAACAGCGATGGCCCTTTTATATTTTCCGGAATTTAAAAACCGCATCAGTTCGTTAACGGATTCACGCACGGATGAAGGATTCGCGTTATACACGTCGTTCAGAAACACAGCGCCCATATGCCTTTTTACTTCAAAACGCATGCCGACCCCGCCGAACGATTCGAGACCTGTCTTTATTTCCCTTAGGTTAAAACCGAGGGCATATGCAGCGGAAGCAGCCGCGAGCGAATTGTAAATATTGAAGAGCCCGAACAGCTTTGAATGCACGTCGATGCGCTCATTGCCCGCGCATATCGTGAATTTCATTCCTTCATCCGAAAAGACGATATCTTCCGCGATTATATCGGCATTATGCTGTATTCCGAATGTTATGACCTCGCCGTCGAACTTGGGCTTAACTCCCTCTATAAGAAAAGCGTCATCCGCATTCACTATCACCTTTTTTATATAAGACATTATCTCAAGCTCGGAATCCCTTACTTTATGGAGGGAACCGAACCCCTGAAGATGCTCATATCCTATATTCGTAACAACGCCGATATCCGGCAGCGCGATACCGCAAAGTTCATCTATATCTCCCGGCCTGTTGGTCCCCATCTCAAGGACCATCACGTCCGTATTTTCTTCCATCCTCGCAATAGATAAGGGCATCCCGATATGATTGTTCAGGTTCCCGGCGGTCTTAAGCACCTTCAATCTCCCGCCTAATATCGATGAGACAAGCTCCTTTGTCGTTGTCTTGCCGTTGCTGCCGACAACACCGATAACGTTCCCTTTGAATCCTTTTCTTACATGCCTCGCCAGATCGTGCAGCGCTTTTAATGTGTCCTCCGTAAAAATTAGAGTTTTATTTTTGAGGTTTGAAACTTGAAATTTGAAATCTGAAATCACAAGGGCGCCTTCGCAGGTCTTAAGAGCATCGTTAACGAAATCATGACCGTCGAACCTGTCTCCCTTCAGCGCGATAAACAAATCTCCTTTTTTTATAGTGCGCGAGTCTATCGACATGCCGGTAAAATTAGAATTCCGGTATCCGAATTCCGCACCTGCAACAACGCCTCCTGTTGCCGCAATTATATCTTTAACGCTTAACATTCGGCGGTTTCTGTCCCCCTATAATTCGTTCCTCCGCCGAAAGACGGCCTGCCGATTGCGCGCCTTATAGCGCTTTCGAGGGCTGTCCTGTCGCTGAAGCCGTAACGCTTTCCCTCTATCTCCTGATACTCTTCATGCCCCTTTCCGGCAACAAGCACTATATCGCCTGAAGACGCGAGTTCAACCGCCATGCCGATAGCGACATTCCTGTCCTGTATAACTATATAATTATCCCCGCTTATCCCTTTTTCTATATCCCTTATAATATCCCTCGGGCTCTCGCCCCTCGGATTGTCGGATGTGAGGATAACGAAATCGCTCATTTTAGCCGCGATCTCTCCCATCTTCGAGCGCTTGCCTTTATCCCTGTTGCCTCCGCATCCGAATACGGTAATGATCTTCCCTTGTTCGCTCTTTTCCGCCTTTTTTTCAGTTATGGCATACTGCCACCGCTTAGCCTTCATCATCTTTTCGGTCTTTTGGGTGAATCGGTATGCCTCCATCAGTTGACGGGCAGTCGCTAAAAGACGCTCAAGGGCGTCTTCCGTGTGGGCGTAATCCACAACGGCAAGAAAATCCTGCCCGATGTCGACCTTTTCAAATCTTCCCTTAACCAATCCTGTCATGGCGATTCCCTCCTTTATGCTTTTAACCGGCACATCCATAGACAATGCTGCGCCTATGGACGAAAGCATGTTATACACGTTAGTTATTCCGACAAGAGGAGAAATAATTTCATCTTCTTCTTTCCCCTTAACTTTTATTTTGAACGAAGTCCCTTTGAATGTCGTTTTTATGTCATAAGCAACGATATCGGCGTTTTGATCATCTATCGCATACGTTAATACCCTTTTGCCTTTCCCGGCCTTTGACCATTGCCCTCTTAAGTCGTCCGCCAGTCTCTTGCCGTAATGATCGTCCGCGTTGACAACGGCTATGCCGTCTTCCGTCAGAAGCTCGGCAAACAGCCTTACCTTTGCGGCGCAATAATCTTCCATCGTCCGGTGAAAATCGAGGTGGTCTCTCGTGAGATTAGTAAAAACAGCTGTCTTGAACCGGGTATAATCCGCCCTTTTCCGGGATAAGGCATGAGATGAGACCTCCGTAATCACATGGCTGCATCCCTTATCCGCCATTTCCCTCATTAAGCTCTGTAAATCGGGAGCCTCCGGAGTAGTATGCTTTGCTTCATAGGCGGAATCCTTTATCAGATATGTAATCGTTCCTATAAGTCCGGTATCTTTCCCCCATTTTTCGAGTATGGATTTAATGAGATACGACGTGGTGGTTTTGCCGTTGGTGCCTGTAATGCCTATGACGGTCAAATCCTCTGACGGCCTTCCGTAAAAACGGTGCGAAACCGCCGCAAGGGCGTCCCTGCCGTCTTCGACCCCTATCCAGACGACATCGGGATATTTTTTTATCGCCTCTTGCCTGTCGCCTATTGCCTGCTTCTCGTAAATAACCGCCGCCGCCCCTTTTTTCACGGCATCCTCTATAAATGAATGGCCGTCGAAATTTTCTCCTTTTACCGCGGCGAACAGATCGCCTTCCTTGACGCTTCTGGAGTCATAGGCTATGCCGGATATGTTTTTTTCAACGTCTCCGTTCACGTCAAAACCGTCCGCTAATATATTTTTTATCTTCATTTCCATATTCATTTTTTCGAAACCATCAACAACCCCTTTTCCCCGGAGTCGTCCCTCGGCACGCTCAAATACGAAAGCGATTCGCTCGCTATGCTCCTGAATACCGGGCCTGCAACGACCCCTCCGTAAGCATGTCCTTTCGGTTCGTGAATAACGACTATCATGACCAGCCTGGGCTTGTCCGCAGGCACAAAACCTACAAAAGAACCGACAAACTTATCCTTTGAATAGGTCTTTGTCTTAGGGTCTATTATCTGCGCCGTGCCGGTCTTGCCGGCCACCTGATTCCCGTCGACAGCAGCGCCCATCGCGGTGCCGCCCTCCTCGGTTACCGTCTTGAGAATATCCCTGAAAACAGTTACGGTCTTTTCCGATAGAATTCTTCGCGCGTCTATACCGGCTTTATAAGCAACAATCCCTTCATGGCTCCTTATCTCCGAAACAATGTGAGGCCTGACGAGAAATCCCCCGTTTGCTATGGCAGCATACGCCCTTAAAACCTGAAGAGGGGTAACTGCAACCTCCTGCCCTATGGAAACGGCTCCTATGGATGTGCCCGACCACCTTGACGGAGGCCGCACCCAGCCCGAAATCTCGCCGCCCAAATCGATCCCGGTCTTTTCTCCGAAACCGAAGCGTTTTATATATTCGTATAACTTTTCCCTGCCTAAACCGAGTCCTATCTTTATCGTCCCCACATTAGAGGATTTCTGTATGACCTCTTTAAAGGTAAGCACTCCGTGCTTGTGGGCGTCTTTTATCTTTTTCCCTCCTACCTCTATATGTCCGGCGCTACAGTCGAATTTCGTATCCGGCGTAACGGCGCCTTCTTCAAGCGCTGCGGCGCCGGCTATTATTTTAAAGGTTGAGCCGGGTTCGTAGCAATCCGTGATAGCCCTGTTCCTCCTCCTGTCCGCCGTTGCGTCGGCCGGATTATTTATGTCGAAGGTCGGCCTGTTCGCCATCGCGAGTATCTCGCCCGTATAAGGGTCCATCATTATGGCCGTGCCTGACGCCGCCTTCCATTTGGTAACGGCGGCATCCAGATTTTTCTCGAGGATATACTGGAGCCCCTCGTCTATTGTAAGCGCAACGTTATTCCCCTTTATCTCCCTATTCAACGAAAGGCCCTGCCCGTCCGAAAGCACGTTGCCTTTGGCGTCCCTGTATACATGCAGCTTTTCGCTCTTTGCCGACAAATATTTGTCGTATTTCCGCTCTACCCCCTCAAGCCCGTTATTATCCACATTAACGAACCCTATTAAATGGGATGCCAAATTCCCCTTGGGATAATACCTTTTTATGTCCGGAACAAACCCTATTCCTCTAAGCCTCAAATCTTTCACGACTTGCGTATCTTCAACCGCAAGCTTACGCTCTATCCAGTTGAATCTCTTACCGGCGCTGAGTTTGGCTAAGATAATATCCGGCCTTTGATTGATCTTTTCGGAAAGGGTCGAGGCGATCTTATCCGGAGAGGATATCTCGGACGGATCGCAATAAATGGATTCCGTATCGAGATTGACGGCAAGCTCCCTTCCCCTCCTGTCCGTTATAATGCCCCTTTTGACCGGAATTAATTCCCTTTTGACCTGCTGGAACCGTGCCCTTGCAGAATACCAATCATGGTTAAAAAACATAATATCCACAAGGCGGAAAACAACCGCGCAAAATCCGAAGACAATTACAGTGCCGAGTATGATAGCCCTTTTATTCATAGCGCCCCGGCCGTGCGGACATTTTCTATTTTTATGACCTCCTTCATTGCGCTCCTATCCGGATAAGCGACAAGACAACCACCGTGCATATCGCTATACCGGCGGGAACAGCTATAGTAAGATACGCTAAAATCCCGTTGTCCTCATCATCATCCACCCGGATGCTATGTTTTACGATTCAGGTCTTCGGTTTCATCGATTCTCCTTATCGTCCCGCAAAAGACGCCCTATAGGGCTCCTCATCTTTTGTCTTTTTCACATATACGACCTTAACCCTGTCCGGAAAGGCAAACTTATCCGCTGCCGTGCTTTCGATCCTTTCCACGGACAGAAGGCTCGCCCGTTCCGCCGCAAGCATCTTCGCTTCCCTCGTCATGACGGTTTTTTTCTTTTCAAGGCTGCTGATCCTGTATTCTATCGTTACAAAGCTCGACCTGAGCCACACTATTCCGAAAACAGAAATAAGGAGCATTATAACCGCCGCCGGCTTCAACACCGATAAAAATCTGTTCTCTTTCCTCATCATCATATCCTCGACCTCCTTGTCGTAATTACACCGTTAATCCATAACTCGGCACGTCACTACAATTTTTCAGCCCCCCTGAGCTTAGCGCTCCTCGACGAAGGGTTTCTCCTTACCTCCTCATAAGCGGGCGTTAAGGGTTTTTTTGTCAATATTTTTAAAACGCCTTCCCTGGCGCTTTCCCTGATGAAGTTCTTTACTATCCTGTCTTCAAGGGAGTGGTATGAAATAACGCACAACCTTCCATCGGAGGTCAACATGTTCACCGCCGACGCAAGCCCGTTTTTCAATTCATCCATCTCTCTGTTGACCTCAATCCTCAACGCCTGAAACGCCCTCGTTGCCGGATGTATTTTCCCTCTCCTGCCGCAGGCCTTCGATATGATATCCGCCAGTTCCCTGCATGTATCTATCTTCTTTTTCATTCTATTGAAAACAATCGTCTTTGCTGTCCTTTTAGCGTAAGGATCTTCTCCGTATTCCCGTAAAATCCTCTCCATTTCTTTTTCCGGATATTTATTCACAATGTCCCATGCCGTCAGTTCCTGTTCCGTATCCATCCTCATATCCAGCCGTGAGTCGGAAAGAAAACTGAATCCCCTTTCCATTCCTTTAAGCTGCATCATCGAAACGCCGAGGTCAAAAAGTATGCCGTCGACTTTATGTATGTCCAAAGACAAAAGGATGTCTTGCAATCCTGAAAAACTTCCCTTCTTGAGAGCTACCCTGTTGTTGCCGAGCCTTTGACGTGCATAACCGAGGGCATTCTCATCCCTGTCTATCCCGACAAGCCTGCCCGATGAACCCAAACGTGAAAGCACGGCAGCGGCATGGCCGCCGAGCCCCACAGTGGCATCCACATAGGTTCCGTTTTCCCTGATGTCAAGCATCTCCATCGTCTCCTCCAATAAAACAGGAGTATGAATAAACTCAAGGCTCACGGCTGAGAATATAAAAACCAAAAGCCGTCAACCATCCCTCCATAGACCTCGCCGACCGCATTGGAAACGTTATAATTGTAAAGAGAGAACGGGTCTATGTAAGCCTCCATCCTGCCGATGATCTCTTCGAGGTCATCCCCCTCTCCCCACTTTTCAAAAAACGGGGATTCTTTTAATGCCTCTTTCACCTCTTCCACTGTCAGCATGGCATTCCTCCTTTTTAAATGGAGAAAACTTTCTTCCGCCTACAGTCCATAGCCTGCGAGCACCGATTCGTACGCCTTCGCGTCTACCTTTTCCGGATCCGTCACCTCGTTCCACGATGCCCTGTCCCATATCTCGATCTTATCTATCTGTCCTACGATTACCACCTCGCTGTTTATCCCCGCGTCCTGCCTGTGCTCATAAGGAATGAGTATCCTTCCCTGCTTGTCCAGATCCGACTCGACGGCGGAGGCGATAACGCGCCTTAAAAAATATTTCACGGCCTCTTCCATCTTCGGCATCGACCTTATTTTTTCTTCGATCTTGTTCCACTCCTCTAAAGGATATAGATGGAGGCACTTGTCAAATGCCGCGTTTGTGATATATAGTTTTGAATTGGCGTACTTTTTAAAAATAATGTCGCGCAAAGGAGCGGGGATGATAATTCTTCCCTTTGGGTCTAATGTGTAATAATATTTACCCAAAAACGATGTCATTCCATCTCCCTCCACTTTAAACCACCTTTTACCACAATGAAATGATAAGGTGGGGGAATATGCAATGTCAAGGGGGAAAATGCATTTTTTTTAACTTTCCCATATTATGCATTGATTCTGCAATACAAACACTATATATTGGGGTAAAACGGCAAATGTTTTCGGGCGAATTGAAAAAATTAATGAATGACAACCTCTTACGAACTATCCGCGACAGGGAATCCGGCAGTACCGCGTCGAGAATTATCATAGATGGAAGGGAATACATAAACTTCTCGTCTAACGATTATCTCGGCCTCGCCGATCATCCTTTAATAATAGAAGCCGCAAAAAAGGCGCTGGATAAATACGGCTTCGGCGCGGGCGCATCGAGGCTTTTATCGGGCGGCACGGAATTACACGGAGAACTCGAAAAAATGACAGCCGGATTCAAAGGCGCCGATTCATCTCTGCTTTTCAATTCGGGATACGCTGCGAATACAAGCGCAATTCCTGCCGTCTCCGGAGAGGGAGACGTAATATTCAGCGACGAACTCAACCACGCGAGCATTGTTGACGGATGCAGGCTGAGCAAGGCAAAAAAGGTTATATACAGGCACAGGGATATAAATCACCTTTCAGAATTGATAAAAAAAGAAAACGACAATAGGAAAATAGTAATAACCGACACCGTATTCAGCATGGACGGAGATATCGCGCCGTTGAAAGACATCCATGACATTTGCATCCGGCATGATGCAATCCTTTATATCGACGACGCGCACGGAACAGGCGTGCTCGGAAACGGACATGGAGCTTTAGCGCATTTCAACATTAAGCCCGAACAATGGATAATACAGATGGGCACGTTCTCAAAGGCGCTCGGCTCTTACGGAGCGTTCATCGCGGCCCAAAAAAATGTTATAGACCGGCTTATAAACACGGCAAGGGGATTTATTTATTCAACCGCCCTTCCGGCATGCATTATCGCGGCATCGATAGAGGCTCTAAGGATTTTAAGGGAAAAAACCTCATTAACGGAAAAACTACGGCAGAACAGAGAAAGGCTTTTAAAAGGCATCAAAGATTTGGGACTTGATACCCTGAACAGCGAAACACCGATAATACCCGTTGTTGTCGGCGATGTCGAAACTACCATGAAATTTTCCGAACATCTCATGAAAAATCATATTTACGCGCCGGCTATACGGCCTCCGACGGTGAAAATACCGCGGATACGCTTTACCGTAACCGCCGCGCATACGGAAAAAAATATAGATAAACTCTTGGAAGCGCTCTCAACCCATAATCCATAATCATTCATTTACAAATACAAAAAGGCAAAACAGGTATGGATGAAAAGCCTTTAGCGGCGATACCTTAGAGCCGAACCCTCCCGCCGTTTAAGGGCAATTGCAACATTACTTTTACATTAAACAATATAAACAGGCATCTAATAATCTTATCGCATTGATAAAGGCTTTGAAACCGTGCCTGTTTTGCCCTATTACGAATTATGGTAACGGTTGAAATTTTCCCGGCACTAATCTGTTATAATAACACCATTGCAACGGGAAACGATGAGGAGCAAATCATGAAATATATATCAATTCTGTTATCCAAAAAACTGCATTTACTTTTGTTTATAGTTTTTTTATACGGCTGCTCATCAGGGATAAGCATGAAGGAGCACGTCAATGACTGGATGTCGAGGCCGGTATCGGAACTTAAGCAGGCAATGAAGAGTCCCGATTCGTACGCCTCGAAAATCGGGTGGAAAGAGACCACCTATCCGCTTGCCGGCGGAAATTCAGTATATGTCGAACCTTTCAGCGAGAATTGCTCTATACATTGGGAAATAACTCCGAGAGGCACGATTATACGTTACCGCGCCGTAGGAAAAGGTTGCGAGCAGGAATCGAGTTCCGACGCTTTTATACGTAATCTCATGCCTCCACCGCAGTAATTGAGCGGATTTACGTTATATTTTTATGAACTATCCTAACAGTTATATATCCGTAATAGGCGCCGGAAGCTGGGGAACGACATTAGCATCCCTTCTTGCGGACAAAGGCTATGACGTGACGCTCTGGACGCACGAAACCGACCTTGCGGAACGGATAAATAAGGAAAGGGTAAATAATCTCTACCTTCCCGGCATTACACTCTCCAATAACGTAAAGGCCGTAAGCGATATTGCCGAAGCGGTATCAATGTCGCGCTATATATTGAACGTTATCCCGACGCAGTATATAAGGCCGGTATTTACACAGGCAAAACAATACATCAAAGAGGAGTCGATCATAATAAGCGCGTCAAAGGGCATAGAGATAGAAACCCTTTTGACTCCGTCTATGCTTCTGAAAGAGATTCTCGGCAAGCCGGTCTCCATCATTTCCGGGCCGAGTTTCGCCAAAGAGGTTGCCTTAAGGCTTCCCACCGCCGTAACCCTCGCTACCGAGGATAAAAAAACAGGACTGCTCTTGCAGGAGATATTTAACAGCGACTATTTCAGGGTTTACACTCACGACGACATAATCGGCGTGGAAATAGGCGGCGCCCTGAAAAACGTCATAGCGATAGCATCGGGCATCTGCGAGGGGCTCGGACTCGGCCATAATTCCCGGGCCGCCCTTATAACAAGGGGGCTTTCGGAGATAACAAGGGTCGGCATGGCCATGAACGCGAGGGAGATTACGTTTTCGGGATTGAGCGGCCTCGGCGACCTTGTGCTGACCTGCACCGGCCCGCTGTCGAGGAATTACACCGTCGGCTGCAAGCTCGGGCAGGGGCAAAAGCTGTCCGATATTGTAAGCGGGACGATGCACGTTGCCGAAGGAGTTACGACGACGCGAGCGGCTTACGATCTTTCAAAAAAGCTTAATATAGACATGCCGATAACCGAACAGGTTTATCTGACATTATATAAAGATAAACCTCCCAAAGAAGCGGTAAGAGACCTTATGAACCGCACCCTCAAATCGGAATTCTATGGATACTAAGAAGTTAGGATCGCTGCTCAATGACATAAAGAAGGGCATCATATCGCCGAAAGACGCTATGGAGGCGATCAAACACCTTCCCTACGAGGATATGGGTTTTGCGAAGGTAGACCATCACAGGGGATTGAGAAACGGCATACCCGAAGTGATCTTCGCGCAAAACAAAAAAACCGAAGACGTAGTATCGATAGCCGATGCGATGCTGAAAAGGAGCGGCAGGTTCCTTATTACCAAGGCCTCGGAAGACGTATACAAGGCATTGGATATGAAAAGAGCAAAATTTTATCCTGAAGCCGGCGTGATTTCATACGGTGAAAAACAAAATAAAAAAGGTAACATACTCGTAATCTCCGCCGGAACGTCCGATATGCCTACGGCAGAGGAGGCCGAAGCAACCGCATCGTTCCTTGGAAGCAAAACAGAGAGGCTTTACGATGTAGGCGTTGCGGGCATTCACAGGCTGCTGAGCCATCGAAAACTTATCGGAAAAACAAAGGTCATAATCGTTGTTGCCGGAATGGAAGGCGCGCTGCCCTCCGTTGTGGGAGGACTTACGGACAGGCCGGTAATCGCAGTGCCTACGTCGGTAGGTTACGGCACGAGCATTGGAGGGCTGACGGCCCTTTTTGCCATGCTCAATTCATGCGTTCCGGGCATTGCGGTGATGAACATAGACAACGGCTTCGGCGCGGGATGCCTCGCGCACAAAATAAATATGATGGGTACCAAATAAAAAAGGACGAACGACTGTTCATCCCTTTTTATTATCGATCTATTACCGAACTAACTGTTCAGCATGAAGGGCCTCAGCCTCCTCCGAAACCTCCGGAAGGGCTAAAAGACGATGAGCCGCCGCCGATAGAACAACAACTGAACGAAGATACTTTCTTCTTCACATTGTTCGAATCGCACTTCGGGCACCTTGTATCGTTACCGTCTGCGTTGATGCTTTGAAATACCGAAAAGGTCTCATTGCACTTTTCGCAGTAATATTCATAAATCGGCATTAACAGCTACCTCCTGTATCAAATCTTATTTTTAGAATCACACATAAATGCGGATAAAGTCAAACCATAATTCCTAAAGCAGACCTGCACTCTATGTCCGAGACGTTTTCAATGCGGATTATGGTCAAACTTCATGCCCTCAGGATCATGGACAGCATATCATGGAGATAAAACGGCTTGTGGAGGAAGGCATTCGCGCCCGCGTTCAAAAAATCCCTTTCATCGCCATCAGCGCTTATGCCTATTATGAAGGAATCCGGACATCTGGAACGCATTATCTTCGTAAGCGTAACACCGTCAATCTCAGGCATGGAATAATCGGTAATGATGATGTCAAAATCCTCTTTTTCAAGAATGTCGAGAGCTGACGTCCCGTTATGCGCGGCGCAAACAACGAATTCGTGCAGACCGAGGACATCGGCAAGAAGCCTTCTGACGGCCTCGTCATCGTCTATTACAAGGACTCTCTTCTCTTTCTT
>Ga0154403_144_pt1 | contig 58832 bp, 61 predicted proteins | sample RifGroB2_FD_115907 | JGI IMG/M metagenome (GOLD analysis project Ga0154403, IMG submission 115907) | Nitrospirae bacterium GWB2_47_37
TGATAACCGGCGTAATAGCGGCTGCAATAGCCTCGGTACTCGGCACCGGCATACTCGGCTGGACTGTGGGCGCCGTTGTAGATTCCGTAAAAAGCAGGCGCGAAGCCGTAGAAGCTGCGCACGCGACGGCGAGGTAGCGATAATTACTGCGGCAGGGTTTCGTGATTTTTAATCGCGGACCCCTGCTGAGGCTCACGTAAAAAGGAGGAAGAGCAACATGCCAAATGAACTCAAGACCGCGAAGGTTTCCGACATTGTTAAAGACGTTACGAGGTCTTTCGATTCGGACGTCGCTTCGAACTGGTACTCCAACCTCTTGGAACTTTTATCAGGCGGCAAATCGTACTATGTGCTTTTGATTATAACGGCCGTTATAGTTTTCGCGGCTTCGTTCACAACGCTCAATGCCCTGAATATCGGATACAGGCATGCCTATAATGTAACCCGCGAAATACCGTGGGGCATATTGATATCGACGTATATATTCTTTGTCGTTACCTCTACCGGCCTCTGCATCGTTTCTTCGATAGGCCACGTGTTCGGGGTGAAGGATTTCATGCCCATCGCGAAACGGGCGGTGTTCATGTCCATAGTGACGATTACCGTAGGTTTTACGGTCATATTTTTCGAGATAGAGAACCCGTTCAGGATGGCCCTCTACAATGTCATATCTCCCGGACTGACGTCCAATATCTGGTGGATGGGAACCCTTTACGGCGCATATATGGTCTTTATGATCATCGAATACATTTTTCTTTTGCTGAACATGCATTCAATCGCGATGTATGCCGGACTGGCCGGACTTCTCTCGGGCCTCGCGGCGCACAGCAATTTGGGAGCGATATTCGGAATGCTCCATGCCCGTGAATTCTGGTATGGGCCTTACCTGCCGATTTACTTTATAGTTTCCGCTCTGGCTTCCGGATGCGCTGCCATAATTATTTTCACATACCTCGGCTATAAGATAAACAATGAGAAGATGGACAAACCCATGGAGCGCGCGATGGAAGTGGTAAGCAAGCTGGGTGCGCTGATGGTCGCCGTTCTTATATTTTTCAACGTATGGAAGATAATAACCGGCTTCGTGGGAGGCGCGGGCAAGCAGGAGGCATTGACGGCCATGTTTGCGGGACCCTACGCCTTTAATTTCTGGTTTTTTGAAGTCATGCTGGGTATGCTCCTTCCGTTCGCGCTCTTTCTGTATTCGAAAGGAAAGAACATTCCAATGATGTTTTTAGCTTCCGTATTGATGACCGTAGGGATTTTTATTATGAGATACGACCTTGTGGTCATAGGGCAGGTGGTGCCTTCTTATCACGAATTAGGGGTTAACGAATATAAGGGACTGCTTCAATACAGGCCGAGCTTCTATGAGATTATGGTTGTGGTTGCGGGAGTAGGGATCACGGCCTTATCGTTCATGGTAGGCGAACGTGTCTTCAAGGGACATAAAAGTGAAATTCACTGACGGGTCGAAGACTCGCAGAGCGGAGGCTAAATATGAGAAAAGATAAAATAGATCTCGACGAGTTTGAGAAAGAAGACATGAACGGCGTGAGCCCGATGGAAAGGCGCGAATTTCTGAAGATAGGGCTGGCGATTACCGGCATATTCGCGGGCGGTACATTGCTTTCGGCGGTTTCGACCATGAGCAGGGTTTTCGCTTCTGCGGATGAATATGCCGAGAAATATCCTTACAAGCCGCATTACAGCATGGTGATGAGGCAGGACAGGTGCATAGACTGCGAGCGGTGCATGGAGGCGTGCATAGTGACTAACGACGTGCCCGATTACGGCTACCGCACTACGATATTGCAGAAAGACTCGCCTGACGCGATAGGACAGAAGCGTGAATTCATCCCGGTTCTCTGCAATCAATGTAATAATCCTCCCTGCGTCAGGGCGTGTCCCACGAAGGCTACGTATAAGGACAAAAAGAACGGTATCGTCATGATGGAGTACAAAAAGTGCATAGGATGCAAGACCTGCGTCGTCGCGTGTCCTTATAACGCAAGGTATTTTAACGAGGAGAAACATGCCATCGACAAATGCAATTTCTGTGTCGATACCCGCCTCTCCAAAGGCGAAAAGCTGACCGCGTGCGCGGCGGCGTGTCCTGCCGGGGTTCGTATCTTCGGCGACCTTTCGGATACCGGGAGCGAGGTTTATAGGCTTATTCATCAGATCGAAAGGCCCGTGTGGGTTATGAGGCCCGAGGTCGGCGCAAAACCCAACGTATTTTACATGAAAGGATAAGGAGAGCGGCTATGAAAAAGACGGTACTGACAATTCTGATTATGACGTTCGTGACGGTTTTTTTTGCAGAGAATAAAAATATAGACGCACGGACGGATGGGGTCTCCGGAGGCGGGGATATAGTCTATACAAAGCCGGTTAAGGCGGTAATCTTCAGCCATAAACTGCACGTGGAAGAAAGGGGGCTCAGCTGCGACATGTGCCACAACGGCCTCTTTGAACCGGCGGCATTGAAGGCTCAGGAAAAGGGCGATTTCAATATGGATTCCCTTTATAAGGGTAAGTATTGCGGCGCGTGTCACGACGGCAAAATGGCGTTCGCTTCAAATACCCAGTGCGCCCGCTGCCATACGGGCGTCAAGGGATATAACGCCTACCGGAAAATGAACCCCGTCAAAAGCCCTATATCCGGCCCTAAAGCGGATATTGTTTATACTTCCAAGGGTATCGGCCCGGCAAAATTCAGCCATAACTTTCATGCAAAGGCATTCGGCTGCAACGATTGCCATGCTAAACACTTTGCGATGAAAAAGGGCGGCAGCAATATGAAGATGGACGCCATGTACGGCGGCAAGTTCTGCGGGACATGCCATAACGGCAGCACGGCTTCGGCAGTAACGGATTGCGCGAAATGCCATAAGACATAACAGGTTTTCCCCAACCCTTCCCTTTCCCCCCAATCTCCCCAAGAAATAAGGGAAGGGAACTTCCCTCTCCCTCCCCCGGGAGGGGGAAGTTTTTTTTACGGCTTATTTTCGCGCGTGAGGGCATTGAAAAAATAGGCTATTATCAGGGTGCATAATCCGCCCAGGAACGCCCCGAATGCGCCTATAAATCCTATAACGACGATAACACCTAAAATAACAAATATGTGATTGTTTGGAAGGGCTGTTTTAAACAGTTTGTTCATGTCATTCGCTACGGCCTCGCTCCATCCGCCGCCGAAGCTTTGTCCGAACATTAAATCCATGCTCAGGGCGACTGTAAGGCCTAATATACCGCCCGCAATCGCGCCTATGTAGAATGCCTTTTTCACTTACTCCTCTATTTCGTATTTTTTAAATTTCCTGTAAAGGGTGGCGAGGTCTATGCCGAGCGCCTTCGCGGTTTTTTCTTTATTCCTGTCGTGAGATTCGTACAGCCTGATAAGCAGGCTTTTTTCATAGTCGCCGAGGTATGTCTTGAGTGTGGAAGAATAAGTAGAGTGTTCTATATTTTTGAGTTTATCGGGAAGGCCGGCGGCGGTTATGCGGTCGGTTTCCGCGAGGATAACCGCCCTCTCGATCACATTGCTCAACTCCCGCACATTGCCGGGCCATGAATATTCCAGCAGTAACGAAACGGCGTCTTTATCCGCTCCTTTTATATTCTTGGCGTGCTCTTTCGAGAACTTGGCCGTAAAATGCCTTGCGAGTATCTCTATATCGTCCTTTCTCGCACGCAGCGGAGGTAATTTTATTTCTATGACATTCAGTCTCCAGTACATGTCTTCCCTGAATTTCCCGTCTTTTATTTTGGTTTCTATATCCGTATTGGTTGCGGATATTATTCTTACATCCACAATTTTCGGCTTTGTATCACCGAGGGGATAAACCTCTCCCGTCTCCAGAACTTTCAAGAGTTTTGCCTGAAGACTTGTCGGCATATCGCCTATCTCATCGAGGAAAAACGTTCCCTGATGAGCAAGCGGGATAAGTCCTATCTTATCGGATACGGCGCCCGTGAACGCTCCTTTTTTGTAGCCGAACAGCTCCGACTCCAAAAGCCCTTCGGGGATCGCGGAACAGTTTATGGATATGAAGGGGTTATCCCGGCGCGGGCTGTTACAGTGTATAAGTTCGGCGATAAGGCCTTTCCCGGTGCCGCTTTCTCCGAGTATAAGTATATTGCTTTTAGTCGGGATAACCTTTTCGAGGGTTTCCATAATCCCGATCATAGATTCCGAGATTGCTATAAAATCCCTGCATGCCATGCGCTGGCTTATCTGCTGTTTCAGCGCAATGTTTTCGTTAATCAGCTTTTTTTGTTCAATGACTTTTCCGACGGTTAGTTTTATCTCTTCGTTCAGGAACGGTTTGACTATATAATCGGCGGCGCCTTTTTTCATTGCCTCGACCGCGGATTCGATCGATGCAAAGGCGGTCATGATTATCACGGGCGTATCGGAGCTTATCTCTTTTGTTTTTTCAAGCACGGCCATGCCGTCCATCCTGCCCATTTTCAGGTCCGTAATAACAATATCGAACGATTCGTTCTTGAGTCTTTCGACCGCATCCTCTCCGCTGTTGACCGATGCGGTTAAATATCCCTCGCGCTTTAAGAGAAATTCGAGAGCCTTGCAAATATCTATTTCGTCGTCCGCTATCAGTATTTTGGATTTCATAGGCCGGCCGCCGGAAGCGTGATCGTAAAAGTGCTGCCCTTTCCGGTTTCGCTTTCAACCGTCAGGGTTCCGTTCATTTTTTTGATAATATCGTAGCTTACGGCGAGGCCGAGGCCGGTGCCTTTCTCTTTTGTCGTATAGAACGGTTCGAATATATGCGCCAAATCCTCCCTATTTATGCCTGAACCGGCATCTTGAAATTCTATCAGGATGTCGTTTCCCTTTGCCGTGCTTCTGACGGTAAGAGCTCCGCCGTCGGGTATGGCGTCTATGGCATTAAGTACAAGATTTACGAATACCTGCGACAACCGGTTGCCGTCGATAGTAATAGGCCGGATCGAAGGTGAAAGCTCTTTTGTAATGTTTATGTCCTTAGCCTTTTTATCGTACTGAATGAGGTTCAGCGATGTTTCTATGATATCGTTGATCAGGCATTCCTTCGGCTCTTCCGCGGGCATCTTGGAAAAACCCGATAGTTGCTTCAGTATTTCCGAAATCCTGCTTATGTGAAAATAAACGGTTTCAAGGCTCTCTTTTTTGAATTTGTCGTCTTCCATTTCCCTGAGTATCTGTACGAAGGAGAATATAGAGGTGAGCGGATTTCCGATCTCGTGAGCGATGCCTGCGGCAAGCCTGCCTATGGAGGCCAATTTTTCGGAATGGATTATCTGCTCTTCCATCTTTTTTATCTCTGTAACATCCTGAATAAGCCTGATATAGCCGTGCGTTTCCCCGTCAATTCCTTTTATCGGGGCATTGGTAACCTGAAAGTATTTGCCCTTCTGTCCGAAAAGGTCGGTCATTATTGCAGTATTAATGTCTTTGGTTTTCGTATCGAAAAGGATCGAGCAGTCCGCGCATAGATCCTCGCAGGACATGCCTGTAATCTCATGGCCTACCATTTCGACTATCTTTTTGTTCGTCCAGCGGATCTTTCCGCGGTCATCAAGCAGGACGATGCCGCTGCCCATCGCGCTCACTACAGTGTCGAGCTTTTCTTTTTCGCTCGTCAGTTCCGCAGTGCGTTCTTTGACCTTGCTCTCGAGTTCCGACGCATAACGTTCGAGTTCCTGTTCCCTTTTTGCAGATTCTTCGGCCTTAATCCGTTTTTTGTTGAATACTATCAATAAGGCGGAGATAATGCTGGTTGCGGTGAAAATGGCGATTATAAGATAGGAATACAGTTCCATGCTTCGTTTTGTCGCGAGAGTTACCTCCGAATAAGGGGCAGATGCGGCAATGATCCATAAGAGGTTGTCCATGCCGACGGTGGAGAATGCTATGATCTTATCTTCTCCCGTAGGCGCGATATACCTGCCGTAATTCCCGGTCTTGCCTTCTATAACCTTTTTTTCGAGGTCGAAATTCATGTGGCACTTGAAGCATGCCGGGTCCGCCTTATAGATATTTCCTCCCATCATTCCGGGCTGGGTAGGGTGGTACAGGAGAGTCCCTTCTTTATCCATCATCCATGCGTATCCCCTGTTGCCAGATGTTATGTCGCCTACAAAATGTTCTGCTATGTCGCGAATCGTTAATACCATAAATACTACGCCTTCCATCTCGTTGTTATGGCCGATCGGCGAGAGCACATATATTGATTTATGCGTTTCCATGACAAAGGAACTGTCGATATTCATGGCTTTTGCCCGCTGCATAATATCAGGCACGGCCTGTTTCAACGATTTATTATTGCCCTTGAAAAATACAAGTTCTCCGGCAGCGTTGATTATTCCGATGTCCGATTTGATGATGGGTTTTCTTCTTAATCCGTCATGTGAAAGCCATTGTAATGTTTGTTTATTGCTTATGTCGGTTTTTGAAAGCATCGTTGACATATGAAGGACATCTTCCTTGAGAAAATGAAGATACGCCTCGATATTATTGGCTACGGATTTTGAGAGCAAAAGCTGCTGCTTGTTGAACTGCTCCGCCATCTCCATCTGAAGGGACTGCTGGAAAAAAACATTCAATGTGATGAGCACGGAGATGATTACTACAAGAGGACCTATTATTAAGAGATAGCCTTTCATTTCAAAGCTCCTTAAATGATCGGGATCACTTTTTACAACTTACGAGCAATACCGGCCTGTCGCTGTATTCGACCGTATTCCGCGCGACGGATCCCCATAAAATGCCTTTGACGTATCCCTTGCCGTGAGAACCCATGATAATAAGGGATGTGTTCTCTTCCTTAGCTATCCTTATAATGTCCGTGTTGGGTTTCCCTATCCGGATATGCAGTTTTACTTTGAATCCCTGTTTTTCAAGATCGTGCTTGACCGATTCGAGTTTTTCCTTGTCGGTGTTCCAGAACTCTTTAAGCTTCTTCGGGGTCAGCATCTTCATGGCCTTTTCGTCCATTACATGCGCTGTGATTATCTCCTCGACGCCATTATTTTTGAGCCCTTTTATGTATTCCAGAGCCGTTTCAGCGCAGACTGACCAGTCGGTGGGATAGAGAACCCTGCCGAAGGGTATTTCACAGTATTTTACGCATTTCCCCTTATCGCCGCCGAAGACAGCCGGATGTTTCGGTATATAAACCGGTATGCCTCCGTAGCGGATGAGTTTATCGGTAGTCGAGCCGGTGAATATTTCTCCGATAATTCCCCTCTTCTGCTTTCCCGACGCGATGAGCGATACTTTCTCCTTTGCGGCAACCCTTAGTATCTCCCTGTAAGGTATTCCGGTCTCTATTATTTTTTTTGCCTTAAGCCCCACGCCTTCTATCATTTTTACGGCGTCGGTCATTTTAAGTTCCGCGATTTTGGATAGTTTCTTTATGTCCGCAGCATTATATCCCTCGTATTTGTCCATAGGCAGTTTCGCTGTGTCTATTACATGGAGCAGGACGATCTCTTTTGCGCCCACTTTTTTGAGATGCAATACGCAAGAAAGGACGTCGAGCGAGAATTCATCAAAGCTTATAGGATAAAGTATTTTTTTATACACGATTGAATCTCCTGTTGAAAAGCCTGTGCTCAGTGGACTTTGCGAACCACACGAGGGCGAGCATTACCGGCACTTCTATAAGCGGCCCTATAACGGTCGCCAGCGCCACAGTAGGGTTAAAAGCGGTAATCGCTATGGCAATGGCTATCTCGAAATCCCTTCCCGTCGAATTAAAGCCTACGGCAACCGCATCCCTGTAATTCAGCCCTAATTTCCATGAGGTAAGATATACGACTACGAACATAGTCCAGAAAAAGAGCGCCATCGGGATTGCCAGTTGCGCGATAAACATCGGCCTTTCGAGTATCAGATCGCCCTTTAAGGCAAACATTACTATTAGAGTGAAAAGGAGTCCTATGATCGACATTGTATTCAGATGGAATTTCAGCTTATGGAACCGGTCTTCGCCGAACCTCTTTACGCCTAAAAACCGCGTAAGCATTCCTGCAATGAGTGGAATGCCTAAGTATAAAAGCACACTTTCGCCGACGACCAGCACGTCGAATTCGACATTGCCGAGCAGGAGTTTAGCATATACAGGGATAAGCGCCATCTGTATAACGGAGTTTAAGGCTACGAGTATTATAGCCAGAGGCCCGTTGCCGGCGGAAAGATAGGTGAACACGATAACCATTGCTATGCACGGCGCGAGGCCGTAAAGGACGAGTCCGATGTATAAATCCGGATATCCGCTTAAAAATATTTTTGCGAGCAAAAGCATGAAGAACGGGGCTACGGCATAATTGAAGAACATCACTATCAGGAGCTGTTTTGGAGATTTGGCCGCCTTGCCGAGATCCTCGAATTTGATGTTCGCCATTGCCGGATATATCATCATAAACAGTCCGACGACGACGCCCAGCGCAAGGGTGTTGGGAACGGTGAACTCGTAAGCGCCGTGAAAGATCGCTTTAACGGCGTCTATGGGCGGCGTGAGTTGAAAGTTTGAAATCCCGTACCATTTACCGGCTGCGATGCCTATGATCATGCTGACGATAACGAATGCCGGCATGAGCCTGAAGTCGTGGAGCTTTTCAAGAAGCCCTATTCGCATAAACTATTTTAAATATATGGATGCAAAAAAATCAACAACATTAACTTCCGCCCATAATCCGCAGCAAAGGCATGGAAGGCACGGAAGGCACGGCTTCAAAGCCTTCCATGACACAAAGCGCAAATCCGCATCGAAGGTATCGAAGGTATGGAAGATATGGCTTCAAATACAAAAAGTATTAACCGGCTATGGGGCATACTTCAAAAGCCTTTACTTAGTGTAGTTGCCGGTGCAACCTGAAGATTACATTTGTATCATCCAATAAGAAAGCAAAGTTGTAGCTCACGAGAAAGAAAATGCTGTTATGACATTTCGTATGAGTAAAGGCTTTTTCAGCACGCCTCACATCCGGATGACTACAATTTGAACTCATAAATAAAAATTGATATGTTTTTATGCGTTCTCGGTTCATGCCGGATTTTTTGAAATTAACAGCTTTGCATCGGCCTCGGCAATTACTACGCCGTCGTTTTTTCTTATAAGGCGCGAATGCGCTTCGATAAGCCTGGAGCCCTTTTTGACTATTTCGGCCTCGGCAATAGTCTCTTCGCCTGCCGTGAGGGGTCTTTTGAACTTCACGTTTATTTCGGCGGTTACCGGCATTATCCCCTCGGCTATGGCGGCCTGTATCATGGCCTCGTCGAGGATTGTAGTTATTATGCCTCCGTGTGTTATGCCCTTGTATCCCTGATGTGATTTGGAAGGGGTAAACTCGGATGTCAGCTTGCCTTCGGAATATTGGAACGACAGCTTAAGTCCGCACTCATTTTTTTTGCCGCACGCGAAACACCAGCTGTCGTCTTCAAGCTTCACTTGTTCATCATTTCGAGGAATTCCTTGTTGCTCTTGGCGCCCTTAAGTTTGCTCATTAAGAATTCCATGCTCTCTACGGTGCTCAGCGGGTTCAGCACTTTCCTGAGTATCCACATCTTGTTGAGGACATCGGCATTAACGAGCAGTTCTTCTTTTCTCGTGCCCGAAGCGTTGATGTCGATGCTCGGGAATATCCTCTTGTCCACGAGTTTGCGGTCGAGGTGAATTTCCATATTTCCTGTTCCCTTGAATTCCTCGAATATTACGTCGTCCATTCTGCTTCCGGTGTCTACGAGGGCCGTAGCCAGAATCGTCAGGCTGCCGCCTTCCTCTATATTTCTTGCGGTGCCGAAAAACCTTTTGGGACGTTGAAGGGCATTGGCGTCGAGCCCGCCTGAGAGCACCTTGCCGCTCGTGGGCGTTATAGTGTTATACGCCCTCGCGAGCCTCGTTATGCTGTCGAGTAGGATAACGACGTCTTTTTTCGTCTCTACAAGGCGTTTTGCCCGCTCGATAACCATTTCTGAGACCTGACAATGCCTCTGCGGCGGCTCGTCGAATGTCGAGCTTATGATCTCGGCGGTGCTCACCTGTCTTTTCCAGTCGGTAACTTCTTCCGGCCTTTCGTCTATGAGGAGTATTATCAGATGCACTTCCGTATGGTTTTTCTTTATAGATTTTGCTATGGACTGAAGCAGCATAGTCTTTCCGGTCCTCGGCGCGGCCACGATGAGTCCGCGCTGCCCCTTGCCTATGGGCGTGATCAGGTCCATGACCCTCATGGCGTAATCTTCGGTCTGATATTCGAGATTTATTTTTTCTGTAGGGTAATACGGGGTGAGGTTATCGAATAAAGGACGGCTTATATTGTTTTCCGTGGATTCGCCGTTTATCGTCTCTACCTTGAGAAGCGCGAAATAACGTTCGCTCTCCTTGGGAGGCCTTATCTGTCCGGATATGAAATCGCCGGTCCTTAAAGAAAACCTTCTTATCTGGGACGGAGATACGTATATATCGTCGGGGGAGGGCAGATAACTGTAATCGGGAGAACGGAGAAAGCCGAACCCGTCGGGCAGTATTTCGAGCACGCCCGCTCCGTAGACATTGCCTGCCTTTTCCACCTGCGCCTGAAGTATGGCGAATATGAGTTCCTGTTTTCGCATTCCGCCGGTGCCTTCGACGTTGAGACCCTTTGCAAAGTCGGTGAGCGCGGTGATGTTTTTTTCTTTCAGTTCGGAAATCGAGATATGGTTTTCCATAATGTTTTACCCCTCCGGGTTATTAAAGAATAGTTAGTTTATTAATTTCGACCGTTAAGCACTTTATTTTCAAGCTGCCGGCGATTCAATATAGCAAATGACTTGTTCGGATGTTGCCTTGCGGTTATGCATTTATTGTTTCTACTGGTTATCCTTATTTTTTGGCCTACTATAGACAGGATGTAAGAACGCCCATAATTAGAATACAAAATGTCCGCGTGTTTGTCAATATCAAATGAACTCTTTGTCGAATTTGGCCATAATCCGGGTCATTTCCTGTTCCGATACGTCCGGCAGCAGTATCCTGTCTTTTTCGTCCCGTTCGAGTTTGGTTATGCCCGGGAATTGCCTTTCGAGCAACTTCATGTTTAATGCCTGCCGCTTTACTATCTCAAGGAGCCTCCGGTTTTCTTCCTCGATATTGTATTTATCTACCGCGGCACTTACGGCAAACTTGAGTTCCCTATCGTCCCACGGCTTTGTGAAAAACCTGTATATTTCCCCTTTATTTATCGCTTTCATTGCCGCGTCTATGCTTGCATTGCCGGTGAGCATTATGCGGATTACGTCCGGGAATTGTTCGCGCACCATCGCAAGGAATTCGGAGCCCGTAATATCGGGCATCTTCTCGTCGGATAAGACAACCTTTACAGGATTGTTTTTCAGTATTTCAATGCCTTCGAGCGCTCCTGCGGCGGAGCATATCTCATACGGCTCGTCCGTAAATACCCTCTTCAAGGAAGCGATAACATACGGCTCGTCGTCTACTATCAGAATTGTGTCCTGCGCCATTTTTACCCCTCTCCGGTTAGTTGCTGTCTATATTATACCTTACTATCGCGGCCCTGACCGCCTCCCGTATCTCGGTTTCGTCCCACGGCTTAGTGAAAAACCTGAAGATCTCTCCTTTGTTTATCGCTTTCATCGCCGCCTCTATGCTCGCGTATCCGGTAAGCAGTATTCTTATAGTCCTCGGATATTTATCCCTAACCATCGCCAAAAATTCCGAACCCGATACCTCGGGCATTCTCTCATCGGATATAACGACATGAATAGGGTGATTTTTGAACATCTCCAGTCCTTCCGATGCGCTGTTAGCCTCATATATGTCGTACGGCTCGTCCATGAATATTCTCTTCAATGAGGAAATAACATTCGGCTCGTCGTCTACCATCAAAATATTATATCTTTCCATTCAAAACCTCCTATGCTCTATTTGGTTATTTTTCTACTTTTTCCTTTTCCACACGAATATTCCGCTTTTAGAGGGATCTATATGATACCCCCTTTTAAGGGTTTCGATATTTCGCTCATTGAGCGTCGTTCCTTTCCTTAAAAGCAGCAGTTCTGTGCCGCTTCTTACGTCTCTCGATACGATAAGCCCCGTCATTAAGTCTTTAGGTCTCAGCTCGACCTCCACGGCATCGGCAGCGCCGGTATCTATAGTTATTTTTTCTTTTGCGACTTCGTGAAGCATACCGTACAATTCAGGGTCGAATTGTATGCCTGATAAGGATTTTACGACATTCAGCGCGCTTTCTAAGGAAAGCCTGCTGCTGCCGCCGCTTATCAATCTGTCCAGTTTATCCGCTACGGCTATTATCCTTGATCCGAGAGGTATCTTATTGCCGGACAGCCCGTCCGGAAAACCGTTTCCGTCATACCTTTCGTGATGACCCCGTATGAGCATTCCGGCCTCGCGCAGTTCTTCGACGAGATCGACGGCGGCCTGTCCCCTCACAGGATGTTTTTTGTATTCTTCCGTCTCCTCCTGAGTAAGTTCAGTGTCATCTTTAACCAGCACGATATCGGGAACGCCTATCTTTCCTATGTCATGCAATTGAGCGGCTGTAGTTATAACATCGACTTCCTGTTCGCTCAATCCTAATTTTACGGCTATGCCTTCCGAAAGCGCGGCAACGGTATTTGAATGGCTGCGTACGCTCTTATCCCTTAATTCGATGAGATTGGAAAAAGCGGTTATGAACTCTTTCAAGTTCGTTTTCAGTTTTTCATTGAGGGTATTCAGTTCTTTGTTCCGTTTCGTCAATTCCACGGTATGCTGCTGCACGTAAAATTCAAGCTCCGTATTCCATTTTTTCAGTTCTTCGTTCTGGTTTTTCGTGAGTTCGGTGAGTCGCCTGTTTTCCTTTTTCAACCTGTATGTCTCTATCGAGTTAAGAACGGTCAGCATCAGGTCGGTGTCATCCCACGGTTTTGTAATATATTTGAACGCGCCGCCTTTATTGATCGCGTCCATTGCCGCGTTTACATCGGCATATCCGGTCAGCACTATCCTTACGCAATCAGGCCGGACTCTTTTTGCCTTTTCAAGAAATTGTGCGCCGCTCATCTCAGGCATCCGTTGGTCGGATATGATGACGGCAATCTCGTTGCTTTTCAGTATCTCAAGGCCGTCTTTGCCGGATAAGGCGGTAAATACTTCGATATTTGAATCATCGATGAACAGACGCTTTAAAGAGCGGAGGACATTTTCTTCGTCATCCACAAAGAGTATATTGAATATTTCTTTTTTCGGTTTATCCGGCATGGCCGATATTCCCCGCGATAAATACAAGGATTATACATGTCTGCTCCGGAAACTCCGCTGTAGCGCCCCATAAGCTGCCGGAGACGTTCCCGATTGTTATTTGTCTCGATACGGAACGTTTGCCCTTCACGTCTTCTATGAACGATATGATGTCCTTCGGCGCGGGCTCTTGAATGTTGCTCGATAACAGTTCGCTCCAAGCGGCATTGCACTCCATGACCACGTTGCTGAAGTCGACCGTTGCAACGGCGAAAGGTATTAAATTAAGGATGCGTTGAGCAGTGTCGAGTGTCTTGTTCTTAATGTCGAAATAAACGGACTGCTGTTTGGTGAAGTCTTTCAGTTTGACGTTCAATGCGAAAAGCTCCTCGTTTTTTACCCTAAGGGTCTCGGTAAGCTCTTTATTTTTTTTCAGGATGAAATATCTCTCCACGGCGTTGTCTACAGTAATTTTAAGGTCATCGTCGTTCCAAGGTTTTGAGATGAATTTATATAGATGGCCCTCGTTTATCGCGGATATGACCGCCCCCAAGTCAGCGTATCCGGAAAGCACTATCCTTACTATATCGTTCCGCCGCTCTCTTACTGTTTTTAAGAGTTCAACTCCGTTCATCTCCGGCATGCGGTAATCTGAGACGATAACCTGAACATCATTGTCCTCCAAAGTCTTAAGGGCCTCTTTGCCGGATGTTGCGGTCAGGATCGTATAGCCGGTGTCGATAAAAACCCTTTTTACGGCGGCAAGAACGTTTTCCTCGTCATCCACAAATAGTATTTTGATTTTTTCGTCCATTTTTTACCTCCGCCTGCTCCGAAGTTATGCGGCCTCATCCTCCGGGCTGAAAACTAAAATGACGCCTTTTTGATCATCCTGATAATTCATTACGGCTCCCGACAGTTTGCCGTATATACCGTTTATTTCGAGTTTTTTTGCGGCCTTATTTTTATTTTTAACATTTTCGATAAATGCGACTACGTCCGGGGAAAAATTGTATCCGGCATCCTGTCCTAATAATTTCCAGCTGCAATGCGTAATATCGACCCACGTGGAATTGCATAAAACGACCATGCCGTTAAAGTCGATGCCGACGATCCCGACCGGTATCGCGTTGAGAATGTTTTGTTGAATGGATAATGCCTTGCTTCTGAATTCGAGGTGGGCGGATTTTTCTTCGAGGAGCTTCTCCAGTTCACTGTTTTTCTTTTGTAGTTCGGTAGAGAGTTCCCTGTTCTTTTTAAGGAGCGAATACCGCTCGACTGCGTTTGAAATGGTAACCTTCAGGTCGTCGTCGTTCCACGGCTTTGGAATGAATTTGTAGATCTGTCCTTCGTTTATTGCCGAGACGATTGCGGCGGTATCCGCGTATCCTGAAAGCACTATCCTTACCGTATTAACGCAGCATCTGTGAACCTCTTTGAGAAATTCCACGCCGTTCATACCGGGCATTCTATAGTCGGATATGACTATCTGGATATCTTCATCAGCTATGATTTTGAGGCCTTCCTGTCCGGACGTTGCCGTTAAAATAGTATACGGTTCATCGAGAAAAAGCCTTTTCAACGAACTGAGAACATTAGGCTCATCGTCAACGCAGAGTATTTTGATCTCTTCATCCATGCTTATTTCTCCACTACCGGGATTCTAACGGTAAAGGTCGTTCCTTTGCCTACTTCGCTTTCTACAATTATATCACCGTTGTGATTTTTTATAATGTCATAGGCTATGCTCAGGCCGAGGCCCGTGCCTTTGCCGACCTCTTTTGTGGTGAAGAACGGCTCGAATATCCTGTTTATTTTGTCGGCTGGAATGCCGCTGCCTGTGTCCGAAATTGAGACAAAGATATTATTATTTTCATGCCGTGTTTTTATGGTTATTTCTCCCTGCTTCTCTATCGCATGCGCGGCATTGACCAGTATGTTCATGAATACCTGATTCAACTGTCCGGGATTGCACTTTGTCGGAGGTATATCGCCGTATTCCTTCTTCACTGCGGCCTTGTACTTCAACTCGTTCCAGACTATGTTTATGGTGTTTTCTATGCCCGCGTTAATATCCGCTATTTTCCATTCGGATTCGTCGATATGCGAAAAGCTCTTTAGGTTTTGAACTATCTTTTTCACCCGCTCCGCCCCGTCGAGGGATTCCTTAAGCAATTGATTCGTATCCTCGATAATATAGTCGATTTTTAATCTTTTTCGGGATTCTTCAAGCTCTTTTGACTGTTCGGACGTGATAAACGCGGACTGGATATGCATGAATTCTTTAAGCCTGTCTACGTATTTGCCGAGCGTGCCGAGGTTGCTGATGATAAACCCCATAGGATTGTTTATCTCATGGGCTACGCCTGCCGCGAGCTGTCCGATAGAGGCCATTTTCTCCTGCTGCAAGATCTGGGACTGCGCGGCCTTGAGGTCGCCGTATGCCTTTTCGAGTTCTTTGTGCTGGGATTCGAGCATGTTCATCATATTGTTGAAATGAGCGCTGATCCGGTAAATAACGTCGGATTCGGAAACACCCGGAGCCGCAAACCTGACGCTCAAGTCTTTTTTATCCTCGACCTCTCTCAGCAGGAAATCAATTTCATCTACGGCAAATTGCAGTTCCTGCCTTTCTCTGCTGATCGCGGCATTGGTTATTTCAAGGGAATCGGTGAGCATTTTGAATTCCGTTATGTCGTTTATCGTTACTACTGCGCCGATAATTTTATCCGTATTACGGTCTTTATAGGGATGGAAAGCGATGTTGAACCACTTCTGCGAGTTTTCAAGAAATATATCGATGCCGTTTTCGGAAATATCCCGTTTATCGAGCGATATGCCGTATTCCTTCAGAAAAAACTTAAAGTTTTTGCCGACAATGTCGCTGTATGCCTTTCCGGCGAAATTTATTAACGCCTTGTTGCACCGCTGTATCCTGTCTTCTGTGTCTACCAGCATGAGCATGTAATCTATGCTGTCCACAGAGCTTTCCCACTCGGTCTTTATGGCTTCTATCTGCTTAAGAAGCGCGTTTATTTCCGCGCATGTATCTTTGAGTTCTTCGTTTTTGTTTTCCATAGGTTCTTCTGTCATGGATTGCCCGATGTCCAATTTTATTTCTCTACGACCGGAATTCTAACGGTAAAGGTCGTTCCCTTGCCGACTTCGCTCTCGACAATTATATCGCCGTTATGCTTTTTTACAATGTCATAGGCTATGCTCAGGCCGAGACCAGTACCCTTTCCGACCTCTTTTGTGGTGAAAAAAGGCTCGAATATCCTGTTTATCTTGTCGGCGGGAATGCCGCTGCCTGTGTCCGAGATCGAGATGAAGATATTATTGTCTTCATGCCGTGTCTTTATGATTATTTCTCCCTGCTCCTCTATAGCATGCACTGCATTGATCAGTATATTCATGAATACCTGGTTCAATTGCCCGGCGTTACATTTTATAGGCGGTATATCGCCGTATTCCTTTTTCACCGTAGCCTTGTATTTCAGCTCGTTCCAGACTATATTGACGGTGCTTTCGATCCCTTCGTTTATATTCGCCGTCTTCCGCTCGGCCTCGTCTACGCGTGAGAAGCTTTTTAAATCCTGCACTATCTTTTTAATCCTTTCCATTCCTTCGAGAGATTCCCTTATCAGGTTTACGGAATCCCCTGCAATGTAATCGAGTTTCCGGGACTTTTTATGTTCGGCTATTTCTCCGGTAATTTTTGCGCCCTCGATGCCTAACCCCTTCGCCGCATCTTCAAGCGAATCCGACTGTATTTTCACGAATTCGTTGATCTTGTCCGTGTATTTTTGCAATGTGTTGAGGTTGCTCATTACAAAGCCCACAGGATTATTGATCTCATGCGCGATCCCTGCCGCAAGCTGCCCTATTGACGCCATTTTTTCCTGCTGCAAGATCTGGGACTGCGCCGCCTTGAGGTCGCCGTATGCCGTTTCAAGCTCTTCATTCTTATGTTCGAGTATATCCTCGGCTTGTTTGCGCTCGGTGATGTCATGGAGGGTTATTACTGCGGCGTAAGTGCTTGTTTCGAGTTCTTTTAGATAATAAATGTCATAAACAAAATACTTTCCGCTCGGATGCGAATATTCTATGGTAGCCGGCGGTTTTATCTTGAATGTAAATCCGCTTTCCTTAAGGACATCCTGCCATTTCATCCCCACCAATTCGTCGTAGGATTTCCCTGTCATGGAAGAGAGGATTTTATTGCATCTTAGTATGGTATCTTTTACGTTTATCAGCATGACGATGTCCGAGATGCAGTCCATGGTCAGCTCCCATTCTTTTTTAGCGGACTCGACGGTATTTATTGTCTCCATCAGGACTTCATTTCTCGCCTTTATATCTTCGGCTTTTTTGAGCAGAATAATGTTTTTGAGCCTTATAATGAGTTCTGCCGGGTCTACTGGCTTGGACAGGAAATCGTTTGCACCTGCATTGAGGCATTTTATCTTAGTTTCGTTGTCTCCGATTTGCGAGAACGAGATTATCGGGATATGCATGGTCTTAGGATTTTTTTTGAGGATCGAGGTCGCTTCTATGCCGTCCATTTCGGGCATGAGAACGTCGATAAGTATGGCATCCGGATTGATAGTCTTAGCCTTTTCTATGGCTTCTATGCCGTTCACGGCCGTCTCGAACGCATAACCATAGCGGGATATTATGCTTGAGATAAGTTTGACGATCGGCGGCTCGTCATCGACTATAAGAATTTTCATTGCTGTTTCATTTGGAGACGAGATGTTATTTTCGGCAATTTTGTCGGGCATGAATAATAATATCATATTTTAATGCCGGCGTCTTTACCTATAATTCAGGCCTGAAGTATAATACCGCATGGATTACAGGCTTACGGAAAAGGTCAGGGCCGCAGGTTGAGCGGCAAAAATGGGTCCGTCGGACCTTGAGGAGATAATCGGTGATATCCAATTAGGCGAGAGCCCTTTTGTTGTCGTGGGCCCGGGCGACGATGCCGGGGTCTATTTGCTCAACGGCATCGCTATCGTAGAGACGGTAGATGTTATCACGCCTGTGGTGAACGACCCTTTTACCTTCGGCGCCATAAGCGCGAATAATTCTTTGAGTGACGTGTATGCGATGGGAGGCAGGCCTGTCTCGGCTCTGGCCATCGCCGGATTTTCGTCATGCGATTACGGGCATATCGTTTTAAAGGAAATTTTGAGAGGAGCGGTGCATTCGTTAAGCAGGGCGGGCGCGGTGCTTATTGGCGGACATAGTTTTGAAGACGCCGAACTCAAATTCGGCCTTTCCGTAACAGGTATTATCGATAAAGAGAAAATACTTAAAGTCTCCGGCGCAGAGGAAGGGGATGTCATTATCATCACAAAACCCATAGGCATAGGCATAATGAGCACTGCGCTTAAGGGCGGCAAGCTTATCGACGAAGATATGAAGGTTGCGGTAGGGTGGATGATGACGCTGAACGATATTGCTTCGGAATCGGCTTTAAAGGCAGGCGCTACGGCCTGCACCGATGTTACGGGATTCGGACTGCTGGGGCATGCGCATAACATGGTTAAGGGTTCGGGCGTCGATTTTGAGATAAAAAAAGGCGATGTCCCGGTATTGGACAGGGTGGACGAGATGATAGACGCCGGAATGGTTTCAGAAGGAGCGTATAACAATCTGAAGTTCCTTGAGGGCAAGGTTGAATTTTCTAAAGATATTAGCGAGGCCGGCAGGCTTTTGCTGTCCGATCCTCAGACCTCCGGAGGTCTTTTGATAACCGCGAAAGAAGACGGGATTAAGGTATTTGAGGACGCGGGGATATTTTTTTCGGTTATCGGAAGGGTCGTTAAAGGCTCCGGAAAGATTATCGTAAGGTGACCGGTTTTCTTATACTCCTGCTTCATGCGCATCTTCCATACGTAAGGCATCCCGAACACGAATATTCTCTCGAAGAAAACTGGTTTTTCGAGGCCGTGAGAGAAACCTACATCCCTTTGCTCGATGCAATAGACGGGATGGTCAATAACGGCATAAGCCCCAAGATTACGATGTCCTTAAGTCCTACGCTTACCGAAATGCTCGATGACGAACTCCTCAGGCGCAGATTCTTGAGGCACATGGAACATCTGATAGAGCTTTCGGAGGCGGAGAAAATAAGGACTAAGAGGTCTCCGTTTGAGTCCTCGGCTTTTCTCTATAACGCCAAATTCAAACGCATAAGGCAGTTGTATATAGAGAGATACAAAGGCGATCTCGTTTCAGCCTTCCGGAAATTGCAGGATGACGGTCATATAGAGATTGTCGCGACTGCCGCAACCCATGCATTTCTGCCTGCCTTTGAAAAATACCCTGATGTCATTAGGAATCAGATAGATGTCGGGGTCAAAAGCTATGTCCGCAGTTTCGGCAGACGGCCTTCGGGCTTCTGGCTGCCTGAATGCGGCTATTTCAAGGGGCTCGATTTTTTTTTGAGAGACGCCGGCATAAAATATTTCTTTTTGGAATCTCACGGCATTATCTACGGGAGGCCGAGACCCCGGCACAGCATATACAGACCGGTTCTTACGCCTTCCGGCATTGCGGCGTTCGGTAGGGATTTTAAATCGGCCCGGCAGGTGTGGTGCGCGTCGAGGGGGTATCCCGGGGATCCGTTTTACAGGGATTTCTACCGCGATATAGGATTTGACCTTCCATCCGATTATGTCGGTAGTTATACAAGATTAGGCGGCATCAAGACATTTACCGGCATGAAGTACCACTGTGTTACCGGCAAAAGCGAACGGAAGCTCCCGTATGACAGGGTACGGGCTTTGAGAAGGGCGTCAGAGCACGCGGCGCATTTCGTGAAGGAAAGGGAATACGATATTACGCGCCTTTCCGGATTCGGGTTTTCCCCTGCGGCGCTTTCCGCGTTCGACGCGGAGCTTTTCGGGCATTGGTGGTTCGAAGGGATTGAATGGCTTGATATCGTAATCCGGAATATATCCGAAGCCAAAACCTCATTCGGCATTATAACTCCCGGACAATACCTCAATGAGTATCGTAGAGACATGAGCGTTGTAGCGCCTTCGCCGTCGAGTTGGGGGGAGGGGGGATATAACGCCGTGTGGATTGGAGAAAGAAATCACAGGCTCTACAGACATCTGCATAAAATGGCAGAGAGGATGAATATTTTAAAAGAATGGAGTATCGGAGTATTGGAGCAGTGCGGGATTGAAGAAAAAAAATTATTTCAGAGGGCGATTAATCAGGCTATGAGAGAGACGCTTCTCTCTCAGGCGAGCGACTGGCCGTTCCTGATGCAGAAAGGGAGGGCCGCGGAATATGCCGGGGCACGGATAATGGGGCATATCGAGAGATTCGACATGCTTTTTTCGATGGTTATGAAGCGTGATGTGAATGAGTCACGCCTGAATGAGATAGAGGAGCGTGATAATATTTTCAGCCGCCTTGATATCCTAAAGGATAACTACTACTTGCCTTCGGATAATAATAGGTTATCGTAGGGATATGCCTTCAGGTATGAGAGGAATTCGTCTACGGCATGAGATAGAACCGCCGTTTTCTGCATTATAAGAGAGAAGTTCCTGTATATCTTTTCTTCCTTCGGAGTAATCAGCTTTAAGCTTCCGTATTTAACCTCTTTCCGGGCGGCCCATTTCGAGACGATGGATACCCCGACGCCGTTTTCTACGGCTTGTTTTATCGATTCGGTGCTGCCGAGCACAAGGGCAATGCTCATATCGGCGGTATTGATGCCGTGAGATAAAAGATACTTCTCTATCATCTGTCTCGTGCCCGAGCCTTCCTCCCTGAGGATAAAAGGCTCTTTGGTGATCTCGAGTATTGAGACGACTTTTTTCTTTGCCCACGGATGGAACGGCGGAACGATAAAGACAAGCTCGTCCTGAATTATCGACTCCGTCTTTATCTTGTGTTTTGCCGTCTCTCCTTCAACGAGCCCGAGGTCTATGATCCCGGAGTTCAAAAAATCCACTACCCTCTTTGTGTTTCCGATAAGGGCGTTTACCTTGATCTTCGGGTGAGTCTTTTTGAAATCCGATATCACCGACGGCAGGACATAGTTGCCTATGGTCGTGCTTGCCCCGATGGTTATGCTGCCTTTTATCAAGCCTGTTATCTTGCCTATCTCTTTTTCGGTCTCGGCGTAGAGGGCGAGTATTTCCTTGGCGTACCTGTAAAGGATTTCTCCTGCCGGCGTTAAATTGATAAAGCTGCTCGACCGGTCGAAAAGCTTCGTTTCGTATATTTCCTCGAGGGCCTGAATTTGAAGGCTTACGGCCGGCTGGGTCAGATGAATAATTTCGGATGTCTTTGAAAAAGATTTCGTCTCCGCGACCGTGCAGAATACTTTAAGCTTATGATCTTCCATTCCCATAACATGCTAATATAGCATAAAATTTATTTATATGTAAATAAAGGAATGAGGGGGGGTATTACTTCGTCTCTTCAGGCTTGACGTAATACAGGAACCTTCTGCACTGAGGACAGTGAATGATCTCATCGGAGCTTTTTATCTCAACGAACAACTGCGGAGGGATATGCATGTCGCATCCGTGGCATGCCTCGTCTTTAGCTTCCACCACGGCAACCCCCCTGCTTGTTTTCAGGATGGTCATATATTCGCCGTAAAGATCGCCGTCTATTTTTTCGACCAGTTTTTTCCGCTCTCCCTTGAACTTTTTGATCTCTTCCGCGCCCTTGACGACTTCTTTTTCGAGGTCTTTTTTTATGGTTTCTATTTTTGATTTTTCTGCGGTTATCCGGCCCCGTTCTATCTCCAATGCCTTTGATGCCCCTTCGATGGAATCCATTACGGATAGCAGCTCGTCTTCATTGCGTTTGAGTTCCTTTTCCGCCTTTTCTATCTCTTTTGTATGAGCCTGGTATTCCTTATTGTTTTTGATCCCGGATGTCCTCTGCTTAAGTTTGTTTATCTTCTCTTTTATATCCTCTATTTCAATCTCCTTGTCCCTCTTTTTCTTCTCTAAGTCCGCATGGTTCTGCCGGACGTTTTCGCAGGCGGACTCCGCATTCTTCAGGGGCCCTTCGTGGGAGGCGATAGCGGACGGTATTGCGTCCATTCTGAGGCGGGCAGACAGGATGATGGAATCTATTTTTTGCAGAGCCGTTAAAAGTTTCAGTTGTTCGTTCACAATTCTCCTTAACTCCTCAACTCTCTTTGGTGGGCCCACCAGGACTCGAACCTGGGACCAACCGGTTATGAGCCGGTAGCTCTACCAGCTGAGCTATGGGCCCTCCATTAAGACCGAGTCCGTTAATATAAACCCGTTGCCGGAGTTAAGTCAAGGCTTTCCGAGAAAATCCCTGAGCCATCCGCTTCTGGCGGGATGCTTCAGTTTTCTTATAGCCTTTACCTCTATCTGGCGTATGCGTTCCCTTGTTACGTCGAATTCCAATCCCACTTCTTCGAGGGTGGACGGGCTGTCCTCTCCTATTCCGAACCTCTTTCGTATGATCAGCGCTTCCTTGGGGGAAAGGGTGCAGAGAATCTTGTCTATTTGGGTTTTCAAGTCTTCATGCATAACCTCGTCCAGCGGAGAAGGATTGCTCTTATCCTCTATGAAATCCTTCAGCATCGTGTCGGATTCCTCTCCGATAGGCGTCTCGATGGAGATCGGCTCCTTCGATATTTTTAAGATGTTTCTTACCTTATCGACAGGTATCTTCGACCTGTTCGCTATCTCCTCGGCTCCCGGTTCCACGCCGAGTTCCTGCACCAGTTCTTTGGACACGCGGTTTATTCTGTTTATGTTTTCTATCATATGAACCGGAATCCTTATTGTCCTCGATTGGTCGGCTATGGCCCTGCTTATGGCCTGCCTTATCCACCATGTCGCGTATGTGCTGAATTTATAGCCCCTTTTATATTCGAATTTATCGACGGCCCGCATGAGACCGATATTGCCTTCCTGAATAAGGTCCCCCAGGCTTAACCCCTTGCCTATATACCGTTTGGCGATGCTGATCACCAGCCTGAGGTTCGATTCGATCAGTTGCCCTTTGATGCCTACCAGTTCTATCGCAGCCTTTTCGAGTTCATGGGTTATCTTTTTAATCTCCGATGTGCGCAGTCCGATAGCCGATTCCGTTTTTTTTATTTCGGAGGCATATGCCTTGCACTTTGACGTGTTATTCTTTGTTTTTTTCGTCCTTCGCAGGTCTTCATGGAGCAACCGCAGTCGGGTGTCCATTATTTTTAATTCCTCTGAAAACGCCGTAATAACGTCCTCTTTAAGACTGAGTTCTTTGATCTTTTGGAGTATTTTGTTTCTATTTCCCTGCAGCGATCTGCATACAGGAGCATCTTTTGCGGCCGGCTGAGAACTGCTTTCAGCGCAGAAACCGCCGTCTTTTAAGAGTCTTTTTCGCCTGGCGAAGAGAGAGTCTATTTCCCCGGTAATCCTCGAGAATTTTTCCTGTTCCCCCAGCATATCGTCTTCCGATAATTCTTCTCCGTCCTGAATAAGTTCGGCGAGCGGCGCCTCGCCTTTTTCCACAAGCCTTCCGAGCGTTATGAGTTTCTTTAAGACAAATGGGATTGAGAACAGCGCGCCGTATGCCTTAAGCTTGTGTTCTTCAATCCTTTGCGCTATCTCCACCTCGCCGTCCTTTGTGAGGAGGGGCATCGAGCTTATGCCCTTCAGGTAAGCCTTGAGGGGATCGTATTCCTGTTGGATGGAATCCTTGATTGTCTCTTCGGTCTCGACCGTTTCAATATCGCCTAAAAGTTTGCCTTCAGAGAAATCTTTAGGCTCGACATTCGCGTCCTGCCCCTCAAATCCTTCTTCATAGATATTAAACCGGTCTTTCAAGTTTCCCTCCTTTTAATAACGGCCTTGAATCCTGCGTTATCTTCTTTTTTTCAAACAGGAGCGAGTGCAGGCTTTTTACATCTCCGGACTCTCCTGCCGTTTTTATCCGCCTCTCTAAGTCTTTCAGCGCTATTGCCCTAAAGCATCCCGCTATGCTTTCGTCGGCATGTTCTTCATCGATCCCGGGATCTATTGAAAGCCCGGTTATAATATTTTGCTCCTCGCCGCTGCAAATCTGCAACAGCCTTTCGATAGACAGCCCTTTATCATGCCCGGAACCGTTTTTCATGGCCGTTTTTATTTTCTCGAAGATCCCCTTTATGACGGGGTCTTCCACTTCTCCGACGTCTATGCCGTTTACTACGGAGGATGCCTTGTGAGGAATCGAAAGGGCGATTTTTAAAAGGAGGCGCTCCTCTCTGCCTGCTGAGCTTGCCTGAGCGTCCGTTCTATGCCCCCCGTCTCCCGCCCTATGTTTTTTTGCGCCCATGTTTTTAAGTTCTTCCCTGAGAGTGAGTTCGTTTGTCTTCGACTTTTCCGAGAGTTCCCTTATGACTTCGTCCTTTTGCAGCGGATCAGGGCACAACGATATCAGATTCATGATATGCCTGACCGCATCGAGCCTGTTCTTACCCGATGTCTTCAGCAGGAAATCTACCGGCGTAACCGCCCTGCCGAGATGCCTTTTGAAATGGTCCTCCCCGTGCTTTCTCAAAAACGTATCGGGGTCGTCGCCTGCGGGCATGGGAAGGACCTTTACGATCATGGATTCCGCATAACACAGTTCTATAGACCTTTTTGTGGCCGATACGCCCGCGGCATCTCCGTCGAAGGTCAGGAGAACCTTATTGGAAAACCTCTTGAGTTTTTTTAATTGTCCCGGAGTAAGCGCGGTGCCGAGCGGCGCAACCGCATTCATAAAGCCGTACTGTCGGCACATCATAACGTCGAGATAGCCTTCGACAATCATAGAGTATCCCTTCCGGGTCACGGCGTTTTTTGCGAGGTTGAGTCCGTAACTGAGTTCGCCTTTCCTGAATATGACGCTGTCCGGAGAATTTATGTATTTAGGCGCGTTTTTGGCTGCCGACAATATCCTGCCGCCGAAGGCAACGGCCCTCCCCTGAAGGTCGAATATAGGGAACATCAACCTGTCCCTGAAGAAGTCGTAGTTACCGTTTTCGCCGAAATTAACGAGACCCGAGGCCTTTATCTGCTCAACCGGAAATCCTTGCGCCTTCAGATGATTGAACAGGGAGTCCTTTTCGTTTTTAGCGTATCCGATGGAAAATTCTTCTGCGATTTCGTTTTTGAGCCCGCGTTCCTTTATGTAAGCCGATGCATTTTTGGAATTTTTAAAATTGTTGCAGAAAAAAAGGAGAGCCTCCCGCTGGATCGCGAACAGGCCTTCTTTCAGTCCCTTTATTTTGGAGTCGCCTTTGAATCCATCTATGTTTATGCCGGCCTTCTGAGCTAAATACGATACGGCTTCCTGAAAGGTGAGGTTTTCATAATTCATTACAAAGGCGAATATGTCCCCTCCTTTGTTGCAGCCGAAGCAATGGAATATCTGTTTTGAGGGGCTTACCATGAAAGAGGGGGTTTTCTCCGAGTGGAAGGGACAGAGCCCTTTGTAATTCTGCCCCGCCCGTTTCAGGTCAACATGCTCGGCTATCAGATCGAGGATGTCTATCCGGGCCTTTATATCGTCAACTGCCGAGTTCATTGCGTCGGCTGATCCTTCTGAATCCGGAACATTCGAGTATTTTTATATTTTCGTTCTCCGTCACGAGATCGAGGAGCAGGTTGATCCCGAGATTATCGCTGGCTATGTGCCCCGCTATTACTACATTGACGTGGTTCTTTTCAGCCTCTTTTCTGTGGTCTTCGCCTAAATGCATCGCAACTATGGTATTTATCCCGCTCAGCGAAAGGCTCTGAAATATTTCTTTCGAGCCCTCGGTCCCGCCGGTCATATCCACAAAGACCTTTCCGGCCTTTCGGTTCTTGGCTCCCAGCAGCAGCTTGGGTCCCGCATTGTTTCTTTCCGCCTCGCGGTATTCGGGAATTTCTTTTAAGAGTTCGATGACGTCGTCGATTGTATAGGGTTTTTTATCGTCGAACATTTTTTGCAGATATGAGGCCACCATATTGTCCGCCGGGGTATGAAGACAGATAAACGGCATGTTCAGGAGTTTCGCGGCATCTACGGCCCTCGTGTGGTTCGCGGGCATAAGCCTGCGCTCCACTTCCTTTATCCTTTCCTCCATAAGGCTTTCAGCGATGTTTATAGGCACGCCGAACCTGTTCAGGATATCCGACTGCATATACATTACCGAATACAGGTTTGCATAGGCCCCGCCTTCGGGATGGTGAGACATAATGAGGTCTACCGGAATGTTTTTGGTTTTAAGTGTTTCCGCTAAAAGCACTTCGCCGACTTCTATGTCTACCCCCACGAGCGCGGTCTTTATTTTTTCGTCGCCCGTACCGTTCAGTATCCGCGAATCGGAGTACGGATTTTCGAGGCTCTCCGCATCGAAGGTCTCCTTTTCTTTAGGCTTCAGGTTCTCATAATCCTTTTTTTTCCTCTCTAATTCTTTTAAGACAAAGTCCTTTCCACGCGGGTCGTTTTCCATGCCGGTGAAAATCGCTTTTTTGTAAAAGTCGGAAAGTCTCATAATCGATTCACCTCTCGAACGGTTGTGTTTATGAATGAGAACTTAAGAGTTCCTTAACCCTTTGGCTGACAATTTTCCCGTCTGCCGTTCCTTTGGTCTTTGGGGATACTATTTTCATGACTTTTCCCATATCGTTGGGAGATGACGCGCCGCATTCGCTTATTGCCGAACGTATAATGTCGTCTATTTCCTGCGGAGAGAGCTGCCGCGGAAGATATGATTGCACTATCTGGAGCTCTTTTTCCTCTTTGCCGGCAAGGTCGGTTCTGCCCGCGGCCGTGAATTGCTCTATGGACTCTCTTCTTTGTTTTGCGAAGGACGACAGGACTGAAAGGGTATCGTCATCGGTGAGCGGGGCCATTTTTTCTATGGCTTTATTTTTTAAGGAGGCCTTAATCATCCGGATGACCGACACTTTCAGTGCATCCCTTGCTTTTAAGGCCTCCTTGAGTTCCGAATCCAGCCTTTTATCAAGACTTTCAGAGGGCACAATTACCTCGCTGAGAATGTTCTTGTTTTTTTTGCGGCTTTTTTGCGTGCGGCAATGATCTTTTTCTTTTTCTTGACGCTCGGCTTGTCGTAATGCTCTCTTTTTTTGATCTCCGAAAGTATGCCTTCCCTTTCGCACTGTTTTTTGAAGTGCTTTAGGGCTGAATCCAAAGATTCGTTGTCTCTTACTTTTACAGAGGGCACTTCTGATCACCCCTCTCTCTCTTTAGGATTTTTATCCTGATAATTTACCAAGTAGACGAAATTTTTGTCAAGGAAATCAATGGCGCGCCCAGAGGGATTCGAACCCCCGACCTGCGGATTCGTAGTCCGACGCTCTATCCGGCTGAGCTATGGGCGCACTTGTGAAGTTTAGCAGTAATCTTAGGGATTTATCAACTTAGGTTGAAGAGGGGAAGGGATCTCCGCATCCGCTTTCTTGGAAGGCTTCGGTTTAGGCTTGGATTTGCGGGCCGGTTTCTTTTTTTTGTCGTTTTGGAGAAGGGAAGTTATGAGCGATTCCAGAAACTCCTGCCTTTCTTTTACGGCGGTCAGTCTTTTTTCAAGTTGTTCGAGCCTTGCCGTAAGGCGGCCGTACATTTCATCGTATTTCTCAAGTATCAATTCTATTTCGAGGGCATGTTTTTGAGCCTCGGCGGCGTTTTCGATAAGAGGTTTTCTTTTAATATCGCCTGATATTGTTTTTTCCATCGAGGATACGTCGATTCCGAGCATTTTCGCCTCGTCCAGATCCTTTGACGCAAGAGCAAGAATGTTTTTATCTATTCCATGGGGAAGAACGGCTTTCAGGTAATATGTCTTAGCCCGGTCCCTGTGCATCTCCGCCGTTAAGACCCGGTTTTTCGATGCTTCAATCACTTTTGTGTATGCGTTTATCGCCTCGTCATACTTTTTTAATGCCGTATAACAATCGGCTGTCGAATGGTAGAATGCCCAATCCTCGCTGAATTGATTATTTTTTTTTGCCTTTTTGAAATTATCTATAGCCTTGTCGCATCGTCCTTCGGCGCGGTGTTTAAGCCCTTCGGCGATATAATTGACCGGCTGCTCCGGCTCCGCCTTTTTAGTCGTCGGGACATCGGCGGGCTGTGCAACGGCAAACGAAGCGGCAGCGAGATAAAAAACAACCGACATAATGCAGAGCAATAATTTATTCCTGCGCATGAAACACCCCCAATGTATGTAAATAATACAGATAATTCGTTTTTTATTCAATGAAAATTATTATCCCCTGCTCAGGATGATTTCGATATTTTTAACCAGTCCCTCGACGAGAAATATCACCGATTCCGCGTCTAAAAACCTGTCCACAGTGGAATCGAAGATTATTTTCACCTTCGATTCGAATTCTTCCTCCTTCGGCCAGTAGAGGATAACAACCGGTATCTTGGGAAGCAGATAAAGATGAAACGCGTTTTTTGTCGGAAAGCCTTCGCATGTATTCGCTCCGAGCATTTGAAGCATGGCTACGGTCTTATCGAAGCTGTTGTCGAAAAATTCCTTTAAAGGCTCCTCGCACTCTCTCAGGAATGACGATGCCTTTACCATGCCGCTCTTCATCTCGCCGTATGAAATCCACTTGCCCGACAACTCTCCCTTTCCCGCAGTCCTGATGTAGTGCAATAGCAGTATTTTTATCCACGGCGTAATGTGGCCGCGAGTCGTTATCTCCCCGTCGGGAGCTATAACAAACTCTCTCCCCATGCATTTGATCATAAGCGCGCCGTCCTTCAGTTCCGCGCCTATGCCCTCCGCAACATCGTCAAAATTGATTCTCTTAATCTCACCTCTCAATTTCGCTATCAGTTCTTCCCGCCAGTCGGATATCTTGAGAGATGCCTCTATAGCATCCCGCGCATCTCCTGTCAGATAAGGGCATTCGGACAATTGGGCCTCGCCTTTTATCACGGACAGCGCAAACGGCATACATGTCTTCTGCCTGCATTCCCCGCAGTTTTTCTTCGGGAGTTTTTTATAGAGTTCAATGGGGTTCATTTCGTTGATTTTCATTATATACTGAAAGCACACTTTTTCTTCAAATCATCGGCAATTCTGTTATACTATGACAAGCATTTTCTTAATGACGATGAAAACAATAGCAAGACAATTAGAAAACAACACACCTCTTTTCCCTCTTGGGAGAACAATAATTGACTCGCCCTATATCCCTATTGAGAATCAGATGTGCAATTCTATTGAACAGCAGACTGCTTTGGCTGAAATAGATGCCTTTGACGGCAAACTAACGCAACACTTTCGCAACAAAATCAAGCTACAACCGGAATTGACACGCCAACTTGTCAGTTTTCAAGCTAATAAACCCAGGCCGACCTACCGTTGGTATAAATACAAGGAGGCTTTTTCCGCTGATCTAATTGAAATTTTATTGTCAAAATATGGAATTACATCCGGCAAAATTCTTGATCCATTTGCAGGGAGCGGTACTGCTTTGTTTGCTGCAAGCGATATCGGAATAAATGCCGACGGCATCGAATTGCTTCCTATCGGGCAGCAAATTATTTTGACGCGAAAGTGTATAGAGACAGAATTTACAAAAGATGACTTTGCCGCCATTAATCGTTGGGCGTCAGAACGTCCATGGTACAAGTCAAAAAAGAGAATACCTCTTTCTGCTTTGCGCATCACAGACGGCGCGTATCCAAAGCAAACGCTTGAATTAATAGAGTTGTATATGGGAGCATGGAAAAGAGAAAACAACAGAGTTCAATCTGTCTTACGTTTTGCTTTATTATGCGTCCTGGAATCAATTAGCTTTACACGCAAGGACGGACAATATCTGCGTTGGGATTATCGTTCAGGACGTCGGCAGGGAGCAAACCCTTTCAATAAAGGGGAAGTATTCGATTTCGACAAGGCAATATGTTTCAAGTTGAGTGATATTTACCATGATTTAGAAACAGGCTCGGACCATAGAGGACTATTCCCCTCAAAAGTTTTACAAGGAGATATTCGACTTCTTTGTGGCTCTTGTCTCGATATACTGCCCACACTTCCTGAAAACTCATATGAGGCGGTGGTAACGTCCCCGCCCTATTGCAACCGTTATGATTATACCAGGACATATGCGTTAGAATTGGCGCTACTTGGCATAGGAGAGGAAGAGATAAGCAGGCTGAGGCAAGAAATGTTAAGTTGTACAGTTGAAAATCGGGCTAAGGATTTGTTGAAAGTTAACCCAAAATGGACAAACGCCATAACAACATCAGACCGCCAGGAGTTGCTACAGGCTATTTTAGGTTATCTTGAAAAAGAGAAAACCGAAGGTCGATTAAACAACAACGGCATTCCCAGAATGGTACGCGGCTATTTTTACGAAATGGCTTGCATTATTAGTGAGTGCGCACGAGTTTTGAAACCAGGTTCCCCCTTGTTTATGGTAAATGACAACGTGCGCTATGCAGGCGCTAGCATTTCAGTTGACATGGTACTGTCTAACATCGCCGAAAGGCTGGGATTCCATGTTGAAAATATCCTTGTTTTGCCGAACGGAAAAGGAAACAGCAGCCAGCAAATGGGTAAACATGGCCGTGATCCGTTAAGGAAGTGTGTTTATGTCTGGAGAAAGCTATAGTGGCTAAGAACAAACCTTACCATAAACATCTGTCCGGCAGTTCATATCTTGTGACAACGTATGAAGAACGCAGGGCTGGTTTTGTTGCGTTGGCTCTTGAAAAAAATCGCAGAGCAACTCCTTTTATAGAGCAGGCACGTTCTCTGAAAGCGGCTGCATCTCAAGCAAAAACTCCTGCGGATTTACTTAACATTGAGAGCATACAACCTGCCCTATTGACAGCATCAGGCGTGTCGGACAAAGCAATGAAGTATCTTCTGCCCCAGGATAAGATAGAAGCAGTCCATGGATTGATAGCTAAATATCTTGAACCCGCAGGGCCGGCATTTGTTGAAGAATTGGTTTTCAGGTTTTTGTTAACGAGAGGAGATGCTTTGGGCGGCTCAATGCGAAATGTAGGTGGAGTCATGGGAGAGCGCAAACTTACTCGCGCAACTCTTGCCAACCTTGCACTTGCAAAAATCCCTTATCAATGGCTTCACTCTGACAGTAAGGAATGGATTACCGGAAAGGATGACGATGCCGATATAGAACTCTATCTTACAGCGCTTAGCTGGTCAAATAAGGGTAAACATCGCACAATGATTTATAACCGCACAATTCCCTTCATCGGTAAAAACATAGATTTATGTCTTCTCAATTGCAGTCCGCAAGAACTGAATACTGCATTTGCTGATCCGTCTAATTATATTGCCCTTGGCGAACTCAAAGGCGGGATTGATCCAGCCGGAGCAGATGAGCACTGGAAAACAGCAAGGACATCTCTTGCCCGCATACGCAAAGCATTCTCTGATAATGGACGTTCACCTAATATCTTTTTTGTCGGTGCGGCAATTGAAAATAGCATGGCAGAAGAAATTTGGCACCAATTAGAAGATGGGACATTGAGCAATGCTGCCAACTTAACAAACGCAGATCAAGTGGCTTCTTTGTGCGGATGGTTATGTGGGCTATAGGAGCCGGTGTCAAGTCTTGAACCGACACATCAGCGCTTTGCTATGTCAACCCTTTTATCTACGCTCTTGATAAGATATAAACGGAGACTACTTTAAGGGTTCACTATATCTTCATTTCTTCCTCTCAAACACCATTGCGGCGATGATGACGAATACAATCGACGAGATGACGATTGCCGCAACGTCGAGCGATAAAGGGAAATCGTGCGTCAATAATTTCTTTTCGGGGAATATCATGTATTTCAGCGCGTCTATGCCGTAAGTCAGCGGATTGATCTTCGTAAGAAAGCCGAGCACATGCGGCAGGAGTTTTACCGGATACATCGCTCCGGATAAGAAGAACATGGGCATGATGATAAAGTTCATTATAACGCTGAAGCTTTCGAGGTTTTCATAAAACACGGCTATGAGTATTCCGAGCGAAGCAAGGCAGAATGACAGCATGGCGGAAATGCATAGTATGAGGATTATTTGGTCTATTCCTAACCTCAGCCCGATAACAGGAAAAAGGAGCACTATGATCAACGCCTGAAATGTCGATACCATTGTGCCGCTCAATGCCTTGCCTATCACAATGGAAAATCTCGACACAGGGGCGACGAGCATTTCCTTCATGAACCCGAATTCCTTGTCCCAGATAATGGAAATGGAAGAGAAGATCGAACTGAAAAGTATGGTCATCCCTATGATGCCCGGGAATATGAACTGCATATAGGGCATTCCCATATCCGGCGATACCATTTTGGACATGCCGCCGCCCACTAAGAACAGCCACAGGAGCGGTCTTGCTAGAGTGGATATGAGCCTCCCGCGTTCGCGTACGAACTTGATGAACTCCCGCGCGACAATCACATATATGGCGTTCATATCAGATTTCATAGAAGCGGTTATCCCCTATCGAATTTTTTCCTGTACGACCGGATGGATTCCTTCAATTCATCTCCGCCCGATACCGCTTCCGGCCTCATCGCCTTGCCTGTGAGCTTTAAAAACACATCGTTCAGCGTCGGCCTCTGAAGCCTCACGGATACTACGGCATCCGCAAGGGTATTGATAAGTTTCGGAATGCAGGCGTCCCCCTTTGACACGGATATGAATATCTCTCCGTTTTTTTCTTCCGCATCGAGATTCAGGCTCGTTTTAATCACATCTATAGCCGCAACATTGTTTCTTGTCTTTAAATAAATGACATCCCCGCCGACCATTTTTTTCAATTCTTCCGGCGAGCCCTGCGCGATTATTTTCCCCTTATCTATTATAGCTATCTTATCGCATATCTCGGCCTCTTCCATGTAATGCGTGGTCATGAATATGGTAACATCATGTTTTTTCGGAAGCTCCGATATGAATTCCCATAGATTGGTTCTGCTCTGCGGATCGAGACCGAGTGTAGGCTCATCTAAAAACAATACCTTGGGCTGGTGGATTATGGAACGCGCCACTTCGAGCCTTCTTTTCATGCCCCCTGAAAACCTTTTTACAGGCTCGTCTTTTCTTTCGTAAAGGCCCACGAAATTTAGAGCGTCATTTATCCTTTTTTTTCTCTCATTCTTAGGGACATTGTAAAGATAGGAATGAAATAGGAGGTTTTCATACGCCGTCAATTCTTTGTCCAGAGTATTGTCCTGAAAGACGATGCCTATGTTTTTTCTTACCTCCGAAGATTCCTTCATGCAGTCGTGGCCGTCTATAGCCGCGTTGCCTGACGTGGGAGATAAAAGGGTGCAGAGGATGTTTATGGTAGTCGTCTTTCCAGCGCCGTTGGGACCGAGGAAGCCGAAGATGGTTCCTTCCCGAACTTCGAACGATATTCCGTCAACGGCCGTTATAGAGCCGAATTTCTTTGTAAGGTTTTCAACCGTGATTATAGGGGTCATTTAAGAAATTGTAGCATGTTGAAGCGTGCAAAATCCTGTTTAACGGAATTTAGATTATATTGTTCATAATAGCGGGATAAAAGGTTATAATCTTAAAAGGGAATATGGAAAATATATTTTTCAGCCGGCCGGCATTTTATGCGTTTCTTTTCGGGATATTAAGCGCTGTTTCCCTTCCCCTCGGCGCATGGGTGGGCATTTTAATTAAGCCTTCAGAGCGTCTGACCGCATCCATAATGGCTTACGGCGCGGGTGCGCTGCTGGCCGCGCTTACCCTTGAACTGGTTGCCGAAGCCCTTGAAAAGCTTCATGGAGGTTTCTGGCCTATAGGGCTTGGCTGTGCCATAGGCGGTTTTACCTTTGTGGCGCTCAATCATGCAATAAGCAATAAAGGCGGCTTTTTAAGGAAGACGGCTACCCTTGCAAAACATGCGACAAAATTAAAACGCAGGCGCATCGCAGAGGTCATAGAATATTTGAGCCATGTGCCCCTTTTCAATTCGCTGCCGCCTGAAGAGATACACTCCCTTGTCGTACATGTCCATGAGAGGAATTTTAAACAGGGGACGCGCATTATCACCGAAGGGGAGCAGGGATTTGAATTGTATATAATTGAAAAAGGCAGTGTTGAGGTATTGCACCAAGGAGAAATTATTGCAACGCTCGGGCCTTCAGAAATTTTCGGTGAAATGGCGCTCCTGACTAATGAAATAAGACAGGCAACAGTGACGGCCAAGACGGATGTCACGCTGCTCGAAATCCATAAATCGGATTTTGACAGGCTGCTTCAAGCCTCTCCACAATTAAAACAGGAAGTGCAAAATATTTACGACGCCCACCTCAAAGGGCTTGAGCTTATAAGGAGAAAAGCGGATTCCAGAATATGGGCTGAAAAGGTAGAGAGGTTCACAGAAGAAAAGGACTATAAGCCCTCTGCCTCGGAGATATATAAGATATCCAAAGATCACATTGCGCATAAAGGCGCTCCTTTAGCCATTTTGATCGGCACATTCATGGACGGCATGCCCGAGTCTTTTGTGATAGGAGTAAATACAATAGGTGGTGCCGGAATAGGTCTTTCTCTTATAATCGGAATATTTCTGGCAAATTTCCCCGAATCCATGTCCAGTTCCATCGGCATGAAAAAAATGGGCATGCCCGGTTGGAAGATAATGGGATTGTGGGGTTTGCTTTGTGTGTTGTCAGGCATCGGCGCTTATCTGGGGAATATTATGTTTCAGGGCGTGCCGCCGTATGCAGTTGCGTTTATCGAAAGCCTTGCCGCCGGGGCTATGCTCGCGATGATAGCCGAGACCATGCTGCCGGAGGCATTCGAGCAGGGCGGCTCCGTGGTCGGCATGTCGACAATCTTCGGCTTCCTCTCGGCGATTTTCGTGAAGACGATAGAGTCTTAATACCACTCTATCTTATTCTTCGGCACGTGCCATTTGATGAAGTCATACATTATGCCGAGCGGCGCTTTTTCGACCCCCTTGAATCTCTTGTGAAGAACCGGAAGCGCGTCAGGCACGTAAAGAAATGTTTGCGGCTGTTCCTCGGCTAATATCTCGTGTATCCTGTTATAAATTTTTTTCCTTTTTCCTATGTCAAAGGTCTGTCTGCCCTGAATAAGAAGCTTATCGATCTCGTCATTTTTATACGAGATGAAATTGAATTCCCCGTCCTTTGTTTTTGATGAATGCCATATGTCGTAAAGGTCGGGGTCCCTCGACAGCGCCCACCCCATGATGACCGCCTCGAACCTTTTTTTGTCTATGAACTCATGGAGCATCGCCTGCCATTCGAGGACTTTAATGGTCATATCGATCCCGATTTTTTTAAGTTGTTCTTTTATTATCTGCGCCGTTTTGAGCCGCGCCTCGTTCCCCTGATTCACGAGAACAGTGAATGTCAATTTTTTCCCGTCTTTCTCGAGAACGCCTTCGGGGTTTTTTTGCCATCCCGATTCAGAAAGCAATTTTACCGCCTTGTCCGGATTGTATTCGTAATCTTTCACATCCGGATTGAACGCCCATGATTCGGGAGGGAATGGACCCGTGCATGGGGTTCCATAACTCATCAGCACGCCTGCTATGATTTCTTTTTTGTTGATGGAATGCGATATGGCCTGCCTTATCCGTTTATCGGAAAATAAAGGATTGAGAAGGTTATAACCGAGATACGTGTAGCCGAATGAAGGGTATCTGAACTTCTGAAAATATTTCTTGAAGAAATCCGTTTGGGCCTGAAGTTTGTACTGCGGCGGCGTTAACCCCATGAAGTCTATGCCGCCGAATTTCAATTCCAGAAACATTGTCGCCGTGTCCGGTATTATTCTCGCCATGAATCTGTCTATATTAGGCCGTTTCTCAAAGTAATGGTCGAATGCCTCAAGGACTATTTTCTGGCCCGTAACCCATTCTTTGAGCTTGTAAGGCCCTGTGCCTATAGGATTACGGTTTACTTCCGGAGATTTCAGATCTTTTCCTTCAAGCGCATGTTTGGGAATAATTCCCATTCCCCACGATTCAAGCGCGGGCGCGTAAGGCTCTTTGTATGTGACCATTACGGTATATTTATCGACTGCCTCTACTTTTTGAACCGGCCCGTATATACTGCTGTAAGGCGTCGGTATATTGGGGTTTGTTACCGTCAGATAGGTAAATATCACGTCATCGGATGTGAACTCGGCGCCGTCATGCCACTTAACGCCTTTTCTGAGCCGGAAAGTTATTATAAGTCCGTCCGGGCTTATATCCCAGGATTCGGCAAGGTCTCCGGTCAGTTTGATATCCTTGTCGTATTTCGTGAGGCCGTTAAAAATATGTCCGGTTATTTCGGCTGAAGCGCTGTCGGATGCGAGAAGCGGAAGAAGCCTTTTGGCGTCGGCTAAAAAACCTATGGTAATGGTATTCGGATGTTTAATTTCCGGTTCTTTAGTGCAGCCGATTAAGAAACAGATGGAGAAAAGCAGGCAAAGATATCTCCATCTCTCCATTATTCCCGGCCTTTATTTGTTTATCGGCTGCTGCGGCAGTTGCTGGGGCAATGCCCTCTGTTCCGCGGGAGCCGTCTGTTTTATGACCGAAGTAGTTTTAGTCGTCGCCATGGTCAGAGCGAGGGATGTGAGCATAAATACAACCGCTGAGATTGTGGTAAGTTTGTTCAGAAATGTCGCCGCTCCCCTGCTTCCGAAGATGGTCTGGCTCGAGCCTCCGAAGGCCGCTCCCATTTCGGCGCCTTTTCCGCTCTGAAGCAGCACCACCGCGATCAAGAACAGGGACGCCATCAGATGCATGATTATTAAAAACGTTGTCATCTTTTATCTCCTTTGAAATTTGTATATTTATTTTTTGAATTTTACTATCCGGGCGAAACTGTCCGGCTTTAAACTCGCGCCGCCTACGAGGGCGCCGTCTACGTCTTCGCAGGCCATTAACGAATCTACGTTATCCGGCGTTACGCTGCCGCCGTAAAGTATCCTTATTTCATTAGCTTTATTGCCGTAAATGGAAGCGAGCCTCTCACGAATATATTTGTGGGCTTCCTGAGCCTGTTCTATCGTCGCCGTTTTTCCCGTTCCTATAGCCCATATCGGCTCATAAGCTACGACAATGCCGTCGGCAGATACATCCTTAAGCCCGTTTTCCGTTTCCCTTTTTAGGACATCGAATGTCTTTCCGGATTCCCTTTCCTCAAGGGATTCGCCGATGCAGAAAATTACGTCGAGCCCCTGTTTTCTTGCGGCCTTTATCTTCTCGTTTACGATTTCGTCGGTCTCGTGAAAATACTGGCGCCTCTCCGAATGTCCTATTATCACATGCTCGCATCCGGCATCCGCGAGCATCACAGGCGATACTTCGCCGGTAAACGCGCCCTTTTCTTCGTAGAATATATCCTGAGCCGAAAGCTGGATATTCGTATCTTTTATCATCGATGAAGCTATATTCAGCGAGGTGAAAGGAGGCGCTATTATTATTTCCACAGCCTTTGCGTCTTGAACGAGGGGTATGAACGCTTTCAGGAAGGATTCCGTCTCCCCGATGGTCTTGTTCATTTTCCAGTTAGCTGCTATAAACGGAGTTCTCATAAGGATTTAATTTAGTGCATAAGGCCTTGTTCTGTCAAGCATGGGAGAGGATTATCTGGTATATTATATTCATGTCCGCGAAACAATTATTGCTGCCGTTGGCGCACTCGGAGATTTTTTTGAGAAGTTGTCTCGAAAAAATGATCGGCAGGCATGTTTCTTTGACAATAACCGACAATTCCACAAGCATGATCTCCGTTAAATCGGGCGGCAATACCGTAGCGGTCAGGCTGCATAGGATGTTCCTTAGCGCCGGAAATGACGTGATCTCCGAAGTTGCGCGATTTATAAGAAATAGAAAAGGCAAAACACCCTTAATAAGAGATTTTATAAGGCAAAACAGCGGCTGCTTGAAAAAGACCGCCAGGAAAGTCGTCATTAACGCGCAGGGCAAATATTATCATCTTTCCGATATATACCGGTCGATAAATGAAGAGTATTTCGGCGGCACGGTGTCCGCCCGTATCGCATGGGGAGCAAAAAGCCCCCGCTATGCCGTACGAAAGAGGACTATGGGCAGTTACAGCAGCCATGCGAACATTATAAGGATCAATCCGGTTCTCGACAGGAGAAGTGTTCCCCGCTATTTTATCGAGTTTATCGTTTATCATGAAATGCTACACGCGGCTATGGGCGTCGAAATAAAGAACGGCAGGCGCTCCGTACATTCAAGGGAGTTTAAAAGGCGCGAAAGGCTTTTTAAGCATTATGACAGGGCCGCAGCCTGGGAAAAGGGAGATAAGGCTTAAGATATGTGAAGCTCTATCAGGTTGGGGACATCCTTGATAATCCTGATAGCTTCGGTCAATTGATCATGATTTTTGTAGCGCAGAGATATTTCCTGTTCGACAATGTTTTGTTCCTTCATGAATTTCAATTTGGTCCCGATAATTTTTATGCCGCATCCTTTCAGCAGTTCCTTTGTTTTTAGTTCTTCCGTGCCCTTGATTTTAATTAAGAGGCTCGCGTATCGGTTTGTGGGAAGAATATCCTCGATGTTTTTTAATATTGCCAAATTTACAAGCACAAGCAGGGAGGTAAAGCCCGCAATCATGTATTCTCCGAAACCTACGGCCATGCCGATGGCGCTGACTATCCAGAGGGATGCGGCAGTGGTAAGCCCCCTGATATAGTTGCCGTGCCTTAATATCGCGCCCGCGCCGAGGAAGCCGATGCCGACGACGATCTGCGCCGCGATCCGGGCGGGGTCCGTATACACACCGTAAGTCTTGTATACGTGAACCGAGGCGATGGTGAACAGGCATGAGCCTAAGCAGACGAGAAGCTGCGTGCGGAAGCCCGCGTATTGTCCTCCCATCTGCCGTTCGATGCCGATAAGCCCGCCTAATGTCGCAGCGATTATGAGTTTCAGGAAGTTTTCCAAAGTCCCTCCGTTAAGGTTTATGTATCATTATACCTTAATCCGGTTTGAAAAAAATTGAAAAGCCGTTTGAATAATTCGCGGCAAAGGCGTGTTATAATTAACTTACACCATTAGCTTGAGGGAGGATACGACATGAAAGTCATTATAGAGATAGAAAAAGACGAGGAGCTTGAGAAGATAAAAAAAAGCTTTAAGGGAGAAAAGATTACAGTTGTAAAAACTCAAAAAGAGAGAAAAAAAATACTGGAAAGTATTTTTAAAAGATACAATGTAAAGCTTCCCGCTAACTACAAGTTCAATAGAGAAGAGATACATGCCCGATAAAATCTTCGTAGATACAAATGTGCTTGTATATTTTATAAGCGCAGAAGAAGATAAAAAAGCAAAAGCCGGAGAAGTGATATTTTCAGGTCGGGATGTATATATCAGTTCTCAGGTTATGAGCGAGTTTATAAGCGTTTGTTTTTCCAAAAGCCTTTTGACTCAGGAAGACTTAATAGTTTTGGTTGATAATTTTATGGAATCGTTAAGATTTTCATGCGTGGAAGAAAGCACCATTAGGAAATCCCTCCAAATAAAGAAAGAGTTTAACTATTCATATTGGGACAGTCTGATAATAGCGTCGGCATTGGAAAATAACTGTTCTGCGCTGTATACGGAGGATATGCAGGATGGACGGGTTATTGATGATGAACTGACTATTGTTAATCCCTTCAAAACATAAGCGCACTGGAATCAAAGCATCCATGCAAAGTATCGGCGCGGGCCTGAGCAAGGCGTGCGCGCGGTTGACTAACTTCAATTTAGGCAAGTATAATCAACGGTTATGGAAGAAATAAACGAACTTATAGAGCAGAGATTCAAGAAACTCGATGAATTGCGGAGCCTTGAAATAGACCCTTACAACGGCCGCTTCAACCCCGAATCGACGGCCGGCGCATTAAGGAATGCTTACGGCTCCACCCCCAGGGAGAACCTTGAAACGGAGCCGGTCAATACGTCTATCGCCGGCAGGATTGTCGCAATGCGCGATTTCGGCAAGGCTTCGTTCGCGCATATTCAGGACGCTACAGGCAAGCTTCAGATATACCTGAAAAAAGACGTTCTCGGCGAAAAACACTCCCTTATGAAAAAGCTCGACATCGGAGACATAATCGGAGTAAGCGGCAGGCTTTTCAGGACAAAGACGGACGAGCTTACAATCGAAGTTAAGGATTTTGTTTTCCTCAGTAAGTCGCTGAGACCCCTGCCCGAAAAATGGCATGGATTGAAGGATATCGAACTCAGGTACAGGCAGAGATATGTAGACCTTATCGTCAATCCGGAAGTGAAAGATGTGTTCGCCAAGAGAAGCGCGATAATAAAGGCGATGAGGGACTTCCTCGAAGTGAGGGGCTTTATAGAGGTCGAAACCCCCATGATGCATCAGATCCCGGGAGGCGCGGCAGCCAAGCCTTTTAAAACACACCACAACGCCCTCGGCATGGATTTATATCTGAGGATAGCGCCGGAGCTTTATCTTAAAAGGCTTCTCGTCGGGGGGTATGAACGGGTCTTTGAGATCAATAAGAATTTCAGGAACGAAGGCATATCCACAAAGCACAATCCCGAATTTACGATGCTCGAATTTTACATGGCTTATAAGGATTATGACTTTCTGATGTCCTTTACCGAAGATATGTTTGCCGCTATTGCGGACAAGGCACTCGGCACATTGAAGGTTCCTTACGGAGATATCGTTATAGACCTGACCCCGCCGTGGCCGCGCATTACGATGCTCGAAGCCTTGAAACGGAAAGACGTTCCGGATGACGTCATAGCGGATCCGGAAAAGGCACTCGCATGGGCCCGTTCTAAAAAACTCGATATTCCTACCGGGTCTTCTCATGCGAAGGTGCTGGATGAAATATTCAAGGAGTTCGTCGAACCGGAACTCGTGCAGCCTACGTTTATAATCGATTATCCCGTCGAACTCTCTCCTTTAGCTAAAAGGAAACCCGATAACCCGGCACTTGTCGAAAGGTTCGAACTTTTCATAGCGTCGAGGGAGATAGCTAATGCCTTTTCGGAACTCAACGACCCCATCGACCAGAAGGAAAGGTTTTTAAAGCAGGTGGAGGACAAGAATAAGGGAGACGAAGAGGCGCACTGGATGGACGAGGATTTTGTCAGGGCGCTGGAATACGGCATGCCGCCCGCGGCCGGAGAGGGAATAGGCATAGACAGGCTGGTAATGCTTCTCACGGATTCCCAGTCCATACGCGATGTTATATTATTTCCGCAATTAAAGCCGGAACAATAATAAATGAATCTCCCTTACCAACTATTCATCGCCTTACGCTACCTGAAGTCGAAAAAGAGTCATAAAGGCATATCTTTCAATACGGTCATATCCATAACAGGCGTTGCGGTGGGCGTCATGGCGCTGCTTACCGTCCTTTCAGTCATGAGCGGCTTCCAGGAAGACCTTCAGAAGAAGATATTAGGAGCCAATGCCCATGCCGTTGTCCTGAGCTATAAAGGCGGCATCGAAGATTATAAGCCTGTAATGGAGAGGCTCAAGAGCGAACCGCATGTTGTTTCAACGGCCCCTTTCGTCCTCGGACAGGTGATGGTGTCGTCGGGCAAAAGGGCGCACGGCGTTTTCCTGAGGGGTATAGAGCCTTCTTTGGAATTAAAGACCACCGATATTTTGAAGCATATAAAAAGGGGAAGCGTACAAGAGGCTCTTGAAGGCGCAAAATCCAAGGGTAACGGCAGGGGCGTTCCATGGATAATTTTAGGCAAGGAATTAGCGGCCATGCTCGGCGTTATTACGGATGATACGGTTAATATAATTTCTCCGGCAGGCGAGGTAGGCCCTCTCGGTATGCTGCCGAAGGTGAAGCGGTTCAAGGTTATCGCGGTGTTTGAGATGGGCATGTTCGAATACGATACGAACCTCGCCCTTACCGATATAAAATCCACGCAGGAATTTTTCGGATACGGTACGGCGGTGTCGGGAATAGAGCTGAGAATCGACGATATTTATAATGCCGCGGCGGTGAGGGATTCGGTGAATAAAAAATTAGGTTTCCCTTACTACGCGCGCGATTGGATGCAGATGAACAGGAACCTCTTTTCCGCTCTGAAGCTCGAAAAATTCGCGATGTTCGTCATATTGATACTCATAGTGCTGGTGGCTTCTTTCAATATAGTGAGCACGCTTATGATGAACGTGATGGAGAAACAAAAGGAGATAGCGATATTAAAGGCTATGGGCGCGACGAATCAGGGTATAATGACGGTCTTTATATTTCAGGGACTGCTCATAGGTTTTGTCGGAACTGTAATCGGAGTAACCGGCGCTTATGTCCTCGGAAATATAATCAATAACTACGAGATTATAAAGCTTCCGGCCGACGTCTATTATTTAAGCAAATTGCCGGTGAAGATGAAACTCATAGATTTTATTGTCGTATCTTTTTCCGCGGTCGCCATCAGTTTTCTTTCCACGCTGTATCCCTCGTATTATGCGGCAAGATTGAATCCCGTGGAATCCTTGAGGTATGAATAATGTGTAAGATAATAAAAAAGCTCCTCTGCATAGCGATAATCTCATCCATATTATTTGCCGGCATTACCATATGGGGCAGGGGAGGCGATAAGTTCAGACGTATCGGGGAAAAGACGGGCGGTATCGTAAAAAAGGGAACCGACAGGCTTGCCGATGAAGCGGACAGGCTGAGAGATAAAGCGGAGGCCTTTAAGGAAAAAGTAGAGGGATGGACCGGTAAAAAACAGGAGCCGGAAGAGAAGAAATGAAAGAGCTTATAACCGTAGCCGGACTCGAAAAATCATTCTACATGCCTGCGGGAGAACTGAAGGTTTTAAAAGGCATAGACGCGGTTTTCGGGGAGGGAGAGGTCGTGAGCATCGTGGGAGCATCAGGCGCCGGCAAGAGCACGTTTCTGCATGTATTGGGAACCCTCGACAAACCTACGTCCGGAGAGGTTACCTATAAAGTCGGCGGTCAGGAAATAGGTCAGAAAGGGGACTGTCCCGCCCCGTGCGGCATAGATCCTTTTTCTCTTTCCAACGGAGAGCTTGCCGCTTTCAGGAACAGCGTAATAGGATTTATCTTTCAGTTCCATTATCTCCTTCCTGAATTTACCGCGATAGAAAATGTGATGATGCCGGGGAAAATAGCGCTCGGCCGTCAGCCGTCAGCCGCCGGAGATAAAGAAATATATGAAAAGGCGGAAAGACTTTTAAATGAATTGGGGATATACGCAAGGAAAGATCACAAGCCCGGCGAACTGTCGGGCGGCGAGCAGCAGCGGGTTGCGGTTGCGAGGGCGTTATTTCTCGATCCTAAGGTCGTTTTTGCCGACGAGCCTACGGGAAATCTCGACACGGCAACAGGAGAGGAACTCTTCAGGCTTTTAATGGATATAAACTCGAAATACGGCACTACATTCATCATAGTGACACACAATGAGCATTTGTCCAAAAGATGTCATAGGATCATGGAAATGGTTGACGGGAAGCTGCGTTGATAGCTATATATTCATTGTTTTTTTGTATCTTTCTATAAAACCGACGATTTCGATAATAAATTTTTCAATATCTGCAAGATGATTATCTATCTGCAATCTCGAAATAACCATCCTTGACTGCCTCCAAAAAATCCTTCTCAAAACCGATTTTTTTATAAGAAAGGTCTGCTGCCCGTTTTGTTACCATTTCTTCATAGTCATCAAGAAACGACTCGTCTTCACAGTATATAAGAGCGCCTTTAATTGCCTCATATTGGAAAAGGGCATCTGTTTCTTGAAGAAAAACAATATCTACATTGAAAGGCTTAAATAAAAGAGAAAGTTCAACATAGAGCTCGCCGTATGCCTCGAATTTTTCTTCGGGCAGTTTTTCAAAAACTACCCCGATATCAAGGTCAGAGCCTTTTTCAACGGAAATAGGCTCTCCTTTAAGAAACGCAATGCCATTGTCTTTTTGGGAACCGAAAAGATAGGCTATTTTAATATTATGTTTTCTGAATAATTCTTCCAATGTCTTTGCCCCTTATTGTTTTGACTAATTGTATCACAACTGCAAGACAAAGTGCGTTTTATAGCTTTTTACGGAAGCTTGGTAATCAGAGGTTTTATCAATAGTACTGCAAGTAAGAGTATAAGTGGTTTCTTGGGAAGGTCTCACGCTTACAGAATCGTTAAGGGGGCTGACACTGCCTACTCCTTGGTTTATGGAACAAGAATCAGAACCTTCGTCAGGAGTGCCTCCGTAATATCTACAATCCCACGATAAAGTGGAAGTAGCGGGAAGAACTTCTATCACAGCCGGGTCAGCTGAGAAATTACATTCCGGATATTGATACTGTTTGCCGTTTTTATCCGTGAGGATTAATTTATATAAATAATTGATGTTTGGAGCTAAGGTTGAGTCCGTGTATGAAAAACTGGTGTTATACGGAGAAGGCTGGACAATGGTGTTCAATGTCCCTTGTTTTATAATATTGCCGTCTCTGTATATTCCATATTGGTAGGCATCCGTGACGCTGTAGTTTAACGTAAAGCCGGTTGTGCAGGTTCCGGTTTTATCTGAATTAATAATCGGAGTGGCTGTTTGATTATTTAATGTTGGAGTTGGAGCAGGACCGCCACTCCCGCCACTATCCCCGCAACCACCCCAAAGAACATTAAAATTACAACTGACGTAGTCATAAACTACACCAGCTGCGACTGCTGCGACTACTACAACTACTAGTGGCCCCGCATTCACTTGATGAACTGGAATAGAAATAGATAAAACCGATATAATTAAAAAAATAACAATTAATTTATAATTTAATTTTAAAGAAATAAATCTCATAATTTTAATTATAATATATATTTAAAAATAAACAATAGTTATCCACATATTTATTTTTAAAAAAAGAGCCTCAAAATATTAAAATATTAATTTGAGGCTCTAAAAATCTATTTACAATGTGTTAAAAATTACCCTAATAATCTCTCCAACTAATCCTTTTTCCAACCCTTTCGCGCCGCCATATCCATAAGAAAAATTCCAACCGCTCTTACTGGACTCGACAAGGATATTAGCTTTTGTTATTATTTTTTTATTTTCAGAGATTACTATTTGGACTTCGATTTTAGCCGGTTCGCCCAAATTGATTCCGAGCAGGGCGCCCGATATACCCCTACCTGCAATATTTCCGTCATCATACTGCTTGAAAGATATTTCTATTGCAACGATCGAATTATTATTAACGGTAATATTTTTTTCCTTCAGACTTTCCCTAATAAGCAATTCAATTCTTTTTATATTTTCTGTTGCTATTTTTTCAACATTAGAAATAATAAAAAGATTAACCGAATTTGGCTGAGAGCTGATTTTCCCCTCAGATTGAATATTGGTATTCATTGGTAAGCCAGAGCACCCGCTTACTACTATTATTAACATAAAAATCACCAATCCTATCAACATTATTCTTTTCATCCCACACCTCCATTTGCACTGAGCAGTGAATATTTCCAAAATGGATCGGATGACCCTATTTTTATATTGGTTTTATCCCGAGGTCTTTGCATATTTTTCTCGCAAGGTTATCGTTGATTTCTGTATGTCTTGGTACGGATGAGCGTTTATTTTGACTTGGATTCAACCACCATGAATGACGTCCGCCTTCTCTTACAAATTCACAACCCTGAGACCGTAAATACTTCAGCAGGTCATTGCGTTTCATACGGCAATTTTTTCTTCTGCATATCCCGTTCCTACGGCAGAGAGAGCGTCTTGCCGGTTGAATTCAAGGGCCTCTTTTAGTGTGGCCCGAAGGCTTTCCACTAACTCTTCGTGGGTGCGCTCTTGACAGTTCACGCCGGGAATTTCCTCTATCCAGCCAATCCACCAATCACCCTCTTGCTTTACTATAGCTGTATATTCTGTATTCATACTTACCCCCTTTCGGATAATGTCATTATACCTTAAAACCTTAATTCAAGTAACGCGCCTATTGCGCCCCAATCTTTACAGAAGCTTGGTAATCAGAAGTTTTATCAACAGTGCTGCAAGTAAGAGTATAAGTGGTTTCTTGGGAAGGTCTCACGCTCACAGAATCGTTAAGGGGGCTGACACTGCCTACACCTTGATTTATGGAACAAGAGTCAGAACCTTCGTCAGGAGTGCCTCCATAATATCTACAATCCCACGATAAGGTGGAAGTGGCGGGAAGAACTTCTATCACAGCCGGGTCAGCGGAGAAATTACATTCCGGATATTTGAAAACAGTGACAGAGACGCTGTCCGAAAGGGTTTTATCCTTGGGATAATTGCAGGACATTGAATAATTGTATGTTTTGCCTAAGCCCGGATTAGATGTTCCTCGAGCTATTTTGCCTAATTCTTCTCTGCCTGTGGCCGGGCCTTTACTGCCGCTCCAATCTCCGGAAGCTGAGCAAGATAACGCTCCTTCGGTTATCCAGTTAAGGGTGACGTAATTGCTGGCGACTTTGACCGTATCCGGTCCGTCTGTGCCGTTAATTTTGAGGTCTAATTTGATGCATTCCGAATAAGCGTTTAATTGCGGATATCTGTATTGCGTGCCGTTTCTATCAAGAAGAATTACTTCATACTTATAATCCTTATTGGGCGCCAGACCGTTGTCCGTATAGGAAAAATTGGAAGTATGCGGCGAAGGCCAGGAATAGTATTCTATTTTATAATACTTTCTATTACCTTTTTTACCTATAACATTTCCGTCAGAATCATATACATTTTTATAATAAGGCTTTCCATCCTCATCATAAAAAGGTTCCTCTTCCACAATAGGGCAATCATTCGGCGGCTGTCCATATTCATCAGTAAAACATTGCGTTTTTCTCTCGTCTCCCAAGAATCCCTGTGAAAGCAAATTGTTGTCCCTATATATTCCGTATCGCAATGCGTCAACTGTTGTGTAGTTTAACGTAAAGCCGGTTGTACAGGTTCCGGTTTTATCCGAGTTGATAATCGGCGTGGCTGTCTGATTTTCCAAAGTCGGAGAACCGCTTGCGCCACCGCCACCGCCGCCACTATCACCCCCACATTCACCGGCATAAGTTTTAATAACCTTACCGGAAACATTGCCTAAACGACAACTGCCGTCCGCAGAAAGCCAATCAATACCTAAAACGCCGCCAAAAAATACTTCTAATGACCCTATAAATGTATTTAACACAACATTAATTACAGTATCAATAATATCTACAACAGCTTCAAAAGCACCGCTGATAGCATCCCAAACATCATCCCAAAAGCCAGCATGCGCTGTTTTAACAGATAAGCCGTAAATTGCCACTATTAAAATCAGAAAAGAAACAAAGAATTTATTATTGAAAAAACTCATTACTATAATTTTAACAAACTGAAAATAAATGGCAAGATGGTTGGCTGTGGATAACTAAAAATAAAAGAGGGAGAGCTTTCACTCTCCCTTTGTTTTACCGATCGGACGACGAAGCTGGTATGGGCAAGTTATATTCAACCAACTTACCGTCTTTTTTAATAGATATTTTAAGTTCGCTATCAGGCAGTTTTCCATCGGACATTGCCTCATCGGGAATTTTAAACCACAAAAATCCTTGAGTGAATGTTTTAGGCTTAATGTCTCCAAGTTTTAAAACCTTACTTTTTAAATCCTGTTCAACATCTTTATTAACACTTGCAGTATGAGCCGCTGATATTGGCCCACCAATACCATACGTAATCAAGAACCATCCAACAGATTTCAAACCCCAACTTCTTTTTGTAATCTTATAAACATCTTTAATCGGCAATGACGCTAATGTAAACTGTTGGTGCGATTTGATGATTAAATTTGACGCAGTGACTTCAAAAACATATGACGAAGTGTTTAAAATACTCAGATGCACAGCTAAAATATTATCCCCTATTAAATTCGCATCAAAATATTTTTTGCTGTCTTCCTTTGTTAATATCGGGAAGGCGGTAATTAATATGTCATTATCTCCAGCCTTCACAACCTTGCTCTCGTCAATCTGCGACGGCACATTCTGTACCGTATAATAACTCGCGCACCCGCTTGTCAAAACCGCGACGAGCAAAACCAAACTTATCATTACTAACTTTTTCATCCCACACCTCCTATTATTTAGTCCGTTGAAAAAAAGCCGAGGCTTAGATGCATTCGTGCATTTGCCATGAAAGAATTATATCACAGGAGGAAAGTGGTGTCGTAAGCTTAATGCGCGAACTAACGAGCGGCTATTTGTCGGCCCTGCGAACGGCTTGTTGGATAAGGCTTTGCTATTTTTGATTTCAGGGGGTATTTCCCCGGATTTTCTATGTTGTCAATTTCCAGATCTATATCTAATTCCGGCCAGTATAATTTTGACAATAAAATTAAAGTTGATGATATCAGGAAGAAAAATACCTTTACCCTCAAATATAAAGATGCAAAGTTACCCCTTTATATACAGGTTTATCCTTATCGAAACGGCTCAAAAGTTACATATGAGATAGAAATCCCCTACGAAGTTGACTCGCAAAGGGGGATAAGCATGCCGAAAGAGGATATTGATTCGATAAAAACGCAAATAGAAAAGATAGCCAATGATTAAAACGAGGGCGTAGCTTCCAAAAGTATTACCGAATTGTAGACTTTCTGTGAACAAGCCATCCAGAAAGCCTGTAACTGGCTGTCGGCATGGTAGCCCTTGCCGCATGGTTCTGCATGGCTTTTTTTGCAATATGATATAATATTTGCAACGCCATTAAAGGAGTTTGCCGATAATGAAGGATGTGAACAGCATACTTGAAATGCTGAGAAAAAATAAGCCGCAGCTTGCAAAAGACTATGGCCTTGTCAATATCGGCGTATTCGGCTCTTATGTGAGGGCAGAACAGACAGAAAATAGCGATGTTGATATTCTCATTGAACTTTCCGTTCCAGTCGGTTTAATCTCGATATTAAAGTTAAAGCATACCCTTGAGGATATTATTGGGTCGAGGGTTGATGTTGTAAGCAGAAAGGCATTAAAGCCATATATCGGAGCGCGAATATTAAAAGAAGTCCGGTATGCCTAACCCAAGAGATATAAGGGATTACCTCCACGACATCCTGCATGACATTGATAATGCGCGAAATTTCACTTCGAACATGTCGCTGCCGGAATTTCAGGCAGATGAAAAGACGATTTATGCTGTTGCAAAATGTCTTGAAAATATCGGCGAGGCTGTTAAGCGTATGCCTGACGACATCAGAGATAAATATAATATTATTCCATGGCGTGAAATTGCGGGCATGAGAGACATTCTTTCCCACGAATATTTTCAGGTAGAGGTTGCCGAAATGTGGATTACTGTCCAAAATGATCTGCAGTCTTTGGAAGATGCGGTCAAGCAAATACTTTCCGAGATGGAATTCCGGCAATAATAAATGCATCTTAAATATCTTTTAAAAGCCTTTCCGGCTATTGCTCAATAGTTACATAATCGGTTATTATATGAGCCGAATTTTTTTATTATTAGAGGAGACGCATAGAAATTAAAATGTCCGACATTGTTGAAAAAGATACAGCGGAACTGGAGATTCTCCGACACAGCACATCCCACATCATGGCGCATGCCGTAAAGGATTTGTTCCCCGAAGTAAAATTCGCAATAGGCCCCGCAATCGAAGACGGTTTTTACTACGACTTCGACAGGCCTGCCGCGTTCGCTCCGGAAGACCTCGCGAAGATCGAAAAGAGGATGAAGGAGATAATAAAAAAGAATAACCCTTTTGTCCGCAAGGAAATCTCAAAGGCAGAGGCGATCGAGATATTCGGGCAGAAAGGCGAAAATTATAAGGTCGAGCTGCTTCAGGAAATCCCCGACGATACTGTTTCTTTGTACGAAGAAGGCGGTTTCGTTGATCTTTGCAGGGGGCCTCATTTGCCTAAGACGGGAATGGTCAAGGCATTCAAGCTTCTGAGCGTTGCGGGCGCGTACTGGCGCGGAGACGAAAAGAATAAGATGCTCCGTAGGATCTACGGCACTGCGTTCGAGACAAAAGAGGAACTGGACGCGTATCTTAATTTCCTCGAAGAGGTCAAAAAAAGGGATCACAGAAAATTAGGCAAGGAACTCGATCTCTTCAGCCTGAGCGAAGATATAGGCCCCGGGCTCATACTCTGGCATCCCAACGGCGCGATAATAAGAAAGACCATAGAGGACTTCTGGAGGAACGAGCATATAAAGGCCGACTACAAGATACTCTTTACGCCGCATATCGCCAAGCTCCACCTCTGGCAGCAAAGCGGGCACTGGGATTTTTACAGGGAAAATATGTATTCTCCGATGGAGATAGAGGAAGTCGCGTACGAGTTGAAGCCGATGAACTGCCCGTTCCATATCGATATATACAAAAGTTCTCTGAAGAGCTATAGAGACCTGCCTTTAAGATACGCGGAACTCGGAACGGTTTACAGATACGAGCGATCGGGCGTGCTTCACGGTCTTTTGAGGGTAAGGGGATTCACTCAGGACGACGCGCATATATTTTGCATGGAAGACCAAATAGAGGATGAGATACTTAATATACTCGACTTCACGCTTTTCATTCTCAGGACATTCGGATTCGAATCTTACGACATCTATCTCTCGACCCGTCCTGAAAAATATGTAGGCTCTCTCGATAACTGGGAAAAGGCGACGGACGCACTCAAACACGCGCTCGATAAAAAAGGTCTCGCATACCGGGTAGACCCGGGAGAAGGCGTTTTTTACGGCCCGAAAATAGACATAAAGATAAAAGATTCTTTAAACAGGTCGTGGCAGTGCAGCACTATTCAGGTTGACTTCAATCTCCCTGAAAGGTTCGATGTGACCTACCGCGGGAGCGACGGCAAAGAGCACCGGCCGATAATGATCCACAGGGCATTGATGGGCTCGCTCGAGAGATTCTTCGGCGTGCTTATCGAACATTACGCGGGCGCGTTCCCGTTATGGCTCTCGCCGGTTCAGGTGTCGGTACTGACGATCGCGGAACGGCACGGCGATTACGCGCTGGAAATAGGAACGGCGCTGAAAATATCGGATATAAGGACCGAAATAAATACGGATAACGAAAAGATAGGGTATAAGATAAGGGAAGCTGCCGTGAGAAAAATACCGTATCTTGTTATAATAGGCGATAAGGAAGTTTCGGAGAAGATGATAACCGTCAGAAAAAGAAACGGCGAAAATATAGGGCCGTTTACAGCGGAACAGTTTATGGATATAATAAAAGACGAAATAAACGGCAAAAAGTGATATTGGAGATTGCTCCAAAACTATCGATGGAGGTGAGAGCATAAGCAAGGACATCAGATTTAACGAAGGTATCAGAGTGAGGGAAGTAAGGCTCATCGATGACGAGGGCAAGCAGGTAGGCGTTACGCCCATTCTGGAGGCTCTCAAGTTGGCGCGTGAAAGAGGATACGACCTCGTTGAAGTAGCCCCCAATGCCGTTCCTCCCGTATGCAGGATAATGGATTACGGCAAGTACAAATATCAGATGAGCAAAAAGCATACGGCGAGAAAGACAGTCGATGTCAAAGAGGTTAAGATAAGGCCTCAGATAACCGATCACGACCTTCATCTCAAGATAAAGAATATAAGGCGGTTTCTTGACGACGGAGACAAGGCGAAGGTTACCATGTTTTTCAGGGGCAGGGAAATCATAAGGCCGGAGATCGGAATGAAGCTGTTTGAGAAAGTAGTTGAATCCCTTTCCGGAAAGTTCCAGGTGGAGCAGCAGCCTAAACAGGAAGGGAAAAGCATTACTATGGTGATAGCGCCATCAAGCAAATAAAGAAAGGAGAATAAAATGCCTAAGATGAAGACTCACAGAGGCGCTGCCAAGAGGTTTAAAGTAACGGGCAGCGGGAAAATAAAGAGATACAGTGCGAACAGGAGCCACCTTTTGACGGGCAAGCCGGCCAAGAGGATGAGAGGGCTCAGGAAGAGCAGCTTAGTGCCGGAAGTGCAGCATGACAATGTAAAGAAGCTTTTGCCGTACATGTTCTAAACCGCGTCAGGCGTCAAGCGCACGATTTTCGACGCATTCCGCTTGACGCGAATGTCTTTTATTTATTAAACTATACGTCTTTAAAGCAATGAATTTGAGGAGGAAGTAAAATGCCGAGGGCAAAAGGCGGTTATAAGACAAGGAAATACCATAAAAAAGTCCTTGATATGGCAAAGGGGCAGTACGGCGCCAGAAAGCGCGTATATAAGGTGGCTGCCCAGATTGTGGATAAAGGACTTCTTGCTGCGTATAAAGACAGGAAACTCAAGAAGCGCGAATTCAGGGCGCTGTGGATCGCGAGGATCAATGCAGCCGTAAGGTCTCTCGGAGTGTCTTACAGCCTGTTCATTAACAGCTTGAAGAAGGCGAATATTATCCTCAACAGAAAAGCACTTGCGGATCTGGCGTATAATGATCCCAAGGCATTCGGCGAACTTGTAAATCAAGTTAAAGCAAATTAAGAGTTAACGAGTGAAGAGTTGAGGGGATGGAAGACCCTAAGCAGACATTCCTCAAAGAATTAAGCTCCGCAAACAATCTTTCCGAGCTGGCGAATCTCAGGGTCAAATATTTAGGCAGAAAGGGGATTATAACCGAGCGGTTAAAATCCCTTTCCGCGCTTCCTCCGGAAGAAAGGCCGTTACAGGGCAAAAATATAAATGAAATAAAGGAATCTATCGAAGCCGATCTCGACTCGAGGGAATCACGGCTTAAGCATGAAGAATTAAAGAAGCAACTGCTTTCGGATTCGGTCGACGTTACCTTGAGCGGCAAATTCATTCCCTTCGGCAGGCCGCATCCCATAAATAAGGTCCTCTCAGAAATAACGGACATTTTCGTGGGAATGGGATTCAGCGTGGAGGAAGGGCCTGAAGTCGAACTCGACTATTATAATTTCGAGGCGTTGAACATACCTAAGGATCATCCGGCGCGGGATATGCAGGATACGTTCTACATAACCGACGACATAGTATTAAGAACCCACACGTCGCCGGTTCAGGTGCGGGTCATGGAAAAAAGAAAACCGCCGGTGCGGTTTATAGCTCCAGGCAAGGTTTACCGCTGCGATGCCGATATAACGCATACGCCGATGTTCCATCAGATCGAGGGCTTCATGGTGGATAAGGGCATAACATTCAGCAATCTTAAGGGGGTCTTAGAGGCGTTTCTGCATCGGATGTTCGGCGCGGATACGCCGGTGCGCTTCAGGCCGAGTTTTTTCCCTTTTACGGAGCCGTCCGCGGAAGTGGATATAGGATGCATATTGTGCGGCGGGGCCGGATGCAGGGTCTGCAAAGGTTCGGGATGGCTCGAAATATTAGGGGCCGGGATGGTAAACCCGAAGGTATTCGAACACGTAGGCTACGACCCCGAAGAATATTCGGGCTTCGCGTTCGGCATGGGAATAGAGAGGATAGCCATGCTTAAGTATTCGATAGACGACATCAGGCTGTTCTACGAGAACGACATAAGATTTCTGAGGCAGTTCTAATGCGTATACCCCTTGAATGGCTGAGAGAATTTGTCGCGGTTCCCGCAGACGCTTCGGAGGTCGCTCATAAACTCACAATGATAGGCCTTGAAGTGGAGGCCGTGGAAAATCTCGATAACGACGTCGTTTTTGAAGTGAACGTTACTCCCAACAGGCCCGACTGTTTGAGCGTTATCGGTATTGCGCGGGAGCTTTCCGCCGTGTACAATACGCCTCTTGAATTTCCGGATCACGATATTCTGGCCGAGACCGGAGAACTCGATTTCAACGTAGACATTCTCGATAAGGAACTCTGTCACAGATACGCGGGACGGATCGTGAAAAATCTCAGATTGGGGGCTTCCCCCGAATGGTTGAGAAACAGGCTCGAAAAGTGCAATATCAGGTCGATCAATAATATCGTGGATATTACGAATTACGTGCTTCTGGAACTGGGACATCCCCTTCATGCCTTTGACCTCGGCACGATCAAAGGCCGCCGTATCCGCATTGGAACGCCGAACACCGTAAAGGGAAAAGGGGCTAAGGTCGTGATTAAAACCATAGACGGCGTCGATCATGAAATGCCCGGCGAATCACTTCTTATCTGGGATGAAAAAAGACCGATAGCGGTCGCGGGAGTCATGGGAGGTCATGAGACGGAGGTTTCCGATTCCACTAAGGATATATTCATCGAGAGCGCTTATTTCGATCCGGCATCGGTCAGGCGGACATCGAAGGCCCTCGGATTGAAAACCGAATCCTCATTCAGGTTTGAACGGGGAACCGATATAAAAATGCTCAAAAAGGCCCTCGACAGGGCTGCCTATTTGATGAAGACTGTCGCCGGAGGCGATATTCACGGGAAGATAGACATATACCCCAAACGCTACAGGCCCGCTGCGATAATCGTCAGGTATGAAAGGGTCAACGAAATACTCGGTTTGAGACTTACTAAAAAGGATATGCTCAACTGCCTCAACGGGCTCGGTTTTGAGATTGAAACGCTTCCGGACAGGCTGAAAATAAAGCCGCCCGCTTATAGGCGGGACATAAAAATGGAAGCGGACGTAATAGAAGAGATCGTGCGGATTTACGGCTACGACAGGATTCCGGCGCAACTGCCGAAGGCTACGATAGGGACAGAAGGCAATGAGTTAAAAGTTAGAAGCAATATCAAGCAGGCTTTTTTAAAGTCAGGGTTTACGGAAGTAATCAATTACAGCTTCATGGGCATTCATGACATAGACATGCTCGGCATCGATGAAAAAGATGAGAGAAGAAATTCAGTTCGGATAAAAAATCCGCTCAGGGCGGAAGATTCCTTAATGAGGACGACCCTTATACCTTCGATGATAAAGAATCTCGTTCATAACGTCGCCCACGGCAATAAGGAGTTGAGGCTGTTCGAGACGGCGAAGGTATTTATCGGCAGGAATGAAAACTCCGGCCTTCCGGATGAAAGGGAGCATCTTGCCGCGCTTTACTATAAGGAAAAGGTTAAGGCGCTTTACAAGGATGAGACGCACGATTTTTATATCGTTAAGGGAATAATAGAGGCTGTTTTTAATGAGTTGAAGATTTATGACTATTCGTTTATCAGGTCGTCCGAGCCGTTTTTGCATTCAGGCCAATCCGCGGATATTTTTATAATGGACGAAAAGGTAGGTTATGTCGGCTCCGTTTCCCCGGCGGTTATAGACGTTTTGGATATAAAGGCGCATAAGCCTGCCGTAGTCGTTATGGAACTCGATATCGACAAGCTGATGCCGTATACGATGCAGGTCGTAAAATACAGGGCTTTGCCTAAATATCCGCATGTAGAGCGCGACACCGCGTTGGTTGTCGATTCATCCATCGAGGCATCTGCAATCGTAGCATGGCTCAAGTCTTACGCTTCAGACATGATAGAGGATATACATATTTTCGACGTCTATCAGGGGAAGAACATCCCGGAAGGCAAAAAGAGCATCGCATTCAACGTGCGTTATCGGGCGGCCGGCAGGACGCTCAAGGATGAAGAGGTCGATGCCCTTCACAAATCGTTGGTAGACTATATCCTCGATAAGACCAACGGACAATTAAGACAGTAGGTCAGTACATAATCCGTAATCAGGCGAAGCAGGCACGGCTTCAAAGCCTTTCTCAATGCGATAAGATTATTTCTCTGCCTGTTTCTACTGTTTAATGTAAAGGTTATACCGAAGTTGCCCTTAAACGGCGCGAGGGTTCGGCGCTAAGGTATCGCTGATAAAGGCTTTTCACCCATGTCCGCTTCGCCGCGATGAATATTTGTTGCCCCATCGACTACTGGCCGATGACTTTGTATCCCGCCTTTTCGATTGCCGCAGTAATGTCTTCTTTTTTGAGTTTCGATTCGTCGAATTTAACGGCAGCGCTTCCGACCTGCACGTCAGATTGCGATACGCCTGAAAGCGCGTCTATAGCCTTTTTTACCCTCATCACGCAGTGTCCGCAGCTCATGCCCTCGATTTCAATCGTTGTATCAGCCATTTTTCGCCTCCTGTTTGAAAGTAAGATATAGTCTATGATTATTCCGACAGAGCCTTTTTGATCGCGAGGGCTATGGATTGGCGCGTGAAAGGCTTTTGGATGAACCCGCACGCGCCGCTTTTAATCAGATTGTCGATGCCTGCAAAGCCCTCGTGGTTGTAACCCGAGCAGAGCAGCACCTTCACCTCCGGCTTTATGGTCTTGAGCGTCTGGAAAACCTCTCCCCCGCCCATCTTCGGCATTATCATATCCACTATTGCCAGCGATATTACGTCTTTCATGCTCCTGAATAAATTTAACCCCTCGCTTCCGTTCTTAGCGAGCACGACTTCATAACCGAGAGGTTGCAGTATATCCCTGCATAGCTCCCTGATATCCGGCTCGTCGTCTATAACGAGTATCGTGCCGGTTCCCGTCAAGTCTTCGTCCTTGCTTGAGTCTTCTTTATCGATGATTTTTGTTATAGGCAGATATATGTTGAATCGCGTCCCTTTATTGAGTTCGCTGTAGATGTTTATGTAGCCGCTGTGATTGTTTATTATGGAATGCACTATATATAATCCGAGCCCCGTGCCTTTTCCCGTCTCCTTTGTGGTGAAGAACGGATCGAATATCCTGCTCTGCGTCTCCGTATCCATGCCGTGTCCGGTGTCGGATACCGACAATTTTATAAAACCGTCTTTATCCGTAGAAACGCCGCCGGCGGCTCCGTTTTCGACTCCGACCACAGATGTATCTATGATTAATTTCCCGCCCTCGGGCATCGCATCCCGGGCGTTTACGGCAAGGTTCATAATAACCTGATGTATCTGAGAAGGGTCTGCAATTATGTTAGGGACGTTCTTTTTGAGGTTGAGGCCGATCTCTATATTTTTCGGTATGCTCCTCTGAAGAAGTTCCATGGAGTTATGAATGATTTCATTGATGTTCGCGGGTTTTACCTCCATTTTTTCTTTTCTGGTTATGGTGAGGATCTTTTTAGCCAGTTCCGCGCCCTTTTGTGCGGCATTATTTACTATCGAAGCCGGTTTGAAAAGGGGATCTCCTTCTTTCGTCATGCCGATCATGATCTCCGAATATCCTAATATCGCGGTGAGGAGGTTGTTGAAGTCGTGCGCTATACCGCCGGCAAGGGTCCCGATGGCCTCCATCTTCTGCGATCGTATAAGCTGCTCGTAAAGTTTTTTCTCCTGAGTGACATCTCTCTGAATGGCCGCGTAGTGGATCTCTCCTTCCGCGTAAATCGGGAAGATGACAGCCGAGGCGTGATATATCTCGCCGCTTTTTTTCCTGTTTACGAATTCCCCTCTCCAGACATTTCCGGATGTTATGGTGTTCCACAGTTTTTTATAAAAGTCTTCATCGTGCATTGTGCTTTTTAAAATGGATATTTTCTCGCCTATAACCTCGTCAGGCCGGTATTCGGTGACCGCTTCGAAAGCCGGATTGATATAGCTTATGCGACCGTCGGCGTCCGTAATAACGATTACATCGAAGGCAGAGTCTATTACCTGCCTGAACCGTCTGAGGTACGTAAGATTTTCCGTCTTGTTCAGCGCTATCGCCGCGTCGGCCGATATTGCCTTAAGTATGGACTCATCATCTTCGGTAAAACCTCCGGCTTTATTGCCGAAAAGAAGAACGCCGAGAGGTTCTCCCTTGTCCGAAAATAGAGGATATGCCAACAGATTTTTTATTTCAGGGTGTCCTTCAGGGAAAAAGCCGCTGAATGCCGGATGATTCATTACATTGTCTATCCGGACAGGCGCGAGAGATAATTTTGCCAGACTCACCAGCCCCTTTCCTTTAGGCAGTTTTTCACTTGTTTTTACGGTCAAACCTCGGCTGATGAGTTTTTTGAAGTTGCCGGTTTCATCGTAAAGAGCGATTGCGGAAATCTCTGCGTTTATCATTGTGTTTGCCTTGTCTATAATCAAGTCAAGTATGTCGTCTATCGAAGAATGTTCGTGAATAGATACGGCTATGCTGTGCAGCGCCTGATATTGTCCGGTTTTCTTATGAAGTTTTTTGAACGCCTCGCTTATAGCCGTACCGATAGCGTCCAGTTCCCGGGTTCCTGTTTCGGGTATTGCCTGAGGCGCGCCGGCAGCAGGCGAATCGCCTTCTTTCACCCGTGAGACATATTCATAAATCATCCTGACCGGATCGATGATAAGCCTGCCGATAAGCGCGTTCAGGGCCGCGATGGACAGGAGGGTAATGCCTATGGCTGCGGCTATAATGGAGGCGAGCAATTGTTTCATTTCTTTTTGCATGCCGCCGGATGATAAAACAACCCTCGCAAAGCCGATAGTAACCTGCGGCGAGTCGCCGGACGCATAAAAGATCACCGGGTTATAAAAGTCGTAGCCGTCTTTAATTCTTAAATACAGAGGGGATGAAGACTTCTCAAAGTGTTTCACAGCTTCAGCATGAGGAGGGGATTTTAATTTTTCGATGGGATAGGCGTCTACGGCATCCCATATATTAGAGTATACCTGCAGAAAAACGACATCTTCCGCCATGACAATATAGGACGCCTTCTTGAGAAGGTCGAGGTTTTCCCTGATAAGGCCTTCCTCTGCCGTCCTCGAAAGGGAATAGCTCAGAGTTGT